>Ga0182024_10026409_pt1 | contig 10203 bp, 13 predicted proteins | sample P32metaG_FD_120480 | JGI IMG/M metagenome (GOLD analysis project Ga0182024, IMG submission 120480) | Permafrost microbial communities from Stordalen Mire, Sweden - P3-2 metaG (Illumina Assembly) | ecosystem: Environmental > Terrestrial > Soil > Wetlands > Permafrost | place: Sweden: Stordalen...
ACAACTGACTTCTGGCAGAATCGCCAGATGATCACCTCTGTGCATACGCTCATCTACGCAGACGATCCCGACGCCGCGCGCGCGTTCTTCCGCGACGTGCTCGATCTTGCGGTCATCGACGACGGGGGTGGGTGGCTGATCTTCAAGCTGCCGCCCGCCGAGCTCGGTGTCCATCCGACCGACAGCGGCGAGCTCCCATCCGGCACCATGAAGCTCAGCCTCATGTGCGATGACATCGAGCGCACGGTCAAGGAGCTGCGGGACAAGGGTGCGGTCGTCGCGGGCGAGATCACAGACCGGGGCTACGGGCTCGTCACGAGCCTGACGGTGCCCGGTGGCGTGGAGATCGACCTGTACCAGCCGGCGCACGCCACCGCGTACGACCTGGAGAGCTGAGCGCGCCCACGTCCGGGCGAGCAGTCCTCTGACGCAAGTTCGAACGAGTCTTCGACGCCGTCAGCGGGTTGCCGCTGCGACCGCGGCGGCGAACGCGTCAGAGCGCTCCTTCCAGCTCGTGAACTGCGAGAAGCTGGGGGCAGCGGGGGACAGGAGCACGATGCCGTCGTCGCCGAGCCAGCCGATCGCCAGCCGCACGGCCTCGTCCACACTGCTCGCGTCGAGCACGCCCACGCGCGAGCGAAGGGAACGCACCAGCGCGCCAATCTGCGCACCATTGTCGGGAAGCGTGACCACGAGCGTCACCGCCGCACGCGCGGCGATGGCGGCCACGAGCGCGTTGTAGTCGACCCCCCGGTCGTGCCCGCCGAGGAGCAGCGCCAGGCGAGCGTCGCCGACGGCGTCGATGGCTGCCATCGTCGGCAGGGGGTTTGTCGCGAGCGAATCGTCGATGAACCGGACGCCACCGTGGCGCGCGATCTCTCGAAACCGACCCGGCAGTGGCTCGTAGCCCGCCGCTGCCGCGACGAGGCGGTCGTCGTCGTCGGCACCGTCCACGCCTGCTGCCCGCAGTGCCCCGACGGCGACCGCGGCGTTCGACGCGCCATGGCGTCCCGCGAGACCGAGCGCGGTCGCGAGCGCCGGCTCGCCTTCAGTCCAGGTCACCTCGCCGCCGAGCTGCTCGCGATGCTCGCGCAGCTGCTCGGTGCTTGCGGCGATCGTGTGGCGAGCTCCGCGCTGGCGCGTGAGGGACAGCTTGTCCGCGCGATAGCGCTCGACGGTGCCGTGCCAGTCGAGGTGGTCCTCGCCCAGGGAAGTCACGGCGGTGACGATCGGTGTGTGCGCGACGTCCGTCGCCTGGAAGCTCGAGGTCTCGACCACCACGAGCTGGCCGTCGAGATCGAGGCCGGGTTCGAATGGCGGTACGCCGAGGTTGCCCGTGACCATCGCCGGCGTCCCGAGACCGGACGCGAGATGCCCGATCACGGTCGCCACGGTCGACTTCCCCTTCGTACCCGTCACGCAGATCACCCGGCTGCGGTCGAACTCCTCGAGCCACATGCCGACGCCCCCGAGGACGGGCACGCCCGCTCGCTGGAGTTGGACGATGTCGTCCCGATACCGCGAGATCCCCGGCGCCTTCACGACCGCGTCGCACGACGAGAGCATCCCGAGCCCGCCCTCGCGGCTCGCGAGCACGGTCGTGTCGCCGGTCGAAGCGGGATCGTCATCGACGGCGATGACCTCACAGCCGATCGCGACGAGCCGCGCTCTGGCCGCGCGACCCTCGATCCCAAGGCCGAAGACGCCGACGCGGCGGCCGGCGAGATCGCTAAAGGAGATCTCGTGCCGCATGCGCGTTCGCGTTGGTTGGTCCCGCTGCGACCAGCAGCTCGTCGAGCGATTGGACGTTGCACCGCTCGGCCAGCTCGCTCAGATGGCGCTGCGCTGCGCGGTCGGGACGCGCGGCGGTCGCGACCAGCGCGGTCGCGCACTCGTTCGCGTCGCCCACGCACTCGAACGGCTTGGGGCGCACCGTGAGGCCGACGAGGACCTCGAGGTCGCCTCGTCGGCACTCGTCGGCGATCGGCTCGTGACCCGAGAACACTGCTGACAGCGCCGCCTGCGGGACGAACGGCGCGAGGACGAGGTCCGTGAAGAGGCACTTGTCGCACGCTCCACACCACGTCGTCGCTCGCTGCTCGGGATCCTGCAGGAACGCACGGTTGCAGCTCATGAACTCGTCGAGGTACTCGGGGTGGCCCGCGAAGCGGCTCGCGACCCAGAGCTCGGAGCGATCGCGCAGGGCGCTGTAGTACGACGGGCCGCTCTCGAAGCACTCGTCGATGGCGCGACGCAGCAGGTTCTCGCACTCGAGTGACTTGGACCACTGGTGGTTCACCGGCACTCCCTCGTGCACGAGGTTCGGTGCCGACGCAGAGCGCTCGTTGCTCATGACCACCTGGGATCGGCCCTGGGCGACCGCGGCCACGAGGGCGAGGCTCGAGATGATGGCGGTGACCGGGACGTGCCCGTCGAGCCACCCCGACGCCTTTGATGCGAGGATCTTCTCGTCGAGCTGTCGTGTGCAGCGAACGATCGGCAGACCCGTCCGCGCCGCCGGATGCTCGATCGCGTCGAAGCGCGCCGAGCCGCTCGAGCAGATGAACAACGCCTCGTCGGGGTCCGAGGCGAGCTCGATCGCGGTCACGATCGAGTCGATCCCGCCCCCGAAGGGCACGAGCGGCCCTCGTGCCGGCGGCGCGAGCTCGACGCGGCGGGCGGGGGCGCCGCCGCGGAGGACCACCTGGCCGAGATCGAGGCCGTTGCGGTACGCGAACTCCGCGAGGCCCCCTTCGATGGCGCCCGCGAGCAAGGCTCGGGTCGCCTCGCCGGTTTCCAGGTCGCCGAGCTCGAGGGTGTGTGCCGCGAACGCCTTGTAGTACGAGAGGCCCGCGAGCAGGTGGTAGAGCACTGCAGCGGACCGGACGCCAGGGGCGCCGAGGTCGATCCCGTCCTCGAACGACGCGACCTCTTGGAACTCGATGCCCTCGCACGCGTACGCACACGTGATCGTGCCGGTCGTCGCGTCGACGACGACGTCGTGGTACTCGAAGGAGCGCGCTCGCTCGCGGCTGGACACTGCGGTCATGCTACGAGCGAGGTGCAAGTCGCGCGGCGACCGCGAACCGTCCACACGGACGCTGCGCACGGTCGCTGAAGTAGCGATCCCCGCCGTCGGTCACGGCATGAGAGACCGTCACGTGCTCAGCGAGTACGCCGCAGGCGAGGAGCTGACGGATGCACGCTCCTGCCAGGTCCGCTCGGTGACGATCGCCGTCGGCGACGACGTCGTCACCGCATCCGACGGCGCGAAACGCCGCGGCCACCTCGTCACCGACCTCGTACGACGCCTGCGAGATGCGCGGCCCTAGGTAGACGCGACAGGTCGCGGGTGTCGCCCCGCGCGAGACGGCCGCGTCGATGCCCGCGGCAATGGTGCGTCCCGCCACGCCCCGCCACCCTGCGTGCACGACGGCGAGCACGCCGCTCGCTGGGTCGACGACGACGCTCGGCACGCAGTCGGCGACGAGCACGCACAGCGCGATCGAGGGATCGGTGGTCACGAGCACGTCGACGTCGCCCGGATCGTCCCCTCGCCGCACGACCGCGACGTCGGCGCCGTGGACCTGGTTCGCGATGACCAGTGCGTCGAGGTCGACCCCCATTGCCGCCGCCAGCCGCGAACGGTTTTCCGCGACGGCCGCGGGGTCGTCGCCGACGTGGCCGCCGAGGTTGAGCGATTCGTAGGGTCCGGTGCTCACGCCGCCAGTTCTCGTCGTGACCAGCGCACGGACGCCGAGGGGCGCGAACGCCTCCAGCACGTCCGCACCGAGCGGGGTGCGGTGCGTGTCCGGCACTGCCGAGTCCGGCGATGCAGGCACGACGGCAGGGTACCGGTCGCCGTTCGATCGTCAAGGTCTCGAACGCTTGGCGCCTGCGCAGGGCTAACGTCGATCCGTGGCGGATCCGGCTCGCTTCGAGGAAGAGGCGCTGGTCTTCGCCGACGCCCTCTACGGGGCCGCGCTGCGCATGACGCGCGACCGCGCCGCTGCCGAGGACCTGCTTCAAGAGACGTTCCTCAAGGCATTTCGTGCCTACGGCCGCTTCGAAGAGGGCACCAACCTGCGTGCCTGGCTCTTCCGGATCCTGACCAACACCTATATCTCGGCGTATCGCTCGCGCCAGCGGGCGCCGCAGCTCACCGACGTCGACGACGTCGAGGACCTCTACCTCTACAAGCGCCTGACCGCCACGGGGATGTCAAGGAGCGCCGAGGACGCCGCGCTCGAGCGCCTCACCGCGCCCGAGGTTCTCGCGGCGCTCGACGAGCTGCCCGAGCAGTTCCGCCTCGCGGTGCTGCTGAGCGACGTGGAGCAGTTCAGCTACAAGGAGATCGCCGACATCACGGGCGTGCCGATCGGCACGGTGATGAGTCGCATCCACCGGGGAAGGAAGGCGCTCCAAAAGGCGTTGGCACCGTATGCAGCAGAGCAGGGACTCCTCGAGGTCCCGAGGACATGAGGGAGAGTTGATGGACGAGCCTTGTGGTGACGGGGGCGCCTCAGGCGTCAACTGCGACGAAGCACTCGAGACGCTGTATCGATATCTCGACGGCGAGCTGACGGACGAGCGGCGCGTGCTCATTGCCTCGCACCTCGATGGCTGCAGGTACTGCGGCGAGGCCGCGCACTTCGAGGCCGAGTTGCGCGTCATCATCGCCGACTGCGCTCGCACGCGGGTCCCCGAGCCGATCCTCGATCGCATTCGGGCGGTCCTCGCAGATGAGGCCCGCAGCGGCTGAGGTCGCAGAGCTCCTCGAGCGCTGCTGGTTCCCCGAGCCAGGTCGTCGCGTCGACCTCGCCGTCTCGGGCGGTCCGGATTCCTGTGGCCTGGCGCTCCTCGCGTCTGCGGCGGGACTCGTCGCCACGATCCATCACGTCGAGCACGGCCTGCGACCCGGCGCGAGCGACGCCGCGCTCGTGGCGCAGCTCGCCGACCGGCTCGGTGCGTCCTACGTCGCGCACCGCGTGGCCGTCGAGCCCGGGGGGAACCTCGAGGCGCGCGCCAGATCGGCGAGGCTCGCCGTGCTGCCGGCGGGGGTGCTGACCGGGCACACGATGGACGACCAGGCAGAGACCGTCGTGCTCAACCTGCTCCGCGGGTGCGGCCTCGACGGCCTCGCGGGCATGTCGACCTCCACGAAGCCGTTGCTGGGGCTCCGCCGGTCCGAGTTGCGTGCGTTCGTGGTCGCCGCCGAGGTCAAGTTCGCGACAGACGCCTCGAACTACGACCTGACCCTTCGACGCAACGTGGTGCGCGCACGACTGCTGCCAGAGCTCAACGGCGTCGCCGGTCGTGACCTCGTGCCGGTGCTTGCACGGCTCGCCGCGCTCGCCGGCGACGACGCGAGGTACCTCGACGAGCTCGCGGTCGCGGCGGTCCCGGACCCCGGTGACGTCGTCGCGCTCCGCGACGCCCCCGTCGCGCTCCGGCGACGTCGTCTCCGAGACCTCGCTCGGCGCGACGACGACGACGGGAGCCATCCGCCGAGCGCGGCCGAGGTCGAGCGCATGGAACGCGTCGTCATGGGACTCGTCGTCGCCACCGAGCTCGCCGGCGGGCGACGTCTCGCCCGTCACGAGGGCCGCCTCGCGTTCGAGGATGGCTGAGCCGGTACGCTCCGGCGGATGATCAACGCCGGCGGACGTGACGCCCCGCCGGCCTGGGCGGCGCACGCCCTGGGAGAGGTCGTGGTCGACGGCGAGACGCTCGCCGCTCGGGTGGCGGAGCTCGGCGCCAAGATCACCGAGGACTACTCGACGAACCCACCGCTGCTCGTCGGTGTGCTGAAGGGCGCGATGCTTTTCATGAGCGACCTCGCACGGCTGATCGAGCTGCCCGTCGAGGTGGACTTCATGGCGGTGTCGTCCTACGGGACCGCGACGTCCACGTCGGGCGTCGTCCGCATCGTGAAGGACCTCGACGTGGACCTCAAGGATCGCCACGTCTTGGTCGTCGAGGACATCGTCGACTCGGGGCTCACTCTCAACTACCTGCGCCGGTACCTGGGAGCGCGCGGACCGGCCAGCCTCGAGGTCTGCGCGCTCCTCTTGAAGGAGGGCGAGCAACGAGTGGCCCAGTCGCTCAAGTACGTGGGCTTCACGATCCCCTCGACCTTCGTCGTCGGCTACGGGCTGGACGTCGGCGAGCGGTTCCGGAACCTCCAGGGCGTCTACACCTACGTCGGGCCGGAGTCGGTGGGCGCGTGAGCGTCGACGTCGAGCGCGTGCGCGCGGCCATCGCCGAGCTGCTCGACGCGATTGGCGAGGACGTGGAGCGCGACGGACTTCGCGAGACGCCTCGACGCGTGGCCGACATGTACGAGGAGCTGTTCACAGGTATCGACAGCGACCCCGCGAGTCACCTCCGGGTCAGCTTCGAGGCCGGACACGACGAGATGGTGATGGTGCGCGACATCCCGTTCACGTCGTTGTGCGAGCACCATCTGGTGCCGTTCATGGGCGTGGCGCACATCGCCTACGTGCCGGGGCCCGACGGTCGGATCACCGGGCTCTCGAAGCTCGCCCGTCTCGTCGAGGGCTACGCGCGTCGGCTGCAGGTCCAAGAGCGCATGACCGTCGACATCGCCGACGCGATCGACAAGGAGCTCCAGCCGCGCGGTGCGCTCGTCGTGCTGGAAGCAGAGCATCTGTGCATGTCGATGCGCGGCGTGCGCAAGCCAGGTACGTCGACGGTGACGTCGTCGGTCCGCGGCACGTTCCGATCCGACGCCGCGACCCGTGCCGAGGCGCTCGCATTCGTGCACACGAGGCGCTGAGTGCAGCGCGGGCGGACGGCGGTGATGGGTGTCGTCAACGCGACACCGGACTCCTTCCACGCGGCGTCGAGGACGGCCGTGGCGAGCGAGGCGATCGAGCGCGGCCGTCGCCTCTTCGAAGAGGGTGCAACCGTCGTCGACGTCGGGGGAGAGTCCACGCGCCCCGGAGCGACGCCCGTCGACGAGGCCGAGGAGCTCGCCCGGGTGCTCCCGGTGATCGAGGCCCTGGCCGACCAAGGCCGGATCTCCATCGACACCGTGAAGCCCGGGGTCGCCCGGGCAGCCGTCGCGGCAGGGGCAACGCTCCTGAACGACGTCGGCGGGGCGCTCGGCCCCCTCGCGGCCGAGCTCGGTGTCGGCTGGGTGGCCATGCACCATCGGGGGATCCCGGCCCAGGCGGCGCCAGCGCCGCTCGGACCGACGCTCTTCGATGAGGTGCGCCGGCGCGTGCTCGACGCGGCGAGGGCCGCCGGGGACCTCGGCGTCGCCGAGCTCTACGTCGATCCCGGCATCGGGTTCGGGAAGGGCGCCGGGGACAACTTGGCGCTCTTGTCCCGGCTCGACGAGCTGTGCGATGCCGCCCATGCCGAGGGGATCGCGGTCCTCGTCGGAGCGAGCCGCAAGCGCTTCTTGGGCTCGCTGCCGCACGGCGGCGCGCTCGACGCTGACGACAGATTCGAAGGATCGCTCGCCGTCGCGACGTACGCGATGGCCTGCGGCGTCGACGTGGTGCGAGTCCACGACGTCGCCGCAACGGCGCAGGCGGCGGCACTCGTCGCAGATGGGGAGGCGGCATGAAGGGCAAGTGGGCCGCGGGGATCTGCCCGCGCAACTTCACGTGGGTGATCAGGGACCGGTTCGCCGTGTCGGAACGACCCGGTGGCTTCGGCGCGTCGCATCGCAAGGTTCGCCGCGAAGAAGAGCTGCTGTGGCTCCGTGCGCAGGGCTTTGATCGGGTCGTGTCGATCCTTCCCGCACCGTCGAACCTGTCCGCGTACACGACGCACGAGCTCGAGTGGGGCCATCACCCGATCCCGCTCGTCGGCGACCGCAAGCTCGCGCTCAAGGAGTGCTACTTCGATCTCGACATGGCGCTCAGCGCGGGCCGCAAGGTGCTGCTGCACGGCGACGACCTGGGCGACCGCGTCATGGGCGTGGTCGCGGGCTACCTGTGCTGGTCGGGCCGGATCGTCCAAGGACCCGCGGCGATCAGCGCGGTCGAGCATCTCTTGGAGCGCTCCATGGGACCCGACGGCCGAGCCCTCGTCGCCGACTCGGGCCCACCCAGCTCGGACTGAGCCCGTGCCCGACACCATCGAGGTTCGCGGGCTTCGGGTCGTCGCCGTCTGCGGCGTCGGCGACGAGGAGCGCCGCGGCCCGCAGCCGCTGTCCGTCGACCTCGACGTCGAGCTCGACGCAGGGCGCGCGGCGGCGAGCGACGACCTCGACGACACGGTCTCGTACGCGCTCGTGTGCTCGGTGGCAGCAGCCGCCATCAGCAGCGCCGCGCCGCGGCTGCTCGAGCACGCGACCGACGTCGCGGGCCGCGCGGTGCTCACGCTCGACGATCGGATCGAGGCGGTGACCGTGACGGTCACCAAACTGCGCCCGCCGATCCCTCTCGACGTCGCGACGACCGGGGTGCGCCGGCGGCTCGCTCGCTAGGTGCTCGCCTACCTGTCGCTCGGGAGCAACCTCGGGGACCGGGCGCGCTGGCTGCGGCTCGGCGTCGACGTCGTCGCCGAGACCGATCAGTGCCGCACCTCTGCGGTCTATGAGACCGAGCCCGTCGGCGGGCCTGACCAGGGCCCGTTCCTCAACCTCGTCGTCGAGCTCGAGACCTCCGCCACGCCACGCGCGCTCCTCGAGCGCTGCCGTCGCGCCGAGGCCGCCGCGGGCCGGGTTCGCGGCGTGCGGTTCGGCCCGAGGACCCTGGACGCGGACGTGCTGCTGGTCGACGACCTGGTCGTCGCCGACACCGACCTGGAGTTGCCGCACCCGAGGATGTACGAGCGTCGGTTCGTGCTCGAGCCGCTGGCCGAGCTGGCGCCACACCTCGTCGAGGCCGAGGTGCTCGACCGTGCAGTGGGCGAGGTCGTCCGGCTCGGTACACTGGACGAGTTCCGCTGAGCGAACGGCACCGAGAGGGCCGGAACGCAAGAGGGGGAAGATGTCGTCGATCCGGATCATTGGCCCCGGCAGGGCAGGCACGTCCTTCGCCGAGGCGCTCGGTCGAGCTGGCCACTCGCTCCACGGACCCCTTGGGCGACACGATGACGTATCGAGCGCCGCCGATGGCGTGGACGCGCTGATCCTCGCGGTCCCCGACGACGAGATCGCGGAGCTCGCGGCGCGCGTCGCGGTGCAGCCGTCCTGCGCGGTCCTGCACCTGTCGGGGTCGCTCGGCCTCGACGTGCTGGCACCGCATCCGCGCCGCGGCTCGATGCACCCGCTCGTGCCGCTCCCGACCACCGAGATCGGGGCTGCCCGGCTCCTCGGCGGCGTCACCATCGCCGTCGCGGGCGACGAGCTCGCTTCGAGTCTGGCCGTCTCGCTCGCGGCGCGTGTGGTCGAGGTCCTCGACGAGGACCGTGCGGCGTACCACGCGGCCGCGTGCATCGCCGCGAACCACGTGGTGGCGCTGCTCGGCCAGGTCGAGCGAGTCGCTTCGAGCATCGGCCTCGACGCGGGGGCCTTCCTCGGGCTCGCGCGAGCGGCGATTGAGGACGTCGAGACGCTCGGGCCCCGCGCCGCCCTGACCGGCCCCGCGGCCAGGGGCGACTGGGCGACGATCGCGCGGCACCTCGACGCGCTGGCACCCGCGGAGCGCGCCGCCTACGGCGCGTGCGTCGCGCTCTGCCTCGAGCTCGCGGCGCCGGGCCAGTCCGTGGCACCGTCGCTCGACGTCGTCGAGCGGGTCGCCGCGGGCGACGTCGCGCCCTAGGTGACCGAGGTCATCGCCTCGCTCACGCAGTGGCGCGAGCGAACCGCCCAGCTCCGGGCGAGCGGCGCGACGATTGGGCTCACGATGACCATGGGCGCGCTGCACGCGGGGCACGTCGCGCTCTTCGAGCGCGCCCGCGCGGAGTGCGACGTCTCGCTTGCGACGATCTTCGTGAACCCCCTGCAGTTCAACGATTCGTCGGACTTCGCCGCGTACGCCGTGGACCTCGACCACGACCTCGACGTCGCCCAGCGTGCTGGCGTCGAGGCCGTGCTCGCCCCCGCGACCGCGACGATGTGGCCGAGATGGCCGGTACCCAGCACGACGGTTCACGTCGCGGGCGTCACCGAGTCCTATGAGGGCGCGGACCGACCTGGCCACTTCGACGGGGTCGCCGCGGTCGTCGTGAAGCTCCTCGTGCTCACCGGTCCGTGCGTCGCCTATTTCGGCGAGAAGGACT
>Ga0182024_10026410_pt1 | contig 10203 bp, 6 predicted proteins | sample P32metaG_FD_120480 | JGI IMG/M metagenome (GOLD analysis project Ga0182024, IMG submission 120480) | Permafrost microbial communities from Stordalen Mire, Sweden - P3-2 metaG (Illumina Assembly) | ecosystem: Environmental > Terrestrial > Soil > Wetlands > Permafrost | place: Sweden: Stordalen...
AACGTCAGAAGTCAAGAGAAGACAGGCTGAAGCCTGTCCTACTTTAAGACATAAAAACAAAGGGCACGGCGAACCGTGCCCTTCGGTGAAATTATTTTTAAACGAACGGATTAACTGCAGCCGGAGGTGCCACCGCAATTTTCGCATTTGTAGCAGGCGCCGTTCGGGGTCATCAGCATGCCGCACTCGGAGCAGGTGGGCGCGCCGTCGAACATGGGGCGCGAGTCGCTGCGTGCGTTTGTTGCTGAGGAACGCGCGCTGGCCGGGGACGGATCGTCATCGGCAGTGGGGATGAATGCGGGAGGCACGGCTGGCGTTGCTGCTATCGTAGCTGCGGGCAAGGATGCTTCGCCGCTGTGCGTCAGGTAATCGGGCGAAATGAAACGGCCGCCGAGCCAGCGCCCGAGGTAATCGAGCACCGATTTCGCATACGGGATTGCCGGATGGCCGGTGTAGCCAGCGGGCTCAAAGCGTGTGTTGATGAATTTATCGACGAGAGTTTTCAGCGGCACGCCATACTGCAAGCCGATGGAAACGGAAAGCGCGAAGCCGTCCATGAAACCGGAGAGCGTTGAACCTTCCTTGGCCATCTTGATGAAAATTTCGCCGGGCTCTCCCGATTCGTACATGCCTACGGTGATGTAGCCTTCGTGGCCGCCGATGGAGAATTTGTGCGTGATGGATTGGCGCTCGCTCGGCATCTTGCGGCGGCGCGAACGCACGAAAAGTTCTTGCTGCTCGGCAATTCCGGGCGCGGCGGGTTCGACTGGCTTGGCTGCTGCGACGATTGCGGCAGTAGGGGCAGGCTGCGTCTGCTGCGCGGTGTCTTTCTTATCGCCGGCGGCGGAAAGCGGCTGCGAGCCTTTCGAATTGTCGCGATAGATGGCCACGGCCTTCACGCCAAGCTTCCACGACTCGATGTACGCCTGCATGATGTCTTCAACCGTGGAATCCTCGGGCATGTTGATCGTCTTGCTGATAGCGCCGGAGAGAAAGGGCTGGGCCGCCGCCATCATTTTCAAGTGACCACGCCAGGCGATGGAACGTCCGCCGGGCGCTGCGAGCGAGCAATCGAAGATCGGCAGGTGCTCGGGCTTGAATCCGGGCGCGCCTTCGATCTTGCCGTTGCGATCGATATAGGAAACGAATTGCGAAGTTTCCTCGGGCGTGTAGCCGAGCTTCAACAGCGCCGCGGGGACGGTGTTGTTTACGATCTTGATTACGCCGCCGCCGACCAGCTTTTTATACTTCACGAGCGCGAGGTCGGGCTCGATGCCGGTCGTGTCGCAATCCATCATGAAACCGATAGTGCCGGTGGGCGCGAGCACGGTGACCTGCGAATTTTTGTAGCCGAATTTCTCGCCGAGTGATAGTGCGTGGTCCCAGGAAGATTGCGCGGCGCCGAGCAGCGAAGGCTGCACGCTTTCCGCCTTGATGGGCCGCATCGAATCGCGGTGCATGCGGATGACTTCGAGCATCGGCTCGCGGTTGACGGCGTAGCCTGCGAAAGGCCCGAGGCGCTCCGCAATGCGCGCGGACTGCGCGTAAGCTTCTCCGCACATGAGCGCGGTGACGGCAGCGGCCATATCGCGCCCGCCATCGGAGTCATAGGGCAGCGCCATGGACATCAGCAGCGCGCCGAGGTTGGCGTAGCCGAGGCCCAGCGGACGGAATTTGTGGGAATTGTCGGCGATGCGCGGCGTCGGATAGCTGGCGTTATCCACCAGGATTTCCTGCGCGGTGATGGTGACGTCGACGGCGTGGCGGAAGGCTTCCACGTCGAACGAGCCGTTGGCATTCAGATACTTCATCAAGTTGAGCGACGCAAGGTTGCACGCGGTGTCGTCAAGGAACATGTACTCGGAGCACGGATTCGAGGCGTTGATGCGCGCCGTGGTCTTGCAGGTGTGCCAGCGATTGATCGTGGTGTCGTACTGCATGCCGGGATCGCCGCACTGCCAGGTGGATTCGGCCATGCGATGCAGGAGTTCGCGGGAGCTGTATTTCTCGACGGGATTGCCGTCGTTCACATTGCGCGTCCAGAAGTCGCGATCGTCTTCAACGGACTGCATGTATTCGTCGGTGACGCGGACGGAGTGGTTCGCGTTCTGAAAAAAGATGGAGGAGTAGGCTTCGCCGTCAATGGCGGGATCGTAACCCTGCTCGATGAGCACGCGCGCCTTGCGCTCTTCTTTCATTTTGGAGTCGATGAACTCCTCGATATCCGGATGATCCACGTTCAAGATCACCATCTTGGCGGCGCGGCGCGTCTTGCCGCCGGATTTAATTACGCCGGCGAACGCGTCAAAGCCCTTCATGAAACTTACCGGGCCGGAGGCGATGCCGCCGCCGGAAAGCGTTTCGCGGCTGCCGCGAAGCGAAGAAAAATTCGTGCCCGTGCCGGAGCCCCACTTGAAGAGCATGCCCTCGGTCTTGGCGAGGTTCATGATCGATTCCATGTTGTCCTGAACGGAGTTGATGAAGCAGGCCGAGCATTGCGGCTTGGCTTGCACGCCGACGTTGAACCAGACCGGCGAATTGAAAGCCATCTTTTGTTCGACCAGAAGATGAGTGAGATCGTCGCGGAAAGCGTCACGCGAAGCGGTGCCGGCGAAATAGTTGCCCTTCTCGCCCCAATTGACGATCGAATCGACAACGCGGGCGATGAGCTGGCGAACGGAATTTTCGCGCTCCGGCGTGTTGGGTTTGCCGTGAAAATATTTTGACGCGACGATGTTCGTCGCGGTCTGCGACCAGCCCTTGGGGACTTCCACATCTTCCTGGCGGAAAATGGTCTTGCCTTTTTCGTTGCCGATCAGAGCTACGCGGCGTTCCCATTCCACCGCGTCGAACGGCGAGATGCGCCCGTCCGTAAAATAGCGCTCGAATACGAGGCCCGTACGGGTCTCGTTTCCAGCAGGCGTCGTTGCGCCAGCTTGCAGTACCGACTTTTCGTTTATAGCCACTTTCGTTTGTGACATCGTTTGCCTCCGCGCAGTTAGGCTCCCCCGCGCAGAGGGAACCCCTTTATTTTACTCCCGAAACCGGGAGTACGCAGCAGCCTGATTCTCAGCAGTCCGCTGCTTCTTTCCAATACTTAACGCCAGGAATTGACGAGCATCCTGGTTACTTCATCGGCCCTGGTTGCTTGCTCCCCCGGCTGATTCATTCCACGAAAGTGGAGTCCACACTCGAAAAAAGGAAAAACCCTCTCCCTGCATCTCGCCGCAGCCGTCAGCGGCCCTTGGCGTCATGCATTCCCTCACCAACCGCGCTGGGAGCGCCGGTTACGGGGAGAAAAAGAAAGCCTCCTCGATGTCTCTGTGAAACCCTGCAGGTTGCGTCAATCGACTTTGGGTACTTCCCGTGGATGAATGGGCCGCCCGTTTGTCGAATCACGATCCCTGAATCCGAGGGCGCAATGTAAACAAGGGAGAAAATTCTGTCAAGAGGGAAATACGGTGCGAAGCACAAAATCTTGGTACGCCGTGTTTAAAATGTCTATCCCTAGTGGTTCGGTTCCGAAACGACACAAGCTCGTAAAAGCGCTTTCAGAACCACAGATTCCCTTTTGCCCTCTTTGAACTGTAACACGCCGCGACGATTGTACGAAAAATCGCCTGTGGATTTAAAATCGCGAAACAACAAAAATTCCTGCGCCGATTGCTATGGCATCCTCCAAAGTTGCGATCGCAAAATCCGGAATTTTCAAAATTTTTACCAGGCGTGTCCGCGCCTGGTATCCGCTGAAAGCGCCGGCAACGCCGCCGGCCGCGCCCAGGAGGGACCCAAGCGCAATGGATTGCGCTTCGGATGCGAGAATCGCCGCACCGCATAAAGCGCCGAGAATAATGCGAGGAATTAATCCCGAAGGGTCCGTCCTGTTGGGCGCGGATGGAAGCTGGTCGGCAATAAATTCTCCGAGCGCGAGCAGCGTAAAAATCGCAACCGCCGCAGTCGCGCTCATAAAATGCAGAGGAGTGTTGCTGAGATCGATCCAGTTCCGGTGAGCCGCCCAGGCCACGATGGCGGGAGCTGTCAGAGCGCGTAAGCCGCAAACGAAGCCAATCAGAAACGCCGAGATCAGGACTGTGGAGAACGACATCAACATCTACCTCAATCGAGTACCCATCCCATTTGCAATTTCAAACCATTCGCGTCTCGATATGAATACCCGACGTTAGAGTGCGATGCACCGGACATTTATTCGCAATCTCCAAAAGTTTGGAGAGCTGTTCCTCGGACAAATTTCCGGTTACGTGAATATCTCGCTCAATTCGATCAAGCCTTGCATCTTTCGTTTCGCAACTTTCGCAATCGGCGGCATGAACTTTTGAGTGGCGAAGATGGACGATTATATCTTCGAGGGGCCACGCTTTGCGACGAGCGTACATCGTCACGGTCATTGAAGTGCAAGCTCCCAGTGCTCCTAGCAACAGGTCGTAGGGAGTTGGTCCCGTATCCGTGCCGCCCGCGGAAATGGGCTCATCGGAAATGATGACGTGCGGCGCCACCTGAATTTCCTGCGCCAATCCCTTGGCGCTCCCGCGGACGTACACGGTCCTCACTTCGCTATTTTCCATCGTTTATCCTCAGGATAATTCTCCTAAGCCGACGCATGCTTGGTGCGCTGGATGAAGGAAAGAAGTTCCGCATTAATCTGGTCCTTGTGCGTGGAACACATTCCATGCGGGGCGCCTGAAATAATTTTCACGGTTGCGCCTTTGACCAACTTTGCGGACAGAAGCGCTGTGTCTTCGATGGGCACAATTTGATCGTCGTCCCCGTGGAGAATCAGAGTTGGCACGTCAAATTTCTTAAAATCCTCGGTGAAATCCGATTCAGAAAAAGCTTCGATGCAGTCGTACGCGGCTTTGAGGCTGCACTGCATGCCCTGCATCCAGAAAGAATCGCGCAGTCCCTGAGAAACTTTCGATCCCGGGCGGTTGGCTCCGTAAAAAGACTCGCTCAAATCCTTAAAAAATTGCGAGCGATCGGCTTTAACTCCCGCGCGTATTTTATCGAAGGCCTCCATCGGCAAACCTTTTGGATTCGCCGGCGTTTTGAGCATCAGCGGGGTTACTGCGGAAATCAACACGGCTTTGGCGACACGTTTTGTGCCATGTCGGCCAATGTATCGCGCGACTTCGCCGCCGCCAGTCGAATGGCCCACGTGAATCACTTCACGCAGATCGAGCGCTTCGACAACGGCCGCGAGATCGTCGGCGTATGTGTCCATGTTGTTGCCATTCCACGGCTGGCCAGATCGCCCATGGCCACGGCGGTCATGTGCGATGCATCGATAGCCGTGATCGGCCAGGAACATCATCTGGTCTTCAAAGGCATCGGCGCTGAGGGGCCAACCATGACTGAAAAAGACAGCTTGTCCAATGCCCCAGTCCTTGTGGTAAATCTGCGTTCCGTCTTTGATTGTAATTCTTGGCATCGTGCCTCCTTCTTAATCCGACTTTACGCCTTCAACGTGCAATAACAAAGGCCCTTGTGAGGAGAAATGGTATCTTAAATTTATGTATTCCGTGGAGCCGACGCGTGCTGGGTCTCTATAGTTAGGGGCCTACAGGCCGGTTCGAAATTTTGTTTTAAAACCCTATAAAACCGTCGATACGATCGAAACAGTTGCCAACCCATTTCGGCACAGCCGCCCAATCCACCCATGAGCGACCGCCGCTCTATCCACTCAATTTCCCAGCCATATTCTCCGCGTCTTTGCCATAATGCTCGCTGGCACTTGCAGCAGTCCATCCGTAATTTAATGTAGGCGGCGACGGAATTTGAAATTCATACGGATGGAAATACGGTGTGCGCGCATTATTTTCATACGAATTCTCGTGTCAATCCATTTTTATAGGAAGCGGGACGCACACAGACCATTTCGATCAGCCACTTTGTCCCTCACTCGCACGCCATGAAAATAATATGGCGGTATGTGGCGAACTCATAAGGCTGAATGTAAAAGATAAATTCATTGCTTGCGGAGGTCGGGACCGAGATGAAAATTCGCCTTAACAATTTTCACAGCCTCATAAAATTATTCCAACTGAGTCTGTTAGTCGGGATTGCTGGAATCGGACTTTCGGGTTGCCACGAAAACAATCCTGGAGTTTTTCCAGCCGATTGGAATATCCAGGGTTCGCCTTCTTCCGTTTCGGGTCAGACAAATCTTTTTTCCTCTTCGCAAGGCCTGTCTATATGGTCCGGGCTGATTGGCGGATTGCAGAGACAGACCGATTGTTCCCTGACGTATCTCGATTTTTCCTACGCCCTCCAATCGACCACGGCGACTGTAATTCCCAACTCGCAAATTTCCCGCTACGAGACAACGCTTCACGACAATGCATTACTCAACACCACTGCGGATCGATTTTTATCGGGATGCGTGGACACCAACTTGGGAATCAGTTCCCGGCCATTTCTTTTTCTGGGGCCAGGAAAGGACGGGCAGGAATTGCTTGCGTTACCCGGAAACTCCGGGGTGTTGACCAGCGGAATTAAAAGCGATGGCACATATACCCAGCCGGCGACGCAAATCACACCGATAAAATCCATCTCCCTATTGAGCGGAGATTTGAACAAGGATGGAAATGCGGATGTGGTTTCCATCAATTCCAATGCGCTCCAATCTTCCGTGACAGTCTTTTTGGGAAACGGAGATGGAACATATCAAGCGGGAGTGGACTACGTTCTGCCCGGCGCAAATGCGCAAGATGGCGTGCTCGACGATTTAAATGGAGATGGCATACCGGATTTACTGGTGAGTTCGGATTCGCCCACGTTTGCGTTTTCCGTTTTTATTGGCAATGGCGATGGCACGTTTCGACAGCCGCAAACTTTTATCCCTGAAAACACGAATCTACATTTCAACAACGCCTTTATTACCGCGGATGTAAATGGCGACGGAATGAAAGATATCGTGACCGCTCAAGGACAGATTTTTTTGGGAAAGGGCGATGGAGTTTCCTATACTCAGTTCGCACAATCGGCTTTCCAACCCGTCTACACCCCCATAAGCGATATTGCTCCGTCCATCGTGGCCGCCGATTTCAATCATGACGGGAAAATGGATTTGGCGACAGATGATGGTTCCGCGATTCGCATCTATCTGGGACAGGGTGACGGAACATTTGAGGCGGGGCCGACATATCCCACGATTGCAAATTCCGGGTTGCTATTGGCAACAGACCTCGACGGAGACGGGAATATCGATTTGTGGACCGGATACGGCGGCAATGGAATTTACAGCGGAGATGGCTACTTGCCTGATGTTGCCTATGCGCTGATGGGCAAAGGCGATGGAACATTTGCGGGCACGGCCGGATTGCCGGCAGCGCACACTCTTGCCACCACTGCTACGGCTGTTACGTCGCCTCTCAACTCGTCTAAGAGTGGCGCAAGCGTGACTTTCCATGCGGCGGTCTCGTCCATCGTGGAAGGGACGATCACCGGAACTGTAACTTTCTTCGATGGCGTGACACAAATCGGATCGCCAGTCGAGATCAGCGGCAGCAGCGCAGAGATTTCCACTTCGACGCTCAAGCCGGGAGTTCACTCCATCACGGCGAAATACAGCGGCGATTTCTACAACGCCGCAAGCACTTCACCCGCGGTGATCCATTTGGCAAGCAGTTCCACAGCAAGCGTGAGCATCGGTTCGCCGAATCCCAGCTCGCTTTCTGTAGTGTCGGGGCAAACCTCCGCTCCCTTTACAGTTACCGTGACTTCTCAAATCAGCTCGCCGCAACCGGTATCATTTTCTTGCGCCGGGTTGCCGCCGCAGTTGCAATGCAATTTTCCGTCGACGCCGGTCGCGCTCGCTGCTTTTGCAAGCCAATCTGTATCGATTACGATCGGACCGCCTCCAATCGCGCTCGTAACCCCCTCGCGTCGCTTATTGCCCTCCTCGGATTGGATGAATTCACGGTGGCTGCTGGTGTTGGCGTTTCTGGCGTTCACGTTAGTTTTGATCGGTACGCGTCCTCGCAAGCCAGGATGGGCGGTATGCGTGTGCTTGCTGCTAGTGGCGCTCACGTCTCTGGCCAGTTGCTCCAGCAGTTCCAATTCATCCACTTCCGGTGGGGCGCAGCCTGGAACCTATGCGGTGACGATCTCGGCCCTCGGATCCGGGGGCACGCCTGTGTCCGCACAGCCTACGCTTACGCTGAAGGTGACGCAATAAAAGTGAATTAATCAGTGCCATTGGCGAACGGTGATTTTAACAGGCGGTCGGTAGAAGCTTGCCGCGCCCGCATTTGGTCGGCATGATTACTGTGCGATTGTTTGCCAACGCCGCAAGTGAAGTTAAGGAGCCAGTTCATGAGCAATGACCATTCCGACGCGCTGGTTTTTTTCGGGGCTACCGGAGATCTGGCCTACAAGAAAATTTTCCCCGCCCTGCAAGCGATGGTGAAGCGCGGAAACCTGACTGTGCCGGTGGTGGGCGTGGCCAAAGCGGGATGGAATCTGGACCAGCTTCGGGCCAGGGCAAAAGACAGTCTGGAAAAGCATGGCGGAGTCGACCCCGCTGCTTTCGAAAAATTGTGCGGGCTATTGCGCTACGTGGATGGCGATTATCAGGACCCGGCGACGTTTACAGCATTGCGTGACCAACTGAAGGATGCGCATTCCCCGGCTTATTACCTGGCGATTCCGCCTGTGCTGTTTGAAACCGTGGTCGAAAATATTGCGAAGTCGAAGGGCGCGGGAAATGCGCGGGTGATCGTGGAAAAGCCTTTCGGGCACGATCAAAAATCCGCGACGGAATTAAACAAGATTCTGCTTACCATCTTCGATGAATCCTGCATTTTCCGAATCGATCATTTCCTCGGAAAACGTCCGGTCGACAATATGCTGGTGTTTCGTTTCGCCAATGCGTTCGCGGAATCCTTTTGGAATCGCACTTACATCGAAAGCGTGCAAATCACCCTGGCGGAAGATTTTGGCGTGCAAGGCCGCGGCGCTTTTTACGATGTAAACGGAACCATACGCGATGTGGTGCAAAATCATCTTTTTCAGGTCCTTTCCAACCTGACAATGGAACCTCCCGTACGAGCTGACAGCGAATCCCTTCGCGACGAAAAAGTAAAAGTGCTGAAAGCCATTCCGCCCATTGAAGAAAAGAATCTGATTCGCGGGCAGTTTCAAGGGTACCGGGACGAAGCAGGCGTGGCCAAGGATTCGCAGACGGAAACGTTTGCCGCTTTGCGTTTGGATATTAATTCCTGGCGGTGGAAAGGCGTTCCTTTTTATATTCGCGCGGGGAAAAGTTTGCCGGTCACCTGCACGGAAATACTCGCCAAATTCCGCAAGCCGCCCACGCTTATACCGGACAATATTTTGACGGAGAATCATGTGCGCCTGCGCCTGAGCCCCGACGTGGTGATCGCCATGGGATTGATGTCACTGGCGCCAGGCGAACGTATGAATCTTCAAACCAGCGAAATGGTGGCCACCAGTTCCCCCGGCTCTGGAGATATGGATGCATATGAGCGGTTGCTGGGCGCGGCGATGGCCGGGGATAGTTCGCTTTTTGCGCGCGAAGATTATGTGGAAGAAGCCTGGCGGATTGTCGATCCCGTATTGAAAAAGGGCACGCCGGTTTATCCGTACGCGCAGAATTCGTGGGGGCCGGCGGAGGTGGAGCGCGTTATGCCGCCCGGAGGGTGGGATGTACCGGTTTGTGTTCCGGAAAAAAAATTGGGTAACGATTAGGGGTGGGGGCGCGATTGGCGAAACTTTCTTGATGGCGCGGGCGTCTTTTTATTCGGGATTATTCAAGACTGGCGGGAATTTACAGGCAAATGGAAACACTGTTTGGGACGGTCTTTAGGCGGCGGGAATTTTATATTGTTGATGATGCAAACCCCCGTCTCTAAAGAGGCGTGCTACAGCTGGCAGACTACAGCTCGCACAACAATATTGTAACGCGTGTATGGGGATGTAATAGAATGGGCGAATTGTAAGGTCAGGATTGCTCAGTCATTGCTCAATTAAGGGAGGAAGTATGAATCGGTTCGTCAGGAATTTTCTTGCATGCGGAATCGCATGCGCCGGATTTATGGCCACATGGGCAAGCGCCCCTGCGATCGCTGCCGATGATGCTGTGGTCACCGCGGACAAGGCTGTGGTGGCCGCGCTTGCGAAGGGCGACAAGGTTGCCGCAAACAAATGGCTCGACCCGGATTTCAG
>Ga0182024_10026411_pt1 | contig 10202 bp, 6 predicted proteins | sample P32metaG_FD_120480 | JGI IMG/M metagenome (GOLD analysis project Ga0182024, IMG submission 120480) | Permafrost microbial communities from Stordalen Mire, Sweden - P3-2 metaG (Illumina Assembly) | ecosystem: Environmental > Terrestrial > Soil > Wetlands > Permafrost | place: Sweden: Stordalen...
CGCGGAGCTGCAACACTTGGCCAGAGACTTGCTACATAGACTCCGAGTCACTAGACCCGCTACCATATAGCTTCAAGGAGATTCATGCCCACACCCGAAACTCAGCAGTTGCTGCTCGCCGCGGCGGCAGCCTGCGAAGACAAGAAGGCCGAAGATATCCGCATCCTCGCCCTTGATCCAGCAGAGAGCGGCCTCACCGACTACTTCCTCATCTGCAACGGCACCAACGACCGTCAGAATCTGGCCATCGCCGACGAGATTGAGCTGCGCCTCAAACGTGAGTTCGGCGCATATCCCAACTCGATGGAGGGCCGCCGCCAGGGCGAATGGATCCTGATGGACTACGTCGACTTCATCGTCCACGTATTCTCTGCAGAGAAGCGCGCCTTCTATGGCCTGGAGCGGCTGCGCAAGTCCGCGACCACCCTCTCCATCGCCGATCTAAACGCAGAACTCAAAGCCGCCATCACTTCCACACGAGCCAAATCGCCGAAGAAGCCCGCGCCGCCAAAGAAATCCGCGCCGCAGAAGACGCCCGCAAAGAAATCCGCCGGCGCAAAGAAGACAAAGAAGACGCCGGCCACCCCCCCAAAGAAGGCCCCGGCGAAGGCCACAAAGAAGGCAGCCTCTGCGGGCAAGAAATCACGCAAAGCCGCCACCGTCGCAAAGGTCAAGTCCCCGCGCAAGAAGAAGTAGCCGCCGATCTCGGCCGCTTTGGCTCGCAGTGCAGCAGTAAAAGCAAAGCCCCCGAATCTCTCGGGGGCTTCGCTTCTTGCAGGCGAACTGACTTTAGAACTCGATGCGAAGCGCCAGTTGCAGCACGCGGGGCGCGCCCGTGGTGCTGTTGATCTGTCCGAACGGCGTACCCGTCTCGCCGGTGATGTCAGTTCCGGAGGGGACGGCGAACGTCGGATGGTTGAAGACGTTGAAGGCATCGGCGCGGAAATTCGCGTTCACCCGATCCCCTACGAGCGGGAAGGTCTTCGCCATACCGGCGTCCATCGCCCATGCGGAGGGTCCGCGCAGGTTGTTGCGGCTGCCGATCTCGAGCCCCACCGGCCCGCTGAAGGCGGCATTGGCGGTCGTCGGGTCGCTGAACAGGTTGACCGCGCCGCTGCTCGTCTTGTTGACATGAGCCTTGACGGCAGCATGATTCCCGCTGAAGATCGCAGGCGCATTGTTGGCGTATCCCGCAACGAACGCGTTGGACACGGTAGAGAAGGCCACACCGCTGTGCCACGACGGGATGCCGGAGATCGCCCAGCCGCCGATCAGCTCGTCGGCCCAGCGCGGCGCGGTCGCAGCGAAGCTTCTGCCTCTGCCAAACGGCAACTTGTAGCTGAAGTCGGCGTTCAGGACGTGCGTCTCGTCAAAGTCCGAGTTGGCGCGGCACTCGCGCGGTCGCGTTACGTCGCAGATGAACCCTACGCCATTGCTCGACGCAATGGAGTTGGCGATCAACGAGGTATTGTCGATCGAGTGCGCCCAGGTGTAATTCAGATCGAATGCCAGGCCATGCGACATGTTCTTGCTCAGCGTGGTCAGCAGGCCGTTGTAGCTGGAGAATCCCTTGTTGGTATAGTAGGTGTTCTCGGAGAACTGCGAGGCCATGCCGATGTTGGAGTCGATCAGGCCATAGGCGGCCAGCGCCTGGATAAAGTCCGCGAAGTCGCCGTTGGAGATCAGTCCGGACAAGCTCGAGCCGTAGAGGATATTGGTCCAGCCCGGGCCGATCTGGTTTTCAAACCAGGGTTGAGGGGTCGCGTTGGCCTGCCCGGCACGCATCTCTGTGGTGATATTTCCGAAGGCGTTCGACAGCTCCTGCCCTGAAGTGTTGTCCGGGAAGTCGATGATCTGCGAGGCATCGGCCTGCGCCAGCAAACGACGACCCAGCCGGCCCACGTAGCTCACCTTCAGCAGCATATCTCCCGGTAGGGCCGTCTGCACGCCGGCATTCAGCATGATCGAGTAAGGGTCCTTCAGGTTGGGATCGATGATGCTGTTGAAGGTGCTGGCGCCAAGTCCATAGGGCGATCCGCCGCTGACATACGGCGTATACGGCTTGGTGATCGTGGGCGCGGTGTTGCCGGGGAAGGTGAAGTTGGTTCCCGTCCGCGGATCCGTCTGGAGCGAGGCCTGTACGTTGGCGCTTCCATAATCCGTTGTGACGTTATTTTGGAATAGGAAAGAGCTCTGGTCCTGCACAAAGTTCAGCGCGTTGACCACGGTGCGATCGAACACAATGCCGAAGCCGCCGTTGAACACCGTCTTCGGCAAAGCCGGCGGCGCATAGGCAAAGCTCAGCCGCGGAGCGAGGTCCGTAAGGTCCGGCTGGTAGAGCCGAGGGCCTTTGTTGGCTTTGCCTCCCAGGTTGTAAGTGATGAACGGGACGGTGTCATCGCCCGAGACGCCTGAGGCGCTCTGCGCGACACGATCTGCAAAGTAGTCGTCAAAGCTGAAGTTCTGCACCGACTCCAGCCCCTGGGTCTCGAAAGGCACGCTGTAGTACATGTAGTGCAGTCCGTAGCTGAGGGTGAGGTCCCTGGTCGCCTTCCAGGTGTCGCCCGCATACAACTCGGTCTGGTAGTAACGGTAGCGCCGGAGGTGACCGGTGCCGTTGGGATACGCCACACCGGCGTTGTTGTAGTTGTAGTTGGTGCTGACCTCGGAGATGTGGCCAAGCGCTGTCGCGAAGGCATTGTCGTAAAGCAGCGGCGCGGTTGACCCGCCGCGGATCGGGTTGGTCACGTAGCCGTTGGCCGCCGTGGGCCGCACCGTGGCATCCAGCCCTTCAAAACCTGGGCCAAGGCCGAGGCTGACAAAGTTGAAGTCCAGAATCTGCTGGCTCTCAGTCTTGATGAACTTGAAGGAACCGCCTGCCACGATGTTGTGCGAACCCTTCTGCCAGTTCAAGTCGTCGCGGACCATGGGGATCGGCAGGCGGCGCTTCTGGGTCTCCTGCTCATTGTAAGGATTGCCCATGAAGGGCGCACTGGAATAGCCGCCGAAGGTCAGCACGGTGGTTCCCGTGGGAGCGTAGTTCGCCGGGAAGTCGAACTTCTCGATCGTGTCTCCGTAGTACAACGAGTTCACGATGGTGGGGCTGAGCGACCATGTGTCGCCGACCACATAGTTGTAGCTGCGATCGGTGAACGGATTGCCGAACTCAGGATCGGTCGGAAAAACCTGCAGAAACTCGATCGCGTCCTCACGGTTGGTTCCGTACTTGGCGAAGAGCTTCATCGTCGAACTGAGGTTGTAATCGACGCGGCCAACGTAGTTCGTCTCGTTGGCGGGGTTGGGCGAGTTGAAACGATATCCGCCGGTATTGATGCCGTCGCCAAAGGTCAGGTCGTTGGCGTGGGGATAGCGCGAGCTGAGAAAACCCTGCACGACGCTGCTGAACCCGATCCCTGCCGGATCTAGCGACTTCACCTGCGCCGGCGTCAGAGTTCCGATGCACTGCGGCGTGGTGTTCGACCGGCTGGTGAACGAGCAGGCGCCGCTGCCGTTGGAGGCGTTGGCGAGGATGTAGGAGACGCTGCCGTTACGATACCCATCCAGTGGGACGATGCTCTCCACGGAGGAGGAAGTGGCGCGGCGCGAATCGTAAAAGTTGAAGAAGAAGAACGCCTTGTCCTTCACGATCGGGCCGCCGATGTTACCGCCGAACTGGTTGCGCACGTAATGGGCGAGAGGCACGCCTTCATTGTCGTTAAACCAGGAGTTGGCAACCGTCGAAGTGTCGCGGTGATACAGGTTCACGTTGCCGTGCCAGGAATTTGTGCCGCTCCTGGTCACCAGCTGGAACTGACCGCCGCCGCCCGAACCCGAGCTCGCAAGCTCGCCGGCGACCGTGCCGCGGAACTCCTGCACCGAATCCACCGGTGCGTTGGCCACAATAAGGAACGTCTGGCCGGTCGAGATGTCGTTGACATCGAGCCCATCCATCGTGACGTAGGACTGGTCTGTGCGCGCTCCAGTGACGGAGCCTCCCGTCGTCACCCCGGACTGCAGGGTGAACAGCGTCGACGGAGTGTCGCGAATCTGCACGGGAAGGCTATTCAGCTTGCTGACATCGAAGTTGTTGCCCACCGTTGCGTCGGTGGTATCGATCGTCACCTCGGAATTGGCCGCCGACACCTCCACCGACTGCGACACATCGCCCGGGCGCAGTTTCGCGTCCTGCGTGCGCGTGGCGGCCACCGTCAGATAGATGTTCGTCACCACCTCCGGCTGAAACCCGCTCTGCGAGATTGTGATCTTGTATCCCGGCCCCGGCGCCGCATCGACGATGGTGTACGAACCCAGCGAGTTCGTCTTCGCGCGATAGGTCACACTGGTCGTTGTGTTCACCAGGGACACGTCCGCCCCCACGATCAACGCGCCGCTGGTGTCCGTGACAACCCCGGTCACCGCAGCGACATCCTGGGCACGCAGCAGGGTTGGAGCTACGCTGACCGCAAACATCAAAAACAGCGCAAAGCCGAGCGCACGTCGCATCGAATCTCCTTGGATCACTATCAGCATGGCCCGAGCTACACTGCTGAGGGAATGCCACTTAAGTCCCACATATCCAGCGGGCGATGTCTCATCCGTCTGCATTATTGTGAAGTGTATGCAATCACGTCACCAAAGTACCCCCTGACCGAGTCGGACAAAAGTAGCAGGCAATATACTTCGTTTCAGTGGTATATCAAGCTCGAAGTCTGGCGACGGGCGCTTCAGAATCATGGCAGACAGAGCCATTATCCAATAAATCATAGTTACTCTCGCGCTTGCTGATTACTCCTTTGGTACCCTCATCTCGTGAAGATCGCCCTCTCCGCCATCTCTCCAAACCGCACCCGCCCTAAATCCGACGGTGCCGCTGCCCTGGCCGCGGACTACCTCGCTCGATCCTCCCGCTACCTCAAGTGCGAATCCAGAAATTTCGACTCCGAGGCCACCCTCTTTGCCTGGCTCGACCGCCAGTCCACCCGCACCGCACCTACCCTCATCCTGCTCGACAGCCGAGGCGAACAGCTTTCGAGCGAAGCCTTCGCCGCTCGCCTCGGCCGCCTGCGCGACTCCGGAACCCAGCTCCTCGTCCTCGCCATCGGCCCCGCCAACGGCTGGTCGGACGCTGCCCGCTCTCGCGCCGGCCTTGTCGCCTCCTTTGGGTCGATCACCCTGCCGCACGAGCTCGCCCGCGCCGTCCTCGCCGAGCAGGTCTACCGCGCCTTCACCATCCTCGCCGGCCACCCTTACCACTGCGGGCACTAACCGCCCTTCCGCACCCGCAGCAATCGCGCCGCAGCATCTATAACTACAACTATGCCCGACTCAACCCCCGCACCCGAATCCCCCCGCCGCGGTCTGATCCTCATCAACACCGGCCCCGGCAAGGGCAAGACCACCGCCGCGCTCGGCACCGCCTTCCGTGCCGCGGGCAACGGCATGCGCGTTCTCTTCCTGCAGTTCCTCAAAGGCTCCTGGCACTATGGCGAACTCGACGCCGCCGAGACTCTTAACACCGCGCTCGCTCCCGCGCTTGGTACCGCCGTCACGCCCGACCCCAACCCGCCCGCCGCGCCTCCGCTGCAGAACTTCGTGATGCGCCAGCTCGGACGGGGCTTCGTCAAAGTCGGCGGCGCCGAGACCGACCCCGAAGACATCCGCTTGGTCGAAGCCGCATGGGCCGAGTCCGCCGCCGCCATCCTCTCCGGTGAGTGGGACTTGGTCGTGCTCGACGAGATCAACTACGCCATCGGCTACAAGATGCTCTCGCCGGAGCGTGTCGCTGACGTGCTGCGCCGCAAGCCGGAGATGACCCACGTCATCCTCACCGGCCGCAACGCCCACCCCCTGCTGGTCGAGCTCGCCGACACCGTCACCGAGATGCGCGAGGTCAAGCACGCCTACCAGAAGGGCATCCTCGCCCAGCGCGGCATCGAGTTCTGACCCACGCTCCTGCCTCTGAGACGGCTCTAGCGCGGACCACAAGGCCGCCCCCTCTCTGTTTGTCATTCCGCAGCGGAAGGGCACGCTGCCCTATAATTCTGAGGTTCCCGAACCCTTGTAAATGGCGAGACCACAGTCGCTTTCGCTGGGAGAACAAACCGCACGTGGAGATGTGAATGAAGCAGATGCGCGAAACCATAGAGTACTTCGGACCACTGCTAACGGATCCATCAAAGATTAAGCGAGAGGCGGTCAGAAGGCGAAAACCTCACGACGAACAAACAGTTACACCAGAGCAGATACCTGAATTTGAAGCCAACGGTTGGGAGGTCGACAAGCGGCTGAAGCGCTTCGTCAGAATGAAGCGCCCAAAATCCATCGACGAGCGTCTCGAGAACAGGTTCTGGCTTCTGATGGCAAAGCTTGGATACTCCGAGATCAACGATGGTCGTAAGTTCACGATGGTAATCGACCGAAAAGGTGCCGCACCGCTCAAAAAGCAGGTCGATGTATTCGCGCAGGATGACGAAACAGTGATCATCGCCGAGTGCAAGGCATCTGCAAAGCTGACAAAGAGAAGTTTGCAAAAAGACTTGGAAGAGTTTGCGAATCTCAAGGGCCCGATGGCCGATGCCATCAAGAAGCACTACGGCGGCAGCAAGAAGCACAAGATTATCTGGTTGTGCGTTACGGAAAACATTATCTGGTCGGAAAATGACAAACAACGCGCACTTGGCGCGAACATACGAATAATCACCGAGCGGGAGCTTCGATACTACTCGCAAGTCACTGACCATCTTGGCAAGGCGGCGCGTTATCAGTTCTTAGCTGAGTTTCTGAAAGACCAGAAGATCCCGGAGCTGAGCGGGAAAATGGTCCCCGCTATCCAGGGAAAGCTCGGAGGCAAAGCTTTTTACTGCTTTGTCACCACACCGCGAGAACTCCTCAAGATCTCCTTCGTGAACCATCGCTCCCTTAACGATCCAGAAGGAGCACCAACATATCAGCGACTCGTCAGTCGATCCCGCATGAAAGCCATCGGTGAGTTTATTAAGGCTGGAGGATATTTCCCAAACAACCTTCTGATTAACTTCACCCGGCCAGTTAAGTTTGAGCGGTCAGCCCAGGACGACCCATCTGGCGTTCAGTTTGGCCGCCTACACTTACCTGACCGCTATCGCTCCGCCTGGATAATCGACGGACAGCATCGTCTCTACGGCTTCGCCCCGGTCCCCGAACATTTCCTTGCCCAAAACATAATCGTCGTGGCTTTTGAGAACCTTCCTAAGGAGGAGGAGGCAAACCTCTTCGTCACTATCAACCATGAGCAGAAGTCGGTGCCCAAGCACCTGCTAGACGATCTGGAAGGAGAACTTAAATGGGGATCAGAGGTGCCGAGCGAAAGAATAGGCTCGATTAGCGCCCGCCTCATCACGACGCTCAACTCGGACATTGGCGAACCCTTCTACAACCGCATTACCCAACAAGGTATGCCCACGACTGCCCGAACAAGCCTCAGCATTCCAGCGCTGAAGGACGCACTCAGGAGATCGGCCCTTGTCGGCCGATCTATGCTCAAAAACAGCGTTTACGATCACGGCCCGTTGTCCGGACGCACCGACGCAGAAACGCTTGATCGAGCCCGGTCGATGTTAAACGACTACTTCTCTGTGATTAGGAACGCCAATCTTGGCGAGTGGGAGAGTGGCAGAGATGGCCATGTCTGCACCAATGTCGCGGTTCAGGCATTCATCATGCTGCTTGGGTCACTCATCAAGTACTGGGAGATGAATACCGCCTCCAATGCCCGGGAAATGGAGGTGGAAGAAGTCCTCATGGGCATCGACGAATATATCAAGCCAATAAGAGACTTCCTTGAGGGAAGCAGGGCCGCCGAGATAGCCTCCGAGTTGCATGTTCAATTCGGCGCGGGGGGGCCACCCGAGTACTACTACCGCCTCTGCAAAATGGTAAAGGACAAATACTCGGACTTCCAGCCTGAAGGGATGGAAGATTGGGAAGCAGAGCAGTCCGAAGATAAGATCTCGGAGGCAGACGCGAAACTGAAGGACATCGTAACGGAGATGCGCAATTATATATTCAGCGTTCTTCGGAGGGTCCACGGCGAAAAAAACAACGCCTATTGGGAACGGGGGGTATCGGATAAGGGAGTCAAGGAAGCCGCGTACGGGAGGTCGCTCGACACGGATGTAGACGACCGACTCCCACTGGAAACATATCTCGAAGTTGTGGAGATGAAGAAAATCGTCGAGAGCAAAGAAAACTGGAACTTGCTGAAGCCGATATTCAATATTCCAGAACCTAATGAAAAAGGGCTGGCGAAGAACCTCAAGTGGATGCTGCGGGTCAATGAACTGAGACGTATCCCTGCCCATCCTGCCCGCGAGAGAAAGTACAAGGTTGAGAATTTTGAATATATCGACTTTATCGATGACGAATTCACGCGGCGACTGAGAACCGCACAGGACGGGTCCGAATTTGAGATGTGCGCGCCAGCCGGTGATGATGATGACTGAACCGTTCCTCAAATGGCCCGGGGGTAAACGTTGGCTCACCAGCGGTCATGCAGCACTGTTCCCGAGCAAGTATGGAAAGTATATTGAGCCATTCCTCGGCGGCGGTGCGGTTTTTTTTGGCCTATCCCCCGAGCAGGCGTTTCTATCAGATGCGAACGCAGAACTTATCAATACATACAACCGGATAAAAGACAGCCCACTGAAGATTGAAAAGGGTTTAGCGCGCTTCCAAGCCCGACACAGCAAAGAGTTCTACTACAAGGTGAGAGACGAGAATCCGACTGATCCCATCGCCAGGGCCGTTCGCTTTCTCTATCTGAACAGGACGTGTTTCAACGGGATATACCGGGTCAATCTCGCAGGTGAATTCAATGTACCGAAAGGCACAAAGGATGCGGTTAGCTTCGAAGACGGATACATAGAAACAGTGTCCACCGCCCTGAAGAACGCGAGAATCAGGACTTCCGACTTCGAGAAAGCAATTGGCAAAGCAATCAAGAACGACTTCGTATTCATTGATCCGCCATACACAGTCACGCATAACGACAACGGCTTCGTGAAGTACAACTCCCGACTCTTCTCCTGGGAAGACCAAGCGAGGCTGGCAAAGGCTATCAAGGCAGCCGGCATCAGGGGTGCCCTGATCATGATGTCCAATGCCGATCATTCGAGCGTCAGGGCTCTCTATGACGGATTTGGCGTGCATCGTTCAATCACGCGCGCCAGCGTCCTAGCTGGCAACCCAGCCTACCGTCAAAATGCCTCCGAACTCCTGCTAATGAACTACTCGGCGTAAACCCGAGCCACCCTTGACATCCCAACGTATAATTAACTCGAATCCCAAAATTGCTTTGAGCGTCGTGCCGGAGAACTCGTCTCCCGCCGGACCTCGCCGCAGGACGGCCGATTCGCGGGCTAACTGATTGATTTTCAGGATTTTGCAAAATAACTGCTTTGTTTTCAAGATTTTGCAAAACTAACCGCTTTGTTTTGAAGATTTTGCAGAAAAGATAGGGGGGAGGGGGTCAACCTACACGACCGGTAAGCAACTGCTAAACTGAAAATTCACCGTATTTGCCCGCCGCGGCGCTTTCGAACCTCGCGCATGCTTGCGGCACCGGAGGAGCCACCATGGCAGACCACACGCAGAACGGCAACGTAAACGGAAGCTTCAGCTCGCCCACCCTTCGCCTCAAGCTCGGCCTGGCCGAGATGCTTAAGGGCGGCGTCATTATGGACGTGATGAACGTCGAGCAGGCGCGCATTGCAGAAGAGGCCGGCGCCATCTCCGTCATGGCGCTGGAGCGCGTGCCCGCCATGATCCGCGCCGAGGGCGGCGTCGCCCGCATGGCGAATCCGAAGCTCATCAAGGAAATCATGGCCGCGGTCACCATCCCGGTGATGGCCAAGGCGCGCATCGGCCACTTCGTCGAGGCACAGATATTGCAGCAGATCGGCGTCGACTTCATCGACGAGTCCGAGGTCCTCACCCCCGCCGACGAGACCCATCACATCGACAAACACGCCTTCACCACACCCTTCGTCTGCGGCGCGCGCAACCTCGGCGAAGCTCTGCGCCGCATCTCGGAAGGCGCTGCGATGATCCGCACCAAGGGCGAGCCCGGCACCGGCGACGTCGTCCACGCCGTCACCCACATGCGCCAGATTGTGCGCGAGATCAAAGCCCTCACTGTGCTCGGCGACGACGAGCTTTACAACACC
>Ga0182024_10026412_pt1 | contig 10202 bp, 7 predicted proteins | sample P32metaG_FD_120480 | JGI IMG/M metagenome (GOLD analysis project Ga0182024, IMG submission 120480) | Permafrost microbial communities from Stordalen Mire, Sweden - P3-2 metaG (Illumina Assembly) | ecosystem: Environmental > Terrestrial > Soil > Wetlands > Permafrost | place: Sweden: Stordalen...
CCGGTGACGTCGCGGTGGACGCCGACGGCGGTGATGAATCCGACACCCTCGACGAAGCAGCGGCGAACCTCGGGACCGAGCATCCGCGGGGCCACCATCCCGGTATCGCAGGAGAGATCGAGCCGTCCAAAGGCCAGCGTGTACCCGCTGGCCACGATCACCAGCGCATCAGGCCGCGGGGACAGCGGCAGGGTGGGGATGATGTCGTCAGGGACCAGGACGCAAATGACATCGGCATCATTGGCACCGTCCAGGTCAGTGGTCGAGAACCCATCCGCGGCCGCCATCTCCCTGCTGGGATCGGCTCGTACGCAGACATCCACCTCGATTCCCGAATCGCGCAGGTTGAGAGCCCATGATCGGCCCTGGTTGCCGTACCCGATCACCGCAGTGCGTTGACCGGTGAGAGCGTCAAGGTCCGCCTCGGTTTCGTCCACGATGACTGTCATGCTCCGACCGTACCTCGCCCTTCTCTCCAGCGCATGCCCGTGGCGCCGTCGTTGATCCTTGTCCCACCCCCGGTGGCTGCCCTGGTTGTCGTCAGTCAGTATCGTCGGCCAGCATGGTGGTCGTAGACAGGTGATCGAGGCGTCGGCTCCGGTCCGGATCTGCGACAACGGTGGGTGGACCGACACCTGGTTCGGCGGGCCCGGACGGGTCCTCAACATCGCCGTGGCCCCCGGGGTGGAAGTGTCGATCCGTCCCACCACAGGCCCGGACCCGGTGGTGATCGACGTCCAGACCTTCGGCGACCGTTACCCGATCGTTCCAGGGGCGCGACGGGATGCCCGTCACCCGCTGCTGGAGGCAGCCATCGACTCGTTCCCGCCGGCGCCGGACGTCCCCGTCGAGATCAGCGTCCGTTCGGCGGTTCCGGCCGGTTGCGGCACAGGCACCTCGGCGGCGGTAGCGGTGGCCCTGGTGGGTGGGTTGGCCTGGGCGCGTTCCGAGCCGCTCTCACCGCGGGCCATCGCCTATGCCGCTCATCGGCTCGAGGTCGACATCCTCGGCGTCCAGAGTGGAATCCAGGACCAACTGAGCGCCGCGTTCGGCGGGATAAATTTCCTCGAAGTCGATCCATTCCCGGAAGTCACGGTTCATCGTCTGCCGTCGTGGGATGCGCTCAACCCTCGACTCACTCTGGTGTTCCTCGGGCGTCCCCACAACTCCTCGGACCTGCACCGTATGGTCATCGAAGATGGGGGGCGGGGCGGGTCCAGTCCGTTGGCTCGCCTGGGTGATGCGGCAGAAGCGGCTCGCGATGCCGTGGTCTCCCAGGATCTCGACGGGTTGGGTGGGGCGATGATCGCCAACACCCAAGCACAGGAGTCGCTTCACCCGGCGCTGGTCGGTGCGGACGCCAGACGGGTGATCGCCGTGGCCAAGGAGCTCGGAGCCATCGGATGGAAGGTCAACGGCGCCGGCGGCAACGGCGGTTCGGTCACCATCTTGAGCCGGTCGAAGGAGACCAAGGAGGCACTCGAGCGCGGGGTGGCAGCGGTGGACTCGCGCTACCGGGTGCTTCCCATCCGGGTGAGCAACGTCGGTTTCCGAGTGCGGGGTGCTCTTTAGCTACGAAACGACCGGACCCGGACGCGAGTGTCTCCTGCCCCGGTCCGGGTCCTGTCGCTTGCTTTGTATCCGCCCCCGGGCGACACCGGGCCGGTACCGTCGCTGCAAGCGAAGCCGGCGCCTGTCCGAATCCGTGTGGCGCCGATGCACCGGCCAATCGATAGGAGGATGGACCATGGGCACAGGTGGGTCGAGCGCCAGTAGATCGGGATCCGGCCGGTGGCTGAAGGACATCGTGACCATCGGGCTGGGGTGCGCACTGGTCGGTGCGGTCGCCCTCTTCCTACCACCTTCGGCCGTGGGTGCTGCCGGCGTTCCCACCTGGACCGGGGTAACCGCACCGATTCCCTCCTCAGGCGATCCCACCTCGAGCTCGAGCAGTGATGCAAACGCGTGCGCAGCGCCGGGGTCGTGCGTGTCGGTCGGCGAGTACCACCAGGGCGGGCGCTCGCTGCTGGACGCCGACGTCCTGTCAAATGGCCAGTGGTCATCGATGCCCGTGCCCCTTCCGCCCGGAAGCCAAGCGACCGGTGAGCCGTACTTCCGCTCCGTCAAGTGCCCGTCGGCGACCTGGTGTACGGCGTTCGGCTTCTTCACCGACACCGCCGGCCACGGCCTGCCGTTTGCCAGCATCTTGTCGGAAGGTACCTGGGTGACCACCCAGCTGCCGCTGCCGGCGTCGGCTCCCGACCCGGAGGTGGAGACGACCAACCTCGGTCTTTCGTGTCCCGCAGTGGGGTTCTGCGTGGTCATCGGCTCGTTTGCGCTGCCCACCCCGAGCCACTTCTGGACCTTCATCGACACCCTGTCCAGCGGTTCGTGGACCACCATGCCGGCGCCGGTACCACCGGGCTCGCCGGCAGATGCGAGCCCGGATCTGCAGGGGCTGGCCTGTTTCTCGACGACGATCTGCACTGCGGCCGGAAGCTACCGCTCCCCGGGCCTGGCCGGACTGCTCGATTCGCTGTCCGGAACCACCTGGAGCGCGGTGAAGGCACCAGAACCCAATGACGCCGCCACCAATCCGAACCCCGGGTTCTTCGGCGTCTCCTGCCCTTCGGCCGCCGGATGCGTCGCCGTCGGCAACTACAACGCCTCCGACACATTTTCCCAGAACGTCGTCGAGACCCAATCCGGAGGCGCATGGACCGCCGCGAATGTGCCGGCACCGGCGGACGCAATGAAGCCCGGCGGAAGCAAGAACCCAGACGCGAACCTTAATGACGTGTCGTGCCCGACGGTCCAGTCATGTGTCGCGGTGGGAACCTACGTGAACACATCGGCCGCCCTTTACTCTCCGGAGATCGCTGTCCTCTCCGGGGGTACCTGGACGGTGGCTCCCGCCCCCGGCCTGGCACCGACCGACAACGCGGGGTTTCTCAACTACGTGTCCTGCTCGTGGCCCGGCTCCTGCGTTGCCACCGGTGGGGTGTCCTCTGACGGCGGGATCACCAACCGTGTCCTGATCGACACCCTGACCAATGGCTCGTGGTCCGGGAACGACGCGGCCTTCCCCCCAGGAGGCGAACCCCTCGGCCTCAGCTTCGCCAACCAACCCTCCTGCATCTCCGGCATGTGTCTGGTGGGCGCCAGCTACTCCACCGGCAGCAATTTCCTGGGCATGCTCGACACCTTCTCCAACCTGACCGGCTATCAGGAGGTCGCCTCCGACGGCGGCCTGTTCGCCTTCAACACACCTTTCTACGGCTCCATGGGCGGTCAGTCCCTCAATCAGCCGATGGTGGGGATGGCCGCGGTGCCCGACAGCGGTGCCTACTACGAAGTGGCCCGTGACGGTGGCCTGTTCGCTTTCAACGCACCCTTCTACGGGTCGATGGGTGGCCATCCGCTCAATAAGCCGATCGTCGGGATCGCCTTCGACACCCTGACCGGCGGCTATTACGAGGTGGCCAGCGACGGAGGGATATTCGCCTTCAATGCGCCCTTCTACGGGTCCATGGGCGGTCAGTCCCTCAACAAGCCGATCGTGGGAATCGCCTTCGACGGTGCCACCGGCGGCTACTACGAGGTTGCCTCGGACGGCGGCCTGTTCGCCTTCAACGCTCCGTTCCAGGGATCAATGGGGGGACACCCGCTCAACATGCCGATCGTGGGCATGACCGTCAACCCGGCTACCGGGGGCTACTACGAGGTTGCTTCGGACGGCGGCCTGTTCGCCTTCAACGCCCCCTTCCAGGGTTCGATGGGCGGACACCCGCTCAACAAGCCCATCGTGGGCATGGCCTTCGAAACGTTCACCGGCGGCTACTACGAAGCAGCCTCGGACGGGGGGATCTTTGCCTTCAACGCCCCGTTCCAGGGTTCGATGGGCGGACACCCGCTCAACAAGCCGGTCGTAGGGATGACCTCTGGTTGAGCCACGTGGATCGTGGTCACGGCCACGGCCCCCACGCCGAGGTGAGGTGAGAGAGCCGTCATGACAACGTCGCTGGTGTTCTACGGGGTTCTGGGCATCGCCACCACGGTGATCGCATTCGTCGGCAACCGGCGTCTCTTCAGCAGTGGTAGTGGCGGTGGCGGTGACGGTGGAGGCGGGGGCAGAAGAGGTGCCGGACGAGTGTCAGCCCTCGAATGCCTGTATTACGTCCTCGGTGTCGTGTCGCTCTGCCTGGGCTGGTACTTCAATATCCGGTACACCCACCAGTACGGTCACCAGGCCAGCTATGTCGCATATACCAAGGCGCTCTTTTCCAACTGGGCCTCGGACTCGGCTGCCCAGGACTACATCATGGTCAACGTGGTACTCCTGCCGCTCTGGACGATCGTTGACGGACGAAGGCGGGGACTACGGATCCCGTGGATCTTCTTCGTGATGAGCCTGTTCACCAGTCTCGCCTTCTCGATGGCACTGTTTCTGGCCTTCATCGAGCGACAGATTCGTTACAACCGTGCGGAACCTGCTGATTCGAGTACGGCGTGGCCACAGTTGTAACCGGGTATGAAGGTGACCCCGGGGCCACCGTGACAGCCGGCACCACATAGGAAAAGACCCTCGATCGGAATCGGCGCATCGGGCCATCCCCGAGGCCCCGGACGGAACGGTCCCATGAATTCCGGCTGGAGCAACCCGTGGGTGAAGTCACCGCCGGTGCAACCGAACATCAGCTCATAGGTGTGGGCGGGGTAGTTGAACTGACGCTCGACAAGATCCGGAAAGTTGGGTGCCCTGGTTGCGATCTTGGCAACGATGCGCGCGGCCATGTCGTCGCGCAGGCGCGCCTGCGCCGCACGGGTGGTCCCGATCGGGGCGTAGAAGGCGAAGCTGCTGGCGACGTGCTTTCCCTGGGGTGCGAGCCCTGGATCGCGCAAGGTCGGTATCGAGAGGTTGAACGAAGGTGAGTCGGGGACCCGTCCCTGCACGCATCCCTCGAAGTCCTGTTGCATTTGTTCGGCGGTACCGAAGAACGTGACATTGTGGCGAAGGTCGCCCTCGTTGAGAACGTCGTAGGGACTCGCATACTCGGGGAGACCGCTGAGGGCGAAATGGATCTGGAAGTATGCCGCCCGATGATCGATGGCCTCGATGCGTTGGACGAAGGACTCTGGTTGCGTGCCGCGGTCGAGCAGCTGGGTGAAGGTGGCGGTCGGGTCGAGATTGGACACGACGATCGGCGAGGTCACGATCTCCCCGTCGGCCAGAGCCACTCCCTCGACCCGCTCACCGGATGTGACGATTCTGGAGACCTTGACGTGACGTCGGAGTTCGCCTCCGAACTGCTCGAACAGTCCCAGAAGGTGGTCGGACATGGTTCCGATGCCACCTTGGACCTTGGACATGGTGACGTCGCCCGGGGAGGCCAACGCAAAGGCGAGACAGAGCGCACTACCCGGCGAGTAGGGCCCTCGGTAGGTGGAGTTGACCGCCAGAAACGCGAGCATGCTGCGAATCGGGGCGTGATTCTCGCGGTCGGGGAGAAACTGGTCCACGACATCCATGACACTTCCGAACAGCGCCGTGCGGATCGCCAGGCGCTCCTTCTCGTTGGCGGCGCATGCCCACATCTCGTCGAGTGACTTTGGCGGCTTCCGTACGTCCAACCGCCCGATGGCCCGGGCCGGGGCCTCAGCCCAGGCCGCGACCTCTGCCATCCCCAGCACGGCTTCGAGGCCGAGCGATTCATTGAGATGCTCGAGGAGCCGGTCGGGATCGCTGTAGAGCAGGATCGGTGGCCCGTCACCCGAGGGTCCGATGCTGGCCGATTGCACTTCGGGTTCGTAGATCGGGCATGCTGCGAAGCCCAAATCGTCGAAGATCTCTGTCGGGATCGGAAACTGGATCGATCCCGCCAACTCGAAGCGGTAACCACGGGCAAGCTCGGTGGTGGTTGCCATCCCGCCGATGAAGTGGTTCTTCTCGAGGCCAAGGACCCGCATCCCGCCTCTTGCCATCACGGTGGCCGCGGTGAGGCCGTTATGACCGGCTCCGACCACGATGGCGTCGTAGTCCGACATCTGGGTCACCGTAGTGACGCGATCGCCGTGTTGTCGACCCCAGGCCCTGGGCCAAGACTGCTGGTCGAGCCTGGCCTACGACCCTCGGATCGAGGCCACCTGCTCCTTCACTCGGTCGCGAAACTCACGGGTCTCCTGGCGATGACGATTGCGAATCTCCAGCGCGTCCGCCTTCACCTGGCGCCGGAACTCGTTCACATCATGGTGGAAACGCTCCCAAGCTGCCTGGCGGCTCACTCCGACGGTTCCGCCCACTACCTCCCAGGTGGCTCCCGCCTCGACTGCCTCACCCACCAGCCGGGACTCCCAGGTGGACAACAGCCCAACCAGGGCGCGGGTGGCTCCGAGCGCGGCCAGCGGATCCGGTTCCGAGGTCGCCCCCTCCCACGCCGCAATCATCAGCGGCGGAACCGTGCGTTGTTCAGGGCCTGGTTTCGTGTCGGTGAAGTCGCTCATCCGTCAAGGCTACCCTGACAATGAGATCACCGTCAAGGTCACCTTGACAGCGTTTTCAATCAGCGTGGAACAGGTCAGCGTGACGCTCGAGCGCAGTTTCGGCCTCTATCCCCTGGTACAGGCCGATCCACCGCTGACATTGCTCGCAGAAGACGCCCGCCAGCCGGCTCGATCGGACAACCGACTCTTCCGCCGAGCTGATATCGGTGTCCTTGGGCCCGATTACCTGCCAACTGCCATTCTCCGCGGCTCTCCGGATCACCGCCTTGTGTGCCGAATAGCTGTCCTTGTCCATGTCGCGCCTCTCGAAGCGGATTGCGGATGCCCATATTTAGAACGGCAGGAAGGCGCCGGGACTTGAGCAAATTGCCCGAGGTTTCCGTTCCACGGACACGACTGGCTGACCTGAGATCGCCAAATCAGCGGAAACCGGCCCAACTGGCGGCCGTGCACCTCCCCAGCACTACCCAAGGATCCAATAATCGTGATGTTTTAGGTCGTCACTCCGGGTGCGGTGGTGTCCCCGGGTGTGGTGTTTCCGTTGCCCACGAACGGATTCGTCAGGGGATGACGGTTGGATCTGACCACTATGCGACAGCTCCGGTCACCGGATTCACTGTCGTCTGCCAGCCCGCCGAGAAGGCCAAGCCTTCTTGCCCCGAATGGGCCGTTGTCCGACCAAGGGCGCAACCAGTTCATCCTCTCCGCCATTACCAAGATACCCCAGGGTGGGGGTCTTGCTGCAAGGACCCGTGGTGTGCTGACACTGAACACCACGGGCCGGCCCACGGGCGGTCGCCGCGACCGATAGTTGGAATGAAGGAGGCCCGATGGGGCTGAAGGGGAAGGTGGACGGATGGCAAGCTACGTGCTGGGTTTCCAGGAGATCGACCAGACGCACGTCGCGGTCGTTGGCGGCAAGGGCGCGCACCTAGGGGAGATTTCGCGGATCGAAGGCATCCGCGTGCCGGCCGGCTTCTGCGTGACGACGGACGCTTTCCGGAGGATCATGGCGGACGCGCCGTCGATCGACGAACGGCTCGATCGGCTGTCGCCCCTTGGCCCCGATGACCGTGAGGCGATCCGCACGCTCAGCGCGGAGATCCGCCGGACCATCGAAGGGATCGCCATCCCGGACGACCTGGCGGCGGCGATCACCCGCTCGCTCGCACGGCTCGGCGAGCAAGCCGCCTACGCGGTCCGATCGAGTGCGACGGCAGAGGACCTGCCGACGGCCTCATTCGCCGGCCAGCATGACACCTACTTGAACGTGGTGGGGTCGGCGGCGATCCTCGAGCACATCAGCCGGTGCTGGGCCTCTCTGTTCACGGAGCGAGCCGTGACGTACCGCCTGCGGAACGGCTTCGACCACCGGAAGGTGTCCATGGGCGTGGTCGTGGAGCAGATGGTCTTCCCGCACTCGGCCGGCATTCTGTTCACGACCGACCCCGTCACGTCCAACCGCAAGGTCGTTGTGGTGGAGGCCAGCTTCGGCCTCGGCGAGTCACTGGTGTCAGGCCGGGTGAACCCGGACGTCTACACGGTGCGCGACGGCGAAATCATTACCAAGCAGATCGCCATCAAGCAGGTTGCCATCCATGCCTCGCCGTCAGCCGGGACTCAAAAAGATGCGATCGACCCGGAGCGGCGGGAACAGCCGGCGCTGACGGATGCGCAGGTCGTGCGACTCGCACAGCTGGGGCGGACGATCGAAGCGCACCGCGGCCACCCCCAGGACATCGAATGGTGCCTGGACGATGCTGGGTTCCAGATCGTGCAGAGCCGGCCGATCACCACGCTGTTCCCCATCCCCGATGTCGGCGACCAGGAGAACCATGTCTTCATCTCCGTCGGTCATGCGCAGATGATGACCGACGCTATGAAGCCCCTCGGGGTCTCCTTTTGGCAGATGACCACACCTCGGCCGATGCACGTGGCCGGTGGGAGGCTGTTCGTCGATGTCGCCTCGGACTTGGCGTCGCCAGCGAGGCGCGCCGCTCTCTTGGAGGTCATTGGGAAATCCGATCCCCTTATCGGGGACGCGCTAGAGACCATCCTCGAACGCGACGACTTCATCCCCACCCTCGGTGCCGAAAGTCCAGGTTCCGCGCCGGGTGGCGGCACGCCCGCCCCCATCGAGACCGATCCGGCCATCGTCACTGGCCTGATCGAGCGCAGTGAGGTTTCCATCGCCACCTTGAAGCGCGACATCCGAACGAAGTCCGGATCGGCGCTGCTTGACTTCATAGTTGCGGACGTCCAGGAGTTGAAGCGGATCCTGTTCGATCCGCAGAGCCATCAGGTGTTCATGTCGGCGATGGAGGCCACCTGGTGTCTGAATGAGGAGCTGCAGGCGTGGCTTCACGAGAAGAACGCGGCCGACACGCTCACCCAGTCCGTCCCCCACAACATCACGTCGGAGATGGGGCTGGCGCTCCTGGACGTCGCCGACGTGATACGCCCGCATCCGGAGGTGGTGGCATTTCTCGAGGGCGTCGAGAACGAGGATTTCCTGGACGAGCTGCCCACGCTCGAAGGCGGGCGGGAAGCCCGACACGCCATTCAGGCCTACCTCGAAAAGTACGGCATGCGCTGCGTCGGTGAAATCGACATCACCAGGCCACGTTGGAGCGAACGCCCCACCACGCTTGTGCCCATGCTCCTCGGCAACATCCGGAACTTCGAGCCGGGTGCCGGCGAGCGGCGCTTCGAGAAAGGGCGGCAGGAGGCCTGGAGGAAGGAACAGGAGCTGCTGGCCCGCTTGCGGGTCTTGCCCGACGGAGAGCGCAAGGCCGATGAAACCAAGCGGCTGATCGACCGGGTCCGGACCTTCATCGGGTACCGGGAGTATCCGAAGTACGGCATGGTCAGCCGCTATTTCGTGTACAAGCTGGCCTTGCTCGAAGAGGCTGAGCGCCTCGTCCAGGCCCAGGTGCTTGGTGAGAAGGAAGACATCTTCTACCTCACGTTCCACGAGCTCCTCGACGTCGTGCGCTCGAACCAAGTGGATGACCGGCTAATCCGCCAGCGCAAGGACGAGTTCAGGTCGTATCAAGCGCTCACGCCGCCCCGGGTGTTCACGTCGGATGGCGAGGTCGTTGCTGGGACGTACCGACGCGTCGATGTCCCGGCCGGCGCGCTGGTCGGCCTACCCGTATCCGCCGGAACCATCGAGGGACGGGCTCGGGTCATCCTGGATATGGCCGAGGCCGATCTCGAAACGGGCGACATCCTGGTCACCGCCTACACGGACCCCAGTTGGACGCCTGTGTTCGTCGCGATCACGGGCCTGGTGACGGAGGTGGGGGGCCTGATGACTCACGGCGCAGTGATCGCACGGGAGTACGGCTTGCCGGCCGTCGTGGGTGTGGAACATGCCACCCGGCTGATCCGCGATGGACAGCGGATTCGCCTCAATGGAACGGACGGGTACGTCGAGATCCTGCGCTAGGGGTGCCGCCGCCGGGTGGCCCATTTCGGCGCACCCCGCTCCCGGTCGCACAGAGCGGCGGCACCGGCCCGCGGGTAGCAATTCTTTTTTCGGGAATCGGCCTTTTTTAATCGTCTATGGACGATGTGGTATGAGCTAAAAGCGATAAGGCGGGTTCAGGGGGTCAGCGCACGGGCTCAGCGAGTCACCGACACTTGTCGGGACGAACTGAGGGAGGTAACCGTGGGCACCCACTTGACCAGGGAACAGA
>Ga0182024_10026413_pt1 | contig 10202 bp, 9 predicted proteins | sample P32metaG_FD_120480 | JGI IMG/M metagenome (GOLD analysis project Ga0182024, IMG submission 120480) | Permafrost microbial communities from Stordalen Mire, Sweden - P3-2 metaG (Illumina Assembly) | ecosystem: Environmental > Terrestrial > Soil > Wetlands > Permafrost | place: Sweden: Stordalen...
CGGCCTTAGGGTCGCCCCGAAATTTACCGTGCTGACGCCGGTGTCGGCCGCCGCCGGACCTTTCGCCGGAAATGATGGATCGACACTGCCTCTCTCAGCGGGCCGCTGCGGCAGGCTTTCGCCGCCGTCCGACCTGCCGTCCTGATCGGCGTCCGCCACCGGCGATTTCGGTTGCGGGCTGGCCGCGGCGCCGAGCGCGGTCGCAAAGCTGCCGGCGCCGGGCGCGCTTTCGCTGCGTTGCGTGGCGCTGCGCGGAGGCAAACCCGCTTCGCTTCTCGACCCCGTGATGCGTACCGACATGGCCCGGTTCCTAAGACACCACCTCGCCCTGGTCGGTGCGAAGGATGATGACTCCTTCGCGTTCGAGCCGTTGGGCCGTGGCGACGATCTCGCGCTTGGCGGCCTCGACCTCGCTGACCCGCATCGGGCCGCGCGCGCCCATGTCGTCGCGCAGCGTTTCCGCCGCGCGCTGCGACAGGTTTTTCAGCACTTTGTTCTGCAGCGCCTCGTCCGACCCCTTCAGCGCCGAGACCAGCAATTTCTGATCGACCGAACGCAACAGGACCTGGAAGTTGCGATCGTCGACATGGAGCAGGTCCTCGAACACGAACATGCTGTGTTCGATCTGCTGCGCGAGCTCGGCATCGACAGTGCCGATCTGCTTCAGGATGCTTTCGACGCGGGTGTTGTCGATCCGGTTGAGTATCTTCGCGGCCATGTTGACGCCGCCCACCGAAACCCGTGCCTGCTGCGCTTCGCCCGCGAGCAGATCCTCGATCGATTCGTTCAGCTCGCGAATGGCATTGGGCGGGATCGAATCGAGCGTCGCCAGACGCGGGATCACCTGGTCGACGAGGTCCTCCGGCAGGTAGCGGATCAGCGCATCGGCCTGCTCCGGCTCGAGATAGGCGAAGATCATCGCGACGATCTGCGGGTGCTCCGACTTGATCATCTCGGCCAGCACCCGAGGGTCCTGCCACTGGATCGCCTCGATGCCGGCGAAGTAGTCTCCCTGCCGCAGCCGGGCGCTCAGGCGCTCGGCCTTCTCCGTGCCGAGCGCCTTCTCCAGCACGCCGCGCACATAGCCATCGGCGCCGATTCCGATCGAGGTTTCCTGCAGCATCAGGTCGATGAATTCCTGATAGACCGACGTCACCGCGCCTTTCGTCACGTTCGAGATCCGCGCCATCGCCACCGACAGCAGATTGATCTCGAGCTGCGACAGGAACTTCATGACCTGGGCCGCCGCCTCCTGACCGATCGTCATCATCACGACCGCGGACTTTTCGATGTCGGTCAGACTAGCTCGCTTGCCTGAGGCTATTTCTGTCACCGGCTATCCACCCTCTGATGACCTGCGCCGTCCGGGCCGGGTCGTTGTGGACCAGGGTCAGAACGGTTTCGGTCTCGATGCTGAAAACGTCTTGCGAAGCGCCCCGGGCGCGCGCCGCGGACGCCGGCATGTCCGGCGGTCTCGTAGCGGCGTTGGCGTTGGCTGCGGCGGCGGTTGCCCCCGGAGCGCCCGCCGCGGCAGGACCGGCGGCCGGCACCCTCACTGGAGCCGGCGCACCGGCCGCCACTCGGCGCAACAACGGAAAGACCCCGCCGAACAGCGCCAGCATGCCGGCCACGGCGAGCAGCGCGTTTCGTTCGACGGGCGCCATCCACGGTGCGGTCCACCACGGGGCGGCGGGGTCGGCGACGCTCGCACCCGCCGTTTCGAACGGCAGGTCGACGACGGTGATATGCGGGCTCTGTTCGGCGCCGACCGCCGAGGCGACCAATGTCCTGACCGCATCGAGCCGAGCGGCCGGCAGCGGCTTTCCGGAAGCGTTGTTGATCAGCACCGCGACGCTGATCGAGCGCAACGTCCAGGCCGGGTGCTCCAGATACTGCACGGTACGGTCGATGTCGTAATTGGTGATCTTGTGGCTGTCGGCGTCGGACGGCGGCTTCGCCGCTGCCGGCGGGGGCGCGGCCGCCGCTTCGGCGCCTGCGGGCGGCGGGTTCGCCGGCGGCGCCGACGTGACCGGCGTATCCGGCCGCCGGTTAGACAGGGCGCCGGGGATTCCGATCGCCTGATCCCCCTCGCCGGAGCGCGAGTGGACGGTCTCGTCCTGGCTCAGCACATGGCTGGCGCCGTATTTGACTAGGCTTTCCTTCGACTGGGAAAAATCGACATCGGCGTCGGCCGAAACCCGGAAATTGCCGCGCCCCAAAACCGGCGCCAGCAGATCAGTGATTGTCGCCTCGTACCGGCGGGTGATCGCACGCGCGAATTCGAGCTGCTGCGGCGCCGCCTGAAGTCCGTCCTTGCCATCGGCGGTGAGCGCCCTGCCGGTCTGGTCGACGATCATGACATTGTCGCGGGACAGCCCGGGGACGCTCGACGCGACCAACCCGATGATGCCGTCGACCTGGGTCGAGGTCAGCTCCATGCCCGGCCGCAGCCGCACCAGCACCGACGCGCTCGGCTTCGGCGAGTCGCCGAGGAAATCGTTGTCCTTCGGCATCGCCAGGCTGACCTTGGCGGAGACGACGCCGTCGACCTCTCCGACCGTGCGCGACAGCGCGCTTTCGACGCCGCGCACGTAGTGCACCTGTTCGACGAACGGGCTGACCCCGAGGCTCTCATTATCGAGGAGCGCCCATTCGTCGCCGTCGTGCTTGGGAATGCCGCGCGCGGCCAGCTGCAAGCGCGCGCGGCCGGCGTCGGCGGTCGGCACCAGAATGACGCGGCCGCCTTCGGTGATGCGGTATGGGATGTTGAGCTTCTGCAGTTCCTCCAGGGTCCGACCGCCCTCTTCTCCGGAGAGACCGGCATAGAGCACCGAATAGTCCGAACCCCACGACCACAGCACGACGGTGCCGAGAAGGGCCACGCCCAGCGCGCCGGCAACCAGGCCGAGCGCCTTCCGGTTGGCAAGAAACGGGGTCAGCCGCGCCATCAGTTGCGGCGGCAACGCTCCCTGCAGGACGCCCTCTAGCGAGGCCACTGATCGTCGGCCGGCACGCTAAACCTGCATGTTCATGACGGTGCTGTAGGCCGCGACGACCTTGTCGCGCACATTTGCCGCCATCTGCAGGGCGAGGTTGGCTTGCTCCAGCGACACCATCACGTCGCTGAGCGGGATGTCGTGATTGCCCGAGGCGAAGGATTTCGCCTGTGCATTCGCCGAATTTATCGTGTCGTCGAGCCGCCCGATTGCCCCGTGCAGCATCGACGAGAACGAGGCGCCGGAGGCCTCGCCGACATCCTGAATTGCCGCGTCGGGGGTCGGCGGAGAAATCGCGCCGCCGGCCAGCGATTGCAGGCCGGATAGCGCTGCGCCAATCGCGGATAACGCTTCGATCATTGGACATGCCTCGCGATATTGGGGGCGGGGCGCTCCGCCAGCTGGCGCCGTTGTGCGAGAAAGGCGAGGCGTGCGTAGGCCTCGCCGACGGCTTCCGGCATCTCGTCGAGCTCGGCCTGGACGTCGCAGCCCGGATCGCCCGAGCCGTCGCCGCAGAAGGCCACCCGCGCGAACAGCGCCAGCGGCTCGAGAAAGGTCGGGTGAAAATAGAGCTTGAGGCAGAGCCACGATCCGACCGGCAGCGCTTTCGGAGCCAGCCAGCCGACGCGCCCGTGGCTCAGTTCGATGTCGCGCCGCGGCGGCAACACGGCGTCTCGGTACGAAAGCCGGCCGAGCATCTCGATGATCATGTCGAGCTTGGCGTGAAGCGGTGCGAGCGCTTCGACCAGCCGTTCGTCGGCCGGGCGCGGCGCCGCCCCGCGCTCGATCTCGTGCAGCAACAGGCCGGCGATCGCCGCATTCGATGCCACCGCCGCCGCGCGCGCGTCCGCCGAGGGTGCCGAGGCAAGGCAAGCCCATGCGAGCGGCAGCGTCAGGCGACAGGTGAAATTCACGCGATCCGACATGACCCCTCGGCACCGCCGCCACTCTCTGGCGACGCAGCTCTTCGGCTCGGCCCCCTCCGTCGATCACGCTCTGCAATTGCTGACGAGCTTGACGAAATCAGGAAAAACCGCAGATTGCAGGTATCAGTCTTTGCGGCGCTTGGCAAGCATCGCTTGAGCGAGGCGCCGAGAGTCGGTCGAAGCCCGCGTCCGCATCGATACGTATCCGCCTCTAAAGCAACTATATCAAACGGTTGAACGGACGACCGCGATCCTGTATCGACCGTCTCCGACTCACTTGCAACGCGCAGAATTGGGAATTGAATTCGCGAATTTCGTGCAGCGATTTGCCGACCGAGCCGGTTGTGACTGCTTGGCGTTTCGGCAACCGGCGCGAAGCGGAGCGCAACCCTGAGGGTGCTCGTTTGATGGCGGAGAAAGTCTAATAGCTTGAAGCGGGACCATCGATTACTATCGCGGCGGCCACGAACGCCGCCCGACGATCCGGACAATCGGCGATGCCAGGCCAAGGGGTAAACCGCCGTCTCGGCGGGCAACCGCGGCGGGTCGCCACGGAGCGGCGCTGCCGGGAAGCAAAGGGGGAAACCGTGACGTCACAGTATAGCGCAAACACTACCCGACGCTCCGTCCTGAGGGCCGGGAGCGCCCTTGTTGCCGCGTCGGCGCTGCCGCGCCTAGCCCGGGCCGCAGATCAGCCGCCGCTTGGTACTTGGCCGGCCGGCTCGTCCGGCGACTCGGTCTTCATCGGCATCACCGTGCCGCGCACCGGCACCTATGCCGTGCAGGGCGAAGACGAATTGAAGGGAATGATGCTCGCGGTCGAGCACATCAACAGCGGCGACCCGCTGATCAAGCAGATTTCGCCGAAGACGACCAAGGGCGTGCTCGGCAAAGAGGTCAAGTATGTGGTCGCCGATTCCGAGGCCAAGCCGAATACCGCGGTGCAGGAACAGTCGCGCTTCATCAGCGAGAACAAGATAATCCTGATGACCGGTTCGACATCGAGCGCGGTGGCCGTAGCGCTCAACAAATTGGCGCAGCGCGAGAAAATCCTCTACGTCGTCGCCATTTCCGGCTCCAACGACACGACCGGCAAGGATTGCGTCCGCTACAGCTTCCGCCAGTGCTTCTACGGGCAGACCGCCGCCTCGGCGATCGGCCCGGTGATGCTGAACGCCTATGGCAAGAACAAGAAGGCGGCGTATCTGACGCCGGACTACACCTATGGCCATACCGTGCAGAAATCGATGGAGGATTTTCTCACCAAGAACGGCGGCTGGACCACCGCAACCAACCAGGTCATGCCGCTCGGGACGCCCGATTACAGCTCGTACCTGCTCAACATCGCCAATTCCGGCGCCGATTTCCTGATCAACGTCAACTGGGGCCACGACGCCGTGCTGTCGATCCAACAGGCCCAACAATTCGGCATCTTCAACAAGATGAAATTGGTCATTCCCTACCAGATCCCGTTCCTGTCGAAAGAGGTCGGGCCGGAGATCATGCAGGGCGTCCTCGCGGCTACCGATTTCTGGTGGACGCTCGAAGACAAATATCCTGTCGCCAAGATGTTCGTCACCGAGTTCGAGAAAAAATACAACTACAAGCCGGAATGGGGCGCCAACAACGGCTACATGCAGTTCGCGATGTGGGCCGATGCCTGCGAGCGCGCCGGCAGTTTCTATCCGCCCGACGTGATCAAGGCCTACGAGGCCGGCCAGCACATAAACTCGACCGTCGGCGACGTCTATTTCCGCGCCGCTGACCACCAGCTGGTGCGGCCGGTCATCATCGTCAAAGGCAAGGCGCCCGGCGCGATGAAGAGCAAGGACGATTATTGGGAAGTGACCGATATAATCCCCGGCGCCGGGCTGATGCAGGCCCCCGACGCATTCGGATGCACGCTCGGCCCTTACACGTAGGTAACGCGGCGGCGCGCCGTGCCGGCGACTCTCGTCGCCGGCACGCGAGGCCGCCGGTTTCCTGCGCGATATTTGTCCGGCTGCCGACCGCATGATCACCTGGCCTAATTTCGTCTCGCAATTGTTCAACGGGATGGCCTCGGGTGCGCTGTTGGCGCTGATCGCGTCCGGACTGACGATCATCTACGGCACGCTCGGCGTGTTGAACCTCGCGCACGGCGCGATGTTCATGCTGGGGGGTTATGCCGGCTATGTCGCGTTCGAGGCGACCGGGTCCTTTGTCGTCGCCGTGATCGCCGGCGCGCTGTTCCTGGTGGTAATCGGCGGGCTCCTCGAAGTGATCGTGATCCGACACTTCTACGACCGACCGGCGGAGGACCAGCTTCTGGTGACGTTCGGGCTCGGCATCGTCATCGTCGAACTGGTTCGGTTCGGCTTCGGCAGCCTGTCGAAGACCATACCGCCGCCGAGTTGGGCCGCCGGCGTCACGCCGATGGGCTTCCTGATCTATCCGACCTACCGCATCGTCGTGCTGGGGATCGCGACGGTGGCGCTCGGCGCGCTCTATCTCGTTCTCTACCGCACCCGGATCGGCATGATCGTGCGCGCGGGGATCGAGGATTCGGGCATGGTGGGGATGCTCGGGATCAACGTCTACCGCGTGTTCATGCTGGTATTCGGCATCGGCGCGATGGCGGCCGGGTTCGCCGGCATCATCAACGCGCCGGTGGTGTCGCTAACCCCCGACATGGGGGAGTCGATCCTGGTGCAGACCTTCGTCGTCGTCGTGATCGGCGGGGTCGGATCGTTTCCCGGCGCGATCCTCGGCGGACTGGTCGCCGGCGAAATCCTCAGCCTCACCTCGATGGTGGACCCGGCCTATTCGGAAGTCATGCTGTTCGCGGTGATGACGCTGGTCCTGCTGCTGCGCCCGCAAGGCCTGCTCGGAACGCAAAGCCGAGAGTAGAGCGCCTCGATCCGATGCTGCGCCACCGCCCGTTCCTGGTCGAGGCACTGACCGCTCTCGGCCTGATCGCCGCGCCGTTCGTGCTGCCGCATCTCGGATTTGCCCCGAACACGGTCAACCAGATCCTGATTTGGGGATTGTTAGGCATCGGTTTCGACATCCTGTTCGGCTACACCGGCCTGTTGTCGTTCGGGCAGGCGGCCTTTTACGGCACCGGCGGGTTCATCGCCGCCTATCTTTTGACCAACAACCTGCTGTCGGACGTGATGACGGCGCTCGTGATCGGCACGGTAGGCGCGACGCTTGCGGGCATCGTCGTCGGCACGATCGCGCTCCGACGCACCGGCATCTATTTCGCGATGATCACGGTCGCGATCGCCGAGATGTTTTACTTCGTCGAATTCTCGCCGCTAGCGGCTTGGACCGGCGGCGAGAACGGGCTTCCCGGCGTTCCTGCCCCCAAATTTGCGCTCTTCGGCTTTTCGTATCGGGTCGGCAGCGACTGGTCGATGTATGGCTTTCTGGCGGTCTGGTACTTCGTCGGCATCGTCATCGCGCTGCGCATCGTGCGTTCGCCGGTGGGAGCGATCTTCAGCGCGATCAGGGACAACCCGCTGCGCGCGAGGGCGGTCGGGCACGCGGTCGACCTCTACAAATTGACCGCGTTCGTGATCGCGTCCGCCTATGCCGGTTTCGCCGGCGGGCTGCTCGGCGTGTTGCAGGGCTTCATGCCGCCCGACGCGTTCACGTTCGACACCTCCGGCCAGCTCGTCATGCAGACCGCGATCGGGGGCACCGGCAGCTTGTTCGGGCCGCTGGTCGGCGCCACGGTCTGGCTGTATCTACGCGATTTCCTGCAGGGCCCGCTGGGCCTCGGCGCGGCCTGGAAGCTGGTACTCGGCGCCGTCTTCGTCCTGCTCGTGTGCTTTTTACGGCGCGGGCTGATCGGCGGATTGCGAGACCTGGTCGCGCTGGTCGTCCGCCGCCGCCGTCCGGCAGTACCCGAGACCGAAACCGCGCCGCCCGTTGCCGTCGTTCCGCTCGCCAGCGTCGGCCCTTCCCGGCGGCGCACGGAACCGCCGCTTGCCGGACCGGTGCTCGAAGCGCGCGGGCTGACCAAGACTTTCGGCGGCATCGTCGCCAACCGCGACATCAACTTCGCCGTCGAGGACGGGGAGTTGCGCGGCATCATCGGCCCGAACGGCGCCGGCAAGAGCACATTCTTCAAGATGCTGACCAGCGAATTGTCGCCGACCTCGGGGCAGATCATCTTTCGCGGCCGCGACATCACGACGATGGGCGTCGCCGCCGTCTGCCAGCTCGGCTTGACCAAGAGCTACCAGGTCAACCAGCTCTTTTCCCGCCTGACCCTGCGGGAGAACGTCGTGATCGCGGCCCTCGCCGAGCGGCGCGGCCGGTTTGCGCTCGACCTTTTGCGCCGCATCGACCGGGTGCCCGGCCTCGCCATGCAGGTGGAAAGCACATTGGCGTTGGTCGGTCTCGGCGCCCGCGCCGACGTGCCGGTCGCCGAACTCGCCTACGGCGAAAAGCGGCGACTGGAGATTGCACTCGCCCTTGCAACCTCGCCGTCGCTGCTGCTGCTCGACGAGCCGCTGGCCGGCATGAGCCCGCGGGAGCGGGCGGAAACCGTGCAGCTGCTGAAGAACATTCGCCGCGGCCGCACCTTGGTGGTGGTCGAGCACGACATGGATGCGGTCTTCGAATTGGCCGAGCGCATCACCGTATTGCACGAAGGCGCCCTGCTCGCCGAGGGCACGCCGGCCGAGATCCAGCGCAACAGCCTGGTGCAGGAAGCCTATCTCGGCGGGGTCGCGGCCGAATGAGCGTGCTGATCGAGGTCGAGCGGATCAACAGCTATTACGGCGACAGCCACATCCTGTTCGACGTGTCGCTGCACGTCGACAAGCACGAGGTCGTGGCGCTGCTCGGCAGAAACGGCGCCGGCAAGAGCACGACGTTGAAAAGCCTCAACGGCGTCGTCCGGCCGCGCTCGGGGCGGATTGTGCTCGACGGCACGCCGATTCAGGCGCTCGCGCCGCATGCGATCGCCGCGCTCGGATTGCAGCTGGTGCCCGAGGATCGGCGCATCTTCGGCAGCCTCTCGGTCGAGGAGAACCTGATACTGGCCGGCTTCACGGCAAAGTCGCGCTGGCCGCTCGACCGCGTGTGGGAGATCTTCCCGCACCTGCGGGAGCGCCGGCGCAGCCGCGGCACCGATTTGTCGGGCGGCGAACAGCAGATGCTGGCAATCGCCCGAGCCCTGGTGCGCGACCCCAAGATCATATTGCTCGACGAGCCGTTCGAGGGACTGGCGCCAATCATCGTGCGCGACCTGCTCGCCACCTGCCGCGCGCTCGCCGAGGCGGGCCAGACCATCGTCGTCGTGGAGCAGAACATTTCCGCGGCGATGAGCCTTGCCGACCGCGTCTACATCATCAACAACGGCCACATGGTCGAAGAGCTGACCGCACAGGCGGTTCGCGACCAGCCGCAGATCCTGCATCGGCATCTCGGCGTCTGATCTTACCGGCGCGCGAGAAGGGGGATCGTTTCGCTCGATTGCGTACCCGACGGTCTCGCGCCCTTCTGCGACGACGATCGAGGAATTCCGCCAGGATCGGCGCCGCGCCGCGCGAGCGCGACGGAACGCGGTCTCGCCGCATGCCGTTCGAAATGTACCGCAAGGAGGGTGATGATCATGGCAACGACAGCTCAGCAGAAAAAAGTCGAAAAGGTCATGCACGAGCACAAGACGGGCACGCTCAAGAGTAGTTCGGGCCGCAAGGTCAAGAGCCGGAAGCAGGCCATTGCGATCGCCCTGTCGGAGAGCGGCCAATCGCGCAAGCGCAAGAAAACCAGCTGACCTACTGGACCGGCGGCAGCGCCCCGTGGTCTCGGAAAGCCCGCTACGCGGACGCCAGGGCGACGGTACGCGGGACGGAAACCAGTCCTCAGCCCGCGGGTCTTCCATTAAATGACTGCGCGGTTCTGACGGTTCGGTAGGATAATCTACCTCTTTCCTCGCGATTGCCGGGACGCGCTGCTGGACGCGGCGAGCTGAACGCGCCCTCCAGGTACCAGCCGCCAAGGACGGGGCCAGGGCGAGGGCGGCGCAGCTCATGCCAGCAGCCGTGCACCACTGGCCGCTTGTCAAGCACGATGGCCGGGCCGAGGCAGCGCTGATTGCGGTCTACGGGCTCCGGCCCGCTGGCGGCATAAGGCCTCAACGGTCCCGTCCGGCGCGCATCTGGGAGGCGATTGATTATCGCGCAGCCTATCATCTCTGAGTTGAACTTTTTCAGCACTTACCGCATCTTCACTCAAGGGAGGCATGACCATGTCGCCGTTCAGCAGCTCGACCCCGCCTCCA
>Ga0182024_10026414_pt1 | contig 10202 bp, 6 predicted proteins | sample P32metaG_FD_120480 | JGI IMG/M metagenome (GOLD analysis project Ga0182024, IMG submission 120480) | Permafrost microbial communities from Stordalen Mire, Sweden - P3-2 metaG (Illumina Assembly) | ecosystem: Environmental > Terrestrial > Soil > Wetlands > Permafrost | place: Sweden: Stordalen...
GTACGGGGTGCTGATGATCGTGCTGAACGGGCTGGTGGGTGGGTCGCTGCTGCTGGGCGGGTTGCGGCACCGCGAGCCGGAGGTGAACATCGAGGGCGCGCGCGCGTACCTGGCCGTGCTGATCACGATTTCGGTGCTGGGGATGGTGCTGCCGGATTACACGGAGGCGGCGGCGGTGGCGATGTTCTCGGACACGCAGGCGCTGCTGATGGCCCTGGCGGCGCTGTTCCTGTACGCGATTTTTTTGTGGATCCAAACCGTGCGGCACCGCGATTATTTCACCAGCGCGATCCACCGCGACGGCACGCGGGTACCGTATGCGAACACGAATGTGGCCGAGGCCCCGGCGCACGGCGACGCGCCCGCGCCGTATAAAACGTGGATTCACACCACCTTGCTGATCGGCGGGCTGGTGCCGATTTTTCTGCTCTGCAAAAAACTCGCCGTGCTGCTGGCGCTGGGGATTGACCGGGCCCACGCGCCGCCGGCGCTGGGCGGGTTTTTGGTGGCGCTGCTGGTGCTGACGCCCGAGGGGATGGGCGCGTTGCGCGCGGCATGGCACAACCAGATGCAGCGCGCGATGAACATCTCGCTTGGCTCGGCGCTGGCGACCATCGGGCTGACGATTCCGGCAGTGCTGACCGCGAGCCTGCTGCTCAAAAAACCGGTGGCGCTCGGCCTGGGCGAACGCGAGGTGGTGCTGCTGCAACTGACGCTGCTGGTGAGCGTGATCACCTTTTCCGGCCGGCGCACGAATATCCTGCTCGGCGCGGTGCACCTGATCATTTTCGCGGCGTACTTTGTCGTAATCTTCGACCGCCTGCCGGCGGCGGCGGGGTAGAGGCGTTTTTCAATCCTTGTCCCACGGCAAGCGCACCTTCACCGGCGGGAATTTCCAGACGGAGACGGGGGTGAAAATCTGGCCGGGGTTGAGGATGCCGCGCGGGTCGAGGGCGCGCTTGATCGCGAGCATCGCGCCGATTTCGGCGGGCGTGTGCTGCAGGCGCAGGAAGGGTGATTTGGCGAGGCCGATGCCGTGCTCGCCGGTGACGGCGCCGCCGAGCGCGACGACTTTTTTCATGAGCGCGGCGACGCCTTTTTCGGCGCGGCGGCATTCCGCGCGGCGTGCGCGGTGGTACATCAGGTGGACGTGGAAATTGCCGTCCATCGCGTGGCCGAAGGTCGGCGTGGCCAGGCCGGTGGAGCGGCGCAGGGCGAGCGTGTAGCGCAGGAGGGCGGCGTAGGCGCGCGGCGGCACGACGACGTCCTCGTTCAGCTTGGCGTCGCCAAACTGGAACATGGCCTGCGAGCAGGTGCGGCGCACGCGCCAGAGTTTCTCGGCCGCGACGGGGTCGGACGTGGCGCGGAGGGCGAGCGCGCCCGCGGCGCGCAGAAGTTTTACAAGTTGCGCTTGCTGCGCCGCGACCTCGGCGGCGGAGCCATCGAGTTCGAGCAGGAGCAAAGCGGCGCGCGGGGCGCGGGCGAAGACGGGCCGGCCCCACTTGCGCTCGGTGCACTCGACCGTCTGCCGGTCCATGAATTCCAAAATCGCCGGCACGAGCCGCGCGCGCATCACCGCGAGCACGGCGCGGAGCGCGGCGGATTCGTGGGCGAAGGCGGCGAGGATGGTGTGGCGCGCGGCCGGGCGCGGGAGGAGCCGCAGGCTGGCGCGCACGATCACGCCGAGCGTGCCGCCGCCGCCGATCCACAGGTCGCGGAGGTTGTAACCGGAGGCGAATTTCCGTAGCGGCGCGCCCCAGCGCACGAATTCGCCGGTGGGGAGAAAGCCTTCGAGCGCGAGGACGTAGTCGCGCGTGACGCCGTATTTCGCGCCGCGCAGGCCGCCGGCGTTGAGGGCGAGATTGCCGCCGATGGTGCAGTAGTGGAGGGACGACGGGTCGGGCGGGTAAAAGAGGCCCTGGCGCGCGGCGGCGGCGTCAATGTCGGCCGTGACCGCGCCGGCTTCGACGTGCGCGATGGCGGCAAGGGCGTCCACGCGGATTTTTTTCCAGCGCGACAAATCAATTACCCAGCCGCCGCGCACGGGGCAGGCCGAACCGGTGGTCGAGGTGCCCGCGCCGCGCGGGGTGACGGGTACGCGGTGGCGATTGGCCAGGCGCAGGACAGTCGCGATGGCGTCGTCGTCGCGCGGGAAGATGACGGCAGCGGGAAGAAACGACAGGCGCAGGTTGTCGAGCGACGCGCCAAAGCGGGCGGGCTCGTCGGTGCGCACCTGCGCGTCGCCCAGCGCGCGGCGCAGCGCGCGCGTGGCGGACGAAAAAGGGTCGGCAGCGGGCATGACGAAAGGAGAAGAAGAAGATTTCACGCAACGACCGCAACGCGCGCAACGAAAGAGGGAGCGTCCTGGGATGATTTCGAGCAGTCAAAAATGGAGCGGTTTAAAGCCCATCCTAGTGCTTCGCCACGGTTTCCGCGAGCGCGGCAAATTCATCCTTCAGCGCGGGGTAAAGCGCGCGGAAACGCAGGTAGTAGTCGCGGTAAACGAGGGCGTTGCGGCCGGGGACGGTGCGGCCGGTGATTTTCACCGTCGCGGTGCAGGCGTCCTCAACGGTCGGCCAAATTTTCGCGCCGACGCCGGCGAGCAGGGCCGCGCCGTAAGCCGAGCCCTCGGTGGCGCTGACGGTCAGGATGGGCGTCTCAAAATTGTCGGCAAGTAACTGCCGCCAGAGCGGGCTGCGCGCGCCGCCACCCGAGGCGATGATCTCGGTCGGCGCGATGCCCAGGCCGCGCATCAGTTCGAGCGAGTCGCGTAGGCCGTAGGTGACGCCTTCGAGGACGGCGCGCGCGAGGTGGGCCTTGGTGTGGCGGAGGGTCAAGCCGAAGAACACGCCGCGCGCGAGCGGGTCGGGATGGGGCGTGCGCTCGCCGGACAGGTAGGGCAAAAACAGCAGGCCCTCGGAACCGGCGGGCACTTTCGCGGCGGCGGCGGTGAGAAGATCGTAGGCGTTGCCCGCGCCGGCTTTTTCGCGCGCGGTTTCCTCGCCGCCGAGGGCGTTCTTGAACCATTGGAACGAGCCGGCGCTGGAAAGCTGCACGCCCATGAGGTGCCATTGGCCCGGCACGGCGTGGCAGAAGGCGTGCAGGCGGCCGCGCGGGTCGGGCCGGTATTTTTCCGCGTGTGCGAAGACGACCCCGGACGTGCCGAGGGTGCAGGAAAGCACGCCCGGCTTGACGATGCCGCAGCCGACTGCGCCCGCGGCCTGGTCACCCGCGCCGGCCACGACGGGCGTGCCCGCGCGCAAGCCGGTGAGCTTGGCGGCGGCGGCGGAAATTTTCGCGGAGACGACGGGCGATTCCGTGGTCTCGGGCAGCCAGGCGCGTTTGACGCCGGCGGCAGCGAGCATTTCGGCCGACCATTTGCGCTTGGCGACATCGAGCAGCGACGTGCCGGAAGCGTCGGAAACATCGGTGAAAAATTCGCCGGAAAGCCGGTAACGCAGATAGTCCTTGGGTAAAAGGATTTTGGCGACGCGGCGGAAAACCTCCGGCTCGTTTTGGGCGACCCACAAAATTTTTGGCGCGGTGAAACCGGGCAGGACGGGGTTGCCGGTGAGCTGGAGGACTTTCGCGCGGCCGACGCGGCGGGTGAGTTCCGCGCATTGGGGCGCGGTGCGCTGGTCGTTCCACATGATGCACGGGCGCAGCACTTCGCCGCGGGCGTCGAGCAGGACGAGACCGTGCATCTGGCCGGTGAGGCCGACGCCGGCGATCTCGCGCGGCTTCACGCCGGATTGGGCGAACAAATCCTGGAGGGCGCGCTGCGCGGCGGCCCACCAATCGGCGGGATCGGATTCGGCCCAGAGCGGTTGCGGCGTGCGAAACGAATAGGCGGGCGCGGTGACGAAGACGACCCTACCCTGCTCGTCCAAGAGGACGGTCTTGGCCGAAGTGGTGCCGACATCAAGGCCGATCAGGTAAGACATGGAGAAAAAAAGAAGGGTTCACGCAATCCCGCCACGGCGGGACAACGAACGCAACGGAAGGAGAATCGTATGGTGAGAGAGGAGTTTTTTTACCGCAGAAAACGCAAAACACGCAAATTATTGAGTCATTTGTGTTTTTTGCGTCTTTTGCGGCTCAATAAACCTGTAAGTAACTTCCATTACACTACGCTAAATGAACTCATTGAAAATATTCTCCAAGAGCTCCTGGCGGCCGGAGGCGAGTTCGGGGGGCTTGATTTTGAGGGCGTAGGCGTTGGCTTCGGCGAGGGAGACCGTGCCTTTCTCGATCTTGGCGCCAAAACCGCGGTCCCAACTGGCGTAGCGCTCGCGGACGAAGCGGGAGAGACGGCCGTCGGCCCGGATGGCGGAGGCGGCCTTGAGGCCGCGGGCAAAGGCGTCCATGCCGCCGATGTGGGCGAGAAACAAGTCGGCCGGTTCGTGGGATTCACGGCGGCGCTTGGCGTCGAAGTTCAGGCCGCCGGTGGTGAATCCGCCCATACCGAGGACGACGAGCATGATTTCGGTGGTCAAATAGAGGTCGGTGGGGAATTGATCGGTGTCCCAGCCGATGAGTTCGTCGCCGCGGTTGGCGTCAATCGAGCCCAGCGCGCCGGCGTTGACGGCGACGGTGAGCTCGTGGAGCATGGTGTGCCCCGCGAGGGTGGCGTGGTTGGTTTCAAGGTTGAGGCGGAAGTGTTCGAGCAGGCCGTATTCGCGTAAAAAATTCAGGCACGCGGCGGCGTCCGAATCGTATTGGTGCGTGGAAGGCTCGCGCGGCTTGGGTTCGATGTAGAACTGGCCGCGAAAGCCGATGGCTTTTTTGTAGTCCACGGCGAGGTGAAGGAAACGCGCGAGATGATCCAGTTCGCGCTTCATGTTGGTGTTGAGCAGCGTGGCGTAGCCTTCCCGGCCGCCCCAGAAGACGTAGCCGAGGCCGCCAAGGGCGTGGGTGGCGTCGAGCGCGGCCTTCACCTGCGCGGCGGCGTAGGCGAAGACATCGGCGTTGGGCGAGGTGGCTGCGCCCTGGGCGTAGCGCGGGTGGGCGAAGAGGCAGGCCGTGCCCCAGAGCAGGCGCTTGCCCGTGCGCATTTGCTCGGACTGGAGCACCTTGACGATGGCGGCGAGGTTGCGGTGCGACTCGGCCAGCGTGGCGCCCTCGGGCGCGACATCGCGGTCGTGGAAGCAGTAGAAATCCAGACCGAGTTTCTCGAGGAATTCGAAGAAGACGCGGACGCGGCGGCCGGCGTTGTCGAGGGAGGGCGAGCCGTCGTCCCACGGCATGAGGGCAGTGGGCCCGCCGAAGGGGTCGGCGAGGCCGTTGCGCATGCAATGCCAGAACGCGGCGGCAAAGCGCAGGTGCTCGCTCATCGGCTTGCCGTCCACTTTTTCGGAGCGGTTGTAATGCTTGAAGGCGAAGGGATTTTTAGACGCGGGGCCTTCGTAGGGGATGACGGGGATATCGGGGAACGCGGGCATGGTGGTCGGCCGCCGGCCACGGAAGATGGCGGGGGGTGCCATTCCTTAACGCCGTCCGGGCGGCGTTGTCGAGGCAATCGGGGGGGACGAAGGACCGGCCGAAACACCCGCGGAATGGGCGCTCCACCCGCGAAGGCGAGGACGCGCTGAGCAGCCAACCCTGAACCAAATTCCTAAACCGGCCTTAGGGCGACGGGGACGTCGGGACGAAGTCCGTGGGGGTGGGCCGGAGGCGTTTGACGATCAAGCCTTCCTGCTGGTACCAGGGGATGGTGAGGCTTTCCGTGTCCATCGTTTCCGCATCCATCGGCAGCAATTCGATGACGGCCGCATTCTTTTTCGGCGGAGTGTAGGTCTTGACGGAAGTCTTGTGCTTTTTGGCGAGCGTGGTGATGAAGGAAACGTAGGAGGAGACGCGGGTGAAACCGGATTGCCAGCCGTAGGTGTCGCTGACGTTCGAGCCGAGCGCCTGGTAGCCGTAAGAGTTGACGCCGGCGACGACCCAATGGCCGTTGGTGTCGAAAAACAGGCCGCCGCCGCTGTCGCCGGGGCCAATGACGGCCTCCAACGGCAAGGGATAAGGGCTGCCGAGCGAGCTCAACGCGGGGTTGGTCGGGGAATCAAAGTCCACCACGAGGTCGTATTGGTTCACCAGGTCAATGGAGTTCTGGCCGGCGAGTTTGGAGTCGTTAAATTCGTCGCCGGTCAGGCCGGTGCCGCTGTCCCCGAAACCGACCATGGTGCCGATGAAGCCATTTTCTGTGCGGCCGGCGTACAAGGTCGCGGGGGTCACGCCCTTGACCGCTTTGCTGAGAAAGGCGGCGGAAACGTCGTTGATCAGCGTGACGGGGTTGTAGCCGGGGGCGATGGTGACCACGCCGGAACTTTTGAATTTAATGGGGATGACCTGGCCGGAAATGACAAACCGGTAGGCGATCGCGCCCAATTCGGCGTCGCGGTCGAAAACGTGGCCGGCGGAGATGATCATGGTATTGGACACCAGGACGGCCGAGGCGAATTGCTGGTAGCCAAAGCCGAAATTGACCTCGATCTCACCCACCGGGGCGAATTGCTTCTGAGCGCAGAGCGCCTGGTACTTGGTGCGGGAGACATCGTTGCGCAGGACGACCGCGCGCGCGCCGCCGGGGATGACGAGAAGCACGGCCAGGACGGCCCAGCCGGCAAAGGAAGACGCAAGGAACCGGCGGGGAAAAACAGGAAGGTGGCTCATGAACAGGGAAAAGACCAAGGATGGCGACGGCGGCACAGGGCCGCGCCCGCCAGCATGGCCAGACCACCCAAAAGGCCGGACAGCGCCGGCTCGGGCACGGGGTCTATCGAACCGAGGGTCGCCGTGGCCGAATCCGCGGAAGCGACACCGCCCTGACTAGGATCTCCCGAATCTAAGACGGAAGACAGAGGGGAAGCGGTGGAAGCGGAATTGAAGGCGAGCAGCGAATTTTTGGTGAGAGAGACGGATTCGTCGTCCGACAGTTTGTAGAGGGTTGCGGCGATGGTCTCGATGACCGGGCTGGTCGTCTTGGGCGGAGTGTAGACGCTGATTTTGTCGTGGTCCTTTTTGGCCGTGCTCTCGACAAAGGACAGGTAGGTGGACAAACGGGTGAAGCCGTCCACATAGCCGTAAATGCTGAAGCCGGACGGTTCGGAATTGAAGGGCCAATCACCGGAGTCGTTGATTCCAGCCTCGACCCAATGGCCGTTGAGATCCACGAACAGCCCGCCGCCGCTGTCGCCATGGGAGATGGATGCTTCCAGAGACAAGGGCGTGGAATTGCCCATGGTGCTCAGACCCGGGTCGGTGGGCGAATCGAAGTCGGCGAAGATGGCGTATTTGGTGTCCTCATCGAGCATGTTCTGGCCGGCCAGCCGGCTCTTCGGGGGGGTGCTGGTGGCGACCTCGCCGGTCTGGCCATTGCCGTGGAGGCCAAAGCCGACAAACGTTCCGACCATGCCCAACACGCTGCTGCCGCCATCGAGAGTCGCGGGCTTGACGTGCTTGACGGTTTTGCTCAGCTCAACTACCGAGATGTCGTTTTCCAACAAGTAGGGGTTGTAGCCGGAGTCAACCGTGGCCACCCCTTTGGTCCTAAAGTTGATGGGGATGCGCTGGCCATCAATGATGTAATAGTAGTTGGTCGCGCCAAGTTCGGCGTCATGGTCAAATAAGTGGCCGACCGACAGGATGAGGTTGCCGCTGATCAAGGTGGCCGAGCCCCAGCCCAGGAGGGTCTTGCCGTTGTAAATTTCGATCAGGCCCACCGGGTCGAACTGGGACTCGTTGGCGAGGGCCTGGTAACTGGACTGCGGGACATCGGCGCGAATGACGACGGCGGGGGCGCGGCCCGGCAGTCCGATCAACAGAGCGAGTGTGGCTCCGGCGGCCAACCGGCGCGGGGTACGGCTCCGGGACCAAGCTTTGAGGAAGTTCATGAAGGATGCCATACTATCAGCCCCGGCCTGAATGGTCAAATATCGCTTGAGGGCGGAAAGTGCACCAGTCGGAGCCGGCGGCGGGCGGCTTTATTCCCGGCGCGAACGCCGGGCGGGGTGCGGATAAGAAAACCCCGGATAGCGGCGGGAGTTTTGCGCCCGCGGCCTTTCCGAACGCCGCGCTCAAGCCCCCGGCACGTCCAGGCCGAAATAGGCGTGGGCGTTGCGGAAGGAGATGTCGCGCACGAGGTTGCCGAGCATGGTGAGGTCGTGCGGGACGGCGCCGCGCTCGACATCCTCGCCGAGAATGCCGCAGAGGAGACGCCGGAAGTATTCGTGGCGCGGGTAGGAGAGAAAGGAGCGGGAATCGGTGAGCATCCCGACAAACCGGGAGAGGAGACCGAGGTTGGAGAGCGCGTCAATTTGCCAGCGCATGCCCTCGACCTGGTCGGCGAACCACCAAGCCGAGCCGAATTGGAGTTTGCCGGGGATGGTGCCGTCCTGAAAATTGCCGATCATGGAGCCGAAGACGTAGTTGTCGGCGGGATTGACGTTGTAGAGGATGGTTTTGGGCAGGCGTTCCTCGTCGTCGAGGGTGCGGAGGTAGGCCGAGAGCGCGCGGGCGTGGGGAAAATCACCGATGGAATCGCAGCCGACATCCGCGCCGAGCCGGCGGACGAGGCGAGGGTTGTTGTCGCGGATGGCGCCCAGGTGCAGCTGTTTGGTCCAGCCGCGCGAGTGGTCGAGGCGGCCGAGGAAAAGCAGGAGGAAAAAACCAAAGGTCTGGCGTTGCGCGGGGTTGGCGGCGTGGCCGGAGCGGGCGGCGTCGAAAATCGCGGCGGCCTGGGCTTCGGTGGCGGGCCCTTCGAAAACGGTTTCGAGGCCGTGGTCGGACAAACGGCCGCCGCAGTCGTGGAAAAAAGCGTGGCGCTTGTCCAAGGCAGCGAGGAAATCGGACAACTTGCCGCAGGAAACGCCGGCGGTGGCTTCGAGTTTTTCCACCCAGGTGTTGAAGGCATCGGGCTGGTCCACCAGGAACGCCTTGTCGGGCCGGAAGGCCGGGTACACGCGCGTGGCGAGATTCTGTTTGGCCAGGGAGGCGTGGTGTTCGAGGGAATCGGCGGGGTCGTCGGTCGTGCAGACGGCGGCGACGCGAAATTTTTTGAGGATGCCCAGGGTGGTGAGTTCGGGCGTGGCGAGCTTCTCATTGGCCTCGGCCCAAATGCGCGGGGCGGAATGCTCGTCGAGGAGGCGGTCAATGCCGAAATAGCGGCGCAGCTCGAGGTGCGTCCAGTGGTGCAACGGATTGCGCAGCGTGCGCGGGACGGTGCGCGCGTAGGCGAGGAATTTCTCGTACGGCGGGGCGTCGCCGGTGACGAGGTCTTCGGGCACGCCGTTGGCGCGCATCGCCCGCCATTTGTAATGGTCGCCTTCGAGCCACGCTTCGTGGAGGTTGTTAAAGCGCCGGTTGGTGGCGAGGTCCTTCGGCGGCAGGTGGCAGTGGTAGTCGAGAATCGGCTCGGCGGCTGCGTATTGGTGAAAGAGCGTGCGCGCCGTTTCGTTGGGCAGGAGGAAGTGGTCGTGGAGGTAGGACATGGAAGCAAGCTCCAGGGTTGGGGAATTTCCGCGACGGATTGCGCGCTAAATGGCCATGCAGTTGAACCCGCCGTCTACGACCAGGTCAATGCCGGTGATGAAGCGGCCGGCATCGGAGGCGAGCAGGAGCGAAGCGCCGACCAATTCGGACGCCTCGCCGAAGCGCTTCATCGGCGTGTGGCCCATGATTTGCTGGACGCGCTCGGGCGTGAGCACCTTGCGGTTTTGCTCGGCGGGGAAGAACCCGGGCACGAGGGTGTTGACGCGCACGCTTTTGGCGGCCCATTCGCGGGCGAGATTTTTGGAGAGATTGTGCACGGCCGCCTTGGTCGCCGAATACGTGAACACGCGGGAGAGCGGGGTGAGGCCGGACATCGAGCCGAGGTTGATGATGCTGCCCGGGCGGTTCTTCTCCAAAAAATAGCGGCCAAACACCTGGCAGGAAAGAAAGAGCGCCTTGAGGTTCGTGTCCACAATGCGCTGGTACTCTTCTTCGGAGACTTCCAGGAAAGGCGTGGGTGAATTGACGCCGGCGCCGTTGACGAGGATGTCGAGGCCGCCGGCCTTGAGCTCGACGCGCGCGAGCAAATCTTCGAGGGCGGACTTCGACTGCACATCGCAGGGTTCGAACCACGCGCGGGGGTGGTGGTCGCGGTGGATTTTTTCGAGGCGCTTGGCGGCCTTGTCGGGATTGCGCCCGACTAGGATGATGGA
>Ga0182024_10026415_pt1 | contig 10202 bp, 9 predicted proteins | sample P32metaG_FD_120480 | JGI IMG/M metagenome (GOLD analysis project Ga0182024, IMG submission 120480) | Permafrost microbial communities from Stordalen Mire, Sweden - P3-2 metaG (Illumina Assembly) | ecosystem: Environmental > Terrestrial > Soil > Wetlands > Permafrost | place: Sweden: Stordalen...
CAAGCAACGCGGAGGCTCGATGAAGTCTCGCCCGTCAGCATTACGTGTCCGTGTCAGCCGAGACCATCGAGGCAAACGACCCGCCTGGGGCGGTGTCAGAGGTCCTTGCTTACACTGACGAGACCTGCCGTGCAGTCGCCGAGGAGATGGCAACCGCCGGCGTGACGAGCATGCCTGTAGTGGATCGGGAGACCGGACGCGTTCGTGGGAGTATTAGCGCGCAGGAGTTGCTGGTTGGGCGGAGGCGAGCTATCGCGCGGGAGTCGGAGCGGAGCAGATGACTCACGGCGAAGGAGTTGCTTTCGTTGATCCCGACGATAATGACAGTATTCCAGGAGATTTTCAATGATCAAGTTTGATGCGGCACACGCCGCCGTTCATTATCCCCCAGATCGCCGTTTTCGTATCTGGATTCGGCCCTCGTTGATGATCACTGCCGCAGTGCTAGTGCTGCTCCCTGTGGTTGCCGCATGGATTGAAGTTCTGTTTGTTGGACTCCCGCATATTCCGCCCGTCCCGCAGATCTATCCCAACAACTTCGCAGGTCCACACGGCTTTCCTCTATGGGTGCGTTACTGCCACTTCTTCAACTTCCTATTTGTTACGATGCTGATTCGAAGCGGTCTTTCGATCCTGGTCGATCATCCCCGCCTCTACTTCAACGATGACTGTACACCAGGCAGCGAGTGGATTCGATTGACTCCGATCCAGGTTCCTAAAGACCGGCTTTGGACTGCAAAGGATGACGCTCGCTACATCTCGCCTATCGTTGCCACACCGGGTTACCGGCATACCATCGGCATTGCCCGCTCATGGCATTTTCTCAACGTCTCCGGCTTCATCATTACGGGTATCTTCTTCATCATCATGCTCTTCGATACGGAACAGTGGCGGCGGCTCGTTCCCCAATCGCCACTGGTACTGCTGCAAGCCTGGAATACGTGGGTACACTATGCTACATTCCACCTGCCATCCGAGTTCAATGGATACTACGGCTACAACGCCTTGCAGCAGATCGCCTATTTTGCTGTCGTCTTTGTATTCGGCCCGCTCGCAATCCTCACCGGTATCGCCATGTCGCCCGCCGCAGTGAATCGCTTCCCTTGGTATGCAAAACTCTTTGGAGGCAGGCAGTCGGCGCGCTCCATTCACTTTCTAACGATGCTCAGCTTTTTTTCATTCATTATCGTACATGTGACGCTAATCGTAATGACAGGTTTCGTTCGCAACATGAATCACATCGTCATGGGCACCGACGACAAGAATCATCTGGGAGCAAGCCTGGGTTTTGTCGGTATCGGCGTAGTTCTTCTTTCGTGGATAGTGGCGCACTACGTCTCGTGGTTTTACCCTCGCCTTCTACAGCACGCGCAGAAGTTCATCACCTATCCTTTGCTACTTTCTACGCTTAACCGCCTCCCACCGAATGAGCATTACACAGAGAAGGATATCTCTCCGCATTTCTGGCCGAACGGCAAGATTCCCGAACGCGAGGATTGGAAGCAGTTGGCAAAGGGAGGGTTCCGGCAGTTCAAGCTGAAAGTGGGTGGGCTCGTCGAGAATCCGGTCGAACTTTCTCTCGCGGACATCGAGATGCTGGGCAAAGCCGAGAACATCACTATGCATCATTGCATTCAAGGCTGGACAGGCATTGCCAAATGGGGCGGGCTTCCCATGAAGTCTCTTGTCGAGCTCGTCCGGCCAAAACCGACTGCCAAGGTTGTCGTATTCTTTTCATTTGGCGGGTCGCTTTATGGCGGCGGGTATTACGACACGCAGAGCATCGACAATGTACTCAAGGCGGAATGCCTGCTTGCTTCCGAGATGAATGGGAAACCCCTTACCGAGGTCTATGGAGCACCATTGCGGCTGCGAGTCGAAAACCAGCTCGGCTACAAGATGGTCAAGTGGATTGAGCGCATTGAATTCATCGAGTCGGAGAAGTCGATCGGCCTGGGAGAAGGCGGCAAGAATGAAGATGATGAATACTTCGATTTGCTGCCGAATATCTGATGAATCCTATGGACAAACAGAACCATCCGAGCGCAACGCACAGCAGCTTCGAACATGTCCCTATGCTGCTTGCACATTTGCGGCTGGAGTGGCTCTTGCAGCACTTTCCACCACGCGTGGTCCGGGCTTTCTATGTCTGCATAAACAGCTTCATCACCATCGGGCTGCTCGCGATGCTGGCCCTTTTTACGGGCAGTCCTTTTGTCTTTCCATCGCTCGGTCCAACTGCGTATCTCTTCTTTTTTTCCCCGCTAGCGGAAGCCTCAAGCCCGCGTAATACCATCCTTGGGCACGCTATTGGGCTCATCTGCGGTTATGCCGCCTTTGTGCTTACCGTAGCGTCCAGCCCGCCATTCGGCATGCATTCCGGCGTCCATGGCCCCAGAGTTTTGGCCGCTGCGCTCTCACTATCGGCAACGGGCGCGCTCATGGTTCTGTTCCGAGTAAGCCATCCGCCTGCAGGAGCGACGACTCTCATCGTTTCGCTCGGCATCATCTCCCACCCCGAAGAACTCGTTATCATTGAGGTCGCAGTGATCCTCCTCGCAGCACAGGCATTCGCAATTAATCGACTTGCTGGGCTGCCCTTTCCCCTTTGGCGGAAGCACAAGCCCGAAGAAGCGGCTGAGGCGCCCGCCAGGTCTTGAGCCAACAGTGGTCAAGGCGATTGGCCCAATTGATGGGTCAGAAGAAGATGAGATACCGAGGCGCCATTTTACCTGGAGAATCGGGGCAGCAGGGATTTTGCAGCGATCACTCCACCGCCTAAGAGGGAATAAACGATGCAAGCGCGTTGGATGCCTCCAACTCGATCGCGCGAGGAAACAGGATGTTGTTCTCCAGATGAATGTGCTGGTGAAGATCCTGCTCAAAATCCTTCAGGCCGTCATAGAATGCATGATATGTTGGGCAAGCACCAGCGGGCGTCGTGAAGCTGTGGCTTAGCCGCCGAATCTCGGCAAGTAGCGCTCCAGCCGCGTCGTGCTCCTGGGTCATCATCGCGATCGGATTGGCAACCGTGCCAAAGCATCCATGAGGTTTTGCGCTGCCGTTTGCTGAGGCATGCTCCAGCAGGACCACATACGGAAACAGGATGGCCTCTTCCTTGGCCAGATGTTGGGTCAACTCCTCGTCCAATTTCGCCAGTGTTGCTTGAATCACCGGCAATTCTGCCGTCGTCGCTCCGTGACGGTTCACGACTTTCTGCGCCAGAATGGCCAGCCGCGGTAATTCTCTTTTCACATACGCGTGATGCGTGGCGACGATGTGCCCGCTCAGGCTTTCGAGCGGCTCCTGCGCCCAATCAGTGGCAACGGGAACGGGTGATTGTGCTGCGAGTTCAAGCGCGGCAATCACCGCATCCACTTCAAGATTCCCGGCGGCGCAAGCCTCGATGAGGGGTTTGCGGCCGCCGCAGCAGTAATCAATTCCGTACTTTTCGAAGACACGAATCGAGGACGGTTGTTCCAGTGCAATCTCGCGAACGGTCTGTGCGGTGGTTGTCATAACGATCTCCTTGAATCCAACGTTAAAGCAGCGATGATCTTAGATGCAGCGACTTTGGTCACTCAGACCAGAAGTCGCTGCGTCTAGCGGGAGGCCAGTGCTCCGTCCCGTCCTCGGCTAGAGTCGCGCATTGGAGTATCTTGGCCGGCGGATCCTTCATGGTCACCGATTTGTGAGTTCTACTACGCCGGAGCTTGTTCGCTAGGACTGCCTGTAGCAAACGCGGAGCGGCCGAGGAGCAAGGTGAGCGAGAGGTTGGTTGCGAAGAGAAGCACTCCAGTCAGTTCCAGCATCCCGGATGCGGGCAACACTTTCCATGCGAACGGAAATAGTCCTTCGTAGGCCAGAGGCTCGGACGAAACGCGCAGCAGGCACCCCGTTTGAAGGAACAGCAGGCTCAAGAACATCAGCCGCTTGCTGAAGATGCTGTGAACGCCGGCAAAGTGCGGAAGGATGCGCGGTCCGAAAGCAAAGACCATCGTGGCTGCAAATCCTACGGTGAGAGCGTGGCGAGAGGCACCCCAGATGCCTCCATGTTGATCCTCAAGTGCCGCCCAGATGCCCATTGAGCTGGCTATCACCAGCCATGCATATGCGATGCGAATGAAGGACGGAAAGCTGGGGTGAATGCCCTGAACCTTTGCATGCCCTGAAGGACGTTGTGTAAAGTGAAGCGCCAGCCCAACTGCGACTGCGCTCAATGCAAGCAGGATCGTCGCCGGCCTGGTCCATCCACTTACGCCACACAGTATACCCATGAGATCCAGAATCAGAGCCGCTCGAAATACTCGAGCATTGGGCTTGGGAATCGCAAGAAATGCCGGGAGCCATCGTGCAGAGAAACCCCAGACCACTGGCACAAGAAATCCCCAACCGAGTAGCACGAGGTATTTCTGATCGAGTGCGTGTGGAAATGATCGAAGTCCCCCGCGGATCGCGAGTTGCAGGCACTCTACGAAGTTGAAAATCACAGCAGCAGCGAGTCCGGCAGTTCCCAGCAGGACAGAGACCATCCATAGCTCCATGGGAGCTTTCGGGTTCTTGGCTTGCGCGGACACCGGGAGCTTGTGATGTGAGGCCGCGGAGAGGAAAAGGAGAACCGCAATCACTTCAAATCCCGCCGAAATCGGAAACAGAGAACGCCAATGCCAGCCGTAGATATTGGCAGACCAGCGCAGAGCGATACCCGACTCCCAGAGCAGGAAGCAAATCAACGGAAGCCTGATCACAGACCGTCCACGCGCAGGTTGCGAATAGAACCCAATGCCGAGGATGAAACTGCCGATCCAGCCGAACATCTGCGCGTGGCCGTGACCTTCCATCCATGCGGCCGGTAAGGCTCCTAGGCCGTGATGCGTGCTGATCGCCAACAGGTTCGAAAAGCCCAACAGTGTACCGGGAAGCGCCATAAAAAATAGTCCGCTCAAAATCCATGCACGCAGCATGAGACTCTTTGCGTGTTCGCGAGCGACAATTTCGTGACTTGAGTCCGCGGCGCTGTGAGAGGGCGTCGATTCGATTTGGAAAATCGTAGCCATTTCTACCCCCTACTGTTCAGTTCAGCTTCCAACCTGATAGCGCGTGGAAAGAGGACATCATTTTCCAGATGCACGTGCTGCTTGAGATCAGTCTCGAACTCACGCAAACCAGAAAACAGTGCGATGTGTTTGGCGCAGGCCCACTCCGGCGGCTTAAAACCGAGAGTGAGGCGACGAAGTTCAGCCAAAATATGGTTTGCAGACACGTGCTCCTGCTCCATCATGAAGATGGGATGCGACACCGAATGAAAGCACGCGTGTGCAGGCGGATAAACGACGATGGACTCCTGATCCATTTGAGCGATGAACGGAAACAGAACCTGCTCTTCTTTTTGAATGTGCTTAAGCATTTCGGCCCGCAATTCTTCGAGCAACTCTACGACAGTCTTTAATTCAGGAGCCCGATCGCTGCACTTGTCCGCTAATTTCTGCGCCATCTCGGCGAGTCTCGGCAATTCCTGACGGATATATTGGTGATGCACACGAACAATCTGTTGGATCAACCGCTCCGAGGACAGGGTGGCTGGATCTACGGGCAAATGACCCTCTTCTTGAGCCTCGGCATTTGCCAGCTTTTCGAGAACTTGATCGACAGAAAGCTGCAACTCCGCGCAAGCGCGGTCGAGGGAATTGTCCGCTTGCAAGCAGAGATCAATTTCGAACCGTTCGAAGACTCTGGCTGCCGATGCTTGAGTTGCGACGATTTCGCGAATGGACTGCGTTGAGGTAGGCATAAGCACTCTCTACCAGCAACAGTAGAGAAGACTCAACAGACGCGCAGTAACTTATGTCACTCACAGGCTATTGCGCTGATTCCAGAAGCGCGCTCAGACCTTTCATGTCTTTCACGACGATCTGGCGCGCGTCTACATCCAAAAGCCCTTCGGCCTGGAGGCGCATGAGGTTTCGGGAGATCAACTCGCGCACGGTTCCAAGCTGGTTGGCAAGTTCCTGGTGGCTCGCGGGCAGTTGAAACTCAATGCCACGTGCAGTCTTCTTACCTTCACTCTCAGCAAGTTTGAGCAACGCCGAAATCAGCCGCTGGCGGATCGTGGTGAACGACAGTTCCTCGATTATCCCCACCAGGCGCCGCAGTCGGGCCCCGACCACCTGGAGCACTTTGAGCGCGACCTCCGGATGGTCCATACAGTATGCCTGGAAATCGCGCCGCGAGATGTAGGCAATCTCCGTCTCCTCAGTGGCTACAGCGGAAGCCGGAAACGGGCCTCCATCAAAGACGGGCAGTTCAGCGACGGATTCACCTGGAGTGTTCACGGCCAGCACCTGCTCCCGGCCGCTCATGGAAGTCTTAAAGATGCGAACCTTCCCGCGCGCAATGATGTGCAGCCCATTGCAGGGCTCACCTTCAGAAAACAATAACTCGCCCGCACTGAACAACTTGCGCACTGTCAGCGCGGCGAGCGTCTGCAGCTCGGGCTGCGAAAGGCTTGAAAGTAATGCAGTTTTGCCGAGAACGGCGGCCAGATCGATGCGTTCAGCGGTCACTCGGGAATTCTAGCAGCCTGGGACTTTGGTCACTGCGCAGAGGAGCCTTTGCGCAGTCTGATAGGTTCATGAACCCGCAAATCGATACGATTGATTTCAATGAACGTCCATTCATCGTCATCTGGGAGGTAACTCAGGCCTGCGACCTCACCTGTGTGCATTGCCGCGCCTCAGCTCAGCCGTATCGGCACCCCATGGAACTCAACACCGATGAGGGAAAGAATCTGATTGACCAGATTGCATCGTTGAAGGTCCCAGTGTTTGTGCTTACAGGAGGGGACCCGATCAAGCGGCCGGATCTGCTCGAGTTGATCGGTCACGCTTGTTCTGCGGGCATCCGAGTTTCTTTGACACCAAGCGCTACGCCCCTGCCGACGAGGGATATAGTTGTCCAACTCAAGGATGCCGGACTCGCCCGGCTCGCCGTAAGCATGGATGGAGCGAGCGCCGGGACCCACGATGCATTCCGGGGATTGAGCGGATCTTTCGCGCGGACACTCGACGCGGTTCGCTGGGCCAACGAAATCGGACTGCCGGTTCAGATAAACACCACGTTCAGCCGCAGAAATATCTCCGAAATCGATGCAATCGTTTCGCTGCTGCGGAGCCTGAAAATCACCCTCTGGAGCGTCTTCTTTCTGGTTCCCACGGGTCGAGCAAAGCTCAACGACCTGCTCAATGCGGATGAGTTCGAAGGGCTGTTTGAGAAGATTTACAGCCTTTCAAAGACGGCGGGCTTCGATATCAAGACCACAGAGGCGCAGCACTACAGACGCTTCCTTTTGCAGCAACGAGTCGCGGAGCGTCAGGCCGGGGCCCGCGCCGCCTTTGTGCTGGAAAAGGCTGCGGATGCCATCGGGCGCGCGTCGCGCGGTCTCAACGACGGCAAAGGTTTCGTTTTCATTTCCCACAGCGGAGAGGTCTTTCCCAGCGGATTTCTTCCGTTGCCGGCTGGCAGCATTCGTCAGAAGGGACTGGCCGAAATCTATCGGGAGTCACCTCTGTTCCGGGACTTGCGCGATACTTCGAAGCTCGAAAAGAAATGCGGGTCCTGCGAATTCAAAGAGATTTGTGGTGGATCGCGATCCCGAGCCTATGCGCTGAGCGGAAACCCTCTAGCTGAAGAGCCATGCTGTTCCTATGTTCCCAAGGGATACACGCAATCGGCTCCCGAGGTAAAGAGAGCAACAAGTCTCCAAGTGCTTCAGGGAGCGTGACTGCATTCGGCCGAAGGAATGGGCGACAATTAAAGTAAGGGAATATGAGAGAGGTCGAGATATGGCGGTCCAGATTGGTGCGAAGCCTGACAGCGGGTTCGATGATCCGCTTGGCATGCTCAAAGACTGCCATCGCAGAATCGAGAGCTTCCTCGGCATTCTCTGTGTGGTGGTTGAACGCGCCCAAGGCAGGAGCCTGACCGGCGAAGAGCGCGATGCGGTGCAGGCTGCTCTTCAATACTTTCGCTCCGGCGGACAACGGCACACGGCGGATGAAGAGGAGTCTCTGTTTCCTCGGCTGCGTGAACTTGCCACAGGTTCCTTCGAAGAGATCGGCCGGCTGGAGGGAGACCATCGCGATGCGAGCGAATTGCACGAATCAGTCGAGCATCTGTACTTAATGTGGATCGCGTCTGGTGTCTTGAGCCCAGGTGAAATGCGGGAACTACTGTCCGAGACTGGAAAGCTCAAGTTACTCTATAGAGAGCATATTCAGGCTGAAGAAACGATTGTCTTCACCCATGCCGCCAAAGTGCTGGACAGTCAGACCATCTCGGCCATCGGATCTGAGTTCCGAATCAGGCGTCAATAGTCGGGGGCGGCACGGCGCAGTACGTCCTGTTCCCGCATGGCTTGTCGCGGCAGCTTGAATCCTGTCACTTCAATCTCTTGATCTGCTCCCGTCTTTCACATCCCTGGGTGAGCCGCATCACTCGCATGGGATACGAGGTCCATGTAGACCGCGCGGGGCAGGTTCGTCTGCCAATGCCCCGTCGCCTTCGCAAAGAGAACAAGGCCGAAGAAGATGCATGCGAGGACTGCGGCAACAGCTATCGGGCGTAGAGTACGCCGCCGCCACCGCTCGGCAGGCGTTGCCACCTTTCTCGGCGTCAGAGAGAATTGCAGGGCATTCTGCGCTGGACATGCCGCAACGCAAGTCATGCACGCGGTGCATTCCACTGATCGGATTTGGGCCAGGCGGTCCACCGGAAGATTTGACGGACATGCTCGCGCGCATTTTCCGCAATCGATGCAGGCATCGGCATCCCGGCGAATCTTGACCGGACTCAGAAGTGAAGTCAACCCCAGGAGCGCGCCGTAGGGACAGAGATAGCGGCACCAGAAGTTCTCGACCAGCATGGAGAGCAGAACCAGCAGCGCGATGACGATGGCCGCCGTTTCCCCAATATTGCGAAAGAAATTCAGCATCTTCACATCTGCGACGAGACCATAAGGTGTTGACATGAATTCGTGAATCGCCTCGGCGGACATTGCACCGATCACAAATACGAAGAAGCCGAGCAGCAGATATTTCAAGCCTCGTAACGGAAAATCAACCCACTTGGGCAGGCGGAGATTACGTCCGAAGATCTTCCTCCCCAACTTCCACAGTTGCTCCGAAAGCGTTCCCACCGGGCACAGCCAGGAGCAGAAGGCTTTCTTCAGCAGCAGGCTCATGAGCATGAAGGCGATGAACAGTACCATGGCCGCCGGGTGGATGGCGGGCACGTGTCCGGTAAGCAGAAGGTATTTCGTATTCATCAGCCCAGCGATGGGCAACCAGCCCTCGGCACCTGCCGGCCGAGTCACATTTAAGCCCTCGCCGCCGTGTTCAAAATAGCGAACCCAAAGATAGAACTGGATGCCAAGCCAACCGTTCAAACCCACGAACGACCACTGGACAATCCGTCTGATTCGCTGCGAGCTGTCGGCCGCAGACCGGCGGACGAGCTTCTTCTTCTCCGCAGCCGTGGGGATTTCATGATTTATTTGTGCGCCCATGCGTTCTGCACCCCTCAACCAGATCGTATCGATCGAGCGGAAAGCGCTCTAGGACTTTAGTCACACCTGAATCCGAGGCCCCGTGATCTCGCCGGCAATGAGGAAGAACGCGAGTAGAATTTTGCTAAGGAGCGTCCGACGGCCCTTTTCGGGTCGTCGCTGGTCGAAGAAACTGGCCAAGTTTCTGAGGAGCAGGAAATCCTTGTCCTCTCCAATAAGCGAAGGCTACTTGCGACGGAAGCCTTGGACAGAGGTTTACTGGGCAGGGGTCGTGGGGACGTTAAAGCCGCAATTTGGTTTTGCAACAGATTGATGATTCCATGCCATGGAATAGCTCAAACCGCAAAATATAGACGGCACAGTACTTATGAACCTACATAAGCAGCAGAAACGGCCCAGCGGGCGCTATTTGCGGGCAAAATGCTGGCAAGACTTGAACCAAGTGACCAACGGGCTGAGCGTGTGGAATGAGCCCAACGGCATTTCAGCTGCGGAAGAATACGAAACCAGGCTCACTGCGATCTGGCAAACCTATCAAGGCAGAGTGAAGAGCATGTACCAGCAGGAATTCAGATGGCGGGATGAGCGATTCTGGGCGACCGCTCAGTAGATCTGGAATGGATGTCAAACCTCCCATCGC
>Ga0182024_10026416_pt1 | contig 10202 bp, 8 predicted proteins | sample P32metaG_FD_120480 | JGI IMG/M metagenome (GOLD analysis project Ga0182024, IMG submission 120480) | Permafrost microbial communities from Stordalen Mire, Sweden - P3-2 metaG (Illumina Assembly) | ecosystem: Environmental > Terrestrial > Soil > Wetlands > Permafrost | place: Sweden: Stordalen...
CATGACGGTGGATTCCGGCGCCAGCCTTGTGGTCATTCCCGCCGACCTGGCCAAGGACCTGGCATTGGTCCCCGGCCCTAACGACCCCGAACTCATCATGCAGTTGGCGGACGGCAAGAGCCACAAGGCCCGCCAGATGTCATTGACGTCGGTCCGCGTTGGAACGTTCACGGTGGAGAACGTGGATTGTGCCGTCCTGGAGGCCGACCTGATCAGCGCCGAGCCGCTGCTGGGCGGCAGCTTCCTCCAGAACTTCATCTACAAGCTCGATCCCAAGGCCGGCGAGCTCCACCTGGCGCGCGTCGGCGGCGATGCTAAAGGCACCGTCGGCACCGTCGGCAAAGCCAAGCCGGAAATGCCCGCCGGGAAGTAAATCTAACAGGTTGTGACTGCCTGCCATTGGAGAAACGTCCCATGCCTATCAGGCGGGTGTGCCTTGGCATCCTCCCCGCCCTCGGGTCGTGGATGTTCGCCGCAGCCTCCGCGACAGCCGACTCAACCACTTTCCCGTCATCCGCACCTGCCCAGCCCGGCAAGAACGACGTGGTTGTCGATCGCAGCCCAATGCTCGATCGCGTGCTGCCAGATTCGGCATTCAACGGCGTGGGGCTCGACGACGCCATTGATTACCTTCGCGATGTCTCCGGTGCCACCTTTGACGTGAATTGGGAGGCCCTCCAGGCCGCCGGCGTGAAGAAGGACGCGCCGGTCACCATTAAGCTGTCCAACGTTAAATTCCCCCGTGCCCTGCAGCTCGTGCTGGAATCGGTCGGCGGCAAACAGGCCCGGCTGCACGCCTCGCCCGAAGACGGCCGAATCCTCGTCACGACATGGGACGACTATGTCGCCCGCTACACGGAGGAAAGGGACTACGACGTGCACGACCTGATCGGCCCCGCCGAGGCAGGCCACAAGCCCGTGGCGGGTGACGATTTCGTGGGGTTGATCCAAGACAGCATCGCACCGGCCTCCTGGGTCTCGGCCGGTGGCAAGCCCGGCGTCATCAAGGAAAAAGAGGGAAGGCTGAGTGTCATCCAGACAAGGGAGAACCACCGGCTGATCGAAGACTTGATCGGCCAGGTCCGACGCCGCCGGGCGGCGGCCGTTACTCAGCCGGCCACGTCCCGGCCTCTCACGCCGGCAACCCGCCCGGGTCGTTGAGGGGATCACTTTCAATTTCATCCAGCCCGCGGTCCCGCGAAAACCATGGACCGCGGTCTTAGGCTCTGTCTGAGAACTCGACGGGCCGCGGCGGGCCGGAAATGCTCCGTCTGCTTCGTTGTCGCTCCTCAATGACTCTTTCAGTTGAATCGCTTCGTCGGGACGCCTCGCATCCGGGGCATTTCCGACCCGCCGCAATCCCGACGAGTTCTCAGACAGAGCCTAGTGCCTCGGAGCTTCGTAGGCCGTCGCCTTTCGCAAGATCACCTGGGTGCGCTGGCGAATCTCAGTGCCAATCGCCTTCAGCTCGGGATCGACGGCCATGGCCAAACCAGCCCTTTGCCGGAGCACTTTTACGATCATCCGGCACGTCGCCACCGTCTCGTCCTGGGCCCCGCCCATCGAGGTGAAGACTGCCATCCGCGCGGCGCATTTCTCGTAGGCGTCCTTCCCCTCATAGGTGAGCAGGCTTTCGCGGAAGCTGTCGGCGTTCAGCCGCGCGAATGCGGGAGTGTGGATTCTCTCCTGGTTCTCTTCAAAGACCGTGTCGAGCTTCTCTGTAAGCGACATCATGTCGTCCAGGAACTGAGCGTGGCGCGGCGCAAGGCGCTTCTGCTCTTGCAGGTATCCGGTCATTTCATGACCGAATTCATGGTACTGATCGATCCGCTCCCGTACGTTGGAGATGAACGCGACGCACAGGTCCAACTGCTCGTTGATCGCGGCCTGTTGGCGCAATTGGCTCCCCTGCTTGTAAATGGCGTTGATGACGTCGCGCGCGTAACAGGTGGCCACTCCGCGAGAGTTCCTCTTTTGGCCCTCCAGATCCAGGATGTACTGGCAAGGCCCCACGCCGAGCGTCATGCGCACCAGGTCGACCACCGTCAGTTGTTCCAAAGGCGTGGTAAACGGCGCCGCCTGCACCCGGTCGATCGGATAGATAAGCGCCGGGCCGACAAAGCCAGGGGTGCTGCTTTCATGCTGGCTTTTGGGTCGTTCCAGCGGCTGTAGATAGCCTGCCCGGTCGTTATCGATCCAGCACGGGAACTTGAAGCTCCCCAGCACGGGGTTCCAGCGTAGGCGGTCGGGCTTGTTCCAGTCGCGGGCACCGAACTCCGGACCGAAATTCTGCCCCTCCGCCTCTTTCTGCCCGAGCCAGTTCTGCATGACATACTTTCCGGCAGGGTCCTGAAGCAGCATCTCCCAGCTTTCGGTCAGTTTGTCGGTCTTGCTCCAATCCACGCGCCACAACGCAGCGAACGGCATCTGCCAATCGAGGCGGACCACCTTCCCTGCGTCAGCCGCCGCGACGTCGTGCTGGTGCCAGGTCCCCTTGCCGGCCAGCACCGCCACCCAGACGTTGGGCTTTTCGCCGAAGAAAACATCAGTGAAGTTGATTTCCCGCGAGGTGCCGGGCCCTTCCGACACGTTGACCACCGCCTCGTTGTCGCGAGACTCCGACACCGTCATCAACACCGCTTCTCCGCCGTGCATCATGTGCAACAGGAAGTGTTCGCTCGGCACCTGGGCCTGCGCGACCGGGATGGAGGCGGCGTCCACGACGATGTCATCGCCAAAGAAATCAGGCAGGACGACAAACCGGCAGGGCGCATGCACCCGAAGTTTCTCCACGCCGGCCCTTGCCGTTGTCTTGATGAAGGGCTCGCCGGCGTGCAACTCGTATCTGATCGTTCGCGACTCGTTACGCGGCGAACGGAACGCCACCTCGATCGCGACAGAAGTTCGGCCGTTCTCCGCGATCGTCACCGATGCGCCGTTCAAATCCGCCCGGCCGTCACAAACCGGCTGCAAGCGCGCGCACAGTTTCGTTCCTTCCGTCTGCCGGGAATAGACAGCGATGCCGGGCGAATCCTTTTCCAGTACCGCGACGATCTTGTCGTTCATGAGGACAGGCCGGCCGCTGAAGGAATGCGACTTGTCGTCTTCCACCAGGCGCGACGACGCCTCCAGCTTCTCGAGCCACTGTCCGGCCGCCGCCGTTGCCGGCGCGTCGGGCGAATCGCATAGAAATGAAGACGGTTCGGCGGGCAGCGCCTTCGCCGTCGACGTGACGGCACAGGCGAGCAACGCCAGAAAAAACACGTGCCGCCCAAACCAAGATGGATGTGACATACGTTGCTCCTTGCGCGCCGGTCGTGATCGTCAGGCTCACTTTGTTGCCGCGGCTTGATCGAGTTTCAGCATCGCCTCCCCCATCGCTTCACCGATCAGGTAGTATTTGCTGACGATGGCAGGGTCTTTGTCGATCTCGGCTGCCAGTTTCGCATTGAGCGGATAGGGCGCCTTTCCCGAGCTCGGCGGGCGGAAATCCACCGCCAGGCTCTTGCCGCCCCACGCGCAATTGATGAGCAGTACCGGCTCTTGGAAGTGCTCGCCCATCACCCAACCGAACCCCAACTCCGGGCCGATGCGGTCTTCGTTCACGCCATAGCCGACGGTCAGCGGCCCTTTTCGGTCGAGATAAGGAATCCAGACATTCTTGCACACGACCCATTTGCCGTCCTGATCGACAAGCTGCTTGAACCGTTCGGCCGTCGCGGGGTCTTTGACGAGATATTCCAGGCTTCCCTTCCCGTCGTTGCGTTTCGGGTCGGCGGCGATGAACCCCTGACCCTCCATGTTGGATTGGCCGGCAAGGATGAACACCTTGAGCTGCTTGGGCCCCTCGGCGGCGACGGTGGCAGTGGTGACAAGCAACGAAATGATGAATGAAACGCCGTGTTTCGTGTTCATGACGAGCAGAGTACACTCGGCGGCTGCTCAGGCCAACGCTGCAGCGAATGTGGTGGGGAACGCCGGACAATGAAGTAGATCTTCAGGGCCAAAGGTATAAACCGAGGTCCGCCTGAACGAGCCGCAAGCGTAACCGACCGGATGTTCGTTGCCACCATCCGCTCCCTTACGGTCGCGGCTCGTTAAGACGAGCCATCACCACGGGCTTAGCAGATTCCGACTGCCGTGAATCTTCCAATAAACTTTGCAACGCAAAGCAAATGGGGGTATACTTCCGATAGACGGCTTGGAAAACCGCGGGGACGCACCCTATGGAACTGCGCGAGGCGCTGACACAGATTTCCGAGATCCGCCAGAGCATGGCGCGGAGCGAGGTGTTCCGCGGATACCGCTCGGTTACCACCGCCTTCTCGGCGTTGGTCGCCCTGGTGGCGTCGGCGGTCCAGGCGGTCTGGTTCCAGAATGACCGGCAGGCCCTCTACATCTGGCTGGCGGCGGCGGCGCTGAGCCTCATCGTCGTCGGTGCGGAGATGACCGTCCGCTATCGGCGCTCACAATCGCCGTTGCAGCGGGAGATCACGCTGCTGGCGGTCGAGCAGTTCGCCCCATGTCTGGTGGCCGGGGCACTGCTCACCTATGCGATGTCGGACTTTGCCGGCAACTCTTCGTCCATGCTGCCGGGCTTGTGGGGGATCCTGTTCAGCCTGGGCGTGTTCGCCTCTCGGCGGGTGCTGCCGCGCGGGGCGTTCGTGGTCGGGGCCTATTATCTGTTGACCGGCGTGCTGTGCATCGTACTGCGCGGGCCGGGCCGCTTCCCGATCGAAATGGCCGCCATGTTCGGCGGCGGACAATTTCTGGCCGCGGGGGTGTTGTACTGGATGTTGGAGCGTAAACATGGCAGGCAGTGATAACGACCCCGCGAAGGCCGCGGCGGCAAAGAGCGACAAGCAAGACCGCCAGAGCGGCCGCTACGCCTATGACGGGCTGCAGCGCGTCATCCACGAGCGGTCCCGGCTGGGCATCCTCTCGTCGCTGGCGTCCCACCCCGACGGCCTGCTCTTCAACGACCTCAAAGCGCTGTGCAACCTGACCGACGGCAACCTGAGCCGGCAACTGCAACTGCTCCAGGAAAGCGGCTTCGTGCAGGTCTGGAAAGGCTTCAAGAACAACCGCCCGCAGACGCAGTGCCGCCTCACCGACGGCGGCCGGGAGCGCTTCCTGGAGTATATCGCGGTCCTGGAGAGCGTGGTTGCCGATGCGATGAACGCCCCGAAGCAGACCGCTCCCGCCACGCGGCAGCCATCGCCGGCGTAAGGGCACACGGGTAGGGAAGGGTTAGGATTGTCGGACTGTCGGACGTCTGACGGATTAAGATTAGGATGAAGATTAAGATTAGGAAGACGATTAGGAGCAAGAGCAAGATTAAGAGTAGGACCCCCGCGGGCACGCCAGCGCGCTGATCCTAATCTTAATCCTTCTCTTGCTCTTACTCATTTTCCTACTCTTAATCTTCATCTTAATCTTACTCCTCTTTCGTCAGCGAATACGGACCGCTGCACCGAGTGCGTCATGCACGACTTCGCCCCTGCTGATTCCCTCGCCTCCCCGCCCGCAGCGCCGCACGTATCGCCGGCCTGGCGGGATTACTTCCGCACCAACGCCCAATCCCTGCTGGAGATCCCCTGGGAATGGGGCGTTCATTTGTCCGATGCCGAGCGATCTGCCATCGCAACCAGCGTGCAGGAGTTCCAGCTCGGGGAAAGCTCCGAAGGCAAGCACCTGATGACCCGGGCCATCCACCACGCCGCCGACACCGGCGACGTCGCCTTCATCCCCACTTTGCGTTTGTTCATCGCCGAGGAGCACCGTCACGCCCGCGACCTGGGCCGGGTGATGGACCTGGCGGGCATCCCGCGCGTGGGGCGGACCTGGCCTGACACCGTCTTCCGCTGGCTGCGCCGCGGTGCCGGGCTGGAGTTGTCGGTCGCGGTCCTCATCACCGCCGAGATCATTGCCAAGGTTTACTACCTGGCACTTCGTCAGGCGACCCATTCGCCGGTCCTGCGGCGGTTGTGCGTGCAGATCCTGGCCGACGAGGCCCAGCACGTGCGGTTCCAGGCCGAGCGCGTGGCCATCCTCCGCCGGGGAAGGTCTCGCTTCGGCATCGCCCTGCGCAAGCGCGTGCACCAGGGTTTCCTGATCGGCACCTGCCTGGTGGTCTGGCAACGGCACCGCCGGGCCTTCCGTGCCGGGCGGTACACCTTTACGCGGTTCTGGAGCCACACCTGGATGGAAATGCGCGAGGTCCTGCTCCGCATGGACCCCGCCTCCTACGCCTGGCCGGTCGCCGGCCCGGCCAGCCGGATGGCGACAGGTGCGTCGACCGCCAAGGCGGCGCCGACGTCGTAGTGATCGTCATCGCGAGCGTTCCCTTCGACAAAAGCCGCCATATCGCCGCTTGCGGTTTCGCGATCCGTCGCGCTGCTGCACCGGGGGCCAGCACGCTCCGCTTGTGGACTGACGCATTGGGGTCTGGTGGGAACTCGATCAATCCGTTAAATACCTGTGCCAGAAAACGCGACCTACGGTGCAAGTACGTGCAAGCGCCGTGCAAGCGCCGGTGGGCGTTCGGGGTACTTGCTGATCGCAAGCGATACAATGTCCTCAACGGTCCAACGCCCGGACGGTAGAGCCAATGCGGTCCGCTCCTGGATGGTGCAGGGGCGGCTTCAGCCGCCGTTCGGACGCTTGGTCAATCAAAGCGGCGGCTAAAGCCGCCCCTGCTACGCCGTAGCCCCGCGGACTTCGACAACAGGCGAGAAGGAAACATCAACCGGAACCGACAATGACTGCATCCCAGGACCCCAATGCCAGCCTTGGCGGCACGCCGCGCCCCAGTCTCACGCCCCTGCAATGGTTGATCTGCTTTATTGCGGTGATCGGCTTCGCGTTCGACACCTACTCGCTCTTGATGGCGCCGCTGATCCTGCCGCCGGCCGTCCGCGAACTGGCCCCAGCCAACCTGAAGCCCGGCACGCCGGACTTCGTGGCTTTTGTCAATCATTGGAAAGGCCTCATGTTCTTCGTGCCCGCCTTCGTCGGCGGGATCTTCGGCCTGCTGGGCGGCTACCTGACCGATCTCCTGGGCCGGCGGCGCGTCCTCACCTGGAGCATCCTGATTTATGCCGTCTCGGCATTCCTCTCGGGCTTTGCCACATCCATTCCAATTCTCCTGGTGCTGCGCTGCTTCACCTTCCTGGGCGTTTGCGTGGAATTTGTCGCCGCCATCGCCTGGCTGGCGGAAATGTTCCCCGATCCCGAAACGCGCGAGCGCGTCCTGGGCTACACGCAGGCATTCAGCTCCTTCGGGGGACTGATGATCGCGGGAGTGAACTTCCTGGCCATCAAATGGTCCGACTCTCTTCCCGCCTTGCAAGTTCCGTCCTTCCTGCACGGCATGCTCGGTGAAATCGCAGGGCCGCACCGTCACGAGGCATGGCGCTACACGCTGATCAGCGGTTTGATCCCGGCCATCCCGTTGATCGTCATCCGCCCGTTCCTGCCCGAAAGCCCGGTCTGGGCGGAGAAACGGAAGGCTGGCACGCTGCAGAGGCCGAGCTTCGCTGAATTGTTCTCCCCGAAGCTCGCCCGAACGACGATCGTTACAACGATCATCTTTGCATGCAGTTTCGGGGCGGCGTTCGGGGCCATTCAGCAGATGCCCGATGTGGCCAAAGGTCTTTCGGACGTGCGGGAAAAAGTCCGCGAGGTCAAGGAAGCCAAGATAGCCGAGGCCGCCGCCAAGGCGCAAGCTGCCTCGGCAAACGCCGTCAAGAACCTCCCAGCCAGCCGGCCAGCTCCGACATCCAAGCCCACCAGTAAGCCGGCCGGCCCAAGCCCCGCCGAACTCGCCAAGGCGACGCAGGACGTCGAACAGAAAGCCGCCTCTCAATACACCGGCTACCAGGAGAACGGCGGGCTTATTGGGCGCTTCATCCTGGCGATTCTGGCTACCTATGTCCTGAGCCGCCGCAAGCTGCTCCGTGTCTTCCAGGTGCCCGGCCTGATCATCGTCCCGCTGGTTTTCTTCTACATCGCCATGCACAACCGTTCGCTAATCCACATCTTCGGCCTGGACATCACGCTCTTCGGCGTGGGGATGTTCCTGGCCGGGCTGGTCACGGTGGCGCAGTTCAGCTTCTGGGGCAACTACCTGCCGCTCGTCTACCCCGTGCACCTGCGCGGCACAGGCGAAAGCTTCGCCGCCAACGTCGGCGGCCGGATGATCGGCACCAGCTTCGCATGGGTCACGACCACCATCGCTGCCACCAGCATCTTCCCGGGCGACTTACCAACGCGCTTTGCCTACACCTGCGGCGCCGTGGCGCTGTTCGTCTATCTTTTGGGCTTCATTTGCAGCTTCTTCCTTCCCGAGCCGCCGGCGCAGGCGCTGCCGGAGTAATCACCGCAGGCGGTCGTGCAACGCTGATGGCGCAGCGGCTCCCGGCCGACGAAGGATTGCGGAGATGAAGAACTGGCTGAGATTAACCCTCGTGGTCGCGACCGTCGGCGGCGGATTTGCTGGTTTTTCCATGACGGCCGCAGCGATCTTCTCGCCGCAGTCGCATGGATCCACAACGCTCTTTTACGCCCTGATAGCTGCGCTCTATCTCTTCGTTCTCATCAGTGGGTTAGTCTTCATTCACAACCCGGCGCGGACGACTCCGATCTTGATTGCAATGGTGATTCAAATTCCCGTCGTTTCGTCGCCGATCATTGTCTACCAGTTCGCGGCCGGGTTACTCGTTGTCGTCGCGGTGAACTTGAGCGATCCTGGCGTGTCCGGAACGATCAGATTTGGCTACCAGTGCCAGTTGTTCTTCCTGCAAGCAACTTCATGGAGCGCTGGGATAAACATCTTTGCGGCGGTCCTGGCTGTCTTGCTGCTTAAGCAGCCCCGCAAGACAAAAACAGAGCAATTGGTCGCAACGGCTCCGCCGCTAAACAACGAATCGCGTTAGGTGCACGCCTCCGAATGTTTAATTGCCGGTGGCCATTTTATTGACGGCCGCAGAACTGCTCATCCGGCGTGATGAACACCCACATCGCCGCGGCGAGCAGGTAGGTAGCGGCGTAGACGCCGAACAGCGCCGGCCAGCCGAAGTGGTCGAAGATCAAGGCGCCGACGACCGGTTGGAGGAAGTTCCCGCCGAGGTTGCCGAGCATGTTGACGAATCCCGCGGCGACGCCGGAGTGCGGGCCGCCTACGTCGATGATGGCCGCCCACTTGGCGCCCAGGCCGATGTCGTAGGCGGCCATGGTAATGCACATCAGGGCGACCGCCTGATGGGCGGTGTGGGCGTAACGCAGGCCAAAAATGGCCACCGCGGCAAAGACAGACCCCGCCACGGGCAAGATCGCCCGCGCCAAGCGCTTCCGGCCCGTTCGGCGGACGATGCGGTCGGAGATCCAACCGCCCAGGAGGCTGGCGATGCCTGCGCAGAACATCGGCAACGCGCTCATCCACTCCGATTTGTCGTAGCCGATATGGTGTACGTCCTTGAGGAACTTCGGCATCCAGCTCAGAAAGAAGGAAAAGCCGAAGCTGCCGAAGACATAGACGAACGCCAGCCCCCAGAGGCTGCGGCTGGTGAAAAGGGCAGACCAAATCTTGGCATCGAGCCGCTTGCGCTTTGGCCCGGCTTGGCCGCTGCTGATGAGCTGTAATTCGGCGGCATTGACCGATCGCTTATCAGCCGGGTCATCGCGGAACCAAAAGTAGAAGAACAGGGCCCAGGCGAGTCCGATCAAGCCGCAGGCCCAGAAGGCCAGCCGCCAAACCGGGACGGCGGCCAGGCGTTGGCCGCGAGGGAAGTGGGCCAGGACATCGCGGCAACTTGGGGCGGCGAGACCGCGCATCAAGGTGCCGAAGAGCAGCGGCGAGAACGCCGCGCCCCAGCGGGCGACGAGCCAGAGCAGGCCGCTGGCCATGCCGCGCGAGCTGGCCGGGAACCATTTGGCCTGCACCCGCGCGATATTGGGATAAGCGCCGGCTTCGCCGACGCCGAAGAGAAACCGGCATGCCAGCAGCGAAAAGAACCCGACGGCCGATCCGGAGAGGGCGGTGAACAGCGACCAGGCCAGGACCACGCGGGTGAGCGTTTTGCGGGCACCGAAGCGGTCGCCGAGCCACCCGCCGGGGATTTCGAAAATGGCGTAGGCAAGCCAGAACGCGCTGAAGATGAGGCCCATGCGCGTGTCGCTGATACCCAGGTCGTGCTGGATGA
>Ga0182024_10026417_pt1 | contig 10202 bp, 4 predicted proteins | sample P32metaG_FD_120480 | JGI IMG/M metagenome (GOLD analysis project Ga0182024, IMG submission 120480) | Permafrost microbial communities from Stordalen Mire, Sweden - P3-2 metaG (Illumina Assembly) | ecosystem: Environmental > Terrestrial > Soil > Wetlands > Permafrost | place: Sweden: Stordalen...
AACACGGCACCGGTCACCGGCGTGGCCACCAACCTGCCCTTCGTCGGTGGTGGTGGAGTATTCACGAGCAACGACGTCCTGTTAAACGGCATTGACGACAACATCTTCGCAACGGCGGGCAACATCGGCCGCCAGGGCATCGCCATCTTTCCGTCGGTTGACGCCGTCCAGGAATTCAAGGTGATGACGAATAATTTCTCTGCGGAATACGGACATGCCGCCGGCTACATCGTCGCTGCCACCATCAAAGCCGGTACCAACCAGTTTCACGGCGCACTGTTTGAGTTTGTGCGCAACGACGACTTCGACGCCAACAACTACTTCAGCAATCGTGCAGGATTACCTAGGACCCCGTTTCACCAGAACCAATTCGGCGGTACCACAGGCGGACCGATCCTCCACAACCGTGTCTTCTTCTTTGGCGATTACCAGGGACAAAGGCAATCCATCAAGTCTGGCAGCTCCATTTCGAGCGTACCCACCGCCCAGTTGGATAGCGGCGACTTTTCTGCACAGCCCGCGCTCATCTTCGACCCCAGCACTCGGCACATTGGTCCGGCTGGCACCGTCGTCGCGACTCAATTTCCAGGCAACAAAATACCTGCCAACCGGATTAACGCTACTTCAGCCGCCATCCTGGCCATGATTCCGCTGCCAAACTATGGCACTGCCGGCGCCATATCGGGGAACTATTTCTTCGCGCCCGTATCGTATACCAATTTTGATCAGGCCGATGGCCGCGTCGACGCCACCTTGACCCAGCACGATCATCTCATCGGCACCTACTCCTTCAGCAATAGCCACAACCCGGCCATCGGCGTCTTCCCAGGCTTTATTGGAGGCGGGACCGCTGGAATCGACAACAATGACCAGGCCGGCATCGCCGAAGTTCACATCTTCACCCCGGCGCTCGTCAATGAAATCAGGGTGGGCTACCTCTACAACAACAGCACTCAGACGGGAGTCGGTACCCAAGGCGCTTCCACAGCAACCAAAATTGGTCTCGCCATGTTCCCGGTCACGCCCCAGGGATTTCCGAGTATCTCGATGAACTACACTGGCGCGACCAACGGCAGTGCTGAATTTTCAACTTTCGGCGGTGGCAGTCCGGAGTTCAACACGCTGCAAACTCAGCAACTTTCGGACAACGTGAGTTGGTCTCGTGGTCGTCACACTGTCAAGTGGGGCATCGACGCACGCAAGTCGCTCTTTGAGGTCTTGCTTGATGGGCTTGGCCAGACCATCTTCGGCAGCACCTTCTCCTCCAGTTCCGACACGCCCAACTCGGGTCTTCCCTTGGCCGACTTCGAGTTGGGATTCCCAACCGTCGAATCTCCCGGATCTTCCACGCTCGTCAAGGGCCGCCAGCGTGAGGCTTATTTTGGCGGCTACTTCCAGGACGATTGGAAATTCTCCAAAAAGCTCACACTCAATGCGGGCATTCGCTACGAGCTCTACACGCAGCCCATCGACCAAAATAATACCGGTTCCCTTTTCGACGTAACCACTGGCAACTTCGCACTGCCTGGCCGCACGCCGTATAGCCGGGCCATGGTGCTGGGAGATCACAGCGACTGGGGGCCGCGCCTTGGCGGCGCCTACCAGGTGTCTCCCAAATTTGTGGTTCGCGCCGGATACGGCATTTTCTATGCGATGCGCGCGCAGGGCCAGCAGGCGACTCTGTTCTCTGAAAACGTTCCGAACATTCCCACGCTCATCCTTCCAACGATCACCCCGCAGGGGACGGTTGCGCCGCCTTACAACATCAGCACGCCGATCGCGACTGTACCCTCAATCGATACGCTGGCAGGATTCACGGCAGCCAGTCCATACAACGTCCAAATCAAGACGCAAAGCTTGCAAAACGGATTCATGCCCAGGCTCATGCAGTACAACCTCGACCTGCAGTATCAACTCGATCGTAGCCTGCTGCTCGAGGTTTCCTACAGCGGCGCCAAAGGAAGTCACTTTACCACAGGCAACATTGACGAGAACCAGATACCCTTCTCGACCGCGCTCGCCGGGAACGGGACCGTCACCCAGGCGGAAAAACCTTTCCCCAACATGGGATCCAATATTCTCACGCTCAACTCCATCGGCACATCGAACTACAACGCCCTCAACGTTAAGGTGCAGAATCAAATGTCCCATGGCCTGGAGTTCCTCGCAAACTACTCCTGGCAGAAGGACCTCATCGGCGGCGGCGATGGGCCCGCGTCCATCAATCAAACGGGAACCAGCATTGTGTTGAACACCTACAACCTGAGAGGGTGGTACGGAACGTCGGATATGAACATCGCGCAGACCGTTACCGGTAGCGCCGCCTACCAGCTTCCTGTCGGGTCTGGGCAGCGCTTTCTCAACGTCAAAGGTCCGGCCAACACCGTCCTTGGGGGATGGGTCATCAATGGCATCCTCTCCATCCGATCGGGCTTCCCATCGGACATTGACACCACTGCGATTCCTCAAACCGCTGCCTCATTCAACGTGCCCAGTTGCGTTCCGGGAGTCAAGAGGGTGCTTTCAAATCACAGTGTCAATGGCTACTACAATCCCGCTGCCTTCACCGTTCCTGTGGACGTAACATCCGCCACGGGAGCCAATATCGTAACGTACGGCACCTGCGGCAAGAATCCGATCACCGGGCCTTGGGCCAAGGATCTCGATTCGTCGCTCTTCAAGAATTTCTACTTTTCTGAGTCGCAGCGTGTCTACCTCCAATTCCGTGTTGAGGCGTTCAACACCACCAACACCCCCACGTTCTATCTCCCCGCGGCAAGCGACCCGACTCTTAGCTGCAAAGGAACACCGGGCGCCATCTGCAATTCGGCCAATTCGGCCTTTGGTGAGCTCGTCAACGGTTCAGCCACTGGCAGACAAATACAATTTGCGGGGAAGCTCTATTTTTGATGCGGTACAACCAACGGCAAGAAATGCACCAGTGATCGGAAGGGTGAAGACTTTAGCCACGGGCCGCAATCGGCTTGTGGCTAAGGCCGTCTTCCGCAGCTCAGCAGGGCTGCACCCTAAGGGAAGCCTTTGTGCGTAGGATTGAGCGTTGTTCCGGAGAGAAATCATGGACAGCACGAGAAGAACATTTCTGAAGCAGGCAGGTCGGCTTTCCGCTGCTTGCATCGTTGGCCTGGATGGGCTGCCGATTGCAAACGCTGCCGTTGCCTCGAGCAATCCCGGCGATCCTGCCGCCAAACAGGCCGGTTGGTATGACCGGCCGATGCGCTGGGCGCAGTTAAGCTTTGTCGAAAACGACCCTGGGAATTACGACCTTCAATTTTGGCTGGACTATTTCAAAAAAATCCATGCAGACGCGACCATTCTAAACGCGGGCGGATGCGTGGCCTTCTATCCTACCCAGGTTCCCTTTCACTATCGCAGTAAATGGCTTGGAGATATGGATACCTTTGGGGATATCGCCAAAGGTTGCCGTAAGCTTGGCATGAACGTGGTTGCGCGCACCGATCCCCATGCCTGTCATGAGGATGTATACAAGGCACATCCGGACTGGCTCGCGGTAGATGAATACGGGAAGAAGCGGCGCCACGCGTCCGATCCTGACTTTTGGCTAACCTGCGCGTTGGGACCCTACAACTTTGAATTCATGACTGCAGTCCACGCGGAGATCATGACCAAATACATGCCCGACGGCATCTTCACCAACCGCTGGGCTGGCAACGGCATGTGCTATTGCGAACACTGCCAGACCAACTTTCATGCCTTCTCCGGCATGGATCTGCCCCGCACCAGCGATCCCCAGAACCCCGCTCGCCGCGAATATATTGTCTGGCACCAGCAACGCCTGTTTGAGCTGTGGCATGTGTGGAACGACAAGATTCAGTCGATCAACCCAAACGCGAGTTTCCTCGCAAATGGCGGGGGCGGCACGATGAGTGACCTTGACATGAAGACCTTCGGAGCCCTGGCGCCGACTGCCTGTGCCGATCGTCAAGGCCGGGCCGGTCTCATGCCTCCCTGGGCGGCCGGTAAAAACGCCAAGGAGTTCCGCTCCACCATGGGACAGAAAGCCATTGCCGGTATCACCAGCGTCGGACTGGAAGATAAGTGGCGCTGGAAAGACTCTGTGCAGAACGGCGACGAAATACGCATCTGGATGGCCGATGGAATTGCCCAGGACTTTCGTCCGACCTTCACGAAGTTCAATGCGAAGCCCTTCGATATGCGCTGGTTCCCGGTTGTCAACGACGTCTTCCAGTGGCACTACGCGAACGAGCAGTACTTCCGGAACGAAAAATCCTTTGCGCGCGTGGGCATGGTTTATTCTCAACAAACGGCGCAGTTCTATGGTGGCCCCGATGCGGAGGCCAAGGTAAATGAACCTGGCCTCGGCATCTACCAGGCGTTGGTGGAGGCCAGAATTCCGTTTGAAATGGTCCACGACGGTTTGCTGGATCGTGAGCATGTCGACCAGTTTCGTACACTGATCCTTCCCAATATTGCTGCGCTTTCAACCGAGCAGTGCAAGCAGATTCAGGAGTTCGTGGAGCGCGGCGGAAGTTTGATCGCGACTCATGAAACCTCTCTTTACGATGAGTGGGGTGTGCAGCGCAAAGACTTCGGACTGGCCTCACTCTTTGGAGCTTCTTTCGCTGGCAAGAAAGAAGGCCCCATGCTCAACTCGTATCTCACATTGATGAAAGATCCCGCAACCGGCCAATATCATCCGTTACTGGCTGGACTTGAGGATGCAGGGCGGACCATCAACGGTATCAATAGGGTTCACGTGGTTCCGGCGGACAGTGGCGCATACTCGCCTCTCGTAGTGATTCCCACCTACCCTGACCTGCCTATGGAAGAGTGCTTTCCACCGCCCGAGACAACGCACGACGCTGGAGTTTTCGCGCGTAACGTAGGCCGAGGCCGCGTTGTCTACTTCCCCTGGGATATTGACTACACATTCTGGCAAGTGCTGGATGTCGACCACGGAAAGCTGTTACGCAATGCAGTGCTCTGGGCCACGAACGAGCCTGCACCTCTGTCGGTTGAGGGCAAGGGAATCCTCGACGTCTCCATCTGGGGACAGAAGAACTCGATGACGGCGCATCTGGTGAATCTAACCAACCCCATGATGATGAAAGGCCCGCTGCGCGAAGTGATTCCAATCTCCAGCCAGAAAGTCACCATCCGTGCTCCGAGAGGTGGGCGCCGCGTCACCAAGGCGCGATTGCTGGTGAGCGGCCGCGAAATTCCCTTCCGCGAGGAAGGTGATGCCGTGGTAGTAGACGTGCCAACGATCGGAATTAACGAGGTGATTGCTCTTGACCTTGCCGTATGAGCAAGCCTCGAATCGTCCCTGGTCATTGACTGACCGATAACCCAAGGAAGATAACAGGCGCGTGCCCGCGAGGGCACGCGAACCAGTGCAGTGAGGGAATCCATGGCTGATACTCCTGGCATTACACGCAGAGACTTCATGGGCTCTTCAGCTCTTGTTGCCGCAACAGCAGCAGTGACGCAGGCAACCGGTGCAGCCCAGGCCGGATCGCTTGGTCAGCTGTTGGGAACACCGAAGATGGAGGCGCCGGTCTTCCCGTACGGTGCCGTCTATTTCCGCAAATCCAATCCGCCGGAACAAGATTGGGCGCGCGACCATCAGACCGCGGCGCGAATCGGAATGAACATCTTCCGCCACTGGTTCATGTGGTCGGCAATTGAGGTTTCTCCGGGAAAATTCGATTGGTCGGACTACGACCGGATAATGGACCTTGCGGCAAAAAATGGAATCAATGTCGTCATCGCCTCATTGGATAATTGCGCGCCTGAGTGGGCATTTCGCAAGTATGCTCATGCCCGCCTGCTGGCGAGCGATGGCACGGTTGCAAACAGCATAATTTCAGAAAGCAGCGCGACGGGAGGTTTTCCCGGCCTGTGCCTCGACAATACAGACGTGCATGCTGCCGCTGAAAGTTTCATGACTGCTTTGGTCGAGCATTATCGCAGCCATCCGGCGTTGTTCGGCTACGATCTCTGGAACGAAAACACATCCTTCGGCGGCAATCCCGCCCGGATGTATTGCTATTGCGAGGGCACCAAACAGAAACTCAGAGGCTGGTTGCGCAATCGCTACGGAACGCTTGAAAAGGCCGGCAACGCCTGGCACCGCTATAGTTACACGACCTGGGACGACGTAGAGCCACCGAGGTCGTTCTCCGGATACCCCGACAGCCTCGACTGGCTCGAATTCCGCGTTGACAATGCCTACAGCCTTTTCGACTGGCGGGTAAAACTCTTCCGCAAGCTCGACCCGAAGCACAAAATCACCGCTCACGGTGTGGCGGGAACGCTCGAAGATTTGCCGTCTGCCTCGCACAATGAGTGGCGTTCGGCTGCGGAAGTCGATATCTGGGGACTGACGTGGATTGCCGCAAGAAAAGGCAGCGAGCCCTGGAAGCAGTTTCATGCCATCGATCTTGTCCGTGCCGGGGCGCGCGGCAAGCCGTTCTGGCATGCGGAAGCGGAAGGTGGGCCGCTCTGGATGCAGCCGCAGGTCATCGGGCGCCCGAAAGAAGATGGCCGCATACCGGTTGCCGAGGATGTGCGCATCTGGAATCTTGTCTCCTGTGCTGCCGGGACGAAGGGGATCCTGTATTGTCGCTGGCGGCCGCTCTTGGACGGCCCCCTGTTCGGTGCATTCGGCCCTTTCGCCATGGATGGCTCAATGACACCGCGGTCAGAGATGGCGGGGCGCCTCGCTCGATGGACAAACGCACATCCGGAGCTATGGAAATCGAACCCCGTCAAGGGGGATGTCGGCCTCGTCTTCGTTCCGGAATCCGAGCTTTTCAACTATGTGCAGCAGGGTGAAACCGCCTTTTATGCGCAATCGATTCGCGGCGCCTATCAGGCATTCTTTGATTCCAATATTCAACCGGATTTTGTCTCGGTTGATAACATCGGAGAATACAAGATTATCTACCTGCCTTACCCATTGATGTTGAAGAAAGAGACTGTAGAGAAACTGCATGCCTATGTTGAACAGGGCGGCACGCTGGTCAGTGAAGGCCTACCTGCCTACTTTGGCGATCATGGACATGTCGGAACTGTTCAGCCCAACTACGAACTTGACGAGCTATTCGGCGCGCATGAAAGTAACGTCGAGTTCATGCCCGACATATCAAACGAATTGATGTTTCAACTCAAAGGTGTCAGCATCTATGGCCGGTACTTCCGCCAGGAGTACGAATTACGCGGAGGCGTCGAGGCTGGAACCTACTCGAATGGAGCAATCGCCGCAGTGGAGCACAAACCCGGACAAGGCAGGACTCTGTTGATGGGCTCCTTTCCCGGTGCCGGCTACTACTTGCACCATGCTTCCGCTACAAAGGATGTTTTCGCAAACTTTTTGGAGTTGGCTGGAGTTACTCCCACGGCAAGAGTCAACGACTCCAGTATCCAAGCGAGACTTCATCAGGGAACAGGGGGAACTTACCTGTGGGTTACCAACCCAACGCGTGACAACCGCACAATCACAATCAGCATTGCGCGCTCGGCTGGTAATTTCACATCGGGGAAAGATATCTGGGGTAATCAAGGAGTTGCGCTCGATGGCCAGCAGGTCACCGTCGGCGTCCCGGGGCGGGATGCGGCGGTTATCGCTCTACGATAGAGTTTTGCAGGCACGATTGAGATGAAATTCGTCAATCCAACGCAATGAATTCATCGCAGTTTACGCCGAGGAATCCAGTTATAGCTCGAGATAAGCTGTGGCACGATTGGCAGTCTTTAAGAAAGCAAAGAGGCCGGTATGGCCAGACGGAGATGTGGCTGCTGATCAAACTTCCGCGCACATTACTCACCAAGTGCTTTTAGAGCGATCGGAGTAACCCTTAGTGCCGGGCCCCGCAATCATGCGGTCCACTTAATCTGTTGGCTATTCAGGATGAATGAGATGACCGCGATCTGGCACCAGACTTATTACCTCTTCGGACAAGGATTGGGCATCTCTACGCTGCTCGCTGCCCTGCCAATCTTCACTTTGCTATTTCTACTTGGCGTACTGAGGAAGGCGGCATGGATCGCTGGAACTTCAGGGCTTGCGGTTGCCCTAGCGCTCGCAACCTTAGGTTACGGCATGCCCGCAAGAACCGCCGTCAGCGCGGCGGTCTACGGGGCAGCTTTCGGACTATTCCCCATTTCGTGGATTATTTTCTGGGCCATTGCGCTCTTCCGTGTGACAGTGGAGACCGGCAAATTTGAAATTATTCGCGACTCTATTGGGAGCCTGACTCCCGATCCGAGGCTGCAGGCCCTGCTGGTTGCTTTTTCCTTCGGAGCGTTTCTTGAAGGTGGCGCCGGCTTTGGAACTCCAGTCGCAGTCGCGGCGACGATGCTCGTTGGGCTTGGCTTTTCCCCTTTCAGTGCCTCTGCGATATGCCTGCTTGCAAACACTGCCCCAGTCGCGTTCGGCGCCATCGGGATTCCGGTGATTACACTAGCTGGGGCGACTGGACTGCCTCTTGATAAATTGAGCGGCGAAGTAGCCCTGTTCTGTTCGCCTGCAGCGCTTATCCTGCCGGTCTATCTGATTGTCGCGATGGGCGGTTTTCAGGCCATGTCCGGAGTTTGGCTGCCCGCCCTGGGTGCTGGCGTCTCATTCGCTGTGGTGCAGATGCTTGTATCAATTTTCATGGGCCCGCAACTCTCTGCGATTCTTGCCGCACTCGCATCTATGGCAGTGCTCATCGTGATACTTCGCCTTCGTCACCGGAAGGCGAGCGATGCAGAGATTTCGACGGAGTTGGCATTCGCCGGAGTTCCTGGATGTGACAGGCGCGCACTGGGCTCGCAGCATTTTCCAAATTCCAGCAACGCGGCCATGGCAAAGATCTCATCAAGTCACACGACCGGTCAGATTCTTTATGCGTGGGTTCCGTATGCGCTATTGGTGTTGTTCGTGATCCTATGGGGATTTGCACCGGTACAGAGAATGCTGAATAAGGGTAGTCTTGTCTTCGCGTGGCCCTGGCTAAATGATGTTGTACGGCGAATGCCTCCAGTCACCTCCGGGCCGTCTCCCTATCATGCAGTATTCTCTTTTAACTTCTTCTCGGCTGCGGGTACCGCCTGTATGGTTGCTACATTCCTTGCAGCGATCTGTCTCCGGGTGAGCCTTATGCGCTTTGCAGGAATTCTGCTTGCCGTGGTGAGGCAACTGGCGATTCCTATAGCTACTGTTTCCCTGGTACTCGGCATTGGGTTCCTAATGAATTATTGCGGGGCAACCGCGACTCTGGGACTGGCCTTCGCTTCGACGGGAAGATTATTTCCCTTCTTCAGCCCACTTCTTGGCCTATTGGGAGTCTTCCTGACCGGATCTGATACCTCTTCGAACGCGCTCTTCGGAAACCTGCAAGTTGTAACTGCTAGCCGGCTAGGGCTCGATCCAATTCTGATGGCGGCCGCCAACGCTGCGGGAGGTGTAATGGGAAAAATGATTAGCGTCCAGACAATCGCTGTGGCAGCAGCAGCAACAGGGCTATCCGTAATGGAACAGTCCAGGCTATTTCGTTTCACGTTGAAACACAGCATTATTTTGGGCCTCGCCATTGGATGCTTAGCACTCTTTTACACATACGGCCTGCATATCTAGGCACCTTGTTACAAACATCTGCGTATGGAGCAAGAGATCCTGCCACCTCTCTGGAATCGTCTCGCACCGGGTACGTGACTACTGATTGGAACGCTGACCGGGAGAGATGACGTGAGAGCGAAAGTCAGAAATAAAGGAGAGCGAGTTGAATGCCTAAATTTGCAGCAAACCTTTCGATGACGTTTACAGAAGTGCCGTTCCTGGATCGCTTTGCAGCCGCATCAGATGCAGGTGTCGTCCGCAAGAATCAAATCCGCAGCTATGCGGCGGGTCGTTCGAGTGCATATTCATGGTGAAGCCCGCCTAAGACGGGCGTTGACGTGACCCGCTCCGCCTTCTCGAAGCGGTGGCGATGAGTTCTGTGCGGAGGTGCCGATCTCAGGTCTGGAATACCCGGACCTAAGCGGGAGTGTGGGCGACCTCGGTTGTAATGTGAAACCCATTCGCGAACAATGCTGCGCAGGTGGCGCTCGTTGAGCGGAATCATGAAATCCAGGCATTCCCTTCTCATCGTTCCGATCAATCGCTCGCAGTATGCATTCGCCTGCGGTGTTCGAATGGGCGTCTTTAGCACCTGCAG
>Ga0182024_10026418_pt1 | contig 10201 bp, 5 predicted proteins | sample P32metaG_FD_120480 | JGI IMG/M metagenome (GOLD analysis project Ga0182024, IMG submission 120480) | Permafrost microbial communities from Stordalen Mire, Sweden - P3-2 metaG (Illumina Assembly) | ecosystem: Environmental > Terrestrial > Soil > Wetlands > Permafrost | place: Sweden: Stordalen...
CCTTCTCTTGAGTTATCGTCGAGCGGAAATGAAGAATGTCCTGCTGGACATTTAGAGTGCTATCATCGGCGCTTTGAATACGCTTGTATGTGACCTGGCGCACAGCTTTATGTGTGCGTGCGGCCTATGTTGAACTTTTTGCTGGTCTGTCCCCGAAATTGAGCTTCGTGCGCCGATAGCTCTGTTGTTTCAGTCGTGAATCCGCCTACGATATGGTGCCGGCAAGCGCCCGTTCCGGCGTTTGCAGATGGAACAGCCGCTGCAATGCAGAGGTCATCTGTTCCTGTTCCATCTTTTCTGGAAGTTCCTTGAGTTCACGGGCCAGGGACCCTGCAATTCTCTGCGTCATACGGGACATGACTGCGTTTAACATTTCGTCCTGGTCCTTGGAAAAAGGTCCGCTCTCTTGTTGAAAGGAATCCAGTTCTTGCCGGCAAATTTCGTCCAGCCGCTGGCGCAGTGCCACAATCGTCGGCACTACCCGCTCCGCCATCAGCCTGCGGCGGAAGCCTTGCGCCTCCGCCTGTAAAATCTTCTGCGCGGCCGCGGCGGCAACTTCACGCTCGCCCGCGTTGTGGTCGACCACGTTTTCCAGGTCGTCGAGATCATAAAGATAGACGCCTTCGACCTCGCGGACCGCCGAGTCAATGTCGCGCGGCATCGCGATATCCACGATGACTAACGGCCTTTTCGTCCGCCCGCGCACCATCATCTCGGCTTCGTCCCGGCTGAGAATCGTATGGGGACACGAGGTCGAACTGATAATAATGTCGGCGTCCGCCATGTGTTGCCAGCGCTCTTCAAACGGAATCGCAATCCCGCCCAGTTTCGCGGCCAGTTCAGCCGCATGCTCCGTCTTGCGGTTGATCACACGAACGGCCCTAGCTCCGTGATTGAGCCACCCCCGGGCTGAAAGCTCGCTCATCTTGCCCGCGCCCAGCAGCAGCACTTTCTTATTTTCCAAGGACCCGAAAATCTGCCGTGTGAGTTCCACCGCCGCATAAGGAATCGAAACTGCCGCGTTCCCGATCGCCGTCTCACTGCGCACGCGCTTCGATACGGTGAGCGCCTTCTGTATCACGGCATCAAGGAACCGGCCCGTCGCGCCAAGCTTCTGCGCCTGCTGCCAAGCCTGTTTCACCTGCGAGACGACCTGGGGCTCACCCACCACCATCGAATCCAGACTGGATGCAACCCGAAAAATGTGCAGCAGCGCGGCTTCATCCAGCAGACGGTAAAAATGTTTCCACTCGCACAGCATCAGTCCGTACTCGGCGCCGTGCAGCCGCATTACCGAGTTCGCCGCCAGCGTGACATCGTTCACCCAGAGCAGAAACTCAGTGCGATTGCAGGTGGCCAGCACGATCACTTCGTCGATGCCCTCCGCCCTGGACAATTGCACCAAAGCTTCGTAGCGCCGGCTCTCGCTGATCCAGAAGCGCTCCCGCACAGCCACTGGTGCCGTTCGATAGTTTAGGCCAACAACCATCAGGGTGGGTTCCACCGTCATCTCCTGCAACTATCACTATTAAAAGCATCCGCCATGCCAAACATAAGCCCTCTGCTTACGGCATTGATCGTGCCTGTTTTCAGTGGGTTACAGGTTGTGTTGCGGGAAGGGAAGTAGGATCGGGAGACCGGCTAGTGGGATATCACGCTGGACTGGTGTCTTTTGGCTCGCTCCGGGAGAAACTTTCCCACTGATGAGGCGCAGAACCACAGACAAGACCGAAGTCCTTCCAGAAGCTTGGCGGCAAGACTTCGGATTTGTTCTCTCTGTGACTCCGTGGTGAGGAGCCTTCTCTTTTTTCAGTGAGCAACTTCAGCCGGCGCAATATCCTTTAGGCTCTTTGCTTTCGGCTCGTAAACGCAGAACGGCTCCTCATCAAGATAGTTGCCGGTAGCCGCAAAAGCCCGCGCGCGGCAGCCCATACACACATTGCGGAACTCGCAGCATCCACACTTTCCGTTCAAGTTGTTGACATCCCGCAGCTGATGGAACACAAAAGAGTTTTCCCAGATATCGGCAAACGACTGCTTCTTTAAATCTCCCGCCAGCGCCGGCAAATATCCGCAGGGATAAACTTCGCCTTGATGAGAAATGAAACAAACCGCGGTTCCCGCCAGGCATCCCTTGGTCATGGCGTTCATGTCAGAAGGATGAGTTCCAGGATGTCCCACGGCCTTTCCAATGCCATTAGCCTTTAGCTCGATTCCGGTTGAACCCGGCATCGTCATCTCGGTCGCACCGATCGTTGCCGAATGCTGGCTTGGCGAATCCTGCACGGCTTCCGCCACCGCCTGCGCAGCCAATGCGGCCGCGGTCGCGGACCGGTGTTCCGCCGCACGGCGCTGCCGCACCACGCGGAAATAATGTGGCGCACACGTTGCCTTCAGTTCGATGCCGCGCTGCAACGATTGATCGTAGAACCAGTTCAGCATCCTCTCATGCTCTTCCGGCGGAACCATCTGCTCGGCGGCGATATCCACACCGCATCCCACCGGCACTAACAGAAATGTGTGCAGCGCATCGGCTCCAATGAACTTTGCCAGCTCAAGCACCTTGGGAAGCTGGTGCGCGTTGTGGCGAGCGATTGTCGTATTGATCTGCACCGACATGCCCAGTTCTTTCAGATTGCGGAAGCCCGTGATTGCTGCATCAAACGCCCCCGGAATGCCGCGGAAAGTATCGTGAGTCAGCGGGTCAGCGCCGTCCAGGCTTATAGCCACACGCTTCACGCCACTCTCGACGATCTTCTGGGCCACTTGCCTGGTAACCAGAGTGCCATTCGTGGCCAGCGCCACGCGCAGTCCCTTGTCCGTGCCGTAACGCGCTAACTGGAAAATATCGGAACGGAACAGCGGCTCACCCCCACTCAGCACCAGAATAGGAGAAGACACTTCGGCGATCTGGTCGATAATGTCGCGTGCCGCCTGCGTCGATAGATCGGAAGGGGAACTCAGTTCCGTCGCGCTGGCTCGGCAATGAATGCAGCGCAGATTGCATCCTTTGGTCAACTCCCAGAAAATCAGTCTCGGTTTATTTTGGCTTCCATGATTTCCAGAATTATGATTTCCAGAATTATGATTCGCGGAATTATGATTTGCGTTAGAGTGCTGCCCGCCGCCGTTTGCAGAAGTCATGTCTTTCCTCCCACTTAAACCTGCCCACTTGAACCAGGCTAGTTTCACCCACGCCGCAAACATAGAAGAGAACCATCGCCGGAGCGGTGATCATCATCACCAGAAATTGTGATCCTAGGCACTAGATCTAAGTCTCTTTTAATCTTGGGGTCTAGATGGACCGGATGGACCGAGGCATTTCCACGCGCTTGCGTCGCCCATTCGGCTGGACTTAGAGCGATGCGGCTGCCCCGACCGCTCGCCTAGTTATGATTCGCAATATCCCGCAGCGCCGGCGTGTTCCGAATCACCAGAGTCGAACCTTTCGTCTGCAGGATCTGACGTTTTTTCAGCTCGGCAAAGAGCCGGGTCACCGTTTCCCGCGAAGTCCCGATCATCTGCGCGATCTCTTCATGCGTCAGTCGGAGTTTTAGCCGAGGCTCGGCTTTGCCGAACTCCCCGTTTTTCGAACTCCATTCCAGAAGCAACGTCGCCAGTTTCTCGGCGGCGGAATGCGACAGTCCCAGTGAGCGCACTTCCTTGCAGGCATTGTGATACTTCTCGCCCAACTGCTCCGCCGCTTTGAAACAGGCCTCGACATCGTCTTTCAAGAACAGAAGAAAGTCTTCGCGCTTCACGAAAGTAACCTGGCAGGGATCGATCGTCTCCGCCGTTACTTCGTAAGGCTTGCCCGAGATGGTTGCGCTCAATCCCAGAACCTCCCCGGCCTCGGCAAGTTTCACGATCATGGTTCGGCCGCCCGGAGAATTGATGGAGAGCTTGACACTCCCCTTGCAAATAACAAAGATGCCGCGAGGCATCTGCCCTTCCACGAACAGCACAGCATCCTGGGGATAAGAGGTCGCAAACTTGATTTTTTCGAAAGCCCGCAACGCATTATCCGGCAGATCGCAGAATATTCGATCGGCCCGCAACTTGCAGGTAAGGCAACTTTCTACAATCTCCATTCCGTATGGCGAGAGCATGACCAGCCTCCTCGAACAACTTCGTCTAGCAACTTCGGGCCCGGATCGCTCGCGTGGGCGCATCGTTGCGCTGTCCGCGAGCGTGTTAAGCCGGTCTCGTCTGAGGCCAGTGTCCGTCTATACGAAACACTTGGCTGTGCTGCCGGGCACATGCCGATGTGATGCTCCTCACAAATGAGGCGGTAGTGGCACCCTACGTTTTCGGCGAGCCATTGCACGATCTATCGTGGCAGGGTCCAAAGGCGTGGCTCTGGTGATTGCCAATAAATCTCCTCATCCCGTTAAGAATCCATTATTTATCGATCGCATCATGAGGTTTGCTGTGATCTAAATCACAATCCTCTGTGACTTGCCTTGCTGCGTTCTTGTTCGGCATCGTCCATTCTTGTGCAGTCAGCGGGAAACCAAATCAGGCAAGTATTTGCAGAGTAAAGGCAGGGTGTCGATCATGAAGCGCAAGTTCAAGACCATGGATGCAAACGAGGCGGTCGCCTACGTCGCCTACCGGGTTAACGAGGTTATCGCCATCTATCCCATCACTCCCTCTTCCAACATGGGCGAGTGGGCGGACGAGTGGGCGTCTCAGCAAATCTCGAACATCTGGGGAACCGTGCCCCACGTGATGGAGATGCAAAGTGAAGGCGGCGCCGCCGGCGCCGTCCATGGCGCGCTCCAGACCGGATCGCTGGCCACTACCTTCACCGCGTCCCAGGGTCTGCTGCTCATGATTCCGAACATGAATAAGATTGCCGGGGAGCTTACCCCCACCGCCTTCCATGTTTCGGCGCGCACCTTGGCCACCCACGCCCTCTCGATTTTCGGCGACCACTCCGATGTAATGTCCGTCCGCAGCACCGGTTTCGCCATGCTGTCTTCGAACTCCGTGCAAGAGGCGATGGATATGGCGCTGATCGCTCACGCCGCCTCCCTGGACTCGCGCATTCCTTTCCTGCATTTCTTCGACGGCTTCCGCACCTCGCACGAAGTTAATAAGATCGAAATGCTGAATGAAGACGACATGCGCGCGCTGATCAATATGGATCGCATCTTCGAGCATCGCCAGCGCGCTATCTCGCCCGATCATCCTGTCTTGCGCGGCACGGCCCAGAATCCGGATGTGTTTTTCCAGATGCGCGAAGGGGCGAACAACTTTTACGAGGCTTGTCCACAAATCGTCCAATCCGTCATGAACAAGTTCGCCGAGGTCGTAGGCCGTTCTTATCACCTCTTCGATTATGTGGGTGCGCCTGATGCCGAACGCGTAATCGTCATAATGGGCTCTGGCGCCGAAGTCGCTCATGAAACCATTGACCATCTCAACTCGCAAGGCGAAAGGCTCGGACTGCTCAAAGTCCGCTTGTACCGGCCATTTCCTGTGCAGGCATTCCTTGCAGCCTTACCTGCCAGCGTGCGGAAGATCGCCGTCCTCGATCGCACCAAAGAGTCGGGTGCGATCGGTGAACCGCTTTACCTTGACGTAGTGAACGCGCTTCACGAAGGAATCAAAGCCGGTTTCAGCCCCCGGAAAACTGCCCCATCCGTTGTTGGTGGCCGCTACGGCCTCTCTTCCAAGGAATTCACTCCGGCCATGGTGAAGGCAATCTACGACAATCTGAAAGCCGATCAGCCCGCCGGCCAAACCCAGGCCGGCCAAATAAAAGATCACTTCACCATCGGCATCCAGGACGATGTCAGCCATACCAGTCTTTCGTATGAAGCCGGTTTTTCCACTGAGCCTGACGACGTAGTCCGAGCCCTGTTTTATGGGTTAGGCGCGGATGGCACCGTAGGCGCCAACAAGAACTCAATCAAAATCATTGGCGAGAACACTTACAACTACGCTCAAGGCTACTTCGTCTACGCCTCCAAGAAGTCGGGCGCCGCGACCATTTCGCATTTGCGTTTTGGACCCCAGCCCATTCGCTCCAGCTACCTGATTTCCAGTGCCAACTTCGTCGCTTGTCATCAGTGGATATTCCTCGAGCGCTACGACATGCTGAGCGCGCTGGTTCCCGGCGGCACCTTCCTGCTCAACAGCCCGTTCGGCGCGGATGAAGTTTGGGACCATCTTCCGCGCCCGGTTCAACAGCAGCTCATCGCGAAGCGCGCAAAGTTTTATGTGATCGACGCCTACCAGGTGGCGCGCGACACCGGCATGGGCAGCCGCATGAACACGATTCTGCAGGTATGCTTCTTCGCCATCTCCGCGGTATTACCCGCGGATCAAGCGATTGAGGCAATCCGCAAATCCATTCGCGACACCTACGGCAAGAAGGGCGAAGAGATTGTTCAGCAGAACATGAAAGCCGTGGACGAGACTCTGGCGCACTTGTTCGAAGTGAAGGCTCCTGCCGAACTAACCAGCACGATTGAGATGCCGCCACCCTTCTCGCCTTCAGCGCCTGAATTCGAACGTGATGTGCTCGGCACGATCTACGCAGGCCGCGGTGACGAACTGCCGGTCAGCGCATTTCCTGTTGATGGCACTTTCCCCACGGGAACCGCGAAATGGGAGAAACGAAATCTGGCGCTCGAAATTCCTGCATGGGATTCGAACATCTGCATTCAGTGCGGAAAGTGCGCGATGGTTTGCCCGCACTCCGTGATCCGCATCAAGGTTTACGACTCGAAAGAATTGGAACACGCGCCCGCAACATTTAAATCGACCGAGAGCCGCGACAAAGAATGGAAGGATCTCAAGTATACGATTCAGGTAGCGCCGGAAGACTGCACCGGTTGCGGCATTTGCGTGGAAATTTGTCCGGTTAAGAATAAAGCCGAGACGCGTCTCAAAGCTATCAACATGGTGCCGCAGCCTCCGCTGCGGGTACCGGAACGCGAAAACTGGGATTTCTTTCTCAAGATTCCGGAACTCGACCGCCGCAACATTAAAGTCGGCAACATCCGCCAGCAGCAAGTACAGGAGCCGCTGTTCGAGTTCTCCGGCGCCTGCGCCGGATGCGGTGAAACTCCCTATCTCAAGTTGATGTCGCAACTGTTCGGTGATCGCGCCATTATCGCCAACGCTACCGGCTGCTCCTCGATCTACGGTGGCAACCTGCCCACCACTCCTTGGACGAAGAATGCCGACGGTCGCTGGCCCGCATGGTCCAACTCGCTTTTCGAAGACAACGCCGAGTTCGGCCTGGGCTTCCGCCTTTCCATCGACAAACAAACCGAGTTCGCGCAGGAGTTGGTCAAGCGCATGGCAGGAACGATCGGTGAAGAACTCGCCACCGCGCTGCTCACTTCTCCACAGAAAGACGAAGCCGACATCCACGAACAGCGGCAACGCGTCGATCTGCTAAAAGAAAAGCTGCGCGGCGCAAACTCCGGTGTAAATGTTGGAGTAAATGTTAACGACGCGAAACAACTTCTTTCCCTTGCCGACCTGCTCGTCAAGAAAAGCATCTGGATCGTCGGCGGAGACGGCTGGGCCTATGACATCGGCTACGGCGGCCTCGATCATGTCCTGGCCAGCGGCCGCAACGTCAACATGCTCGTACTCGATACCGAGGTCTACTCCAATACCGGAGGTCAGGCTTCGAAATCTACTCCGCGCGGCGCAGTGGCGAAGTTTGCCGCCAGCGGCAAGCCCGGACCCAAGAAAGATCTCGGACTCATCGCCATGAGCTACGGCAATATTTATGTCGCCAGCGTGGCCATGGGTGCTAAAGACGAACACACACTCAAATCGTTTCTCGAAGCTGAGGCCTACAACGGTCCCAGTCTCATCATCGCCTATTCGCACTGTATCGCCCACGGCATCGACATGACGACGGCGATGTCGAATCAGAAAGTTGCCGTCGACTCCGGACAGTGGCTGCTCTACCGCTATAACCCCGAACGGGCCGCGCAGGGCGAGAATCCGCTGATCCTCGATTCCCGTACGCCCACCCGCAAAGTCCAGGATTTCATGTCCATGGAAACGCGCTTCAAGATGCTCACCAAGAGTAGACCGGAAGATGCCAAGCAGCTCTGGGCTGAAGCCCAACATGACGCCTCCACCCGCTTCCGCTTATACGAATATATGGCGCAGCGTAAAGGAGACAAAGAACCCGCCAAGGAGCAAAAGGAGCAATAGGGAGCAATCATGATCGATCTCAAAACTAACTATCTCGGTTTGCAACTGCGCACTCCTTTGGTGGCTTCAGCCTCACCGCTGTCCCAGGAGATAGAGAGCATCCGTCACCTCGAAGACGCGGGTGCATCCGCCGTGGTGCTGTACTCACTCTTTGAGGAGCAGTTGCGCCAGGAAAGCATCGAACTCGAACAGCACTTGACCGACGGCACGGACAGTTTTTCGGAAGCTTCCAGCTTTTTCCCCCAGCCGGACGAATTCCGTATGGGCCCCGAAGGATATCTGAATCACATCCGTCGGGCCAAGGAAGCTGTATCTATACCGGTGATTGCCAGCCTCAACGGTACAACCCTGGGCGGTTGGGCTAAGTATGCCAGGCAGATTGAGCAAGCTGGGGCGGCTGCCATCGAGTGCAATATCTACTTCATTCCAACCGATCCAGAAGTCTCGAGTTCCGCCGTCGAGGAGACGTACATCGACATCCTGCGGGAAGTAAAGATTGCGGTCAAAATTCCCGTGGCCGTGAAGCTCAGCCCTTTTTTCAGCAACATGGCGAATATGGCAAAGCGGCTGGACGAAGCGGGCGCCGACGCGCTCGTGCTCTTCAATCGCTTTTACCAACCCGACATCAACCTCGATGAGTTGGAGATTCAGCCGAATGTTTTACTCAGCACTCCGCAAGCACTGCGGCTGCCTCTGACTTGGATCGGAATTCTCTACGGCCGCATCCGCGCCAACCTGGCTGCGACCAGCGGCGTGCATGGTCACGAGGATGTGATTAAGCTGTTGATGGTCGGCGCCGACGTCACCATGCTCTGCTCCGCGCTGTTGCGAAACGGCATAGACCATCTTGAGAAAGTCGAAGCCGGCGTCCTGGAATGGATGGAAAAGCACGAATACGAATCTGTCCAGCAGATGAAAGGCAGCATGAGTCAAATCCGCTGCCCCAATCCCTCCGCCTTCGAGCGGGCTCAATACATGAAGGCGGTTAAGAGTATCCAGCACGTAGTGTTTACCAACCGCGAGGCCTGGAGAGTTCTCAGCGGACACTAGAAAAATTTTGCGATGGCGCGGCTCATATCTTACCGGTCAAACTCACAGCAACTGGTGAGCTACATCACAGCACATTCGACTTGCAAGCGTCACGGCAGTAAACAATCAGGCCGCCAAGAACAGTGAGGAGTCTTATGGTTACTAAGCAACAAGCACTCGATTACCACTTCGGTGGACGTCCCGGGAAAATCGAAGTCACTCCCACCAAACCTTGCCGCACCCAACGCGATCTAAGCTTGGCCTACACCCCTGGAGTAGCCGAGCCGTGCCTGGCCATCCAAGCCAATCCGCACGATGCCTTCAAGTACACTGCTCGCGGCAATCTGGTAGCGGTTGTGACCAATGGAACCGCGGTCCTCGGTTTGGGCGACATCGGCGCCCTCGCCGGCAAACCGGTCATGGAAGGCAAAGCCGTCCTCTTCAAGCGTTTTGCCAACGTGGATGTCTTCGACCTTGAACTTGACACCCACGATCCCGACGAGATCATCAAAGTCTGCCAGCTGCTGGAGCCCACTTTCGGTGGCATCAATCTGGAAGACATAAAAGCCCCGGAATGTTTCTATATTGAGGAAACGTTGAAGAAGACCATGAAGATCCCGGTCTTCCACGACGACCAGCACGGCACCGCCATTATTTCTGGAGCCGCATTATTGAACGCTCTGGACGTTGTCGGCAAGGACATCGCCAAAATCCGCCTTGTCATCAACGGCGCCGGTGCTTCCGCTGTAGCGACTGCCGAGCATTACATTCGCCTCGGCGTGAAGCGCGAGAATATTACTCTCTGCGACACCAAGGGTGTGGTTTACAAGGGCCGTACCGCGGGCATGAATCCCTACAAGGAGCGCTTCGCACAAGATACCAAATTGCGCACCCTGGCCCAGGCGATGGTAGACACCGATATGTTCCTCGGACTCTCCGTCGGTGGTGTGGTCACGCAGGATATGGTGCGCTCCATGGC
>Ga0182024_10026419_pt1 | contig 10201 bp, 13 predicted proteins | sample P32metaG_FD_120480 | JGI IMG/M metagenome (GOLD analysis project Ga0182024, IMG submission 120480) | Permafrost microbial communities from Stordalen Mire, Sweden - P3-2 metaG (Illumina Assembly) | ecosystem: Environmental > Terrestrial > Soil > Wetlands > Permafrost | place: Sweden: Stordalen...
CCTCGGGCCGGTTGGGGCCGACCTAGTCTTCTCGACCTTCTACAACTTTTCCTTTCAACATGTCTCGAGGGCGATCCCCGACGCATGGTCCTTCGCACCTCCAAGCGCGGCTCTGGAAGCGCGTCAATGTGGATCCGTCGGGGCTTTGCAACGCGCGTTCGCACAACTTGAGATTGACGACAACCTGGACAGAACGGTCGAGCACCTACGCATTGCAGCTCTGTCTGCACCGGAAGAAGGCCGCACGCTGTTTGCCGCCAACCGGGGACTCCCGTGGCCAGAGGAGCCGGTCGCCGCCCTGTGGCACGCATGTACGCTCCTTCGCGAGCACAGGGGCGACGGGCACGTCTCGGCCCTGGTTGCCGCAGGGATAGGCGGCCGCGAGGCAAACGCGCTGCAAGTTGCGGCTGGAACGGTGCCCCGGGAAGTCTTCAACATCGCACGCCGCTACGACGATGACGAGTGGGGTGAGGTAACTCAGGGGTTAATGGATCGCGGGCTCATCGACTCGAACGCTCGCCTTACCGATTGCGGAGTTGACCTCCGCGCCGAGGTCGAGGATCGAACTGATCGAGCAGCACTGACGGCATATGACTCGCTCAACGACCAGCAGCTTGAGTTCCTCATAAATTCACTGACACCTCTGGCGCGGGCCGTTATTCGGACAGGTGACATTCCTGACGTAACACCCATCGGTGGTCGATTCGACGTGTGACGCTCAACCTTGGCCGCGAACCATTCGACGCGCCCTACGGAGTTGGCTCCAAGTACCTTTCGACCCTCGCTTCGAAGTCAACGTGAGTGAGTTCGATAGCCGACGTTCAAATCAGGCAACAAGTGGTGATTGACAAAAGTTCCGCTCGCTTCCAATCGCATCCAATTCGAAGAAGGACTTGTCTGTGCATCGCTGCGGCATTACGTCCGATTCAATTCGCTGTAATCCGTTCGCGAGTCTGGGCATGGAGCTCAGTGTCGTTAGTTCGACGAAGATCGTCGCCGCAAAGGGGGGGCGAGTCCACAACGGCGCTGAACATTCTGTAATGTTTCCTGATAGGCCGCTCTGAGGGCCGCAGAAATGGGGGGGATCATGGCTCGTGTTCACCCAAAGGGCGCTGGGCGATCCACGTCGCTCATTGCGTCCTCACTTGGTGTAGTCGCACTCGCTGTGGGATTCCTCGTCATCCCTGCAGCATCGTCGTCGGCAGCGGCCCCTCGCCCCACAATTTCCTCGGCTTCTGTGACTCCAAAGCTGTTCACGCCATCGGCGGGAACCGCAGTTTTTACGGCGACGGTCCATGGTGCAACGACTTGCAAAATGACGATCGCCCCTCCAGTAGTCGGGTTTCCAAGGTCCATGAGTTGCGCGGCGTCTACGGAGTTCGCGATCTCAGAGCACATCGATATCAGTTCGAATTCAGGCGTCGCCGCAGCGCACTACAAGGTCACACTGACCGCCACTGGGGCCGGCGGCACCGTGAAGAAGACCACTCCACTGGAAGTGGAGGCTTACAGATGGCTCGTTTTGACGAGCAGGTCGACTGGCCGCTCAGCTTATTCCTCGCTTAGTTGCTCCACGTTGAAGGTGTGTGTCGCCGTAGGCGCAGGCGGCCAGGCGATCGCCTTTGACCCGAGTGGCGTGCATCGGACGACGCTGGACAGCTCGCATTCGCTCCAGTCGGTGAGCTGCATCCACGGTGCCCCGCTGTTCTGCGTTGCCGTGGACGACTCAGGACAGTTTCTCAGCGACCGTGCCGGGGTGTGGTCGCCCCCGAAGGCACTGCCAACCGGTGCAGATGGCTTGGCGCACTCCGTGTCCTCTGTCGCGTGCACAGTCCGAAGGAGCTCGACGAATGTGATCCTCGGTCAAAGGTGCGTGGCAGCAGACGTGGCCGGCAACGCGTTCGTACTCGACTTCACCACCGGCGTCACGGCCCCCTCGATGTCGTTGGATTCGAGCGGGCTAACCGGTCGGGCCTTCGTGGGTTGCGCGTCTGATACGGCGTGCCTCGTCGTTGACGCAATGGGGGAGGGCGTGATGTTTGACGGTTCAATGTGGTCCACTCCTCACCAACTGACCAATAAAGTCGGCGTTACGGGCGCCTCGTGCACATCGAGCGGGTTCTGCGCCGTCTCCCATAGCTCCGGAGGAGTCACCTACTTCTCCACGTTCGCCAGCGCGAAGCACTGTCCACCGGGAACCGTCGACTGGAACGGGATCTGCACACGGACCAATGGGCCCCCAGAGAAGACTCTTGGCGGCGTGTCCTGCACCTCCGGCTTGTGCGTCGCGATCAGCAACTCCGGCAGCTTCTACCAGCAAGCGGTGGGGACATTCATCGGCAATGGGTGGGACGCTGCGATCAAGTGCCCCTGCTTCAACGGTTCAGTTCGCGTTTCCGCCGTGGCGTGCTCGCTTGATTCGACGTCGCCTTTGCAACTCGGTTGCGCATTCGTAACGAACTCATCTAAGGGAGCGCCAACGAAGGAGTACGTGGGGCATGTCTCTCTGCTGAAGTGACGTCCCTGAAAACCCGCTCCAGGGCGAACCAATGGTCGAACAGTCGAAGTCATCGGGCGTGAGTTTGACTTGGCGCTAGACGTCGACTTTGGACCACTCAGATCCTGTGAACACCGCATTGCCGACGAGAAGTTCGACCTCTCCCTCTGGAAAGGTGGCCACAAGATGCAGTTCGCCGCCAGTTGCTTCAATAAATCGTCTGAGTGTCGAGAGCAAGACGTCTGATCTGTGTTCCAATCTCGAGACCTCGCTTTGATCCATCCCCATTGTCTCTGCAACAGTGGCTTGAGCCAGGGATCTGGCATTCCTAACCTGGGCAAGGTTCACCTGATGGCGGTCAATTTCAGCGCGTGCGCGCTCATATGCCACCTTGCCTCTGGGGTCAGACAGAATGCGCTCACGGAGCTGCCTACCGGCTGCCGTCTCTTCGACGCTTGAAGCATCTGGATCGCTTTCCATGACCTTCCGGTTGTCGACTGGAATAGTACGACTCTCTCCCGTAGGTCCTCCTCTCCGATTCATCATCGCCTTCCGACGACGCGCCAACCGCGCTGACCAGTGACGATCGCCAACCTGCGCTCCGCTTCTGCGACCGCAGGTGGATACCAATCGCTATCACGTCCCGACTTATCTCCTCCGTAAAGCAGCATCCCCGTGGCTGACGGCAGCGATCCTGGCTGCGCGGTGCACTTCGAATCCAACGATGCCGGTGGTGGCCGCCGACGCCTCACCGGTGTGTATGCCCATTCGTACGCGTACGTCTTCCCCGGAGGGCCATTCGTGTTCGGACAAGACCCGTTGTATCTCGATGGCTGCGGCCACGGAAGCGCTTGCGGATCCAAAGGACGCGAAGAAGGAATCGCCTTGCGTTCCGTGTTCGATTCCGTCGTGGGTCTGGAGTCCGGCTCTGATGATTCGGTGGTGGTCGGCTAGGACCGTGGCGTAGGCACCATCGCCAAGGCGGCGCAAGAGCACTGTCGATCCCTCAATGTCCGTGAACAGGAAAGTCAGCGTCTGGATGTGCGAAGCGTACGAGGTGGCGTCCCAATGTGCCCCGGCAGAAGGGATCGGGACGCGATCTCAATCGAGAGCGGCAGTTCTAGCTGGGGCACCTTGTGAACGGGGTGCCAAGTGCGCAAGTGTCATCGCCAGAAGCTCATCGTGAGAGAGATCGAACTCATTGTGAGGGGGAGCTAGACAAGTAGACGAGCTACCTGAGTTGCGCCTCGCGGGCTCAGGTGGTGTACGTAAAGCGATCTGCCGGATGTGGCGGGCTCTGGAGGTAGTGCGGCTCGAGCACGAACACGTTCCACGTACCTGCCGCGCCCTTCGGAGTGATGGCGGTGATCTCATCCGACGAGACAACCTTCACCTGAGTCGCTTCAAGCGAGGCTGATCCAGCCCCATGGCCCTGGCCGATCTTCACCACCGCACCGGTGGCAAATCCCGTCCCCGCGATGCTGAACTTGGTGCCGCCAGCGGACGGTCCCGTGCTCGGTGTGACGTGCAGGACGTACAGCAGCGCCCACGAGATCGTGACCGACGGCGCCGACGACGTGGTCGTCACAATCGCCGTAGCGGGTCCGAAGCTCGAGCCGCCTCCGCCGCCAGCTGCGAACTGGGGCGTCTCGCTTGTGGCGCCTCCTCCACCACCGATGTAGCCGCCCCCGCCGCCACCGGGTCCAGTTGTCAACAGCGTGGCTCCGTCTCCGCCCGCGCCGCCGCCAGTCGGCCCACCGTTTCCCCCATCCGAGACGTTGTCCGCCACCGCGCCGCAGGGTCCAGTACCGATGCCGCCCGTGCCGCCCCCGGCGCCGACACCGCCCGCGCCGCCGGGATTCGCCTGATCGCCGCTGGAACAATTGCCGCCGTCGCCTGCGCCTGTAACGGATGAGTCACCCGCGTTGCCACCCGCGCCCCCTGGTGCAGCGTCCTGGCCGCCACCACCGCCGCCGCCCCCGGCCACGACCAGACGTGGGTCGCCAGCAGCGCCGGTCAGTCCGCCGTCGGCTGCGGGCGTGGTCCGCACGTCCGAGGCTCCGCCGCCGCCGCCCCCGGCAGGGAGGGCGACACTGTCAGGGAGATTGCAGTAGGCCGCACCGCCGACGCCGCCTCCGTTGGCCCCGCCCGCTCCCCCGGAGCAAGAGGGGCTCGCGGTGCCGGGCGCACCATCCGAACCCACCTCCACGTAGAGGTTCGAACTGCCTGACACGGTCACCGTCGCCGAGACCTCTGCCCCCTGCCCGCCCGATCCACCGGGCTCTCCACCCGAGGCGCCAGGGCCGCCGGCGCCACCGATCGACACGACCATCACCTGATCGACGGTCGGTGGCACGTAGAACGAGTCCTCGCCTGCCCGCGTATATGTGCAGGTATCCCTCGTCGGCACGCTCGAGAACGCGCCATGTGTACCGCAGAGGGAAGTGCTAGCACCCGCAGGAGCGGACGGGAGCGCGCCGAGAACGGCAACACTCGCACCCGCGACGAGGACACTTGCGAAGCCCACTCTGAATCCGACGAGAAAATTACGGCGTCCCAATATGACGTGGCGCATGGCGTTCCCCCCGCTGACTCCGGTCCATCGCATCCGAGTGGCATCACCCTATGTCAGAGGTGAAACCAACTCAACTGGCGCACTCGACGTCACTGAACGCGTTCAGCTATCTCCAGTCGGTCTGGGAATCGGCGAAGTGTCGACAGATCTGGAACACTCGTTGCCACGTTCCAATCTGAAGGGAATCGAACTATGACTGAATCGACAAAGAGAGGCTGGGGTCCGTTTACAGGTGGTCAGTTGGCAACGATGGTGTGCGTTCTCGTGCTCGGCATCACGGTTTCAGGCGGCGCGTGGGCCGCGACTGGCTCCAATGTGACCAGTTCTGGTGCCATGAACGTCGCGGGTTCAGTACATGAATCAAGCGTGACGGCATCAAGTCTCTATCACCACTGGACGTCGGTCTGCTTCACCTGCTACACCGAGGTCGCATCGCCTCCGTCGGGGAAGTCCCTCGTGATCACGTCCTTGTGGGTCAACACTCAGGCCGCCGCGGGCGACACCGCAGAGTTCTATCTGAATAAGACACCCTTGTTGCGTGGGGCTAGATGTTCGGAGGGAACTTTCACCCAGGTTGCGTCTGTGACTTCGATAACTGAAGGATTGCAGTCAATCTCAATGCCGAACGGTCTTGCGATCCCCGCGGGCGAGGCGCTGTGTGCGCTCGGAAGCGATGGAGGCGTCTCGGCGCTAGAGACCACGTTTGCGTTTGGCTACGTCAGCTAGGACGTGTCTCGGCATCGGGCTCAGCGGCTTCCCACCGGATCACTGCGTCGCCGATCGGTTGTTGCTGAAGTGAGAAAAATCGCGTGGGGCACGGGATGCTTGAGGCGAGCGCTGTCTGATCACAAGTCACATGCCTTAACCGAACGGCTGGCTCGTGGAAGTTAGACGCGAACGATGTCGAGGGCCGGATAGGCAATGGCAATCTGATCGAAATCATCGTCCTGCGTGACGACTGGCACGCCGAGCGAGATTGCGGTCGCAGCAATGAGCGAGTCCAGGCGCTTGACGCTGGAACCCACTCCTGCGGCGCGGCACGCTCGAACCAGTCGGGCCCACTCCTCGATCACCCACTCATTCACTGGCACAGGGTCCATTGATCGAGCAGCCCCGAGCGTTTCTGCCCGGCGACCTCGAGCAAGCGCATCGGCTGCCGATAACACGCCAAGGCTCAGCTCGCCCACGGTGATGACTGAGACGCTCGCACGCATCGGAGGTGTGGCCATGGGGCGGGACTGCTCCCTCGCGATGAACACCGACGTGTCGAGCAGTCCCGCACTCGAAGCCGTCACTCCTCGTCCAGCGTTTTGCCTGCCATCTCAGAGAGTTCATTGGTCAACTCGGCATCGGCTTGCTTCGCTTCCAGCTCTCGCCAGATCGCAGGCCCGTCGACCCACCTCGAGCGGGCGACGTGGGGGATGATGTCGGCGACGGGCTCCCCGCGGACGGTTAGTACGACGCGCTCACCGGCCTTCACCGCACCGATCACCTCAGAGGTTCGATTGCGGAGCTCCCGCACGCCGATCTCCATGTGCGACACAGTAGCACATGGAGATCCAGATGGGCCTGTCACTGCAAGGTTCGACGTTTGCATTGGCTGGGGCGTTCACACCCTGTTCAGGGTCCTGCCATTCCACCGTTCGACAAGAGGATATGTGACGCCGCTGCCCGTCGTATATGACCCGACTGCGGCGCACCAGTTTGTGTTCGAACAGGAGATCGCGTTGAGAGCGCTCTGCTTCCATACCGCTTCGACGTTGATTGCGGTCCACGTTGTGCCGTCCCATTTCTCGACGACCGCGCTGGGTTGAAATGACTCCGAATCGTTTGGACTCTTGGTGCCGACGACAAGGCACGACGTGACCTTCGTGCACGAGACGCCGCTCATTGAGACATCGGAGGCGACACCTGACACGTCGGTCCAGGAAGACCCGTCCCACGCCAGTGCCATGCCTCTATGGCCTCCGCAACAGCCAGAGTCGGTACCGACCGCGAGACAGGACTTGGCGGACGCGCAAGAGATCGCGTCGAGTTGCTGAATATTCATGGAAGCGCCCACGGGCGGCGGGGTGGTAACCGTCCAGGCGGCACCGTTCCATGCTTCGGCAAGAGGTGTCTCCACGTCGGAGTACCCCACAGCCATGCAGAAGTTCGTCGACAAGCAAGACACGGCGTCAATCCATGGGTTGGGTCCCGTCAGCGAATTTATTGGTGCGGTCACTTGTTTCCAAGTCGCACCGTTCCACTTGAGCGCAACAGTCTTGGTTGTATAGGCAATCTGGTCCGCCACTTCGCTACCTACGGCCATGCACCAGGTGGCCGACACGCACGAGATGGAATACAGGCCTGGCGTGCCAGATGGCAGCGCCATCTTGTGCCAAGCACCCGCGGCAACCTGCTCGGCAAATCCTTCGCCACTGCCGTCGCCATTGACACCGACGACTCCGACACCAACACACGTATTGATCCTTGGACACGACACGCTCGTCAACCTGCTTGGATGCGACCCAAGTGGAATCGTGTTGGCGCGCCACCCCCCGCGTGAAAGTCTCCACGCCTTCGGCTCCTGGGTCACAAGAGAGACGCCGACCACGACGCACCCTCCCGGAGCGCACGAGACCCCGTACGCGTCGCTTGGCTTACCTCCGGCGAGGGACCTCGGCGCTGTCGCACCTGCACTATCAGGAACCAGGGCAAGCACCCCGAGCATCGCAGTTACGGCGACAAAGACTGTTAGGTGCCGACGATTCATTCCAAGCCGACGATCATGCATCCCGGAATCGTACGCCTGTGTAGCGACAGGCGTTTTGTGGTTCGATCCGACCCCGACCTCGAGTCACATTGGAGTCAACATGTGACCGAGATGCGATCGGGTGCTCGCGGACGACGAGAATCCCGTGCAATCACAGTTACCGAGTGTGAGTTGGCTGCCATTGAGGCGTCAGCTCGTCCAGTGGACTGTTCCAATGAAAATGCCGGGTGTGTACTCCACGCCAATTGGATGGGTTCCCTTAACAACGTCGTATGGCACATACCCAGAGATGCACTGACCCGCAGCAAATCCGCTGGAAGCAGTCAGATTCGGACCTAATCCCGACACGTTGACAGAGAAATCGGGATTACCTGACTCTCCGTCGCTGAAGTACACGCCAGTAAGGAGCGCGTCGAATCCGTCCTGAGAGCCACTGCTACCGGCACACACCGTCATACGAGCCACGACGACTGCGCTGCTGCCGGAGTTGCCAGAGACGGTCGACGCCGGTGGGAAGGAGAGGGAGCTCACCGTCATGCTCTGCAAGCCTGGGGCGTCGCCATTCGAGAGATTCACGCTCGTCCCGAAGGCGACGGTCCTCGGCTGCAGGTCCTGCACCAGCGTGTTAGCGGCGTTGCCGACGGCCACCGCGAGCAGGATGAGGAGTGTGAGACCCGCTATTCCAACGAATCCGATCACGATTCCGGCGATGGCCAAGCCGCCGCCGGTTTCTGCTCCATAGGAACGCCGGACGTTGGCTCGAGCGACAAAGCCGAAGATGATCGCAAGGATCGAGCCCAACCCGCCGATCCAAATTATTGAAAGGATGAGCGAAGCAATCGCCAATCCGGACGTGCGGGGCTGTAGCTGCCCTGGAGGATTGGCAGTAACCGGTTGGGCGATCACCTGCGTTGTGCCCGGTTGCTGCTCCGGCGGATACCACTTTCCGTCTGATGCCAACCACCATCCGGGACCCTGCGACGTTGTACTCACGAATTCGTCCCCCCTGCATCAAGGTCGCCCGTCAGTCTCGGCAGTCCGTGAGCAGCAAGTGCATAGCCGCCACAATCAGGAACTGCACCTCATTGTCGAGAAACAGCCTTACAAACTCGTTGAAGTCTTGATCCAGTTGCACCATCACCTCCGAACATCTGCCTTCGGAGGATCTCCACGGCCGCTATGCGCTCGCTTGGGTCCTTCGTCAGCCAATATTCAAGGTCGTCAGGCTGGCCGGCCAGCGTGGTTTTCGCTACTACGAACGCAACGCTTCGTCCATTGTCGGCGGCCATGCCACTATTCTACCGGCGTCCGAGCGCTCAATGGGCCTGGTACACGACTCGCCTGAGCGCGGGTGCGCCGATTTAATCGCGCGAGGCGCACGCACTTAGAGGCGCACGCACTTGACGGTGCGACCCACATCGAACTCACCGAGTATGACTTCGACGAGGCATCGCGAACGAGCTTCCTTACGCGATCATCTGTCGCTGCTGCTTGTTCCCCGCACACGGACGCACGGGTGGCGGAGCGCGACGTTCGCTGCCTCGTGGTCGGCGACGCAGCCGGTGGTTGATGCCCCCGGCAAGCACGTGCGGGGGGCTCGTTCGCCAACCCGAGGTTGTGGGAAGGCGGTAGCCTTCGCTCGGGGCGCCGAGCATGTGGTGCGCGTGGCCTAGGGGGCTCATGCACGGATCTCATCGAAACCGTAAAGGTGCCGTCGGTCGAGGCACAGTCGACGGATCTCGCTTCGCGACTGCGCCAACACCACTCGGACGTAGCCGTCGTTCGTTCCGGCTGCTGACGTGTGCGCTCGTGGCGGGATTCGCGCTCCTTGGCTTCTCGCTGGCGTTTCACGTGAGCGTTGCCGGAGCATCGCCGTCCATCGCATGCAACGGCTCGAATCCTGGCGCCAGTGGCGTCTTGGACGTGGTGGTCGGAGGCAGCGCCGGAACGAGTGATCTCCTCGTCGTCTCGGTCGTCACCGGGGACTACACCGTGTCACTGACCTCTGGGGGCTCGAGCGGTCCCGTGTGCACTGGTCAGACCCTTCCAGACGGGGGGAGTGCGGGTTTTCCGAGCGTTGAGATCACCGGGTCCGCGTCGGTGCCGACTGTTTTCCAGCCTGGGACCGCAAATGACGTCACGTTCACTGGACAGCCCGGCGAGCCCAACGTCCTCGACCTGACGAGCGAGTCGGCGTCGAGCTTCGGCAGCCTCACAGTCGCGATGTCGTCCTCGTCGTGCGCGGGAGGTGGCCAGCTGTCCACGAGTGGGGGCACGCCGGACATCACCGACTCCTTCTGCAGCATGGCGACGGTCAAGGGCGCAACCTCGGTGCCGACGACATTCGAGCCAGATCCGACACTCACGAGCACGC
>Ga0182024_10026420_pt1 | contig 10201 bp, 9 predicted proteins | sample P32metaG_FD_120480 | JGI IMG/M metagenome (GOLD analysis project Ga0182024, IMG submission 120480) | Permafrost microbial communities from Stordalen Mire, Sweden - P3-2 metaG (Illumina Assembly) | ecosystem: Environmental > Terrestrial > Soil > Wetlands > Permafrost | place: Sweden: Stordalen...
CAGCATCATCGTCGTGCTCGTCTTCGGCGGTGCGCTCATCTCGGATCTCATCCCGCACAGCGGGATCTCCTGGGAGGCGCACGTATTCGGCGGGATCGGCGGGGTGCTCGCTGCGGCGGCGCTGGCGCGACCGGCGCGCGGCCGGCCGAGCGCGGCGGGCGCCACGAGCCTGCCCGCGCCGCTGCCCTGAGTCGTGTGGCACGCTCGCGGGCAGAGCGAGCACCCGGCCCTCAGAGAACCGCGCAGGCGGCCAATCGTCAGCTTGGGTCGCGACGCGCTATGCTCGCAGCATGCGGCGCGCAACTTTGGCCGCGACGGCGCTCGCCTTGACGGGCGTTCTCGCCAGTCCATCCCTAGCACTCGTCGGTGGTACGGCGTCGAACGCCCAGATCGTCGGCGATGTGCTGGTGTGTAACGCTCCGGAACACTGCTTGACTCGCGTCTTCCAGGTGTCGGCCATCGACAGCGATGGCCATGTCAGGGCGAAAACATCCACATCTGGCCCGGACAACAGTTACCGCCTACGAGTCCCGGCGGGCGACTACTCCCTCCTGGCCACGTCGAACGGGCTGCGCTGCACCGGATCGGCGGTGGCCGTAGCTCGCCATAGGGTGACCTCGAACATCACCTGCCTGGTCCCCTGACGCTCACTCGGCGGGATCGTCCACGCCGCCCCCAAGCCCCCGCAGCCCGAGCTTTCCGACCTCGCCGACGATGCACCGATAGCGCGGGTTCTCGCGCGCGAGCCGGACAATCAGCAACTGGAGCTCTGCATCGAGAGGCGGGCGACCATCGTCTGCTAGCAGAAGCCCATATCGCGGAGGTCCAAGGGTCGCCTTGCCACGGTCTCGATGTGCTCACGGTCTCGATGTGCTCCTGCTCGTAGATCAAGACCCGGCCCGCAGCGCCCGCTCATAGACAAGATAGCCCTCGCCCGACGTGAGCCGAGCATGCGTGGAACCGCGCACGGCTCCACGCACCACTCGTTCTCACCGGTCGCGGCTAGGCTTTGATTTCTGCCAGTTCTGAGAGAGTGATTTCCACTCTAGCTGACACGCCAGCTTCTACGGGTGCCCCACCGTCGACGGAGCCCATGGGTACGTCGACGGGTCCTCCTTCGAGTTTAGTGGGTTTTTGTTTTCCTTTCGCCTGCGTGAATTTGAGTATAAAAGGTTTGCCCGCTTTCACTTTTTTGTTAATGGGGGTGATCTTACCGATAACCGATCCGGTAACTACAACACTGGCTGGGCCACATGTGAATTCCGCAGCAGCCCCCGTCGCTGATTCAAGCGCGATACCTACTTCTTTTTTCGCTTTATTGATATATCCCAGCGTGCTGCTGAGCGGGCTCGATACGATTTCGCCTTCCGTGGCGCCTTTAGTGCTGCATTTGAACCCATCTGCTTCGCATCCGGTGAGCCTGAGCGTTACAACATCCGTTTTTGGCCCGGTGACTTCCCCAACGTTTGTGCCAGCTTTACACCTTGCTTTAACTCTACTTGCCGTTTCAATGAGAACCGCGCCACTTTTGGATTTGAATGGTTTCGGGAAGGGACCGCTGAATTCCGGCAACGCCGCCGATGCCGATGCGGCCACCACCGCGCTCATGGCAAACACCGCCACGAGACAAAGCCCCACGATCCTGATGAGTTTCATGCGCTTGCTCCTTTTCTCCTAATAATCTGGCTTGCCGACTCGCACGACCGGACAAGGCTAGCGTTAGAAGCCGGCCCGTGCCCTTTCAGCTAGAAGCCCGTGCCCTTTCAGCTAGAAGCCGGCCCGTGCCCTTTCATGATCCGGACGGCCCGGGCGGTGGCCGCGCAGAACCGCCTTCTCCGGCCCGGCCACGAACCTGTCGTAGCCCGCCCCCGAACACCCGACCCCACACGTTCATGACCCGACACTACCCGCACCTTCACCGCTCCACCACAGCTCGACGGATCTGGTCGCGGAGTGCGTGTGGTTTGCTCTCGGGCGATGACCGGGCGCGCTTACGCTCGTTACGGGACCAACTCGGGCGAGCGAAGGCAGCAGCACGTTGACGGCCAGCGGCCTGTCGCTCAGCCGGCCGGCCGCAACAATCTCCCCGTGCAAGCCCGCGGGAGCGAGGATGCCGATCGTTCCTAGACCCCCGGCTGCGGAGACCGCTGCGGCAAGCTGGTGTCCGGCCAGGCCGCCGCCCATGCCGGCTTGAACGACCGGCAGCTCGACTCCGAGTCGCTGCAGCACGGCACCACGCCCTCCAGTATCGCGTCTGGCGTCCTGATCGACGGGCGACTTAGGCGTGAAGCCAGGAGCTAGGCATCGAGCCGCGCGCGCGCCTGCGAATATTACCGTCGTGAGTTCGACGAGCGCGACCCCAATGCCTCCTGGCCCGCACCTGCCGCGCTTGCTTCAGACGCTCGGTTTCATCCTCATTCCGGCTCGATTCATCGACGCGTGCCGACGACGGTACGGCGACGTCGTGACATTCAGCAGCCTCTTTGACTCCCGCTTCGTAATGGTCTTCGAGCCAGAGATCGTCAAGCAGGTGTTCCGCGGCTCCCCGGAGGGGCTGCGCGCAGGGGAGGCCAACGCTGTGCTCGGCCCTGTGGTGGGTGACCGCTCGGTGCTCTTGCTCGACGGCGCAGAGCACCTGCGCCAGCGCAAGCTCATGTTGCCGTCGTTTCACGGCGACCGGATGCGGGCCTACGCGGAGGTCATGCGACAGGCAGCTGACCGGTCAATCGAATCGTGGCCAGTCGGCGAGCCCTTCACCCTGCTGCCGCAGATGCAGTCGCTGACGCTCGACGTGATCATGCGCGCGGTCTTCGGAGTCGACGAGGGGCCGCGACAAGAGGAGCTAAAGAGGCGCATCCGCGCACTGCTGGATCCGGTTGCCTCGCGTGTCGGCGTGCTCGTGCTTGCGCTGTCCCGCGGGCGCTTCGGCGCCGGGGCAGGACGGCGCTTTCAGGAGAGTCGGCGCCTGCTCGATGAGCTGATCTACCAGGAGATCGCCAAGCGCCGCGCCGCTGAGGACCTCGAGGAGCGCGAGGACGTCCTCTCGATGCTCCTGCTCGCCCGCGACGAGGATGGCCAGTCGATGACCGACCGTGAGCTTCGCGACGAGCTCGTGACCCTTCTGGTCGCCGGCCACGAGACGACCGCGACCGGACTGGCCTGGGCCTTTGAGCTGCTGCTCCGCACCCCGCGTGTCCTACAGCGACTCAAGGCTGAGCTCGCCATCGGAAGCGGGGACTACCTCGACGCGGTGGTCAAGGAGACGCTGCGATTGCGGCCCGTGATCATGGGCGTCGGCCGCGTGGTGCGCGGCGAGCCCTTTGAGGTGGGCGGCTACCTGATCCCGACCGGGGTGGAGATCAACCCGTCGATCGCCGCGATCCACCGTCGCGAGGACCACTACCCGGACGCCCGCGCGTTCCGCCCCGAGCGCTTCCTCGGTCCGGCTGCTCCCGACACCTACACCTGGCTGCCCTTTGGCGGCGGCACCCGCCGCTGCGTGGGCGCGAGCTTCGCCAGGTTAGAGATGCAAGTAGTCATCCGCCGGGTGCTCGAGCGGGCCAGCTTGACACCGTCGGGTCGCCGAGCAGAAAAGGGCGTGCGTCGAGGGATCACGTTCGTGCCCGCGCGCGGTGTTCGGGTCCGGCTGGGCGCGCCGCCGCAGCCCAGACAAGGTGTGACCTCGTAGCTGGTGGTTCTGGCCGACGCCCACGTGCGTCGCGCGAGGCGGGTAAGCGCCTCGCGCGACGCACGTTGCATCTAGGCTTTGATCACTACTGGTTCCGCAAAGCGGATCAAATCGGTAGATGACAATCCGGAGGGTTCGAAAGGACCACCGTTGAGCGCCGTTTCGAGTATGTCAATTGGCTTGCCGGCGAATTTCGTAATTTTCTGCGTGCCGGCTTTTTGACTAAATTTTACGGTGAAATGGCCTGGTGGTTTCACCACATTGTTGACAGGAGTGATCTTGCCGATGACCGAACCCCTTACCACACCGAGGACATTGCCGCACTGGAATTCCGCGAGTATCGCACCTGCTGGGTTCGAGTAGTCGATGCCGACTTCTTTGGTTTTGCGGTTGACGTAGCCAACCGTGCTACTAAGGCCGTGGCTAGCTATTTCGCCCGCGGCAGCGCCGGGACTGTTGCAGGCAAAACCTTTTGTTTCGCATCCTGTAAATTTGATGGTTACGTTACCTGTGTTTGGGCCCGTGATCTGCCCTGCGTCTGTATCGGCCGTACATTTCACTTTGGTTTTGCCGACAGTTTCGAGCGTGCTCGCTTTGCTCGTTGATGTAAACGTTTTCGGAAACGGCGGACTGAATTCCGGCAGCGCCGCTAATGCCGACGGCGCCGCACTCATGACGAACGCGGCGACGAGGCAAAGGGCCACCGCTCTGATGCGACTCATAGCCTTGCTCCCTTTCCATCGTGCGGATTGGATTGGCCGACCTTGGCGCCCCAAAGCTATCGCGACAGCAGTCGCTGAGGGTCGTGGACTGGACGAATTGTCGCCGGCGAGCCGCAGCCAGGCTCTGAACGCCTCGATGCGCCCGCCCGCATCGCGCGTCCAGCTACCGGGGTTCGGGTCCGGATTCCGCGCTCCTCGGCCATCCAACGATCGGTACGGCTGTCTGCGGGGTACCTGGATCGATGCCGCCAGCGGCTCTGCGCTTGGCGTGAGCGTTGGCGTCCGGCGCGGAGCTCGGGCCCCGCTCTATCCTCCGAACGACTCCCGGGCCAGCCCGAACGGGCTTCCCTCAGAGTCCTTGCAGATAGCCCACTTCTCCCCTGGGTGAACCACGCTTCCACCGAGCGCCTCGACCCTCACGAGCGCCTCGCCAAGATCGTCCACCGCGAAGTAGGGCAGGGAGAGAGAATCGCCAGGCCCACGTCCCCGCGCATGGATGCCGAGCGCGGGCACACCTGAGTCGGTTTGCCAGCCCTCACCGGCTCCGTCTTGGCGCACCCCCAGCTCAATGCCGAGGAGCGCCGCCCAGAAATTCCGTGCGCGCTGGGGATCGTCGGCGGGAAACTCGATGAGGGACAACGGTGAGATTTGCACTGCCCGCACAATAGCTCACCAGAACGCCGACTATGACGCGGGCTCACGACGGCCGACGCTCTGCGCGGAGCGGAAGTCGGCCACGGTGTTCACGTGTGGGAAGGGCTCCTCGGGTACGGGCAGATCCAGGGCTGCGCAGATCGGCTGCCAGGCGTCGCTCGGCTGCCAATCGATGAGCCGCTCGCGTGCCACGGCGCGCCGAACGTCGTCGTTGTGACGCTCATAGGCACCGATCGCGCCGTCACGATCTCGCCACTGCGCGCTGAAGCGCGTCTGCACCAGCTCCAGGATCATCGCGCGCCGGCGCGCGGTCTCGGGCTCGTCGGCCGGCACAGGTTCGCTCAGCCTCGGGATGATCGTGCTCTCCATGCTCGTCCACCAGGCCTCCGAGGACTCGCGAGTCGACAGCAACACGAGCGCGTTCTGGTTCACCGCGTACAGCTCTCGCCAGAAGGCGCACGCCGGCCAATCTACAGCCGCCACGTACTCGCCGAGAAAGACCTCCCAGTCGACCGGGGCTCCCCGGACCGCGGCATGCCAGACCGGGGTGTCCTGATCGCGGCCGGCCGCCTCGTACATGTGATAGCAGCGGCCACCCAGCAGCCGCTCGAGCGCCAACTTCAGAGAGTTCGTCCCCGTCCGTCCCAGTCCCGCACCGACCACCTGCAAGGCCATTTGGTTCTCCTGTGAATGTAGTTCCAGAATACTCGACGCCCGTGTGGAGGGAAGGCAGGGAGGACGACCGCGGCTCCTGAATAGGATCGCGGCCGCGGATCGCAAGTGGGCACGCCCTTGACTTGCGACGACCCTCATGCGGTCGGTCACTCCCGTGATGGTTGGTTATGCTCGCCCCCGTGAACAGGAAAATCGTCATTCTCGGAGCTGGTTTCGGTGGTCTTGAGCTGTCGACCATGTTGTCGGAGACGCTCGGCGACAGCGTCGAGGTGACCCTGATCGACAAGCGCGATGCGTTTGTCTTGGGCTACTCGAAGCTCGACGTGATGTTCGGCCGCACGAAGCCTGAGACGGTCCGGCTCCCCTACCACGACATCGCAAAGCCCGGAGTCCACTTTCTGCAGGAGACGATCACGGCGATCGATCCCGCGGCGCGGCGCGTGACCACCGACGGTGGAGCTCACGAGGCCGACGTCCTGGTGGTGGCACTGGGCGCGGACTACGATTTGGACGCCACGCCTGGACTGGCGGAGTGGGGCAACGAGTTCTATTCCGTGGCCGGAGCCGAACGGCTGGCCGAAATCCTGCCCACGTTCTCGCAGGGTCGCGCGATCGTGGGTGTCTGCGGGGCGCCGTTCAAGTGCCCTCCAGCGCCGAGCGAGGCCGCGCTGCTGCTGCACGACTATCTGTCCACGCGGGGCGTCCGCGCGAATTGCGAGATCTCCTTCGTCATCCCGCTCGGGAGCCCGGTTCCCCCCTCGCCGGACACGTCCCGCGCGCTGGTCGCTGCCTTCGCCGGGTGTGACATCGAGTTCGTCCCCGGCCGTCGTGTGAGCTCGCTCGACGGGGCGCGTGGTGTCGTGATCCTCGATGACGGCAGCGAGATGCCCTATGACCTCTTCCTCGGCGTCCCCAAACACCGCGCCCCCGACGTGGTCGTGGCGAGCGGCATGATCGACGAGGACTACGTGCCCGTCAACCCAAGGACGCTCGAGACGCGCTTTCCGGGCGTCTACGCGATCGGCGACGTTGCGGCGACCGGAGTGCCGAAAGCAGGGGTGTTCGCCGAGGGGCCGGCGCGTATCGTCGCCGCTTCGCTGATCGCCGGTCTGCAGGGCGGCGAGCAGCCGGGCGGCTACGACGGGCGCGGGTCCTGCTACATCGAGTTCGGCTCCGGTCGCGTCGGTCGCGTCGACGTGGACTTCCTCTCAGGACCGAAACCGACCGGCACCTTCCAAGAGCCGTCCGCCACCCTTGTCACCGAGAAGCAGCACTTCGGCTCCAGCCGCCGCGCCCGCTGGTTCGGCCGCTGACCCTCAGGCTCAGCACGCTCGGCAGACGCGCGAAACCGGCGCTACGCCTAGGCGCTTCATCCGCTCGGCCGGCGAAGTCGCCGAAGTGACAGGCACGCACGTCCTCCTGTAGAGTCGTCTTGTGGCGGTTTCCGGGAGTCCGCAGACGCCGGAGGTAGATCTCGGTTCGCTGGACTTCTGGGGCAGACCGGCCGAGGAGCGCGATCGCTACTTCGCCTGGCTTCGCAGCGAGAAGCCGATCTCGCGCCACCAGCCGCCCGAGGACATCATGGGGCTGCCCGACCACGAGCGCATGAGCTACTGGGCGATCGTGCGCTACGAGGATGTGCGCCGAATCTCGCGTGATCCGGAGACCTTCTGCTCGGGACAGGGGACACAGTTCGTCGACGCGCCGCCGGAGTTCCTGGAGGCCTCTATGTCCTTCCTGGCCATGGACGCGCCGCGACACACCAAGCTTCGCGGGCTGGTGTCCTCAGCGTTCACGCCCCGTCAGGTGGCTCGCATCGAGGAGGGCATCCGAGTCAACGCGCGGCGGATCGTCGAGGAGGCGGCGCCGCGTGGCGGCGGCGACTTCGTGGAGCTCATCGCCAAGCGACTTCCCCTGGTCACGATCTCGGACATGATCGGCGTGCCGGAGGCCGACCGCGAGCGCGTGGTGGCTGCCGCGGACCTCCTGGTCACCACCTCGGACCCTGATGTGTTCGGCGAGCGGCCGCCGATTGAGGTGGTCGGTGAGGCGTTGTGGACGCTGACTGCGTTCGCCACTGAGCTGGCCGCGTACCGCGAGGAGAATCCGGGTGAGGACCTAATGACGGCACTCGTCCAAGCCGAGGTCGACGGGGATCGCCTCACCCACGCGGAGATCGCGGCCTTCTTCGTCCTCTTGGCGGTAGCCGGCAACGACACCACCCGCCACACGACTTCGCATGCCATGCGGGCGCTGACGGTCAACCCTGATCAGCGCGCTTTGCTGCTGGAGGACCTCGACGAGCGCATGCCGACCGCCGTGGAGGAGTTCGTGCGTTGGGGCTCGCCCGTAATGACCTTCCGGCGCACCACCACCCGCGAGGTTGAGCTCCACGGCGAGCACCTGCCGAGAGGCGAGAAGGTCGTGCTCTTCTACCACTCAGCCAACCGAGACGTCCGTGCATTCGAGGACCCCTGGCGGTTCGACATCACCCGGGAGCCGAATCGTCACCTGGGCTTCGGCGGTGGCGGCCCGCACTATTGCCTCGGTGCCTCGCTGGCGCGAACGCAGCTGCGTTCGATCTTTGGCGAGCTCCTCCGCGTGATTCCCGACGTCGAGGTGCAGGAGCCCGAGTTACTGCGCAGCGCCTTCATCCACGGGGTCAAGCGGATGGATTGCACGTTTCGCCCGCGCGCCTGATCGGGCACAGCGCAGCGCCAGCCCACGGTGCTGACGGGCTAGGCTGCAAGCACCAATTTGATTTCAAGACACCGCCGTCCCAACCAAAGGAGCAACTGCGATGAGCACACAGACGACCATCGAAAGCAATGAGCTCTTCATCGGCGGTGAGTGGACCGAACCGCACGGCGCCGAGCGCATATCCGTGATCGCGGCGAGCACGGAGGAGCTCGTCGGGTCGGTGCCGGAGGGGACCAACGCCGACATCGACGCTGCGGTGAACGCGGCACGCCTGGCGTTTGATGACCCGAGCGGCTGGTCCTCCTGGTCGGCTGAGGATCGCGCGCAGGCGCTCGAGCGGCTGGCCGGCGCGCTCGAGAGCCGCGCCGAAGAGAGCGCGCACCGCGTCTCACTACAGAACGGCATGCCGATCTCGATCGCCCTGCAGACGGAGGCCGTCTTTCCGGCCGTGCTCGCTCGCTTCTACGCCGGGATGATCCGACAGACCAGCCTGGAGGAAGATCGCCAGGGGCTGCTCGGCGGCACCATCCATGTGGTCTCCAAGCCGGTGGGTGTCGTCGGGGCGATCGTGCCGTGGAACTTCCCGCAATGCCTCGCCATGTTCAAGCTCGCGCCATTGCTCGCGGCGGGTTGCACCGTCGTGATGAAGCCAAGCCCGGAGACCGTGCTCGACAGCCTGATCCTCGCGGAGGCCATCATCGAGGCTGAGTTGCCCGCTGGCGTGGTGAACATCGTGCCCGGTGGTCGCGACGTCGGGGCCTACCTGGTGGAGCATCCGAGCGTCGACAAGATCGCTTTCACCGGCTCCAGCTCAGCGGGTCGCACAATCGCGCGGCGCTGTGGAGAGCTGCTTCGCCCCGTCACCTTGGAGCTCGGCGGCAAGTCCGCCGCAATCGTCCTCGACGACGCCGATCTCTCCCAGGCCACCGAGGCCCTGTTCGCAGCAACGCTGCTCAACAACGGCCAGACCTGCTACCTCGGCACCAGGGTGCTCGCGCCCCGCTCGCGCTATGACGAGGTCCTCGAAGTCTTCAGCGGTATCGCGGGCTCGCTTCAGGTGGGTGATTCCCTGGACCCGTCCACGCAGATCGGTCCGATGGCGAGCGCCCGGCAGCGCGAGCGCGTCGAGGGTTACATCCAAAAGGGCCGCGCCGAGGGCGGCCGGGTGGTCGCCGGCGGCGGTCGCCCGGAGGAGCAGGAGCGCGGCTGGTTCGTGCAGCCGACGATCTTCGCCGACGTGGAGAACAGCTACACGATCGCCCGGGAGGAGATCTTCGGGCCGGTGCTCTCGGTGATCCCGTACGAGGGCGTCGATGAGGCTGTGGCAATTGCCAACGACTCGGAGTTCGGGCTCGGCGGCAGCGTATGGACCGACGACCACGAGCGCGGCGAAGCCGTCGCCAGGCGCGTGCAGACAGGCAGCATCGGGATAAACCACTACGCGCTCGATCCCGCCGCACCGTTCGGTGGAGTGAAGGCGAGCGGCCTCGGCCGCGAGCTCGGTCCCGAGGGTCTCATGGCCTACATGCAGGTGCAGTCGATCTATGAGGCACCGCCACCGCCGGCCACGGCCGCGCCTTAGCGAAGCGCGGCGCGCAGCCGGCACGCCGGCTCAGCCCGTCCGCAGTTGGGCTGAACGCCTAGATGATTGATTCCACGGGATTAGGCGCAGTAGTCGACGAGCGCGCGACTGGGTCGCCCGAGTTGGTGGTTGAGGGCGATGGCGGCTGCGAGTGTGAGCAGGCGCTGCAGGATGCGCTCC
>Ga0182024_10026421_pt1 | contig 10201 bp, 6 predicted proteins | sample P32metaG_FD_120480 | JGI IMG/M metagenome (GOLD analysis project Ga0182024, IMG submission 120480) | Permafrost microbial communities from Stordalen Mire, Sweden - P3-2 metaG (Illumina Assembly) | ecosystem: Environmental > Terrestrial > Soil > Wetlands > Permafrost | place: Sweden: Stordalen...
CCCTCGCTCGCCCAACTCGCGGCGGTCGATCAACTCCTGCTCGCTTGGCTGTGCCAAGTCTTCGCGCGCATGCAACGGCTTGAGGTTTTTGGCTAATCTCACCAGGAGTGATACGAAGCTGGCCGGCGATTCTTCTCGCGCATCCAACGGCTTGACGGGGACGGCCTCCACTTCGTTAGGCGGCGGCGCTTCCGGAGGGTTTTGGCCCGATTTGCCCTTCGGGCAGACGAAGATGCGGTCACCGGGCATAATCCGCCAGTTGCTACGCGTGTCTCCCTTGAGGACCGCCTGCCAGTCGACGGGCAGAATATGATCGGGCGGCTCTTTGCCGGGCGCCGGTCGTGCGATCCAGACCCAGCAGTCGGCCAGCTTGGGAATCTGTCCCATCGAGGTGGCCTGCGCCAAGGCATCGAGGACCGTCTCGCCGCCGGTGATCGAAGTCCGGATGAGCGAATCGCCTTCGCTGGGCGGCTGGTAGATCACGTAGTAGAACTTGCTGTTGTAGGCGAAGACTTCGACCGACACCCGCGGCTGTTCCAGATATTTCGACAGTTGGGCTTCGACCGCCGCTTTGATCTCGGCAACCGTCAGACCGGCCACGTAGACCGCGCCGTAGGTTCCCATGTTGACCGTGCCGTCGGGCCCGACGAGATGTTCGCCCTGAATCTGTTGCTGGCCGCTCGTTTGGCTCAAGCTGACGGAAACTGCTGGGTCGCGCAGCACGGTGCGTAGATGGTTTTCGATCGTTGTGCGGGCTTCGTCGATCGTTTGGCCCGCGACCAACACTTTGCCGTACTGTGGACCCAATTCGACCGTCCCGGCGGGATCGAGGGCGTACGGCCCGGTGATCGGCTGGTCGATGAGTGGATTGGCCACCTGGATTTGCAGCACGTCGAGCGGTTCGATGTGATAAGGAGACTTGGGGACGAGTTTGACGGCGTCGATGAGCAGAATGTCGGGCACGTCGACGACGTACGCTGCCGGGGGCCCTGAGGATTTGGGCAGATCGCTGGCGGCCTTTGCGATGACTTCGGCCAGCGGCGTGTTGCCCCAAGGAGGCGCGATCGAGCGATTGCTGTCTGAGTCTTGGAATGTTCTGGGCGCGGCATTCTCGCTGTGGACAGCGCCCGCGGCCGGGACCAATCGAATTGGGCCGTGCGGCCTGGGCCCGGAGTTGTGTTGCAACATCGCCAGGGTGATTGCCAAGGCGATGGCCACGACCCAGCCGGCCACGCCGGCCGCGAGTCCCAACTGCGGCGAGACGGTGCCTTTCATGGCCAGCAGCCGCAGGATGCGGTGTCGAGTAGCCGACGGACTTTCGGCCATGCCCAAGGCAAAGGCGGGCCGCCGCTCGGGGACCAACGCCACGAGCAGCGAGGCAAACTCGACCGGATCGGCACCGGCGGCAATGGCCCAGTCGTCGCACGCCTCTTCGCAGGCCGCTCGGAACTGGCGGCGCGTGAGCCACAAGAGCGGCTGCCAGGGAAGGGCGATCACTGACCATTCGACCAGCAACCGGCTCAGGTCATCGCGGCGGGCACGATGCGCCAGTTCGTGACAAAAGACGGCGAACCAATCGACGTCGGCCGGCATCTCGGCCGGCAAGAGGAGCCGCGCCCGGCCCAACATGACCAAAGCCGGCGAATCGAACGCCGCGCTCCACAGCAGTTCCGGCTTGCGCACTCCGATTGTCTGGGCGGCGCGCGAAAGGGCCGTTTCGATCTGGGGATCGCGGCAGGGCGTGGCCAAGCGGATCCAACGTCGCACGGCGAAGATCCCACACACGAGCCGGAAAGCTAAAAAGCCCGACCCCGCCAGCCAGCAGCCAAAAAACCAGCGCCACGGGTGGTTGGCCCAAAGGATGCTCGACAGGTTCGACTCGACAGATGCCTCGGCAGGCGCAATCGTCCTGGGCCGGATCGTGCCGGCAATCGTCACAGCGTTCTCGGCCGATGCATCGACCGCCGGAAGCGAGCGGGCAACCGTAGCCGGCAGACGGTTGGCACGCGCGGGCGGCGGGAGCAAGCCGCCGCCTCCCGATCGAACGGCGCTCGACAGCAGTGGAGCAGCGAGCGCCAGGGCCGCGGCCGACAGGAGAATTGCGGCCCGCGGGGCGGCACGGCGGCGGGAAAACCGCGTGGCCAGGAGTGCCCCGGCCGCGATCAGAGTGCTTTGCCAGGCGGCGTCGGCCGCAAGTCGCTCCCAGCCGGAAGCGGGGAGCAAGGTCCACCAATCACTCATGGCGATTCTCCTTCCGGCGCGTTTCGATCAGTTTCCGCAATCCGGCCAACTCCTCGGGCGTCCAACTGCGGGCGTCGAGCAGTTGGGTGACGAGCAGCTTTGGATCGCCACCAAACACCGCGTCGAGCATTTCGGTCAGCACGCCGGCCTGAGCGCTGGCCCGAGACCGAGCCGGCCGATAGACATAGGCCCGACCTTCGGTGCGGTGGGCCAGCCAGCCTTTCTTTTCCAGCTTTTGCATGGCGACCAGCACGGTGGTGTAGACCATGGTGCGGCGGCGGCCGAGATGTTCGAAAACCTCGGCCACGGTGGCTTCGCCGCGTCGCCAGACGAACTCCAGCACTTCAGCCTGCAACTGGCCGAGGCCGTGGAGCGATTTGGGTTTGCTTCGCATGGTGTCCTCCTTGATGTACGTCGCACCGACGTACGTCCGTTCATCGTAGCAATGCCACGGACGATGTCAATCAAGGATTCGAAAAAATTTCGGCCGTGCGGACGAGCTGGGCGGGAGGCCGAATGAGGGTCTCGAATTAAATGGGACGGGAGTCGTTTCGTGTCGTTTTTTTCGACTCCCGTCCCCTTTAATTTCAGTCGTCCGAGGTCCCCTCACCGTCGGCCTCGACGTCGTCGAGCGTCAGGGGCGTGCTGACTTGGGCTTCGGGGAAGAGGAGCTGCGCCGTCGCGACGTCTTTGGCACTGAACTTGTCTTGCGGCAAGACGACGCCGCTCAAGGGATGACCCATCTTCTCTTTGGTGGCGGCGTCGACGCTGTTGTCCCAATCGTCCTCTCCGTCCTGCAGCCGGCCGCCGCGGGCGACGATTTGATCGGCCATGGCCTTGCGGCCGGGGGTGTTGCAAAGCTCCGCCGACGGCCCGGAGTGCCTCGACTGCTGGTACCGCGATTGCTGATCCGTCGACTGACAGCCCAGACAGACCCACAAGACAACCAGGATGGCCGAGGGGCGGATGCTCATGGGCGGCAGTATAAAGCCGCTCCAGCAGTTGGCGGAATGCCAGTCTGGCGACCGGTCGACAGGCGGTCTGGCGAGAGACCGAGGGCGAAAGAATTGCCGCCGGCAGACTGGTAATTTGCTGCTGGCAGGCTGGAAGAATTGCTGCTGGCAGCAAGGGCGAATTCGCGGCAGCCACGGTCGGCGATAAAGCCGACGCGGCTGAGCCGACTATTTGGCCAGGGCGCGGCTCGTGCCGGCGGCCGTTTCGCGGCGGCCGGAGAATCGTAGGTGATTGACGGCGGCGGCCAGCACATCGTCCTTGTCGGGCCCGGCGCTGGGGGCGGCGGCGTTGGGAGCGTCATCGGCCGGCTTGGCGGCACGGCGAATCTCGATGTCGGGCGAGACGCCGACCTTGCTGATGGCGGCACCGCTCGGCGAATAGAACTTGGCGGTGGTCAAACGCACGCCCGCTCCGGCAGCAGCCAGAGGAAAGATTCCCTGGACCGAACCCTTGCCGTAGCTGCGTTGGCCGATGATCGTGCCCCGTTTGTGATCGCGGATGGCACCGGCAAAAATCTCGCTGGCGCTGGCACTGTCGCCGTCGATGAGCACGACGAGCGTGACGCCCCAGGTGCCGGCCTTGTGGGCGGTGTAGTTGTAGTCTTCCAACGAGCTGCGTCCGTGGGTGGAGACGATCACGCCTTCTTCGATGAACTTGTCGGAGACTTCGACCGAGGAGGTAAGCAGTCCGCCGGGGTTGCCACGCAAGTCCATGATCAGGCTACGCATGCCTTGGTTCTGGAGGCGCCACAGGGCGGCATCGAGATCGCGGCTGGTCGTCTTTTGGAAGCAGGTCAGTTTCAGGTAGCCGATTCCCTTTTCGCGATCGACGATTTTGACGTCGTCGATGCTGGGGACCTCGACGTGCTGGCGGCGGACGGCCATTTTGCGAGTCGCCGCGCCGGGGGTTTGAATGGTCAATTCGACCAAAGTTCCCTCGGCTCCTTGCAGCAGATCGGCCGCTTGATCGGTGGTCAGATCCGTGGTCGAGCGGCTGCCGACGGCGACGATCCGGTCCTGGGCTTTGAGGCCAGCCCGTTCGGCCGGACTGCCGGTGATGACTTTGACGATCAGCAGGGTGCTGTCCTGGGCTTTCAGTTCGATGCCCAGTCCGACAAAGTTCCCTTCGATCTGCGAATAGACGTCGTTCAGTTGGTCGCCGGTGAGATAGGCCGAGTATTCGTCGAGACTGCCGGCGGCGCCGCAAGCGTATTCCAAAATGACGGCGGCCGGAGGCAACCGCAATTGCTGGCGGGCAAGCGACGCGGCGTGGGTAACGGCGTCGATCGCTTGTTGGCGGTCGCGGATCGTCTGGCTTTGCATCTGCTGGACCAGTTTTTCGCGGAATGCGTCGATTTCGGGACGGCCAGCAGTCAGGCCGGTCTGGCGGACAAAGGAGGCTTCGCCCAGCGCCACTTCGAGGCTGGCGGTGCCACGGCGAACCAGTGCGGCCCAGTCGGGCTCGACGACGTAGTGGGATTGGATTTTCGAAAGGACTTCGCCGTAGAGGGCGAGCGTTTCGCGCTGGTCGAGAGAGCTGAGCGAACGGAGGAAGCTGGTATCGTGGTAGCGGCGGCCGAGATCGTAATGGATTTTGGCGAGCTCGTGGCGCGTGGAGAGATTGTGGTCCGTGGGGTTTTCGCGGAGCGCTTCTTCGTAGAGCGTGACGGCTTCGCCCCAGCGATGCTCGTTTTCGAGCTTTTGGCCACGGCGGACGACGCTGTCGATTTGGCCGTTATCGGCCGCGGGAGTTTTGATGGCCGGCGGTTGGCTGGGCTGTTGGGCCTGGAGAGCGCCAACGGCTACCGCCCAAGCGCAGATAGCGGTGCAAAACGTCCGAAGCAGCAAGGCGGGGGTCAGCACGGTCGACTGTCGCATAAGGCAGATCTTCTCACCTGGAGGGCGGGAAAGGTCTCTCGGTCAAAGCTGGGGGTCGGTCTTGGCGGGCAGGGCGCGCGGAGCGGGTGTGCAACCGGGGGCCACGTTCAATATAGGCCACGATTTGCCCGCGGTCAAAAAACCGCGTGCGCCGGATTTTTGGCCAATGCCCGGCGCAACCGCTACCACGGTGCGCAGGTGGATCAAAACGTGCGGGCCGTGACGCTGGCGCGAGAAAAATAAAGCCGAACGAAGATTCCCCACGCAGCGGCTGAGACAGTTAGCACCGTGCGTGCGGCCCGCGCCGCAACTTGAGTAGGGCCGGCATCACCCCTCCAGCTTCGCCAACCGGTTCAGATTTTCACCACTCGGCCGCCTGCCAGCGAAGCGGTTTGCTTCTCGCATAGCAGCAAAGCGTCGCGGGCCAGGCTGCCAGAGAGCAGCTTCGAATCCTGGCCGGTGCGGATCGAACGGACCGTTTCAGCCAACTCGGCCGCGAAGCCGTCGAGCGGGTCGGCCGCGTCGACTGCCGGCTGGGTGGACCGGCCGTCCGCCGTAAAGACCGTGAGGGGGATATTCAGCCGTGGCTGGTCGCCGACGACGGCAAAGTCGAATGCCAGCGTCGCCCGTTCCAGGTGGATTTCGAAGCCATGCGTGAACGATCGTCCCTGCTGGCCGATGACTCCGCTGGTGGCGGTGACGGCCAGGCGGGGGTCGTCGAAGAGAAATTGCGAGGTGAACAGCTCGGCGACGCCATCCCGGAGGCGGCCGGTCGTGAAGACGGCGCGCGGCATGCCGCAAAGCAGGCGGATGAAATGGGCGTCGTGGATGTGAAGATCGATCATCGGTCCGCCGACACGTGCCGGATCGAAAAAGTCGGAGATCCATTTCGGATCGGAGATGATGCGTTTGAAATGGCCGCCGAGGAGCCGGCCGTATTTGCCGCCGGCGACCATTTTGTACGCCGCGGCGAACTCGCCCATGAACGGCAGCACATGGGCGACGAGGAGTTGCCGCTGGGCGGCTTCGGCCGCCCGAATCATCTTGGCCGCGGTCCGCGAATCGAGCGCGATCGGTTTTTCGCACAACACGTGCCGGCCGGCCGCGAGGGCCGCGATCGCCACTTCGGCATGGCGGTGCGGCGGAAGGCAGACATCGATCAAATCGATTTCCGGATCGTTCACCAGATGAACAAGCTCCGTGTAGGTGCGGAGTCCGCTGAGATCCATCTGCTCGCCGGGGGGACCGAAGTTACCTTTGATCGAGCGCCAATCGCCGGCCAATTTTTTTTCGTCGCGTGAGGCGATGGCGGTGACGCGCGCTCCCTTGACCCGCTGCCAGGCCAGGTAGTGGATCATGCCCATGAAGCCGATGCCGGCGATACCAACTCGAAGAGTTTTCATATGTTCCAACTAAATACTTCCACATGGATTTTGCATGAATCGCACCATCTGCCGCAATTGGCAGCGGATCGACCCATTCTTTGCGCTGGCCGGCCTGAGTGTCGAGGATCAAATGGACGCATGGCCCCCCGTGTCCAAGAGCGATCTTAGATGCCGGGCCGGGCGATTGGGAGTAGGGCGGGGAGGCCCGGTGGCAGATATTTTCTCTGCCAAATTGAGGAATGGCCAAGTGCCCGTGCCGCCTGATTCTGTCAGTGAACGGCAGCCACCTTGCCGATATGGGCGGACCCTCGCAAAAGAAAAGAAGGGGCTGACTTCTCCTGTGAGCCGGCCAGATGGAACCAACTCTCAGGGTTTATCAATATAGTTGATTGCCAGGAAATTTTGAGACAGTCATCATCGGGAACGAATTGAGATCCGTTCGGCACGGCCTCGAATTTCTGCCACTTTATCAGTAACGAGCGACTGGACCAGCGGCGATAGACCTCGACCTCGTTGGCCAGGGACTACGGGCCGATTGGTTTCACAGAAACCTACTGCGCACAAACGCCGCCATCGACTGGAAGGGTGTGGCCAGTGACATACCGGGCCTCGTCGGACAGCAACCATATAACGGCATCGGCGATCTCGTCCGGCTGTCCGATCCGTCCCATCGGAACAAAAGCGGCGTAGCTGTGGGGGTCGCCGCCGGTGCCTCTTGCCAAGAGCGGCGTTTCGACCGGGCCGGGGCCGACCGCATTCACTCGAATGCCTTTCTTTGCGTAGTCCAGTGCTGCTGCTTTGGTCATGCCGGTTACGGCGTGCTTCGTGGCCGTGTAAAGCGACCAACCGGGATAGCCATTCAACCCGAATATCGAGGATGTGTTGACGATGGCCCCGCCGCCCGTCTTGAGCATTTGCTCGATTTCATACTTCATGCAATAAAATACGCCTTTGATGTTCACGTCGAACAGAAATGAGGCCTTTTCAATGTCCTGCTCGTGGAGAGGAACCTGCTGCCCGTCCGTCCCGGCGTTGTTGAGGGCAATGTCCAAACGGCCAAATTCGTTGACGGCCCGTTCAACGAGAGCCTTCACGTCGGCGGCTTTGCTCACGTCTGTCTTCTGAAACACGGCCCGACCACCGCCCTGCAAGATGAGTTCAACGACCTCGTCGGCTTTGGTTGCATCTCGATTTCCGATCACGATGGCGGCCCCCGCTTTTGCCATCGCCAAGGCCGACGCCCTACCGATACCCGTCCCGCCTCCGGTCACTACACCGACTTTGCCGTTCAAATCTGCCATATCCTGGTTCTCCTGTTGTTTGTCGTTTCATCTTCCGGTGCTGTCCGGCATCAACTGAATTGGGACCGATCAGCGAGCCGCCTGCGGTTTTCTCGCAACTGCTGGCCGTCTACCGACGCTTCATCGCCCCAGTCGGTGCAACGGTTCGTTTCGCCAAGGCATTGGATCGTGCCGTCACGGGGTCCATCAACGAACTCGCATTTGAGGCGAAGATGATGCTGGTCGAAAACGACCTACCGCCATTCAGGGTTGGCTTCGGGCTCAATGACGTGCAGTTGTCGGCCATTGCACCAAGCAAATCGGCCAGGTACGGAAAGCCACGAGAGGCGTCCAAGGCGTTGGCGGGCGGGATTGAGTCGTAGCGGGCTGCGTCACCCCCGGAACTCCCCTATGATTTCTCGTTCCCAAATATACCCGGATGCGCTTGTCACGGTGTTCCATGTCGCCGCAAGATTACGGGTATCGAATGGGCCAGCCAGGATCATTTCAGACGGGGAACGCTTGGGCCGGGGCTGGGTAGGGTCAATGATCTGCCATCTCAGACTACTCGCCTGAAATCTATCGCTGACGTACCACTTACCCGGAACAGGAGTTACTTGCAGATAAGTCTTTGCCATGATGAACTTCCTGATCTGGCCGCCCCGCATTTTCCACGAAACGCCCATTATATCCGATCCCGACGACGGGCTTGGAATTGAAGGCCTGCCCCATCCCGCCAGCACCGATCATCCCCGCCAGTGCTGCCTGATTCTGTCTCACCGACGACGGTGTCAGCCGAGCAAGCGCTCCAACTCCTTTGCGACCACTTCGTAGCATTCGCAACAAGTTGCTTCCAGCACCTTACGGTCGAGGACGGTGATTCGGCCCCGGTGGTAGCTAATCGCCCCGGCCTTCTGGAGGGTACCGGCCACGGCAGTCACGGTGGGGCGGCGCACGCCGAGCATCTGGGCCAGGAACTCCTGGGTGAGCGGGAACTCGTCGGCTCCCACTCGGTCGTGGCTCATCAGTAGCCAGCGGCACATGCGTTTCTCGACGGAGTGCCGGTGGTTGCAGACGATGGACTGCGAGATTTGATTAATCATCGTCTGGGTGTACCGCTGGACCAGGTCGTGGAACGGGCCACACCGCTCCATCTCCGTTTGAAAGACCTTGGCCTCCATTCGCAGAGCGTCGCCCGGAATCTGCACGATGGCCCTGGTAGGGCTGCGGTTGGACCCTAGGAAGACCGGAGTGCCGACCAAGCCCTCGTTGCCGATGATGCCCACTTCGATGGTGAAGTCGCCGTCCATGATGACCAGAGAAACCACGCCGTGGAGCGGGAAAAAGACGTGCGCGATCGGCCCACTCGCCTCGTAGAGGATGTCCTTCAAGGGTAAGGGCATCTTCTCCAAATGGGGGAGCAAGCGATGGTGCTCCTCCTTCGGCAAAGCAACCAATAGTCGGTTCTCGCCGGGAACGTGGACTCTGCGGAGTTTGGCCATTGTACGCTTCTTCGTTGCGGTCGGGGGCGGAGACGTGGTGCAGCACCAGGCCCCGGTCGTTGTGCTGCTGGGCCTATTATCGCAAAGAAAACCGTGCTGTCATGTCGGAAAGCGTACAGACGGCATGTGTCAGCAAGCAGACAATAAAAAAGAATTGTCTGCTGGCAGACAGACGGTCCAATTCACGAACCACTCCTACGGGACAAGACGTGAACGCAACTGAGCAACAACGAGGTCGCTCCCGGCACCGCTCGACCAGCGCCTTCGATGTGCTGGGAGGGTGGTGAGCCATGCCGAAGACTCAACCGCCTGATGCGCCGGGGAGGAACCGGCTCCTGGCCCGGTTACCCCCGGAGGAGTTCCAGCGCCTCCTCCCCCGTTTGCAAGTCGTCTCGCTGGCGTTGAAGCAGGTCCTCTACGAGGCCCGGTCGCCGATCGACTACGCCTACTTCCCGAACCGGGGTGTCATCTCGGCTCTGACGGTGATGGAAGACGGCAGGGCCATCGAGGTAGCGACGATCGGGGACGAGGGCATGATGGGCCTGCCGCTTCTCGTCGGAGCCAAAATAACGACCAATCGGATGATCGTGCAGGTTCCAGGCGAAGCCATGCGGATGACCGGGGACGTGCTGCGGGAAGAGGTCAGCCGGGACAGCCCTTTGCGCCGGTTGCTGGCCCTCTACCACACCGCCTTTCTGGCCCAGGTTTCGCAGGCGGTGGCGTGCAACGGCCTGCACTCGGTTCACCAGCGTTGTTGCCGCTGGCTGTTGATGACTCAGGACCGGGCTCACTCGGACGTGTTCCCGATGACGCACGAGTTCCTGGCCGAGATGCTCGGCGTGCGGCGTTCCACCGTCTCCGAGGTTCTCGAACCCTTCCAGGAGGAAGGCTTGATCCGCTAC
>Ga0182024_10026422_pt1 | contig 10201 bp, 3 predicted proteins | sample P32metaG_FD_120480 | JGI IMG/M metagenome (GOLD analysis project Ga0182024, IMG submission 120480) | Permafrost microbial communities from Stordalen Mire, Sweden - P3-2 metaG (Illumina Assembly) | ecosystem: Environmental > Terrestrial > Soil > Wetlands > Permafrost | place: Sweden: Stordalen...
CCTCGATGCCGAGCAGCGCTTGAAGAATGGCGAAATAAAAATTCTCATCGCCACCGCCTCTCTCGAACTCGGCATCGACATCGGCGACATCGACCTCGTCTGCCAGATCAGCTCCACAAGAGCCATAGCCACAGCCATGCAACGCGTAGGCCGCGCCGGTCACTGGCGCGGAGCGATCCCCAAAGGCCGTCTCTTCGCCACCACCCGCGACGACCTCCTCGAGCAAGCCGCCCTCATCAAAAAAATGCGTGCCGGCGAACTCGATCAGTTACAAATTCCCCCGCAACCCGCCGACGTCCTCATGCAACAGATCGTCGCCTGCTGCGGAGCCGAGCCGTGGGAAGAGGAAACCCTCTACAACACCCTCCGCCGCGCCTACCCCTACCGCAATCTCACTCGAAAAGAATTCGACGACCTCATCACCCTCCTCAGCGAGGGCATCGAATCCACCCGCGGCCGTTACGGCGCCTACCTCCTCCGCGACGGCGTCCAGCACCATCTCCACCCCCGCCGCGGCGCCCGCATGATCGCCATCTCCAACGGCGGCGCCATCCCCGACACCGCCCTCTACAACGTCATCCTCCAACCCGAAGGCGTCCAGATCGCCACCCTCGACGAGCACTTCGCCGTAGACTCCAGCCCCGGCGACGTCATCCTCCTCGGCAACTCCAGCTGGCGCATCCAGCGCGTCGAAGCCGTAGGCCGCGTCCTCGTCGAAGACGCCCACGGTGCACCCCCCAACCTGCCTTTCTGGGAGGGCGAAGCCCCGCAGCGCACCGCCATTCTTTGCGACGGCGTAGGCGAACTCCGCGAACAAATCTCTACCCTCACCCCCAACGTCACCCCCGGCTACATCTCTCCCGCCCAACCAGAGGTAGCCGCCGCCGCAGCATGGCTCATGGAGACCTGCGGCGTCTGCGCCAGCGGAGCCCATCAACTCATCGCCTACATCGTCACCGGCCGCGCCGCCCTTGGAGCCGTCCCCTCCAAAACCACCATCATCGCCGAGCGCTTCTTCGACGACGGTGGCGGCATGCAACTCATCCTCCACGCACCCTTCGGCGGCCGCATCAACAAGGCCTGGGGCCTCGCCCTCCGCAAGCGTTTCTGCCGCGGTTTCAACTTCGAACTGCAAGCCGCCGCCACCGACAACGGCATCAACATCTCCCTCGCCGAGCAACACAGCTTTCCCCTCTCCGACGTCTTCCAGTTCCTCACCGAGCACACCGCAAAAGAGCTGTTGGAGCAAGCCTCCATCGCCTCCCCGATCTTCAAAACCCGCTGGCGCTGGGCCGCCGGGCGCAGCCTGCAACTCCTGCGCTTCTCAAAGGGCAAACGCATCGCCCCGCAGATTCAGCGCACCCGCTCCGAAGACCTTATGGCCTCTGTCTTCCCGCAAGCCGCTGCCTGCTTCGAAACCATCGTCGGCGACATCCAGATCCCCAATCACCCCCTGGTCAACGAGGTGATGCAAGATGTCCTCCAGGAAGCGATGGATCTCGAAGGTCTCATCGAACTCCTCCGTGGAATCAAAGACGGCACCATCCGCTGCCTAGCCGTAGATACCCCATCCCCATCCCTCTTCGCCCACGAACTCCTCAACGCCAACCCCTACGCCTTCCTCGACGAAGGCGGCCTCGAAGAGCGCCGCGCCCGCGCCACCTCGCTCAGCCGCAACCTCCCCGAGGCCCCAGGCAAGCTCGATCCAGCCGCCATCATCGCCATCCGCCGTGAAATCTGGCCCGACCTCCGCGACGAACACGAACTCCACGACCTACTCCACTCCCTCATCGCCCTCCCGCTGCCTATCCTCGACGGCGAACGCACCACCGCCGAAGGCCGCCACTGGCCCATCTTCTACGAGCGTCTCCACCGCACCGGCCGCGCCCAAACCATCGACTGCGCCGGAACCCCCTGCTGGGCGGCCACCGAACGCCTCTCTGATATTGCGGCTCTCTTTCCTTCACCTCAAGCTTCGTCATCTCGACCGGAGCAAAGGACAGTCTCATCGTCCGTTGCGGAGTGGAGAGACTCCCGTATTTCGCCGTTGCCGTTGTCGGTTCTTTCTTCAAACTCCCCCAAACCTGTCATCCTGAGCGAAGATATTCGCGCACTTGCGAACCTCGCAGTCGAAGGACCTGCTGTTGCACTTGCCTATTCTTCTCAGGAAATCTATCCCGCTGCGCATTGTGCAACCAAAACAGTTACAAAAGAAGAATCTCTGCAAAAATGTGTTCAAGGATGGTTACAGATCCTCGGACCCACCACTGCCAGCTCATTCGCCCGAACTCTGAACCTTTGCCCATCAGAGATCTTCCAGTCCTTCCTCGCCATGGAGATGCAGGGTCTCCTCATGCGCGGCGCCTTCGAGCACTCCGCACCGGAGCCCTCACCGGAAGGAAACGCAGACCATGAAATCGAGTGGTGCGAACGCCGCATCCTCCAGCGCATCCACCGCCGCACCGTCGCCACTCTGCGCAAACAAGTGGAAGCCGTTACCCCTGCGGTCTACATGCGCTGGCTCCTCAACTGGCAGCATCTCGCCCCCCAAACCCAGCTCTCCGGCGAAGAGGGCGTCCTCGAAGCCCTCCACCAACTCGAAGGCTTCGAAGCCCCTGCCATCGAGTGGGAGCGCACCCTTCTCCCGGCCCGCGTCGCCAACTACGACCCCCGCTGGCTCGACGCCCTCTGCCTCTCCGGAGCCGTCGGCTGGGGCCGCATCTCTCCCCATCCGGCATGGTCCAACGGAGACGGAGCAGCCCCTCGCCGCGTCATCCCCACCAACGCCGCGCCCATCACCTTCTACATCCGCGAAACCGCCGACTGGCTCCCCCATGCCCTGGCCCAGCAATGCGTCGAAGAGTCCAAATTGCAACAAGCCCTAAGCCCCGAGGCCCTCCAACTCCGCGCCCTCCTCCAGCAACGCGGAGCCTGCTTCTCCAACGACATCCAGCGCATCCTCAACCTCACCCGCCCCCAAACCCAGCAAGCCCTCTGGGAGCTAGCCACAGCAGGCCTCGCCGCCGCCGACGGCTTCGACCAACTCCGAGCCATGATGGACCCCCGCCGCAAATCCACCACTACCGAAACCCCCGGCAAGCGAACCACCCGCAGCTCCGCTGGCCGCTGGTCCCTCCTCAACGAACCAGCCACAAATCCAAGTACCCATATTCCCTCCATCATCCATGGCACAAATCCGGGTGCCCCAAGTCCCTCTTCTTGGCCTTGGGTGGGAGCGCCAACAAACCCCAGGGAAAGAGAAGACCGGCTGCGCCAAGCAGCCATCGAACAGGCCCGCCGCACCGACGCCGCCCTCGAATCCTTCGCCCGCATGCTCCTCGCCCGCTACGGCATCCTCTTCCGCGATCTCCTCGTCCGCGAGTCCAACGCTCCCAAATGGCGCGACCTCCTCAACATCCTCCGCCGCCTCGAAGCCCGAGGCGAGATCCGTGGCGGCCGCTTCCTCTCCGGTTTCGGCGGCGAACAGTACGCTCTCCCCGACGCCGTCGAATCACTCCGCGCCGCCCGCATCCGGGACTGCTCCACCATCATCACCATAGCCGCCGCCGATCCCATCAATCTTGCCGGCATCGTCATCCCCGGCGACCGCATCCCCGCCGTCCCCGGTAAACAGGTCGTCTACCGCAACGGAAATCTGTACTCGGACGACGCCACTATCCCCGCACCACCAGCAGCATCGAATCTACCGCCCATGATGATTCCCCCCGCGCCAGCCACCGGTCTAACATTGTTCTAGCAATGCAAGACCCCACCAAGCTCGCTACAGCTTCAGACCCAACCAAGCCCAACACCGCAGCGCCCGCGCCCGGCGAACTCCTCCCAGAAGACTTCTACTACGAAGGCCCCCACCTCGTCTTCACCGCGGCCTATCATCTCAAGCGCGGCTACTGCTGCAACTCCAACTGCCGCCACTGCCCCTACAAATAATTAGTTCTGTTCATGAGCAGGCGGCAGTGGCGGCAATCCGTCCTTCGCCTCTGCAATGGAGCGCCCGCTACGCATCGCCTGCGCATTCCGAACCATCAGCAGCACACGCGGATCTTTGCGATAGCGTGCCAGCACCGTATCAGAACCCATCTCATGCAGCACGTCGAATCCGCCCTCGCTCGCCATCGTCAGATAGCGCAGCATTTCGGCCTCGTGCCCTAGTTTGGCGTACAGCCGCGCCATTTCGAAGCAGTACCGTGCATGGTCCTCCGGCGAGAGCATACGCGCTGTCAGCCCAGTCCCTCCGCCGTTGTCGAACATATCGGGGTCCAGTCGCAGCGCAACCTCATACTGCCGCCGCGCATTCGTGTAGTCCTTCAATTCCATAAGCGCAGCGCCCAGATTGGAGTGATAGGCGGCCGAACTCTTACCCGGATCACTGTCCAGCTTAATCGCGCGGCTATAGTCGGAGATAGCTCTTCCATAGTTTCCATCCAGGCATTCCACCGCGCCCAGGTTGTTCCATCCCAGCGCATCCTTCCGCTTCAAGCGGACAGCCCGCTGGAAGTAAATTCGCGCCGCGACCGTATTATGCATCTCCAACTCCGTCACGCCAAGCTTGTTCATCAGCGTCGTCTCAGAGCCGCCCTTCTGCAGCGCGTAGTTGTAGTACTCCAACGCATCTTCCGGAAAGCGTCTGGCCCGCAATACATCGCCAACCATCTCCAGCTTCTCCGGACTTGCCGTCGCCGGGTCGGGAAGATGGGGTTGCACCAATAGCCACTGCGGGTCCTGATGTCTCAACTCGCGCATCGTCTCAGGAGTTTGCGCATTCTTTTGCGCAACAGACGGGGTTGCTGGCAAAAATATACTGAAGAGGAGAAGCAGGCAGGCGGAGCGGAGTTGCATGCTCATGGCGTACCTCCAGGAGGTAGGGCATTATTTTCCTCTTCGGCGCGAACGTTTGTCAATCCCATGCTTTATAGCGTGGGCGCTGGCGATCCCGTGGTTGGCGTGCCCGTCGCCGGCGTTCCTGCTGGTGCGACCGTCGGCACTACCGGAGCGGCCGCCCCAGCCTGCACACTCATCGCCATCCGAGGAAAGCTGAAGCTCCCTCCCGCATCGTCGATCACGTTTACTTGGCACACATACGTCCCCGGCTTCAACTGCGTCAGCGGCACATCGAACTGAAACGCCACCGCCCCGCGCTCCGGAATATTGATCCGATCGGCCTCGACCAGCGGCGTCTCATACACCTTCACCCCTCCGCTCATAAACTCAATACTCGTCAGCACCCGCACCGGCCCACCCTCCCGCCGCGTCAGCCCAGGAGAACTCGCCGGCGCAACCGCACCCTTCTCCTTCGCCGGGTCATACACCTCATACAGAAAATAAAGATGCTGGTCCTGCCGAAACACGTGCGCCACATTTGGAATCCATTCCACCCCATCCCGCACCAGCGGGTTCACGCTCTTCTTCGCCGCATCGGGCGTCCGCTGGCTCGACAGCACAATCGAACTCAGCTTCAGCGGCGTCTTCTTCATATCCGGAACCTGCAGGTCCGTCTCGAAGCTTCCCATCGCGCCCGTCTGGTTCTCCCGCACCACGAACTTCAAGTGGTACCGGCCCGGCGCCAGCGTAAATCCCGTCGAATACTGAATGTTCTTCCGCTGCACCTGCTGCGCCGCATCCACTGCCAGCTTCACCGTATCGCGCACGTTCCCCACGATGATTCCCTGAGCGTTCTTCACCTGCCCCATCACATCGATGTTCGCTTTATCTCGATCGCCATTCTTCACACTATGAATCTGCGATCCTGGCACGATCAGCGACACCGGAACGAAAAACTTATTCTCATCCAGCCGGAAATACAATGCCTGCAGATACACCGCAACATCAGTCGCTGGCAGATCACTACGCATCTGTTCGGTCAGCGCAACCTCTCTATCCTCGGTCTTCTGGTGTTGAAAATCCGCCGGCGCATAATACCCCGGCCGATAGTCCATCTTCACATCGCTGCGATTCAGCTTCACCGTCAAGTGTCGAAAGCTCCCATCCCGTGCCGTATTGGTCGAGTGGAATCCAACGATGTAGTACGCCTCCGTATCATGCTGCACCTGCTGAAACGCTGGTGAAAAATCATTCGAATCGAAAAACGCCTTCCCCCCCGTATCGCTCGACAGCGTAGCCAGCGTCTCCTGCGAGCCGAAGTTCGCATCGAGCATGCTCTGCATCGCCCCGCCGCTGTACGCCGCCGTCCCGCGCAAGCTCCCCGTCGAAGCATTCCCCACCGGCGGCAGCGCCTCCAGCCCCCGCGAATCGACGCTGTAGATCGCCATATTTGCCTTCACTGCCTCATTCGTCGCGGCCCGCATGCTCGCCTGGTTTTCGATCCCCTGCCGCGTCAATCCGCCGCTGAAGTACAACATGCTCTTCCGCTGGTCCACCCGCTCCAGACTCTTCGCAATCGTTCGAATCGCATACAACTCGCGGTCCGTATTCAGCGCGTTGTACTCACTATCATCCGCGGTAAAACTCGAAGCATCATCCGCAGTTCCACCCGAAGTCCCACCCTCATTACCATTCGCGAACCCCGTCCCCTCCGTCCCGTTGTACTTCCCCAAACCCTTCAGCAGCGCAGCTTTATCTGAAGTAAAGTCCTGGTCCATACTCAGCCCGGTGGCCATACTCACCAGCGCAACCAAATCCGCAGGCTGCATCTTTTTATTCACATAGTCCTGCGCCGACTCCACCGCCCGATCCACATCCTCCGGCTGCATGCTGCTCAGATCAAAAAACATCACAATCAGCCGATGGTCTCTTAACTCTTTCGGGTCTTCCCCAAAATTCCTATTCAACAAATCCGCAATTGTAGCTTTCCCGGTTACAGTTGCATTTTCCCGCAGCACAGCCGCCTCATCGACGTTCTGATAATCAAAGCTGACAATCGTCTGCTGCTTCCCATTCTCCAGAATCGTAAAGTCACTCGCCTTCAGCCCCTTCACCACCTCACCCGTCTTTTTGTCCCGCACCACCACGTTGGTCAGCACAATATCGCTCTGCACCTTCAGCGTGTAGGTCCCACTCGGCCCCTGCTGCTGAGCCAGACCCACTGCCGGCATTCCCGCCAACATCCCCACCATCCCCGCCTGCATAAACGCAGCAATGCGATTGGCTGCGTTGCCTTCCGTTCTCTTTGAATCCCCCAAAATCTCGTCATCTCGACCGAAGCAACGGACAGTACTATCGTCCGTTGCGCAGTGGAGAGACGCCCGCATTTCGCCTTTGCCGTTGCACTTGTCGTTGCTTGTTCTTCTCCAATGAGCCAAGAACAAGCGGGTGCCCCATCCATCGCGCTTTTGCGATGGGTGGGAATGGATATGCTCACCCCGCAAGCTTTTGCCTTTGCTCTTGTCGTTGCTATCGCCGTCGCTCTTGAGATAGGCCGCTTTAGCCCCGGTACTCCAACCAGCAGCGAACTGGGGCTTTAGCCATTGAGATATGCCCCTCGTCATCATCGCCACAACGCTCTCCAAATCCATAACCTACTCCCTGCCCTCTCAAAACCGATACCGCGCAATCACTGTCAACTGCCGCATCCCCGCAGCCGAAGTAACCTGTCCAAACGTCTGCGAGTTCAACGTAGTATCAATCCCCGAGTACTGCACCGTATTGAACACATTCGACGCTGTCACCCTCGCCTCAAACGACCGCGTATCTCCCAGCGCCACCGTCCGCGACAGCGAAGCATCCGCTGCCACCTTCCCCGGCCCTTCGATCGACCCGCGCGAAGCCGTCCCAAATCCATTCACCGGAGTCGTAAACGCCGCCGCATTGAACCAGTCCAGAATATTTCCCTTCCCCGCAATCGGCTGCGAAAACACTCGGTCCGGCCGCAGCGAGTTGTTGCTCCCCGTCGCCGTCTCCGCCACTGTCGACACATAATGCGGCGTGTAATACGTCCCCGAAGAAAAAGTAAAATCACCCGACACTGAAAAACCATCCAGCGCCCGCGACCAGAATCCACCCTTGGTAAAGAAGGCTCGGTTCGGCCCAAACGGCAGCTCCAGCACCCAGTTTCCCGTCAACTGGTGCCGCACATCGAACGCGCTGTTGCCCTCTTCCGCATTCAGGTCCTTATCGTTCTGCGCCACCGTCGTTGTACCGCCGCCAATCGACGAAGCATTATCGATCGAGTGTCCATAGTGATACGTAGCCTGCAGCGAAACCCCCTTCTGCAGCCGCTTCCGCACATTCACGCTCAACTGTTCAAACCGCGAATACCCCAACGAGTCCTCATAGTTGAACGGTTGCGCTCCAGAATTCAGCACCCCGCTAGCCGTCCGGTTCGGCGCCCGCAGAATATCCAGGTCCCCACCCTTCGCGCCGTTGTACCCCACATTCGCCACGATCCCCAGCGGAAGCGTCCGCTGAATATCCACGTTCCACACCTGCACATGGCCCAGCCGGTAATCGCGATTCACCGCATAGTTATTCTGCACCGGCGTCGTCGAGCAGCCGAACCCATTCGCCAGCGTCAGCGTCCCCGGCGTGCATCCCGCTTGCCCAACGATGTTCGTCTGTGTCACAGCAAACGGCACCTGCGCCGAAAGCTGATTTGCAAAACTCGCATACTGCCCGGTGTTGAAGTTGATCCCATACCCCCCACGCACCACCGTCTCTTTGAAGATCTTCAGCTTAGGCCGATAAGCAAAACCCAGTCGCGGCGAATACATATTTCTATCGGGATTCACCAGCGATCGTGGAGAACCCGCCGCGCACGCCCCCGCAATCGCAACCGGACACACTGGCGTCACCTGCGTAAAGCCCGCATTGTGGTCCAGGTTCACCAGCCGATTGTCTTTCTCCACGTAAGGCGAAAAATACTCATACCGAAGCCCATAGTTTAGCGTCAGGTTTGCGAGCGCCCGCCAGTCATCCTGCACATACCAGTCGTACACATTCGCTCGCAGATACGTCTTCTGCGCCGCCGCCTGAATCGCCGACTGCTGCGGCAGCCCCAGCAGGAAATCCGCGAACCCATACCCACTCGGCGCCACCACCGGACACATCACTGTAGACGAAGGCGTGCATGGTGGAGTCGCCGGATTCAGCGTCGCATACCCCGTAAACGTAAACGATCCCAGCGAGCCCACCGCATTCGTCGAACCCGTCCCGCCGATTGCATCCGCATGCACCCGCCGAATATCCAGCCCATAGCGCATGTTGTGTTTCTTATGGCTGTAGCTCACAAAATCCGAAAACGAAATCGTCTGGTTGATCGCATCGCTCGGCAACGTCTGACTCAGCGTCGTGAAGGTAGAGATACTCACCGTCGGCAACCCGAAATAAATTCCCGGATCTGCGCCAATCACCGGCTTCGGAACGTCGATCCCCGTCCCCACCAGCGGGTCCGCCATATTCGTCGCGTAGTTCCGCAGCATGCTGTGCGACCGGTTCCAATTGATCGAAGCATTATTCGTCAACCGCCCATACCCAATCGTGTAGCCCGCGGTCACACCGTAACCATCCGTCTCGCTCGCTCCACCCAGCGGCAGAAAAATATTCCGCTGGTCCGCCGCCGTACGCGAGTAGCTCCCATTGAAATTAATATTCTGCCGCAGCGTCTTCGGAGCATTCGCCGCCTGCCTCCTCCCGCCTCCAAATCCCGTACTCTGCCCGAAGTTCCGCACATACCGCAACGCCGCCGTAGCCGCATTATTTCCCGCCGTCGTCACCGTCTGGTAGTTGTATCCCTGCCGTCCCGTCGCCGCGATATTGGGCGCGGGATAGTAGTTCAGCAACGCCGCCGCCTGGGGCGAAATCGCCAGCCCCGCATTCGCAAACACATTCCCCGGAATCGCCGCCCCCGTCGCCGGGTCATAAAGCTGCGTCGCAGCCCCTCCATTCGCCGGCTGCAGCAACGCAGAGAAATCCCCATCCCGTTCCGCCACCGTAGGCACGGTCCCATACAGATTCGAAGGCGTAATATTCCGCTGTCCCGTCACGTTGAAAAAAATAAACTGCTTCGTGCTCGCCTTCACCAATCCCGGTATCGAAGGCGACCCCGTAAAACTCACGCCAAACCGATTCGAGCTATACGCCGGCTTCGTCACCGGTGCTCCGGTCAACGAAAAGTTCGTAGCATTCAGCGCCCCATTCCCTCCCTGATAAAACACAGCCCCATGCGGCTGCGTAGGATTGAACCCCCTAAATCCGCCTCCACCACCCCCGCCGCCACCACCCCGCCCAC
>Ga0182024_10026423_pt1 | contig 10201 bp, 8 predicted proteins | sample P32metaG_FD_120480 | JGI IMG/M metagenome (GOLD analysis project Ga0182024, IMG submission 120480) | Permafrost microbial communities from Stordalen Mire, Sweden - P3-2 metaG (Illumina Assembly) | ecosystem: Environmental > Terrestrial > Soil > Wetlands > Permafrost | place: Sweden: Stordalen...
CGCCTGACGGCCTCTTCCCTAAACTCCTTCGTGAACTTCCGTCGAGAAATTCCCATAACTCAATTCTCCATTCAATGAAAAATGAGTCTTAACCGACTGTCTCAGTTTAGGGGACAACTCCACCCAGCGACCCAACTCGGGATGCTGGGTGTCAACGTCGATCCTCTCAGTAGCGGTTTCCCGGACTTCGCCATGACGAATTACACCGGGTTCGGTGACGGCGGTTTTTTACCGACGCACAATATCAACAACGTCTTCACAGAATCTGCGAGCCTACAGATGACGAAGGGCGCGCATTTATTCAAATTCGGTGGCGAATTCACAAGACGTCAAGATGCGGATTATCAATCCGCTGAGGGGCGAGTCAGTTATTCGTTTACTCCGGCGTTTACTGGCAACCCGAACAATCTCGCAACTACCGGAAACTCGGAAGCATCCCTCCTTCTAGGATATCCTGCCACTTCGTCGCGCAACCGCTTTTTGATCTTTCCCGGGTACCGTTTCATAGAGAACAACTATTTTGCCCAGGACGACTACCGCGCGACGCGGTGGTTGACTCTGAACATAGGGCTGCGATGGGATTATTTTAGTCCCGTCAGTGAGGCCGACAATCGGATCGCCAACTTTGACTTTGCGACTTCACAAATGATTGCCGCTGGGCAGAATGGTGTTAGTAACACAGCGGGTGTCAAGAGAGATTTTGGCGATTTTGGTCCGCGCTTTGGATTCGCTGCGCAACTGAACAAAAAGACAGTCCTTCGCGGCGGCTACGGTATGATGTATACGCCGCTGATGCTGGGAACGCCGGGCGCGTTCCGGAACCCACCTTACAACACTGCGTTCACCATCGCTAACACGAATATCACTCCGACCAACAGCATTTCGGATCCACTACCACCGCTCGCTCCGCAGAGCACAAATCTAAGCCTTCTTACGGCCCCCACGCCTATAGTGGCTGTTAGCACGAATTACAAACTGCCCTATGTACACGAATTTAACTTTACTGCTCAGCGCGAGTTGATCTTTGGGATGACGTTGACGAGCGGATTTGTCGGGGTTTTGGGGAGACGTCAGAGCGGAACAAACAACGCCATTGATCTCAACGGCGCTGCTCCGGGCGCTGCCAACGTTCAGCTTCGCCGTATCCTCTCGAATCTCTATCCGAATCTGAGCAACGTAAACACCGTGACGAACTACTACACCACGTCATACCTTTCCTGGCAGACGACTTTGGAAAGGCGCTATAGGAGTGGCATGACTCTTAATATTAATCACACCTGGGCGCACGCATTGGACAACAGCGAGATTCGTTATGTGGCCTTCGCGGTTCCAGCTACGATCAAGGGAAATTCCAATAGCGACATCCGCAATCGGGTAGCCGTTACGTGGACGTATGAGATTCCGTTTGGCAAGCACATCAACGGCTGGTATGCTGTACCACTGCGCAATTGGAAGGTGAACGCGGTGGGCTTTTTCCAATCGGGTTTTCCATTTTCGGTCACACAAACTGGGACGCAAACTAACAGCGCAACCGGCACCAACCGTCCAAATGTGGTGTCTTCACCTGCGGTTGCAAACCAGTCGGTCAATGAGTGGTTCAATCCGGCCGCATTCGTGGCACAGCCTGCTAATACATGGGGTAATCTAGGACGGAATACGTTATTCGCGCCGGGCACCTGGGAGATGGATTTAAGCATCCATCGCGAATTCAAAGTGAGAGAGAAAATCACGATGCAGTTCCGGGCCGAGGCGTTTAACTTTACCAATACCGAACTGCCCAACGCGCCGATCGCTGTCTTAGGCCAAGCGAATTTCGGACAGATTATTACTTTCTCGGGCAGTCGGACCATGCAGTTCGCGTTGAAACTTCTTTTTTAAGTGAAGACGAGCCGGACTAGAAGGGAGAACTCGTTGGTGCGCGCATCTCGCTATATAAAATTGTTGTTGGTTTTGGAGTTGACGGCGCCGTGGGTTTCTGTGGCTCAACAGCCCCGGAGGGTTGATGACGCGGCCTTAAGGGACGCAGGCCGGAGCGGTGAAGAGTGGATCACTTACAATGGGAATTGGTCGGAGCAGCGTTATAGCCCGCTCAGCCAACTCAACGCCACGAACATAACCCGGCTTGGGCCTGCTTGGTTTGCGGATATCCCAGCCGCGCCTGGGCCAGCGCAAAACCGCCAAGAGGCGACTCCTCTGATGTCCAACGGCGTGCTCTACAGCATTGCGCCTTGGAGCATCGTGTATGCAATCGACGCCCGTACGGGAAAAGAGATCTGGCGTCAGGATCCGGAAGTGAACCAGCAGGTTTGGCAGTCGCGCATCTGTTGTGGTGTCACGGCTCGCGGAATTGCCCTCTATCAGGGCAAGGTCATTGCTCCCGTCGTGGACGGAAGACTAAGGGCTTTGGACACGGGAAGCGGCAGAATCGTTTGGGAAACGCGAGTCTCGCCCGAGAACATGCCCTATACGATCACTATGGCGCCGCGGGTGATTAAGGGCGGAAAGGTCATCATCGGCGTAAGTGGAGGTGAGTACGGCGTGCGCGGATTCTTCGATGCCTATGACGCCGAAACGGGCAAACGGGCGTGGCGCTTTTATACGGTTCCGGGCGATCCTTCCAAGCCCTTCGAGCAGCCGGAGCTCGAAATGGCCGCCAAAACATGGAGTGGCGAGTGGTGGAAGATCGGCGGCGGCGCCCCGGTCTGGAATACCGTCGCCTACGATCCCGACATGGATCTCGTCTATGTGGGCACCGGACAACCGGGGCCATGGACCGAAGTGTTACGCGGCCAGGGCGACAGCCTGTTCGCCGACACCATTCTCGCGGTCCGGGGCGCCACCGGCAAACTTGTCTGGTATTACCAGGAAGTCCCCGGCGACGATTGGGACTTTGACTCGGTCTCGGATCTCATGCTGGCCGATTTGACGATCGACGGCAAGCCGCGCCAAGTCATTATGCATGCGCCTAAAGACGGATTCTTTTACATTCTGGACCGGCGGACCGGAGAGCTGCTCTCCGCGGAACCGTTTGTGCCAGTGACCTGGGCGACGGGAATCAATTTGAAGACCGGGCGGCCCACGGTGAATCCGGAGGCCCGCTACAAGAACGACGCCGTCAGCGTCGTTCCAAGTAACCTGGGCGCTACCAATTGGCCGCCATCGTCCTACAATCCTGTCACGGGGCTGGTGTATCTCCGGAGCCTGATGAGCGGCGCGTACATCTACCGGGCCGACCCTGATTTTAAACCGGCTCCGGTCGAGATCCCGCTGGGCGAGCGAGCTCATTTTAATCAGGGAACCTCGCGCGGGTCGGGCGATGTTCTCACCTCTCTGCCCGCGATTGGACCCCAAGGGCAAGGCAACATGCTGATCGCTTGGGATCCGGTGGCTCAGAAGGAACGCTGGCGTGGGCTCGCCGGTGGTTACAACCATGGCGGGACGCTGTCCACGGGTGGCAACCTCGTGTTCGTCGTTCTGAATACCCGGCTGTTGGCTTATCGCGCCGACAACGGCCTGCAGCTTCTCGATTTCGACACCGGCATCTGGCAGATGGGCCCGCCGATGACGTACATGCTGGATGGTACTCAGTACATTGCCATCGCCGGCGGCCCCACCGGTGTTCCCCCTCAGGCTGGTCGCGGTGCGCCCCCCCCCAGCCCCCCGGTGGGAGCTAACGCCGCCGCAGGTCGGGGGAACACGCAAGGTATACGAACGACTCCGGCCGGTACGTCGCACTTGCTGGTGTTAAAGCTCGACGGGAAGGCATCACTGCCCCTGAGTAATTGAATCCATCTCTTGATTGGGTGGCCTTGGGAATTCGGAGCAGCTGGTACTGCCGAGCAAGATCGATCGCTAGTCGCTGACGAGGCAGCGGCTGGTGAATACCGACCGCGGTTTGCGTCCAATAGTCTCCGTGTTCGGTAGCGATTGACGCATGGACGGCCGCCGCTGGCTTAACAGACAGCCACTTATTCCGCCCTGTGAATCGTGCCGATCGTATTCGGGGCGATCGCTTGGGAGAAAAGGTTGTTTGGCAAATGCTCCAACATTATGCCAAGGCAATTGGTATCCCCGGTATCGCCCACCCGACTGTGAACCATCTACCAAGAATTGGCTTGCCCCCGAGTATTGGCCATAAGTTGGCGGTAACGTTGCGGCACAGATGCTCTTCCGGCGCGCCATCGCCAGTCAGGACGGCGCGGCAGCCGGTCGTTGCCGCAATGTCATCTAGACTCTTTGACTCCCTCCTCCAATCCATGAAAGTTCGCTGGAGCGGGTGTATTCTTCTTGTACCCGATCCAGGAAGAATCTTCGTAGACGGCTATCAGCCGGTTAGGCTCCAGATTGATCACCACTGCTTCCAACGCGCTGAAGAGCGCTACACTCACACCGGTGCCCAGAGCAAGGGTAAGGATGGCGAGCGCCGAAAATCGAGGCTGATTCCGAAGGAAACGCAGCACGGGAACAAGGCTAGTCAGAAATCGAACCATGCAGATAATACTAACGCTCGACCACAAAGTTTCAATCGCAAATTAGGGAAGGTGGTTTCGGAAAGCAAACGTGTGATCGGAGATGTGCCTCCGGTCGACCCCGGCGAGAGTAAGCGGAAAGCTACCGATATGGCCGGATAACGCTCCATAAAAGCGCGGACTGTTGAATCAGAAGACGCGGGTTTTGCCGGCTTTCACGAAACGGGTAAGCCCCGGTCTCACACAACCGCGCCCCCGGTTGAGAAAATGGAAGAAAATTCCTCGATGAACCGTCACATTCGCCGGTGGTCAATCTGAGTGGTCGCGAGCTCAACACCGAGATCATCGAATCTTGTCGCTTGGGTGACCGGGATGCCTTTCGTGTGATTTATGACTTGTATAAGGACCGGGTGTACTCCCTCTCGCTCTATTTTTTTCATGGCGATCGAGCTGTGGCCAGCGATGTCACGCAGCAGGTATTTCTAAAAGTGATGACTTCTATCCAGCAATTTCGCGGAGATGCGGAGTTCTCCACTTGGCTGTACCGGCTGGTCGTCAACGCGTGCATGGACGTCGCCAGAAGCCGCAAATCAGATGCTGTGATCGCCAATCGCTCTCGCATGGAGGCATTCGCCGCGCCGGGCTCCCAAGAGGAGGACTATGCAGAAGCACAGATGGCGAACTCGGTGCGGGCGGCCGTGTCGGTGCTGCCAGCGAAGTTCCGAATCGCCGTCTTACTGCGGTATTTCGAAGATCTTTCCTATGAGCAGATGTCGAAGGCTCTGCACTGTTCCATAGGGACGGTGGCTTCCAGGCTGAGCCGGGGGCATAAGATGCTCGCGGAGCGGCTGAAGGGTGTGATCTGCACAAAGGGCTAGCCATGTTTACGAGGCATGTTTCGCGGCAGATAGCAGCTCATCTCGATAGCCAGCTCGCGCAGCCAAAGGCTCTGCAAGTCGAGCTCCACCTGCGGCAATGCCCTCAGTGCCGGGCCGAGTACGAGCAAGTCAGGCGGGGAATGGCCTTTGTAGAGCATCTTCCATCGGTCGAAGCGCCCGCGACGATATGGGCCTCGATCGAGGCTGCGTTTCAAGAGAACCGACTGAGCCGGAGGCCGGCGGTTTTCCGGTTACGCTGGGCTTGCGCGGCGGCCGTGATGTTGGCTCTGGCTGGCGCCGCCTACTGGCGCCTCGCGCATCCCCCTGGCGCGCAATGGGAAGTCCGGCGCCTCGTTGGTTCGCCGTCCATAGGCGCGAAACCTATTCGCGGAGTCGGTCGGATTCGGGCCGGCGAATGGATCGAAACGGATGCGATGTCGCGCGCCACAGTCAAGGTTGGCGAAATTGGGTCCGTGGAGGTGGCGCCGAACACCCGGCTCCGAGTGGTGACGGCGCGGCCCAACGAACACAGGCTCATGCTCGCGCGGGGAGAGATACGGGCTAAGATCTCGGCGCCGCCGAAGCTATTCTTCGTGGAGACGGCCTCCGGCACTGCCGTGGACCTAGGTTGCGAATACGTGCTGAGTACAGGTGAGGATGGTTTAGGTTTGCTTCACGTCACCAAGGGCTGGGTGTCGTTTCAGTGGAAGGGGCTGGAATCGCTTGTGCCGGCGGGCGCGAGCTGTCGGACGCGACCGCAAGCCGGACCGGGCATTCCGTACTTCGACGACGCGCCGGACAGTGTTAAGCAGGCGCTAGAGATCTTCGGCTTTGAAAAAGCGGAAAACAACGCGCTAAGCATCATCCTTTCCGAATCTCGTGCTCGCGATACCCTCACGCTCTGGCACCTACTCTCACGCGTGGAAGCTGGCGATCGGGGGCGCGTATTCGACCGCATCGCCGCGCTGACGCCGGTCCCGGCCGGAATTTCGCGGGTACAGGCGCTCAAGCTGGACCCTCAAACGCTAAATCGTTGGAAAGAAGAGTTGGCTTGGACGTGGTAAACCGGGAAGAAAATTCGGGGCTGCCCGTCTAACTAGCCCGAAAGGAGTCTCGAATGTTGCGACTCAGTATCGCCGCCTGCACCATGGCGGCCTTGGCCCTCGCCGAAGGATTTACATTCACCATCGGCAGTCCCGTTGCCTCCCAAGATTTTCAGATGAAGGCAGCCGCATTCGTGTTTCGAACGGAAGGCTGCGTAGACCCTGCGAAGCCCCAGATCGCCGCCACTGCCGAAGGTTTGGTGAAGGGAGCGCGCCGATCGGTGGTTCTCAAGGTTGTGGCCAGCTCTAAACCAAATATCTACGCAGTCTTTCAAAACTGGCCTGAAGGCGATTGGGTAGTCAATCTGAAAGGTGTCTGCGGGAACGCGACCGCGGGCGCGATTGTCCCCATCGGTCCTAAGGGCTTTATCAGAGAATCCGCAAAATTCTTCCCGCGTCCGGCCACCGACACGGAAATCAGCGACTCCTTAAGAGCGCTTTCGCAAGGAGGAAGTAAATGAGATTCGACCAACGCATTTTGGCAATGTTGCTCATTTCTGGCACCGTATCTTTGATTGGCGCCGATATCCAACCCGCGGCCGCCGGCCTTACAGTCCACGAATGGGGCACCTTCACCTCGATCGCGGGCGAAAACGGAATGGCGGTCGACTGGTCACCGCTCGACGGTCCCACTGATCTGCCCTGTTTCGTGCATCGCTTCGAGTTCGGGGCCAAGGCGAATTTAGGGGGTACGGTCCGAATGGAAACGCCGGTGATCTATTTGTACAGTGCAAGCACGACCACCGCTGACATTCGAGTCACTTTCCGGAACGGATTCATCACCGAGTGGTATCCGAAGGCGAACCGCGTCGCGAGCTATTTCGGATCGGGAATTCCGCCCAAAGGACCGGATATTCGACAGCCGTACGCGAACGAGCCGGATTCGATTGCATGGCCGGAGGTAAAGCTGGCGCCCGCGATTGAATCGCCGCCTTTTCCCTTCGAGTTCACGTCCAGCCATTACTATGCCGCCCGCTCGACTGATGCCGCGCCACTCCTGGTAGGACGCGAGCGGGAGAAATTCCTGTTCTATCGTGGTGTCGGACGATTTCAGCCGCCCATCGCCGTCTGGGCGAGAGCCGGGAATCAAATTCTTGTCAGGAATCTCACCGCGGACCCGATCCCGGCGGTGATTCTCTTTCAGAATCAGGACGGTAAAATCTCTTACCGGGTACATGGACCGATTGAGACCCACACAACGCTTGAGTCCCCTCAGCTCTCCGATCTGGGATCGCTGAAAACCGAAATGGAGCGGATGCTCCTCTCCCAGGGTCTTTTCCCCAAGGAAGCGATAGCCATGGTCGCTACCTGGTCTGATTCCTGGTTCGAGGAAGGGACCCGCCTATTTTACATCACGCCAACCAGCGCACTTGATCTAGTCTTGCCACTCGAGGTTAAACCGGCGCCCACGCAAATCGCACGGGTTTTCGTCGGTCGCATGGAGCTGTTCACACCCTCGACCAGGAAAGCGATTACGGATGCGATGCAGCAAGGGGATTGGCGGCCACTCCAAAAATACGGCCGCTTTCTCGAACCGATCGCCGCCAGCATGGGACCAGGACCGTGGACCAAACCGCTCGATTCGATGCGCGTGGAGTATCTACAGCGTGAATCCGCATGCGGGAACAGTAACTGGTGATCGGATGACGGCCCACTGACGTTCTGCGAAATGTACGTTAATGTTGCACAACGGTCGTGATCTGCGCGCGAAGAAAATACACTAACACAACGACATTCGATACGCGAAACTCGAAGAGTTGCTCGTGTGATGCCCACAACAAAGAGATCAGTCTACAATTGACTGTGAACATCAAGAAGCAAGTGTGGTCGGAGGTATCGCGTTGCAGAATGACACGTACGCGTGCAGCTTTGCCGTGTTCCCGTTCCTTAAGACAAGCGCGCCAGTCCACCTGCCCGGCATAACCCTGTATTCAACCGAAGATACGGCACACCTCGGTCCTGAGGATGCGAAGCACGTTGCGACAATCGCCGCGATGCTCTTCCTCAAAGACAACCTTCGCATTCCCACATCTGGAACCTATGTGAGAGTACCTTTCATCGATCTCGACCATCCTGAAAGGGCACCTAAGCAACTAGAGCGATTGCAGGCGATCATCGCATACTGCTACGCCGCACCTCATCCTGCATCCGGTGATCCATTCTTTGCTTATGAGCATGCGAGCCTCGCCATTTTTTCACCCAAACCGGTCTCGATCTACCTCGTCAGGCCAGAGCATCACACCACAGCGGTGACCGCTGAGCCGTTGAGCCCCAATCACCGCGGCGAGGTGCGAGGCTATCACGGACTATACAACTTCCAGCACCACTTTTGGGTCACTGCGGGCTCGCGGCTCTACCCGCCCGTACCCGACATCACGTTGAATATCGCCCAGGACCTCGCCGCCGACGTCGGCCAGTTCATCCATCAGTCGTTGAGCTATCAGTTTCTTCCCTCGCTTCTTGCAGGCACCGATACGATCACTTCGCGGGTCTTGACCGCCATCCAGTGGTTCAACAAGGCCACCACACTTGGAGGCGACGAGGAGACGTCCATTCTCCATCTCGCCGTAGCTTTCGAAGCTCTCTTGGGCCTGCCCGAAGATCAAAAAACCGACCGACTTACCGACGCGATAGCCCTGCTACTGGGGAGAATCCCACGGCTGGATTCCTGGGGACGTCAGTTTTACAAGGCGCGCTCAGAGATTGTCCACGAAGGCCAAGCACGACAACTCCGCTTCATGACGGACCCAAAAAGGCCTCAAGAGGCGCATCTTTACAACTCCCTACTCTCCTTCGGTCGACAGGTGTTTCAGCTTTCAGCGAGTACTCTCCTTTTTGGCGCACGTCTCAGCGCGGCAGCCGGTCTAGAGGAGAAGTTGGTAACGAATCAAGAACGCTTCGAACAACTCTGCACTATCCTCGCGGACCAAAACGTTTCGGCGGCCGACCGACTGCAGCGCATCAGTGCACAGGCGGCAGCAATCGCGCGGTACTGTTTCGTAGCCGAATCCAACCTGCGTATCGAAACTATGCTTGGGACGGTACGATTGGCTGCCCATGCGCTCATCGCTGCCGACACGGGTCTGCCGGCCCTATTTGCCGAGCACCTTGAAAAGCTCGCGAAGGCACAACGCTCGCCGGACGAGTATGAATCGCTCGCCGCGGTACACGCATTACACGATATGAAACGGTCCTCGGACTTGTCCAGTGTGGTCGTGCCGGCACGAGGGCTGGTGATTCAACTCGTCGACGTCATCTGGCATTCCACATTTATGCATTATTTTTGGCTCAAACAGCGGCACGACAATACGTCGGCGTCAGTGGGCTTCGTCCAGGACACGCGGGAGTAGCATCGCAGCGTACCACTTCTGGTCCGGGGATTCTGAGCCGCTGCTTCATTCGCTGGCGGCTTCCGGCGGCCTTCGATCCGAGGGATTAATAAAAAATGGAGGTGTCGCCGGCTGATAGCCGAGCATCAAAGCATCGATAGAGGCACCGCGACTGATGCGTATCTGCACGTTCGTTACTGGTTTTGTCAACTTGGGCAGTCAACTGACAGACTCATTTTATGAACAGCGCCCGATCCCGTTACCACGGACACCGCTTCCCGCCGGAAATCATCGGCTACGCCGTATGGGTCTATCATCGCTTCTGTCTGAGCTTCCGTGATGTTGAAGATCTTCTGGCCGAACGGGGAATCATTGTTTCTTACGAAGCCATCCGGCAGTGGTGCTCGAAATTCGGACCCGAC
>Ga0182024_10026424_pt1 | contig 10201 bp, 7 predicted proteins | sample P32metaG_FD_120480 | JGI IMG/M metagenome (GOLD analysis project Ga0182024, IMG submission 120480) | Permafrost microbial communities from Stordalen Mire, Sweden - P3-2 metaG (Illumina Assembly) | ecosystem: Environmental > Terrestrial > Soil > Wetlands > Permafrost | place: Sweden: Stordalen...
CCGATCCCGTTGAGTTCCGCCGAACGGAGGAGGCCGCCGCAGTAGATGCTGCACTGCCCGGTTCAAACGTTATCACCCGCGATCACGCTTCTGCGAGGGACTCGTTTCGGGAAGCAGTCTTCGATGTATTGCACGACGCGATTGTTGACGAGGAAGACCGAACCCCGCTGCTCGACACCTACGAAGCACTGTTGGCTTTCAAGCCGGGGCAGCATCCGCAGGTTTGCCCTTACGATTATGACGGGTGCGAAGAACATTTTGCCGTCCCACGTGGATTGAGCGCGTGCCCATGTCCGCAAATACGTCCTATCTACTCGACTGACGCATTACGCGTGCATGAGCGGTTCAATGATGTCGGGACAAACGGGGAAGCGTTCGGCGCTGTAATGCAGATTTGGGAGCGCGTCCTCCTCGTTCATCTGCTTCGCTGTTTCGAGCGTCGTGAGTGGCTGGATCGCGCAGGTCGACTCGCTTTCTTTCTCGATGGACCGCTGGCGGTGTTTGGTCCACCAGCATGGTTGAGTGCAGCGGTTAAGAAGGAGCTACAACGGCTCAACGCCAAGGTCCGCGCGCTAACAGGTAGCGACCTTGTGATTCTAGGCGTCGAGAAGTCAGGAGGATTCGTCACGCACTTCGACGAAATCGATAAGATGGAAGACAACTCGCCCCGCTTTTCACCACGCAGTTACTTAATGCTCACCGACCGCTACATCAAAGAGCGCGTCATCTTTTCCGAAAGTCCGAAGCGATACGGAGCCGACACTTACTTTGGCCGCAAGTTCTTCTATAAGACGGCGAGCGGAGCGCGCATCGTTGCAAGCATCCCGTTTCTGACGCCAGAACAGGACACTCTCGACACCGACGATGTCACGCTTTATCCCCAGTTCCCGACGGCCTGCGCGCTGCTGGACAAACTCGTGACATCGCGCTACCCGAACGCGCTTTCGCCGCTCGTTTCCGCTCACGCGCAAGCGGCGATACCGCTGCATCTTGGAGCAAAGGTTCTGCAGCAACTCGCGCGCGCTCTCATGCGACCATGAGCAGCAAGGGATCGGGCATTGGTGCTTACGACACCGCGGAACGCCGGTGGGCGGGGGTGGGGCCTTACTATGCGATGTTTCCTGCCGCCTTTGCGGATGGAGTCATAGAACGATACAGCGCTCTAGGAGATACGGTACTCGATCCATTCGCGGGCCGGGGCACTGCGTTGTTCAGCGCCGCGGTGCAGGAAAGGTTCGGCGTTGGAGTGGAGGTCAATCCGGTCGGATGGGTTTATGCGCAAGCGAAGTTGCACGCCGCGACGCAGAGTGACGTGAAGGAAAGACTGAAAGAAATCTCACGCTCATCCTGGCGCTTTCGTGACGAAGCGGATCGATTGCCAGCGTTTCATTCGCATTGTTTTTCGCCGTTGGTGCGTGCCTTTCTCTTGGCCGCTCGTGCGATGCTGAACTGGCGTCGCTGCAAAGTCGATTGGACGACCGCTGCGTTGCTATTGGTCAATCTTCACGGAAAGCGCGATGCTTCCTTGTCGAACCAGATGAGGCAGACGAAAGCGATGTCGCCACAGTATGCAATCGAATGGTGGCGAGCGCGAAATCTCACACCGCCGAATATCGATCCTTTGGAGTTCATGGAGAAGCGTCTCGCCTGGCGTTACGCGCACGGTAGCCCGCGACTTCGCGGCTCTCGGGTCTATCTCGGAGACAGCGTGCGACGCCTTCCCGTTCTCGCCGACCAAGGTGAAGTGCAGGCGCGATTGCTTTTCACATCCCCGCCTTACTGCGCGGTGACGAATTACCACTATGATCAATGGCTCCGCCTTTGGATGCTCGGCAGCTCGCCTGAACCGCGCCCCGTCAGCGGATCATCACGTGGGCGCTTCTTGAATCGCAAAACTTACGAAAAGCTCTTGCGTGATGTCTTTAGAAAGGCCGGCGAGCTACTCACGGAAGACGCGATTATTTACGTCCGAACGTATAAGAGCGAACCTACCTTCTCGATCACACGCCGTGTGCTTCGCGACTTGTTCCCCGACAAGCGGATGCGAGCCATTTCGCGCGCGTTTACCACCCCGACTCAGACGACGTTATTCGGAGACGCTCCCGAAAACTCTGGTGAGGCCGATCTAATCTTGAAGCCGTGAGGCGATAAAGCCATCGTTCGATAGCATAGTATTGGGCGATTTCGTTGAACGGGCGCGAGGTTTGTTTCGCGACATTCAGAAGCTTCTGATGCACCGAGGCCGCGACGTTCCTTACCGGTTTCACAGGCTGGCTTCCAGATAGGGGCGAATGACTCTCTCCACGCGGCAAATCCTCGCGAATTCCAGAACCTTCTGAAATTGAGGTTTGCGTCGGTCGCGGTAATTGCGAAGCGCGTCGAGGGCGACATCGAGACCGATCTTGTTTCGATACTTAAAGGCGTCCGCGAGTGTTTTCTCCGCCCCATAGACGCGGATGGAGACACCATCGATCTGATGTGTCTCGACGCCGGCGGCGAATGAATTCGTGGAGAAACGGAACGCCTTTATGGGGGGGTAAGCCAGCCTCGGGTGACGAGCGGTTCTGGGAAGGGCGATTTGAACCTCATGAGGAATTTGCGCAGTCAGCCCGTGAAAAGCCAGGGCTGTGATCAGGCAAAACACAGCCTGTGGCACCTTCATGGCAACCGTGATCAGGTCCGGTTCGCTGAGCGGTAGCATTCCGGCCAGGCGAAACAGACCTCGTCCGGTTTGATCCAGAGCACCGCCGTCGCGCAGTGCATAGAGAGTGCGCGGGTGAATCCCGGCCGCGAGGGCTTCCCTTGTGCGAAGAGTTCCGCCGCGTTCGTGGAAAACACTTTTGGCATGTTCGGAAGGCGAGGACATTGGATGGATAAAGATGCAGTCAGATATTATAATCTGCATGCAATTTTATCCAGAGCAGATTGCGATATCCATAAAGGATAGGGGATATTAGCAAGCGAGCACGTTCCGTATTCCACTCATCCACAATTACTTAAAAGTGGAGGCGAGGGGAGTCGAAACTGTTCGAATGGGCTCCCGGAAATCACTGAAAGACGGCCGGTATCAGCGTCACGTTTCCGCTGAGCGTGGTGCCGCTGAGGATCGGGAGCCCCCTGGCATTGCTCCCGGTGACGATGGGGGCGAGGAAGAAGCCGGCGGCGCCCGGATCATTGTTGTTCTGATAGAGCACGCCGGAGAATGCGGTGGACTTTAGAGTGACGGGGTCCAGGAAGGTGCCGGTGAAGTTCCCGGCAGCGCCGTTGATGGTGACTTTGATGTTGTTCGGGTTGGCACCGGTGAAGAGAAGCCTGTCCGTGGTGAAGAGGACAACGCCCTCGGCATCGGGGGCGGGCAGTCCGCCATCGGAAATGATGAACGTGCCGTCGGTGATTGGGATGGGAGGATTGACGTGGGTTGGCAGGATGTACTCCGCGCCGCCCGCGGTGAGCAGGGTGTTGATGCCTCCGGGGTAGTTCGTCTTCGATATGGCGGGGGGTTTGACCCACTGGACAATGCCGTCGCAATCGGTATCCAGGCGGGGCTCGAACGTGAGGGGACCGCCGACGAAGCCCTTGCTGTTGTAGAGGGCGGAATCAAAGAGCAGGATCTGATGGCCGTAGGGGCCGCTGGCGATGAAGGTCGAGTAAACGAGCGGGGTGCCGTCGGCCAGCTTACCGGTGAAGCTCACGGTGCCGCCCTTCTTGGGAATGACCAGGGTGGCGTAGCTGGAGCCCTGGGGAATCGACGGATCGGTATCCGTGCCGTTCATGATGAGGGTGTACTTCGTGTATTCCTTCACGGATTGCACGGCGGTGTAGGCGGCGTGATAGGCGATGTAGGCCACGGAGCCGTTATTGGAGGCGGCGTTCGAGATCATCTGGTAGCCCGCGGGATTGAGGGGACCGCCGGAGCCGGAGGTGAGGACCATGCCCAGGTTAAACGGGGTGCCGGAGAAGGAGCCGTTCGTGGCGAAGGCGCCCTTGACGGCGGTGGAGACGCCATCCAGGTAAAGCTTGCCGGTGACGGCGCCCTTGGCGGTCAAGGTGAGGCCGGCATAGCCGCGGACGCTATTGCCGGTGCCGCTGAGGAGCCCGGCATAGGACCCGGCGCCCCCGCTGAAGGTCACGGGGCCGTTGGTGCCGGTGGCGGCGAGGCCGACATCGAATTGGGGGGTGGCCGGGTCGTTGCTCGCGACGTCGAGGCCGGCGGTGATTGCGGCAAATCCAATGGGGGTGCAATTGACCGTGAACGTCGCGGTGCCGCCAACGGCAATGGTGCCCGTGCTGATGGGCGTGGCGACGAACCGGTCGGAGCCCTGGACCGTCACGGAAGTGACTACCAGGGGAGCGGTGCCGACATCGACGACGGCGAATTGGCGGCCGGCCGTGGACCCGGAGACGACCGGACCGAAATTGACGGTGCTCACGTTATTCTGGAGCGGGGTCCCGGCCGGCTGCTGGAGGCTGATGACCGGGATGCCGATATAGGTGCCGGTGGTGACGGTGGTTTGCTTGTTGAAAATAGTGACCACCTGCGGGGCAGGCGTGTCGTAATCCGTGGCGGGTGTGAAATAGACGGTGTGCTGGCCGACCGAGAGACCGGAGACGGTAGTGCCGCTGACCTGCGGGGAGCCATTGTCCACATACCATTCCCCACCAGCGGTGGCGGCGGCGGCGGGAAGGATATTGACCATGAGCGAGCCGGCCCAGGGGGTATAGGTGCCGGTGGTGTAGGTGGTCTGGCCGGCGGTGATCGTGATGGGCTGGGGCGCCGGCGGGTTGTAACCCGGGATGTAGGTAAACAGGATGGTGTGATCGCCGGCCGTGAGATCGTCCGAGTTGCTGCCGCTTGCGTAGGATTTGCCCTCGACCTTCCACATGGCAGTTCCGTCCACGGCCGCCTGCGGCAAGATGGTGACATTGGCGATGCCGAACTCGCGGATGTATTTCACTTTGACGATGGCGGTGCCGGTGCCGCTGATATAGACATTCTGATCGGGAGGCGTGATGAAGCCCGGGATGGTGGTAAAGCTCAAGGCATGGTTGCCAACCGTCTGGCCGGAGAGGGTGACGCCGCTGTTATTGGTCGCGGGGCCGCCGTCGAGGAGCCATTGCGCCCCCGCCACGCGAGCGCCCTTCGGCTCAATGATGACCCTGACCGAGGGGGTGGCCGCGTTGCCCTTGAGGATGCGGTTATTGAACGAATCGGCGACGAAGAGGGTGCCGGTTTTCGGGGAGATGGCAATGCCGCGTGGCGAGTAGAAATTGGCGGCAGGACCTACCCCAAGGGCGCTGCCAATGAGACCCGGCACGCCGCCGATGGTGCTGACGTGGGAAACCTTCTTGTCCGGCGTAATCTCGCGGATGGTGTCGTTGCCCGTATCGGCAACGAAAACGTCGCCGTGATCGTCCGCCACGATACCGGCGGGGTTATTGAAGCGAGCCTTTTCATAGCCGTCGTCGCTGCCGCGATGGCCCGGGCTGCCGGCGTAGGTCGAGACCACGCCCGCGAAGGTGATGCGCCGGATGGTCTGGTTCTGGGTATCGGCGACATAGATGCAGTTGGTGCCATCGACGTAGATCCCCTCCGGTTTATTGAACAGGGCGTTGGCGCCCGGCCCGTCATCGGTGCCGGAGACGCCGGGAGTGCCGGCGAAGGTGGAGACGTTCCCATTGATGTCGATCTCGCGGATGGTGTCGTTGCCCGTATCCGCGATGTAGATATCGCCGGTCTTGTCGAAGGCGATGCCGGAAGGGTGATTGAATAGCGCGACGCTGGTGACGCCATTGTCGGTGCCGGCGACGTCCGCGGTGCCGGCATACGTGATGACCTGGCTGCCGGAGGTCACGACCCGGACGGTGTCGTTGCCGGTATCGGCGACATAGGCGAAATTATTGAGGGGACTGACGGCAATCCCGGCGGGGTGATCGAAGCGGGCCAGCGGGCCCGTATTATCAACGGAGCCGGCGGCGTGCGGGCTGCCGGCGAGGGTGGTCACGACGCCCTCCCGCGTCGCGATCCGGATAATATCGTTGCCGGTATCGGCAATGTATATGGGGCCGCCAGGCTGGGCGGTTATCCCGGCCGGGTGGTCAAAGCTCGCCCCCTTGCCGGCGCCATCGGCGCTGCCCGGGATGGTGGGCTGCCCGGCAAAGGTGGATACCTCGGAGCCCGGCGGGATGGTTATGTCGGAGCCCGGCGTGATCGCGCGGATGGTGGAGTTGAGGGTATCCGCCACGTAGAGCGTTCCGGCGGCGTTGACGGCGAGCCCGGTGGGCTCGTCAAACCGCGCGGCGGGACCGTGCCCATCCTCATTGCCCTTGAATCCCGCCTTTCCGCCGTGGCCGTCCTTGTCCACCGCACCGGTCTGGGTGAGACGCCGGATTTGGTCGTTCCCCGAATCGGCGACGTAAATGAGATCTTTCGAGACGACGACGATGCCGACGGGTTTATTGAACCGGGCGTTGGTGGCGCTGCCTCCGCTGGTGCCGGAGACCTTGGGCGCTCCGCTAAAGGTGGTGACCTCGCCATCGGCGGCCAGGGCGCGAATGGTGTCGTTGCCCGTATCGGCAATGAGGAAGCGCGCGTGGGCGTTATCGAGGGCAATGCCACGAGGGTGGTGGAAAAGGGCCGCGGAGCCGGCACCGTTGTTGGTGCCGGTGGTCAGCGGCTGGCCGGCGACGGTGGTGACGTTGCCGAGGAAAGTGACCTTGCGGATGGTGTCATTGGTGGTATCCGCGACGTAAATGGCGCCGCTCCCATCGAGCGCGAGGGCGGAAGGGGCGTTGAACTGCGCGAGGGAGCCAAATCCGTTGGAGGTGCCGGAGACTCGCGGCTGGCCGGCCAGGGTGGTGACGACGCCGGCCGGGGATATCCTGCGGATGGTATTGTTGCCGGTATCCGCGATGTAAAGGGTGCCATCCTTGGTGGCCGCGATACCCGCCGGGGCATTGAATTCGGCACTCGGGCCCGTGCCATCGTCGGTGCCGGTGACGCCTGCGGTGCCGGCGATGGTCGAGACGACGCCGAGCGGGGTTATCTCCCGGATGACGTGATTGCCCGTGTCTGCGACATAGACATTGCCCGAGCCGTCAGTTGCTACGCCCTCGGGATAAACGAATTGCGCGGCCGTACCCGTGGCGTCCAGATGGCCGAGGCCGCCGGCTTCGCCCGCAAAATCCTCCCATCCGTAATCATAGACGGCGCCCAGGAGATGGGTGTGGGTGAGGAGGCCGAGGGAAATGAGGGCAAGAAAGAAACGCCAGGGTTGTCTCATGGAAGGCGGGCAGGGGTTATGGGGACCCCTTGATTCCTTAGCGGCATCAGGTCCAAGGGGAAAGAATATTCGGGGGGTAGGCGATACATACTAACGGCGGGCGGCGTGCGAAATATAGACGGAGAGGAGGTGAATTCAAACTTATGCTGCACTGGGCACTCGTATTTCTTGTAATCGCGATCATCGCAGGGCTGCTCGGTTTTGCCGGGCTGGCCGGAGCTGCCGCCGCGATTGCGAAGGTCCTGTTCGTGCTCTTTCTGCTGACGTGCGTGGTGTTGTTCGCAATGGCCATGTTCATCGGCAGGAAGGTCTTGTAACGGGACGCAAAAATTGAAACGCGGATGGGAAAGCACCCACCCCGGAGCGCGCGCCCCCGAAGGATATTCGCCGGAGGGGGAGTAGGGCGGAGTATTATAACCAGTTCAGGTTATGCTGTCGCCCGGCCTCCGGCCGGGAAACCCTTCACCTAGCCAACGGTGGTTTGTCCCCGATATCAGGGCGTGCCGCCGCGGATGGCATCCTCATGCTCTTCCCGCATCTCCAGCATCACGCCCGCGAGGTGGATGGCCTGCAGGGAACTCGAGTCGAGGTCCAGCGCCTTGATCACATGCTTGTTGGCGGCATCGAAGTCGCGGAGGTTGATCGCGCGCTTGGCGGCCCGCAGGTAGTAGTCGCAATCCTTCACGCCGGAGAAGCTCAGGGGCTGCACGTGGCGGGAGAGGATATCCCGGACGACCTCGCGCAATTGGTCCGGCGTGGGCGGTTTCGGCAGGAAATCGATTGCGCCGAGCTTCATGGCGCGCACGGCGTTGGGCACATCGCCAAAGGCGCTCACGAAAACCGCGGGCGTGGTGATCCCGCGAGCCTGCATGGTCTCGAGAAGCTCGAAGCCATCCATGCCCGGCATCCGGAGATCGAGGATGGCAGCCGCGTGCGTCCGCTCCTCGCAGGCGGCCAGGGCGGCGTCGCCGGAGGCGGTCTCGAATAATTCGTAGCCCTGCCCGGCCAGCGCCGCGCGGTACATCAGCCTCACGTTCGGTTCATCGTCCACGATCAGGATTGGGATGCTCATAAAGGGGTGGGTGGTGGGTGGTGCATCTTTGCCTTAATCTGTCGCGATTAGGCGGCCTTTCTTGCCGCGCCGGGATGATGCCACTCGGGAGAGTGGCGTTCCCAGGGATGATGCTCTTAGCCAGCGTCATGCCATTGCGGCGGCAGGTTCTCAAGAGCCTCGCGGCCAGTAACTTCGGAGGCAACGGTTATTTCCCGCGCATGCGCGGGCATTGCATTCTGCAAGATTCCCTCTTTCAGACCCGTGCGAATTGCGGGATGTCCGGCGGAGCCGCGCCTACTCCTGGCCAGGCGCGGAATCGGGTTCCGGCTTCGGCTCTTCCTCCTCAGCCGCGGGGGGTTGCACGGCCCGCTTGTTACGGAGAAGCAGCCATTGCGCGCGGAAACGTTCCTTCCAGTTCCGCCGCCGGACGTATTGAGGGCTGGTCTTGATGTCGAGGATGACCTCTTCGAGTTGGGCGCGCCCCTCGTCAAAGCGGCCGGTCTTCAGGAGGAACTCGGCGTACTCGATGTGGGCCTCGAAGTAGCTGTGCTTGTCCAGGAACTCGAGGTAGAACTCCTCGGCCCGCGCGTTATTGCCGAGGCTGGCCTGGCAGCGGGCGGCCTGGCGGAGGACCTCGTCGGTGTCGTAATCGCGCTGCTGGCGCAGGATTTCCTCGACCAGCGGCCATGCTTCCTCGGCGCGATTTTGCGTTACCAGCAGATGGCCGAGCTTTGCGCGGACGTCGAGGAGCTTCGGGTCGCGTTCCAGCGCCTTCTTGTAGGCGGCTTCGGCGTCCGCGAGCTTGTTGAGGCGCCAGTAGTTATCCCCGAGGTCCTCGTAGCAGGCCGCGTTATCCAGATGGCGGACGCGGGCCTTGATTTCGTCCGTGGCCCGCAGATTGCGCAACCAGCCGCCGATGGCGGCGTCCGCGCGCGAGCTGTCCCACTTGAAGTTGATAAAGTAGATGAGCGCGCCGATCCCCCAGAACGCGATGATGATCCAGTACCAGTAATACTCGCGGCGATGGCTGGCGCAATCCACCAGCATCCAGATGGAAAACGCCAAAACGGGCAGGGCAATAATGCCGAGCCCATCGCGACCGAGCATGGAAAACAGTTCGCCCATACGAGTCTGTTGTACACCGGAGCAGGATGCCGGCCAATGGGATTCAGTGATGCTTTAGCGCGCCACGTTCACATTCAGGTTCACGTTATCGTGCCCCTTCTTCGGCTTCTTGACCTCCCGCGGGGCATCCTTCGCCGTGATGGATACTACGGATTGGTTATCGGAAGCCAGCGTGAACGAGGCCACCATCCCCGCCCTCAGTTGATCGATCGTTACCGGCAGCCCGTCCAGAGTCGCCTTCGTCGTCCCCGTAACCGCGTAGTCCTCCTGCCCGGAATCTCCCGTCTCAACCGTCACCGACATCGGTGAGACCTCCACAATTGTCAGCAACTTCTTCGGATCGAGTTGATGCTTTTTCTTTTTCGCAAACGTCGTCGTGCTGCAAACCAGCCCCACCATTAAAAACACAACAAGCGTCCTGATATTCCGTGGGGTCATAATCGACAACACTAAGACCCTCCCACCTCCCTCGTCAAACCCCGTTTTCCCATCGGCATATAGCGCCCCCCTCGCGAAGCGTGTACTTGAACTTACACTTGAACTTGAACTTGCACCCTCAGGTTCACGGAGGGGGTTCAAGTGTAAGTGTAAGTTCAAGTAACCCGCCGCCATTGTCCGCTACCCCTCCCCAATTCAGACATCCTCCTCCCCCCGCGCCACCCGCCTGATAATCCCCCTCTCACTCCCCTCGATAAACCCCACCAGCCACTCGATCTCCTCCCCGCCCCACAGCGTCTTCCGG
>Ga0182024_10026425_pt1 | contig 10200 bp, 9 predicted proteins | sample P32metaG_FD_120480 | JGI IMG/M metagenome (GOLD analysis project Ga0182024, IMG submission 120480) | Permafrost microbial communities from Stordalen Mire, Sweden - P3-2 metaG (Illumina Assembly) | ecosystem: Environmental > Terrestrial > Soil > Wetlands > Permafrost | place: Sweden: Stordalen...
TGACTTGCATTTTGCCCGATCTACTGCGATTGCCCCAAAGAGTCCCGTGCCCAAAACGGATGCTATCGAGTCGGGCGACGATATGCCAGCCAAATCCGAAAACCCCCATCGCTGCCCCGCCGCCCCTCTCTCAAATGTCTCTAAATGTCCCGGAATGTCTCGCTTTTTGCACTTATTTTAGCAATATTATGACAAATGTCACGCTTGGCACGACCCCTCGGGTGGCGCAACAGGATATTGCTTGCGTTGATCGGCGGCCTTTGGTTAACTGCCGGGAACACCTCAAGGAGCGCACATGCCCGCACGGCTCCGTCGGCCTTCTCTGCTCCGTTGCACCGCATTCACGCTGATCGAGATACTGGTCGTAACTGGCATCATCACCCTGCTCGCTGCGCTGGTGCTCAGCGCCATTGCGTCGGCGCGCCGGCAGGCGCAGGCGGTGGTCTGCCGAAGCAACCTCCGCCAGATCAGCATCGCGATGACGGCGTACGTCGTCGAGACCGGCTACTATCCCGGCTGCCAGCACTTCGAGGGCTTCAACTCCGATCGCACCTTCGCCGTCTGGCCGATCCGCCTGCGCCCCTATCTCGCACCGGGCGTCGTCGCGGGAACCGATAACGCGCTTCGCGTCTTCCACTGCCCTTCCAACGACATCGCCATCGACTGGCAAATCACCTTCGGCTCCGGCAGCCAATATGCCATCCAATCCGACCGCGGCTTGGGCTATCGCCCCGGCGAGCGCCTCCTCCAATCCAGCGGCCTGCCGTTCAGCTACGGCTACAACGACTGGGGCGCCGGCAACAACGGCGTGGGCAACGCCCTGCAACTGGGCCTCGGCGGAGACATCAACTATCCCCCCGGCCCCAACGCCTACGGCACCGAACTTCGAGCCACCCGCGTGAAGATCCCTTCCCAGATGATCGCCGTTGCCGATTCTTTCACCGACAGCGTCTTCGACTACAACATCGACCCCAACGACATCAACGAAAATCCCGGCAAACTCCAAAACAACGGCGCCAACGTGCTATTCTGCGACGGCCACGTCGACTGGTATCTCCAGTCCGACCTCACCAACGTCAACCCCGCCACGCCCCAGGGCACGGCCATGAACCAGATGTGGAACAATGACTACGCAGTCCACACCCAGCATTGATCGGAGGGCAGCCGTCCCGCCACCCTCTGCGGCAGCCGAGCTTCGCGGCTGGCCGAAGCTCTGGCTTTACCTAATCCTCGCCGCTATTTCGATCTTCAACGCGGGCTGGATTCTGAATCAAGCGGGCGTCTCCTTCTCCCACCCGTTCGCGCCAACGGATGCCGAGCACCATGACGTGCATCGCCGCCAGGCGGCGGCCATGCTGGATGGCCACTTCTGGCTCTCCCGGTCGATTTTTGACACGCATTTCGACAATGTGTACGTGAATGGGAAAGTCCAACAGGTCTGGGGGCTCGGCGTGCCGATGTACCTCATCCCTTTCGAGCTATTTGGTCGGGCGATCGGCATCTCTCCGTTTCCTGACCGGATTACCTTGGGGATCTTGCTCGCCGCATTCTTCTTCTACTGCGGGACGCTGCTAATGCTTCTGCCGGATCGCGGCTTCTCGATCGTACAGGCGGCGGGAATCGTAGCAGTAATCGCGTTCTCCCCGCCGCTTCTGAACCTCTTGCTCAACGGCCCTCAGTACGTTTACGAAGACGCTTCGGTCGTCGCGCTGCTGACCTCCCTGGCGATTTTCGTCGCCGTCGTCCGTTTCATCGCCCGTCGGCAAATGTCGGACTACTGGATCTGCTGCCTGCTCGGTGGTATGAGCGGCCTGGTCCGTCCGACCCACGCCATCTATGGACTGCTCGGCCCGGCGATTTGCTGCGTGCTCCTCCTGCGCGATCACCGTGTCCGAGCGGCGATCATTCCGCTCCTGCTTATGGTTGCCGGTATGGCGTTTTTAGCCGTCAGCAACAGAATTCGCTTCGGGGCGTTCACCGAGTTCGGTCACAAGGAAACTCTGACCAGCGCCGACGGAGAAATGACCTCGCGATTCGTGAACCCGATCTCCGTAGAGCCGCCGTTGGTCGCGGCACGGGAGTTGTGCGGAGCGCTTTTCTTTGCCTTCGGCGATATTCGCCACATGGGCTGGTTTGACCCCCATCTTTTTCCTGGCCAGGCCGACTGTTTCAGATGGCGGGATTTTTATGTCACGTCATATGATCCCACTCTGTTGGCACTTGTTCTGGGCGGCGTTGCGTTAGGCGTATGGAGGATACCGAGATCGGGCCGCCAGTGTGCTGTCGGGAACCGACCACCACTTCGGGTTACTGCCTGCTTCCTTAACTGCTTGCTTGTTTGGGGAAGCATCTCGTCAATTGTGATCTTCGCCTTCATGGTCTATTACCCAGGCTTGTGCGTTCGATATTTCTACGATCTTTGGCCTGGATTCCTTGGATTGATCGTGTTTCTCTGGGTCACCACATCTGGTCGCCATCAGAAGGCGGCTGCTGCACTCCTTACTTCCTGGCTGGTTTTCCAGTGCTATCGGATGGATTGCAGGATGACGCCGCTGCCAGCCCTTAGCTTTGCCGAGGTGCAACAGCCCCATTTCGACTCACAGAACGTTTTGAGGCTTCGAACGGCGGGATTTTACGACTCGTCGCACTTGCCGCCCCATCGACTCTGCCAAGGGATCGACTTCGAAAACGGGATATCAGCGTTCGAAGCCCGCCTTCCGCTTGACGCGCCAAGGTTTCTTGAACTTGTTGTGGGACGCAGGCAACCAAGCTCATCGACGGACGACCGGCAAGACGTCTACCGCGCACGGATATCCGATTGCGAGCTTCCGTTGCTTTCCGTTGTCGAGCAGAACAATGGCAACTGGAGCCGGGTAACTTTCGGGGTGCCAACCCGGATAACTAACGAGAGGAGCGACGAATTACTATTCTTATCGTTCGTCAAATGGGGCGACGTGCGCGATCAGCGAAGCACCCGAAATGTTGTCTCGGTTCGCTGGCGCTGAAGGCGGACAGCATCGCTCAATAGAAGAGGACTGCGGCGGCCGTTACTGGCACAGCGATGGAGTCGGGGACGGCGAAAATGCCAGTCACCCGGGCGAACAACTCGAAAAGTCTGTGCGCTCATAACAGCACATTAACCAAAGAGGGCAGGCCCTATTTATCTGTTTTGCCCCTACCCGTGACGACTAGGAACAGCGCAGCATAAGCGGGCTCACTTAGCACTACAGCGCTGGCTCGTTCATAAGTCGTTGATTTTCAGGCCATTGGCCCTCGTTTTTGGGGCAGAATCACAGAACCAGCGCTGCAGTGTTAATAACACGGCGAAGTGCCGACGCAGAATCCACATTTTTCGCTCATGAAAGATTGTTACTATCGCTAAAGGCGAGATGCGTACCTCATCTTCACGGACTCCGATCCTCCTGGTTACTGGGGACGGCCCGTATAACCCTTCCTTTCTTCCAGAGCAAAAAGATCAGTCCCGCCACGATCAAATTCGCGCAGATGAGGGCGATCGTTCGGAGGTTGGTCCATTTCCCCTTTGCGTAGGACGGCGCGACAGTGAGCAAGCCAGTCGTTACGTACTGCCTCTTGGTACTTTCGTCGATTGACGGAACAGTCCGAAGCTCCCCATGCGGTGGCATGTGCAACACGCCAGCACTCTTCTCCGCCAGCGGCTCCAATCTATACTGCCCGTTTGGCAGCACCGTGTATGCGATGGTACGAACTCGATCGACAACTCGCGTACCAGGTGAGAAACGAACGTCTAAATCTTCGGGAGAAAGGTGGCCAACATCAAAAGACAGCAGCTTGTACGACGTCTCCGTTTCTTCTTTTGCGGCCGAGTTTCCCACAAGAGTGAGGACATCATCTGGAACCCATATCCCGCTCACTCTCTGAAAGTGTTTCGCTTCTACCGTGTTTTTGATGTACGTGGCCCCCGACTTATACGAATAGTTAAATCGAGCAATTGCAAAATCTCGATTCCCATCTTGGACGAACTCCCAGTGATTGCTGCTATTCCGAACCTGTGAGTCAACAGACGTTTTCACACATTCATCCCCATTTTCGCTCGACAGGTCGACAGATACCTTATACGCGGACCGCGGAAGGGCACGAAGCCAGTCGATCACCGATGATTGGTCCGGTGTTCTTATTGGCAAGCGAATTCGGATCCCAAGCAATTGGTTGAACTGGGTCTCGGAAAATGTTATGTTCTCCCTCGATAGTATCGATCCCTGCGCATTCGATGAATGCATATAGCTGGCCGGAACAAGTCCCTTTCCCGCGCGACCATCCCAGCTTGTTGTGTACTCTACCCGGACAGACTTCGGATCTCCCCAGTTGTAATTAATCACGTGGGTCCACAACTGCGATCCTTTACGCCGAAAAACGAATTCATCATCGTGAAGATACCGACGTGCTCTCGTCTCAACGTCTATGTTGATAGTTGTCGCATGCAATTTGTAATCAATATTATCCAAGATTCGGTCGCGATCGGCGAGAAACGCAAGAACTATGTCCTCCTTTTGTTGCGCTGAAAGTTGGAGGAACGCCGCGCGGTCGAAGGTCGGATTAGCTGAAGCTATCTCTGCCGAAATCGTGATGACAACAACGAGGCGAATGAGTTGGCTAAAGTTGAGGGAACTAGCCATGAGAGCCCCTCTCCAATGAACGAGTTACCTATTCCGCAAGGCTAGTTAGAACACTCGTAGAAATTGCATGGATTGGTTGAAGGATTTAAGGCCGAACAAATGCAAAGCGTTATCCCTGGCTCTGGAGTGAAGGTCATGCATACACCTGTTTCCACTGTTCCACATGGGACCTGCACGCTACTACCTTCGCAATCTTGGGGCGGGTCACCCTGGGTTGTATAGTCCCAAGTAACGTACGCACAGAGGTATGAGTTGGCTGGAACTGAGGCCCAGCATCCTGAACACCCCGCGCCGTTACTCGACACGCAGTTGCCGTTGCTATCAAACAAACAGCTTCCTGGTCCTGAAGAGGGCGAGGGGGAGTATGAGTCGCAGTTATCTGTATCGGAAAGGCACGTGGGAACTACACCAATGCTGTCGGCTCGCACATAACGCACTAGCACCAGAATAGCAAAACCAACCGCGAAAGCGAAGACCGAAATGACGTATCGCATAGACGTTCTCCAGCTAGAATAGGCGGATTCGGACTTGTTCGTTTCGCTCATTTCATCGCACGAGCACCACCACCGGTATTTCGGTGCTGTAGCTCTCGTATGCCATTTGCAGTCGGGCGACGTACGTCGTCTTTGGCTGCGAAGTACAGACCACTATAACACGAACTGTCGCAGACGTGGTCGTATACTGCTCCTCGTCAAACGAGACCATAAATAGCTTTGGATCAATGCCTGAGATCCGAATGGATCCCGGCTCGATTCTACGATCGGAGGGCAGATGCACGGTCAAGCTAAGGCGCGATCGGTTGACATTTTGGCGATTGCCGTCCCTGAAGTCAAACAGTATTGAGGCCCGATCTGCCACAACTGCCCCCTGGAACCGAGCCACGACGGGTATCAATAGCGGCTCAACGCTTTGTGAGACCGTAATACGCACGTTGGAGTCTAGGCGGCCCTCAGTTGCGTTGCCGTTCAGGGAGGCAACGAATTCTACCTCCTTGATGCTCCCATCGCCGCTCGAAAGAATCCTCGTCCCCTTCTGCTCGATCATTACATCGCTATTCTCCGCTACGGCAGAATCAACGACCCGGTTAATATCGGATAAATACACAGAGAACTCCCGCTCGCGCTTCTCGCCGAACGCAAGATCCCCGAAGTCTATCCTCGCTGGAGTTGTTCGTACGTCGTGCCTTATAGAGGCCCGCATCTCAAGCAGAGCGTTCGCTGGTGCGCCGCTGTCGGTCAGAATCGTAATTTTGGCAGCCTGCAGTCCGGATCGTCCGAACCATCGAGCTTTGACCGGTATTTCGACGGTGCCTCCGACAGGAACGGCTTGGACTGAGGAGCTCGCGGTTGTACAACCGCAAGTCGTTAGGATATTTTGGATATGCACGACGCGACCCGCGCGATTCTTAAGTCTGAAAACGTGTTCTAGGCTTCCCGCACGAGTACTGTCCACTTCACCGAAATCATACTCGGGCTCATTACAGACCAAGCCTGACCCCGCATCAGAGCGGTTAGAGCGGACGACAGAGTTCCAAGTTGCGACTGTACCGGCAAGGAGAATGGGTATTGATGCAGCGCAGAATAGTCCCAGTGCGCTGAAAAACCATCGGCCATTTGCAGGCGTGCGACTCAGCACATTGTACTCCCAATCGGCTCGAAATGCTATGGCAACCGCAACATGATGGAAACGATGCTTCTGGAAGTAAAGAGAAAAAGTGACAACAATTCCGAATTCCTCAGGCGATTCGCGGGCACCACGCGCCATGCTATCGCGGGCGACGTTGGCCTGACCTTTTTTGAGTAACGCGGTGGCGCGACGCCATCATCAATGTCGGCGAAGACAAATATCCGAATTTGGTGCTCGCGAACAGGCGTCTCGCGATTGTATCCTGTGGGGCGGTTGGTTCTCCATCGAGAATTACCTCGCTTCAGTGTGACTACGACGTTCGTATGAGCGGACATCTTTTTGATTCACAGTGTGTCCGGCGTTTCTATTCTCGGGAGACGAAACTGAACTTGGTTAGGAAAAGTAGTGACGGAATGCTCGTGGCCCAAACCCCAAGGAACAACTCTGCGGAGACTTCACTGAAGTCTAGCACGCGTGTGCGGACCCGCCTAACTCGGCTCTGGGATTCCATCGCGCGCTGGCCTGTGTGCAGTTGCCTTCTCGGCACGATCCTGGTCGGCGCGGCATGTCTTAGAGGATACGAGTTGGCGACGCGGCCAACACTCTTGCCGACGCCGCTCGCCGGGCGCTGGGTTTGGACCGCAATCGTTGAAGTCGAGTTCCTTCTGGGAACTTGGCTAATCTTCGGGCCGAGCGGCCGGCGAATGTGGATTGCCGCCTTGGTTGTTTGGACGATCTTTCTGTGCATTTCGACGGCAGAAGCCCTTGAAGGCGCTACCTCCTGCCATTGTTTTGGACCACTTCGCGCCGATCCGCGCTATACCGCGATCTTTGACGCGCTTTGCATTGCGATGCTCTGCCTCGCCAGGCCGCCCGAGGTCGCGCAGTTCCCCCTGCCCGGATTGCGGCGATCCCGGAATGCAATTGTTGGCGCGGTCGCGATGTGCGGAGTGGCGTTGGTCGCCTGGAGTTTGTCGCGGCAAGCAAATACGCGCGGGGATGATGCCGGTTTCACCGCCACGGGCGGAACAGTGCTGCTCAGTCCAGAGAAGTGGATCGACAGGCCATTTGTTCTGGGCGGTTATACGGACATTGGCGGCCAATTGGATCGGGGCGAATGGCTGGTGCTTTTCTATCATTATGATTGCGAGCACTGCCAGCGTGCGGTCCCTCGGTATCTCGAGTGGCAGGAAACGCACCAATGCACCTCGGGCGGGCGAAGGTTAGCGTTGGTGGAGATGCCGCCTTATGCACCACCAGGCGAACGACTGGTTCCCTTCGATACGCTGGCCCAGACTGGGCGCCTAAGTGATTCGCGGGACTGGTTTGCCACCGCTCCGCTGGCTGTCGTGCTGCATGATGGCATCGTGCGCGCGGTGGCGGCGGGAGACGAGGCGGAGAATCCTGAGTGGCTTGCGGGCCGGAGCGCGGTTTCGATGAAATGAGCCTTTTGCCGAACAGGACTTTGGCGCGGCGATGAAGACGCCCGGCGGTGGGAGGGCGAGGCTCCAGCCGAGCCGAGGCGTGCTCGACATTCGCGGCTCGGCGGGAGCCTCGCCCTCCCTATCCGGGCTCGACAACTCTTGAACTGTCTGCTCATGGGAGCTCGCATGGCCAACTCAGGTCCGGTCATCATCATCGGGGCGGGGCCGGCGGGACTCACCGCGGCGTACGAGCTATCCAAGCACGGCATCACCGGGACGATCATCGAGGCGGACGACGTCGTCGGCGGGATCGCGCGGACGGTCGAGCGGGACGGGTATCGCTTCGACATTGGCGGGCACCGGTTCTTTACCAAGGTGCCGGAAATCGAGCGGATCTGGGAGGAAATGCTCGGCGAGCCGATGCTGGTCCGGCCCAGGCTCTCGCGCATCTATTATGATGGCAAGTTCTATGATTACCCGCTGAAGGCCGCCAACGCGTTGCGGAACATGGGCGTGGGATCGGCGGCGCTGTGCGTGGCCAGCTACCTCAAGGCCCGCCTGCGGCCGGTGCGGAAACCGGAGAACTTCGAGCAATGGGTGACCAATCAATTTGGCGCCCGGCTGTTCAACATGTTCTTCAAGGCCTACACCGAGAAGGTGTGGGGATGCCCCTGCACGAGCATCGGCGCGGATTGGGCCGCCCAGCGGATCAAGGGACTGAGCCTGGGCAAGGCCGTGCGGCAGGCGCTGTTCGGCAGCTCGGGCGGCCCGGTGGTGAAGACGCTGATCGACGAGTTCAAGTATCCGCGGCTGGGGCCGGGGCAGTTGTGGGAGAACTGTGCCGCCAAGCTTCGGTCCAATGGCTGGCGGATCGAGATGAAAACCCGCGTGACGGGAATGAGCGTCGCGGGGGGCGAAGTGCGCCGAGTGAAGATTCGCTCGGCGGACGGGCGCGAGGAGTCGCTGGAGGCGGATTACGTCTTTTCATCGATGCCGTTGCGTGAATTGGTGGGCATGCTGGAAGCGCCGCCTGCGGTCGCGGAGGCGGCCGATCGGCTCTCATATCGAGACTTCCTGACCGTGGCATTGGTGATCGATCAGCCGGGTTTGTTCCCGGACAACTGGATCTATATCCATTCGCCGGACGTGCGTGTGGGCCGCATCCAGAACTATGGCAACTGGAGCCCGGCCATGGTGCCGGACAAGGGGACGAGTTGCGTGGGCATGGAATACTTTGTTTTCCAGGGAGATCAGCTTTGGAACAAGGAAGACTCGGAGCTTGTCTCGCTCGCCTATGATGAGCTCGGCCGCGTCGGGCTGGCGGGTGGGAAACTCATCAAGGGCCATGTCGTTCGAATGCCCAAGGCCTATCCCGTCTATGATCCGGGCTATGCCGGCCGGCTCGACACCATACGAGCCTGGCTGGGCAGGCACGTGAGCAATCTATATTGCATCGGCCGCAACGGGCAGCACCGCTATAACAACCAGGACCATTCAATGGCCACCGCGTTGATTGCCGCCCGGAACGTCGCGCTGGGCGAAGACCGCGACCCATGGGCGGTGAACGACGACGCGCAGTATCACGAGATTGCACGGACCGAGCGCCAAGCGCCGATGATTCCCCGCATGCTGGCCGCGGCCCACTGACCGCGCCGTTCGGCGGTTCACAGTTGATACGTATCGTTTCCGTTGGCGGTCCCGTTGCCGAAGTAGAGGCCGAGGGTGTTGATGTCGTTGGCGTTCAGCACGCCGTCGTCGTTGGTATCGCCAAAGGCCCACTCGTTGCCGGTCGAGGCGCCGCCGTCGTAGTTGAGGCCCTGGATGTTCACGTCGTTGGCGTCCACCTTGCCGTCCAGGTTGAAGTCGCCGGTGTAGGTGTACTTGACGATGATGTCGTTGGACCCCAGGGTCTCGCTGGAGTTACCCACCTGCCAGGCGTGGAAGGGGCTTCCCAAATCGGTGTTGTCCACCACGGCAAGCTGCACGCTCTCCTCGCCGTCGCTGTTGTCCTGGCTCCTGGCCACGGTGCTGGTCAGGCCCTTGCCGTTCCATGCCCCGCTGTTGCGGCCGGTTTTCACCAGCCCCTGCACCGCCGCCAGGGCGTTGTAGCCATTGGGGTCGTTGCTGCCGGTGTGGACAATCAGGTCGTTGTCTTCCAGGTTCAACGTGCTGGAGGCATCGACCGACAAGGTCGGGTCGCTGCTCGCCCCCAGCACGCCGATCACCAGCGTGTTGTGACTGGAGTGATGGTTGGAGGCGACGAACTCGCCATTGGCCAAATCGCCCGAGGTGGGTGCATCGGCCTGGGTCACGTCGATGCCGGCCCCGTTGCTCAGGGTGATGCCCCCGACGTGGATGTCCACGTCCGCGATCGCCGGGGTGATGGCCAACTGGGCGGCAGAGCCGCTGGCCACGATCATCGGCTCGTCGGAGCCGGGATCGGCGATGATCGTCGCGGCGCCGGTCACCGTCAGCGTGTGCGTCGTGGAATTCCA
>Ga0182024_10026426_pt1 | contig 10200 bp, 10 predicted proteins | sample P32metaG_FD_120480 | JGI IMG/M metagenome (GOLD analysis project Ga0182024, IMG submission 120480) | Permafrost microbial communities from Stordalen Mire, Sweden - P3-2 metaG (Illumina Assembly) | ecosystem: Environmental > Terrestrial > Soil > Wetlands > Permafrost | place: Sweden: Stordalen...
CCTCTACGTCGTCACCAATCTGAACGCTTCCGGCCCCGGTTCCTTCGCCAACGGCGTCGAGCAGTCCAACAGCATCATCGTCTTTGCGGTCGGCGGAACCATCACTCTCACATCCTCCATTTCCGCCAAGAGCAACATCACGGTTCTCGGCCAGACCGCTCCGGGGCAGGGAATCGCCATCGAGGGATACGAACTGTCGTTCTCGGAACAAGCCAACGTGGATTTACAGTACATCCGTGTCCGCGAGGGCAGCACGGATTCGGACGCCAGCAACGCCAGCATCAACCTCGGCGACCTCAACGGCGGCATCCTTGATCACGTCTCGGCGGAGTTCTCGCAATATGATAACATCGACGCCGTCGGCGCCAACAGCGCCGCGGACAACATCACCTATCAGAACGATCTCGTGGCCGATCCGATTCTGAGTCAGGATCTCAATCTGCACGAGGAGGGAAACCAGACCACCTACCTCGGCGACGTCTTTGCCAACAATCACGGCCGCGATCCGCTGGCCAAAAGCAACAGCCAATATGTGAACAATCTCGCGTATGACTACGGATATGCCTTCACCACCGGCAATTCGGCCGGGAAATTCGATTACGACATTCTCAACAATTACTTCATTCCCGGCCCCGCCACGACCAACAACGCCGATGCCTTCTACCAATTGGACAACAACCAGAGCGCCTACGCTTCGGGAAATCTTCTCAACACGACCAAGGGCACGCTCGGCGGCACGACGGTCATTCCCGAAAGCAACGGCAATACCATCAACGCCCTCCCCTCGGAGTATTCCCCCGAGACCCAGTTTCTCCCCACGCTCAGCGCCACGCAGGCCTATTACTTTGACACGGTTCAGGCCGGCGATTCCGTCGAGAACGGCACCGGCACATACACGACCACAAATACCTTCAGTCCCACGCTCGGTTACGATCAACTCGATACGCAGATCATGTCCCAGGTCACGTCCCTGGGCACCGCCGGCAGAATCTTCAACGAACCGGACGACGACGGCTTTGCCGCGCCATACTTCGGAACCACCAACGGCGGAAGCTGGACTTTCGTCAGTTCCGCCGGCGATGACATCCCCGACACCTGGGCTGTCGCTCACGGAATGAACAAGACCAGCCTCGCCGCCGCTACATACAAAAACGCACTCGGCTACGACATGATCGAGGAATACGCCCAGCAAATGGGCGACACCTACAACACCCAGGTATGGACCAATGGCAGCGGTGACTGGACCACTGGAACGTGGTCCTCGGCAACGCCCGGCGACTACGATCACGCCGTCATCAGCGGCGCCGGTTCGGCCAGCATCGGGAACGGCGACGTCGCCGACGCGTTCTCCGTCGCCATCGGCGGCAGCGGCGTATCCTTCAATACCGTCGCCGGCAGCGGAGGCGAATCCCTCAACGTCAATGGCGGATCGCTCTATGTGCAGGACACCATCTACGTCGGCAATCAAGCCAACGCCACATTCAACATGAGCGGCGGAACCGTCATGGCCGACAACGTGCAGCTTGGCAACACCGTCTGGGACGTCAACGGCAATCCGACGAATTACACCGGCACGTTCAATCTAACCGGCGGCAATCTGGAGGTCGGACAGATCGTCAACGGCGCCGGCTCGCCGAACAACTGGACCGGCGGCGGCAACTTCTTCTGGAGCGGCGGCACCGTCCAGGCGTGGGGCAATCTCAACATCAACGCTCCCGCGACGCTCGGCCTCGGCGGCGGCATCGTCAACACTGTCGGCCCCGACGGCGTCACCTACACCGGCGTCATTTCCGGCGCGATGTCCGGCTCCGGGTCCTTCACCAAGGTCGGCGCTGGCTCGCTTCTGCTCTCCGCCGCCAACACCTACACCGGCCCGACCACCGTCACGGGCGGCATCCTCGACATCAGCGGCTCGCTGGCCGCCAACGGCTCCAACAGCATCTTTATCGCCGCCGATTCCACCGGCAAGACCCAACTCAATCGCAGCACACCGCTCGGCTCCAGCTATGCCGGCTACGGTTCCTCCGTCACTTCCGGCCTGCTCAGCACCGCCGACATCGTGCAGGGAATGAGCGTCACCAACAATCCCAGCGCCGCCAAGGCCATCAACATGCGCTGGCAACTTCGCACCAGTGCCCAAACGCCGACGGGCGTCGGCGCCCTGGGCCTGGTCAGCGAGATCATCACCATCACCGGCATGGCCAACTCCGGCACCACCGGCGCCGGACAAACCGATCCCTTCGCCCTCCAGATGAAATTCAGTCCGACCTATTTCAACGGCAGCGCCGGTGAAAAGGCGGCCGCCGACGCCAGCCAGATTCAACTGGTTTCGCAAAGCGGCAGCACCTTTGTGAACACCACGACTGAGAATTTCGGCGCCGGCGCCCACGTGATGACCGACGTCGAAACGTCCTGGCAGACCTTTGCCTCTGCCAACAGCATCACCGATTCCAACGTCGGCAGTTATCTCGGAAGCTGGGGTGTGGACGTGGCCGACAACGAGGTCTGGGCCGTTGTGAACCACAACACGACCTTCGCCGCGGACGTGGTTGCCGTGGTTCCGGAGCCGGCCGCCGCGAGCGTTCTGCTCACCATGGGCGCCGGTGCCCTGGCGCGGCGCCGCCGCCGCGCTGATTCAAACGCATGAGCAAGACAGGTCTCCGCTATTTTGCGGCCGGGAAGTTCTCCACGTGAAAATCTCCGCGCCGGCCGATGTAGATCGCTTTGCGGCCCTTGAGAAACACCCAGTAGACTGCGCATCCGGCCGACATGATTTGCCGCAAGAATTGAGCGTAATCCGTTTTACCCTGTTGGATGGATCGAAGCGCGGCCACAACGCCGTCGGCGGAGAACTCCTCGGCGATGTTCGGCGGATCGGCCAGTGGAAGCGGATCGGTCACTGAATCGCCGGCGGCGTTGTAGTGCGTCTTCTCCAGCCGCGCCAGATCAGCCGAGTACCATTCCACTCCGATTCTGGTCAATTCGGCCAGTGACTGCGGAAAGGTCATTTGATTGGCGAAGGCAGGCCGGGTTGCCTCGAGAATGACCGCCACGTTCAGTTTATGCGCCATGACTAAACTCCTTGCCGGCCGCTCGTCCGGGTGAAAAACCATGCTGTGCATTGGAGCGGAATGCACAACCGCGTTCCCGCCATCGAGAACGCGGTTGTGAACGAGGGCGACGGGGCTCGAACCCGCAACCACCGGATCGACAGTCCGGTACTCTAACCAATTGAGCTACGCCCCCGATCGTTTCCGCCGCTGGACTTTAGCCGCCGCCGGGAGGTTGTCAAGAATCGCCGATGAGTCGGAATCCGCTCTCGTCTGCCTGGGCATCAACACCTTCACTTGGTGACAGTAATTCAAGAGTGGTGAGCCGGCCGATCTTGCTAGCTTTCATGATTCTGAAATGAGACGTACAAATGGTCTGCCCTCATCCGGAAAACGACAACAAGACCGACGATGGGGAAGGTAACTACGCCTGAGAGGTGGAATAACGATGTATAGCTTGCTCTCTTCTCACTCGCGCGGCCGCGTATTTTTTGGCTTGATCTCGCTATGCGTGGCCCAGGCGATGTCCGCTCGCTTCGCTGGCGCCGCGCCGGTTGTCGCCAAACCAGACGTCAGCGCCCCAGTGACAGTCACGGAGAACGCCGTCTCATGGACGCTCGACAACGGCATCGTCAGGGCGACGATCAACAAGTACAGCGGCAATATGCCGTCGCTGGTTTTTCACGGCGTCAACACCATGGGCGGAGGCGGCAGTTGGGAACAGACCCCTCAGAGTTCGCCACGAGGCACGAACACAATCACGATTGACCCGGCAAAAAACGGCGGCGACCGCGCCGAGGTTTCCGTCAAGGGCTTTGGCGGCGGGCGCATGGACATTGAAGTCCGCTATGCCCTGGGCCGCGGAAACAGCGGGATCTACGCTTACGCGATATTCTCTCATCCGGCTGCTTACGCGGCCTCGGGTGAGGGCGAAAGCCGCTACATCACAAGGCTCAATCATAACTTCAATTGGATTTCGGTGGACGCCGACCGCAACATGCTCGAATGCACGCCGCAAGACTGGGGCGCGGGCGTCGTTGTCCATGCCAAGGAGCAGCGCATCCTGAGCACCGGCTACTACAAGAATTCCGTCGAGCACAAATACAGCTACAACGCCGTCCAATACAAGATTCCCGCCTATGGATGGTCGAGCACGAAGGACCACATCGGCGTCTGGTTCATCAACCCAACGACCGAATATCTGAGCGGCGGCGCGTCCAAACTGGAACTGGTTTGCCATTACGATTCCAACAACGACCCCGACCCGATCATTCTCAACTATTGGTGCGCCGGTCACTATGCCGGCGGCGCGGGCTGCAACATTCCCGCCGGTGAAAACTGGAACAAGGTGATCGGTCCGATTTACGTCTATTGCAACACGCTGGCCGACCCCGAAACTCCGTCCGACGCCGATATGGCCACCTTGTCGGCCACCGCCGGCGACCCTGTCGTGCCGCCCGCCTGGCATGACAACGCCATCACCCTATGGCAGGACGCGCTCGATCAGGCCAAAGCAGAGAAGGCTCAGTGGCCGTACAACTGGGTCAATGGCGTGGACTATCCCCACAAGGACCAGCGCGGGAACATCACCGGTCAGTTTGTTCTGAACGATCCGCAAGCGGCCACCACGAAACTGCCCCATCTGACCGTTGGCCTGGCGCACCCCGACTACACCAGCGATGCCGGGGGATTTGTTCTGCGGTCGGGCAACGGCAATCTGGTGACCTGGGCGCACGACGGCAATTACTACCAGTTCTGGAACGACGGCGCCGACGACGGCAGGTTCACCATCACCAATGTCCGCCCCGGAACGTACACGCTGCACGCGTTTGCCGACGGCGTGCTCGGCGAGTACGCGCAGACCAACATCACCGTCGAGGCGGGCAAAACTCTGGATCTGGGCCAACTCGACTGGCGGCCGGTGCGATTCGGCAGGCAGGTGTGGGAAATCGGCTACCCTGACCGCACGGGCGGCAAATTCTATAAGGGCAACGGAGCGAACTACTGGCTCTGGGGCTGGCCGTTGCGCTATGGTGATCTATTCCCCAACGATATCACCTACACCATCGGCACAAGCGATTACCACAATGACTGGTTCTTCGAGCAGGTGCCGCACGCGACGTCCGACGCCTGGAAAAATCCGGCCGCCAGGGATCCGCTCAACCAGCGATTTGGCTGGGTCAAGGCCGAGTCTCTGAGCCAATACCCGCAAAGTGACCAGACTGGCCCGTGGCGTGTCTACGGCAACGGCCGCGCGACCACCTGGACGATCAAATTCAACATGGACAAGGCCGAGCACGGGCTGGCGATTCTGCGCCTGTCGCTGGCCGGCGCCGACGGCAACGGCGGACTGGCCGTGGGCGTGAACGGCCAGAGCGTCGGCACGGTCCACCCGACGGCCACCAACGCACTGCGCTACAACACCGACACCGGCGTTTGGCAGCAGCGCGCACTGGGATTCAACGCCGCGCTCCTGCGGCAGGGCGAAAACTTCATGACCCTCACTGTCCCGGCCGGTGACCTCGATACCGGTGTTGTTTACGACTACCTGCGACTTGAGCTTAATGAGAATTATACGCCCGGCAGCGCCCCGGCGCTGCCGCCTAACCAGTAGGGCCGACTTGGCCATGTATGTCCGGCTTATCCTACAGAACCGTGCGTTCCCCGCAAGCACGCAAGCACATTTTGAAGTTAGAGGCATTTCAGCGATAATGGCTGGAAATCTTCAACACGGCCTCTTGGCGGAATTGGCAGACGCAGTGGATTCAAAATCCACCGCCCGCAAGGGCATATCGGTTCGACTCCGATAGAGGCCACTTATCAAGCGTTGCTGGTGCATCGAACCTGCACAGCACGAGAAACCCGAATGCCATCGCGAGCTTACGGCACCGCTTCGGGGGTTGGTTGGATTGGGCGTTTGCCGGGTCGAAGGGACAGATTGTCCGACACGATGTAGACAAGCATGAGAGCGAGCATCAGAATCACGGCGCACCAAACTCGCCAGTCTCGATGCGCATGCTTCAGGAAATGGTGGCGCGGATGCTCGTGATCCCGCGATTTGGATCCTTCGCTCTCGCCGCCAGTATTGTGGGCGCTCATTCTATTTTCGTCAAAGTCTACGGCAGGGCACTGCGGCCCTGAAGAAGGCGGACGACAATCACGATCAGCGCGACCACCAGTAAGATGTGGATCAGCCCGCCGGCTGTGTATGCGGTAACTACTCCGAGCAACCACAACACAAGAAGTATCACTACAAGTGTCCAAAGCATCGCAAAGCTCCTTTCATTTTCAGTTGCCGTCCGTTGTGAACGTCATGGTCAATGTCATGCGGTCTGCAGTTCGACTTCCGCCTGCTGCCAGTTCTGTTTGCAATGGCCCTGTTTGCTGCCGCTCCTGATGTAAATGTCATATGCCCGGTGGGCGATGACGTCGTGCGTCGGCTCGTTGGTTGAGCAACCTGCGACATGCATGTCGCTATGCGTCTGTTCCACCGCGTGAGCGAGGCTGGCTTCTGAATGGTTTCTGTGCCCGTGCATTGATTCTCCTGGTAAGTGAAATAGCGAATCTCGCTTGCAATACAGCGCTTCAGTGCAATAAAAATGCCGACGCGTCCGAATCCCGAGGCGTCGGGGCTCATTGGCGTCGGCTTACTCGTTAACGGGTCCGCCGCCGCGGCGACCTACCCTTTATTCAGTCTTCCGAAACAATTTCGATCTTCCGCCCGGAACTGATCTGCGTGTCGCTCCGCCGGCAAACAACTCTAGGCGTACGAATCCGCCGAGGCGCGAACGCCGCCGAATTATTGCGCTTGATCCGACTCACAGTCGGCACAAACGTACAATTCACTAACTATTTAATTGCCTTCACCGATCGCCGCGCCTACGATGTCGCGGAAGTACAACTAAATAATCGGATGACTAAATGAAGGGCAGGTCGCTACGGCGGCTGGCCCGTTGATAAGTAAGCCGACGTGATTGAACGCCTCCGGGTGTTTAATCACGTCGGTTTTTTTTTGGCCTCCGATAAAACCTGAAGGTGACGCGGATGTCGCGATTCACCAGCCGACCGATGCAGTTGTCCATTTATTGAGGTACCGAAAATGCAGCGTAGAAAAAGCGTCTTAAAGCGTCTTGAACGATGTCTCAGCAGCGGCGCCGCGCTGTCGGGCGTGGCTGCGGTGGGTCTCTTGGCGACGACGAGCGCACGAGCGGCTTCGACGCCGGTGACGTTCGCTCAGTTTGTTCAGGCGACGCAATCGCCGAACGCCAACCAGTTCGCCTATGTGGACAACGGCGCCGCCAGCGATGCCGATCTCACCACCGAAAACAACGGCGTCCTCGGAGTTGCGATACCAGTCACGTTCACGTTCTTGTCTTTCACGGGAACGCTTCCCGCCGACCTGATGGGTCCGCAGCAGGCGACCATCACCCTGACCAGCAGCACGACGGAAGCCGTTCAAACCGCGGCGGTTTTCGGGATCACGCTCGGCCATCAGCAGGTGTTCGGCAACGGATCGGAGACCGACACGCTCACCATTATGCGCGACAGCGCGGCGGGCGAAGGCACGGGCGCTCGCACGGATTTGCTGACGATGACTTTCACGGGAAACCTGTTGGGCGAATTGGGAGATACGACTCCGAGTCTGACAGGCAATACGAGCGATGGCAATACCGTCACGTACACTTCGGACTTTATCTCCATCGCCCCCACAGGCTCGGATGACTTCAACATGGCCTTCACGTCCTGGACAACACTTGCCAGCGGCGCCGGCTTGTCGATGAGTGCGCTTCCAGGCGACTCCTATTTTGCATCCGCGACTGCTGCCGGGACGGCGACGTTTGACTCGAGCATCACGCCGGTGCTCACGTCGGTTCCGGAGCCGGGCGTTGGCGCCATGGCCTTTGGCCTGGGCATGATGACCCTGACGCTGCGGCGACGGCGCGTCGCGCGAGCATGAGAACTCTATTCGAATATCAAAGTGACGCGAATGTCGCGATTCACCAGAAATACATGGAAGCTGTCTTTTACTGAGGTAACGACAATGAAACGAGAACTTTTAATCGCGGCTGCCGCGATGGTGATCATGGGTTGCAGTTCGCAACCCCAGGCGCAGCCCGCCGCCGCGTCTGATCCGCCGCCAAGCCTGATGGGCCCAGCCGGTCCGGCAGGCCCGACGGGGCCGACGGGTGCGCAAGGTCCGACAGGCGTGACAGGCGCTCCGGGCTATGCCGCGGCCGGCCCACAAGGTGAACAAGGTCCGGCGGGAGCCACCGGCTCGCAAGGCCCAACGGGCGCAACCGGCGCGGCCGGCGAAGTGGCGGTTGGTCCCACCGGCCCGCAAGGTCCGGCCGGCGCGCAAGGCGCGACTGGCGCTATCGGACAACCTGGCGCCCAGGGCGAATCCATGGCCGGCGCCAGCGGCCCGACGGGTAATGCTGGTCCGCAGGGCGCAACGGGCGCTGCCGGACAGATGGGCGCTCAAGGCCCGACGCTCGTCGGCCCGACCGGCCCGGCAGGCATTTCCGGTCCCTCAGGCGATCAAGGCGGCATGGGCGCGACTGGCGCTCAGGGCAGCGCGACCGCCGGCGTCGCAGGTCCAACCGGCTCGTCCGGTCCCGCGGGCGCCAACGGCGTCGAGGGAGTAACCGGCGCTCAAGGCCCGGCCGGCATTGTCGGCCGATGGACGGCCTATCGAGATTTCTGGTTCGAATATGGCAAGTCCGACATTCGTCCTTCGCAGGCCGGCACGGTCACCGAGATCGCGGCTTATCTGAAGGAGAATCCTTCGCTGCAAATCGGCCTTGATGGTTCGATGGATTCGCGCGGCACCGATCCGCGCAACCAGGATTTGTGCGATCAGCGCGTCAGCTCGGTTCGTCACGCGCTGCTGGATGCCGGAGTCCCGGCTGACAGGATTCAGACGGGCGCGTATGGCGATGAGAGTCAACGCCGCGATCGGCGCGTTGGCGTGTTGATCAGCACCGCTAGTTAATACGAGCGGTAGCAGGGCGTCCCCGCCGAGGGGCGGGGCAGGTTTAGTTTGTAAGCTTGCGTGGCTGAACATCACGGGGTGTTCCGCCACGCCGGCCTTTTGCCGCCCGCGATCGTCACAGACGGTTGTGGCCACGAAGGGGCGATTGAAATGGTCGAGGTGAATTCAATCATGGCACAGCAAATCGCGCAGGCTGCAATGGAATTCCAGAAGCAGCAAACTGGCCACGCACCAGATTCCGTCGCGGTCGTTCTGAGTGGCGACACTCTCGTCGTCACGTTGCACGGGGCGTTGACCAAGGCCGAAAAGGTTCTGGCCGCAAGTCCGGAAGGGGCGAGCAAGGTGCAGGAGTTTCATCGGCAGTTGTTTACGAATTCCTCCGAGCCGTTGCGCCATGAGATCAAGAAAATCACCGGCGTCGACGTGCGGGAATCCGCCGCCGAGATCGAGACGGCCACCGGCACCGTGGTGCAGGCCTTCACGAGCGGAACGATGGTGCAGGTCTTCCTGCTCGCAAAGGAGGTTTCCCCAACCAGTTGGAGCGAAAACGAGGCAAGCGAAGATCGACTTACAATAGGAGCAGCAAAATGAAGCGTATACAAGTACTCAAAACAACTCTCGCTGCCGCGATCGCGCTCAGCGTATTGACGTCATTGGGCGGATGCGTCTGGCATCACGACGATCGTCACTACGACGAACGCGGTCACCCCGTCGAGCATGTTGACGTTCACGTGGACGACCATCATTGAACGCCATCCATAGGATGACGCTCACATTCATTGAAAGGAACCCTTATGGGACTCATTCTTCTCATTATCGTGATCATGTTGTTAGTGGGCGGATTACCGCATTACGGCTACAGCCGCAACTGGGGCTACGGTCCAAGCGGAGGCCTGGGACTTATTCTGATCATCCTCGTGGTATTGATGATCCTGAATGTGCTTCCTTACAGATTGTAAACAATCCAGAGAGGAGGCACCGTGACTCGTTTTCTTGGCATGCTCGTCGTGCTGTTCGCCGTGTTTGCCGCCTTTGGGTGGTACCGCGGCTGGTTCCATGCGGACGCAACTAACGCCGACGGCCAGCACACCGTGAGCGTGACGGTGGACAACGATAAATTCAATCAGGACAAAGCGAGCGCGCAGCAACAGGTACAGG
>Ga0182024_10026427_pt1 | contig 10200 bp, 10 predicted proteins | sample P32metaG_FD_120480 | JGI IMG/M metagenome (GOLD analysis project Ga0182024, IMG submission 120480) | Permafrost microbial communities from Stordalen Mire, Sweden - P3-2 metaG (Illumina Assembly) | ecosystem: Environmental > Terrestrial > Soil > Wetlands > Permafrost | place: Sweden: Stordalen...
AATTTCGAAATGAACTTGATGGCGGTGACGCTCGGCAGAAAACAGTACGCGGCGGCTTTGGTCGTTACGAAAGTTAGCAGTCCGGTTATTTTGATGGGAGGCGCGTCGTTCGCCTGCGGTATCACAAAAATGCTTTCCTCGGGATTCTGCGTGCCAATCATCGGATCTTTGGATTTAGGGTTCAGCCTGACAGCGCCCGCAAATTCACTGTCGTTTACCCAATGCCTCAAGACAAATTCATATTGGTTCTCGATGTTGGAATTAATGAAATATCCAAGAAGCCCACGCTTGATGCCGTCATAGGGCAGCTTGGGATCGTAGGTCGAGCCATATGGCAGCCCTCGACGAATTATGCGGTGAGTATTGTTGCTTCCACCGGGCTGGCCCTGACCGGTCACTGGTTGGCCTCGTGGATTTATACGGCGCATGTGCGCGCCAACGGGGCAACGCAATCCCTTTGGATCTCCCGAGCCATCGGCGTTCACATACTCGTAGTTGTTCATCTGTTCGGGGGTAAGTCCAACAGGAGGACTGTCCGTCTCGGGGGACAATGCGAGAGGAACACCGTTGCGCCATCGTCCGCACATTTTTGCGGCGAGTAATTCGGGATCAATTTTGTCTTTATTCGATTGCAGGAAATTTTCGAAACCGACCACGTCCGTTTCGATCATTTTGAAGACGGCAAAACTTCCGTTCAGACCGAGTTCCTTGGGCTCCGGCACGATGTAATTCTCAGCTTCATCCTGCAATACGAATAACCATGGCTCACATGCCTGCTGGTGATCTACAGAATATTTTTCCGGCCCACCGCGAATGGTGGTCATGCTGATGCCGTCCGTATAGCCAAACGGCACCTTGGCTGTGAAGACCGGCTTGCCGTCAACCATTTCCGTCAACGCCATTCCGTCCTGACGCCAGATTTCTTTAAAGGCATTCCCTTCGGCGAATGAAGCTGACAAACGCTCTGTGTAACTCTGCATCGCTTCAGGGCTAAGAGCGTGGAGTGTTACCAGGACGTGATCGAGCCCTTTTCCAAAATCGCCCACCCACTTCTGTGGTGCGCTCGGCCCGGTATCACCGACCAAGTTCGCCCGATCAGCGGCTCCCGCGATGAACGCGTTGAACGACTTGAACGACAATGTTGGAACGCGATCTTTTATTTCGAGCGCCATAAATCCCGGCCACGTAATTCCTACGTTGAGGCAATAGTCGGGCTTGCGGCGCGGAGCTTTGGCGGGATTGTCTCTGGGTCCCGGCGCGAAACCCACGTGCCAGTCTTCGGCGGTGGTGATCTGTGGTGCGTCAGACTCATCGCCACTGACGAGTCGCCCGAGCAGCTTGCGCGCCTCGGCGGGAACGCCTACCGATAGCAAAAAATGACGCACCATCGGCATCCTGTAACCGCGAAGGATGAACCCCTGAATATCTGCGAGGTCGAGTTTGCTCTTCAGCCCCGAGGCATCGTGCTCGTCGCGGCGGAACAAATGCCCAAAGACTCCTCCGCTGCCCTTCGCCGTCGGTGACTCTGTCTTGTTGTCCTGGCCCACTACGTGTCTGCTCCTGGTTTTTGCTCCTCGCTAGCTTGCCGAGGCGGATTGTGATTTGTTATCGGCGATCAAGGCGTGAATATCCTGGACCGACAGCCCTGGATAGGCTTGGTAAAACCCTATCGGCGCGCGATTGGCCCCTGCCGCGAAGTCGATGAACTCCTGAAGGTGCTTTCTGACCGGCGACGGCGGTGCGCCCTTAGTGAACTTAAATAAAAGATCGAAGACTTGCCCGATATTCTTGGTGAAATCGGCGATGTATGTGTCGAAGGAGCCGTCGTACACCGTGAAGAAACCGATTTGATTGTCCTCAAGCCGCACGAACTGTGCAAAGTGCGGTGTGCCGACGCTGTCCAGGTCTTTGGTTGTTCCGCGCCCCCTCGCGCGCAGCAGCAGTTGCACTTCAACGAAGGCAATCTTTGATTTGATGGGCAAGACCACCAGGAATGGATTCAGTTGGCCCGTGCCAGTGATATCCGCGGCCGACGCCAACGCCTTAATCTCCTTGGCGGTCACGCCTGGATAGGCCGTGTAAAGATTCAACGGCTGGACAAGATGGTCCGCAGTCCATTCGACGAAAGCGTCTGCGTTATTGGCCACCGGAGTGGGCGGCGGACCATCGACATGCTGAAAGATGGCGTCGAATACCGGCCCCGCTCGTTTGCCCAGAGCTGCCATGAGCTCGCCGAATTCGCCGTCGAAGTCGCCGAGAAATAGCAGTGTTTTCTCGCTCAATAAAGTGAAGCGCGAATAGTGAATCGTGCCCAGCGAATCCTCGACTTTAAAAAAATCGGGCATCAATGATGGAAGCTTCTCGGTGATTGCTTTTGCGTCTGCCGCCGACTTCAATGGAAAGCTGAGCGTAAAGTGACTTTGGCTCATTGAGTAATCCCCTTTGCTAGGCACCGCCCGTTTTGGATGTCGGACAGCGCGTTAATTGCGTTTCACGCTGCTAGTAACCGCCGAGTTTTTGGTAATTCGAATTGGTTGTCGTCACCACAAGCTGCTTAGCACTCGCACTAAGAATAGTCCGCTGCGCGTAGTTGGTGCCATCGGGCAAGCTGGCCATCTGAACCTGCAACGTCACAGCGTCCTTGGTTTGACCCATGTAGGTATTGACGCTTAAGGATGTGATCTTCTTTGAGGAAGGATCGAACGTTAGGGTCATTCGATCACCTGGTTGAGCATAATCCGCAAAGATTAAATTCACGACCCCACCAGCCGGATTGAATGAGAGTTTGCCGGCCTGAAAAGCTTGTTCCATTGTCTGAGGATCGGGCGGAACATACATGCTAAGGACTCCCTTAACGTCGTCCATATAGTCCGCCATCTCCGCTTTTTTCTTTTTAACTATTCGTTGCTTTACCCTGCCGCCGCTAGGTTGTTCCGGCGGAAGGCCGATCGGGGTCTTCTGAATCTGGCCGTCAGGACCGTACTGGCATAGTTTTTGAGATGAAGGCTTGGGGTCGCCTTTCAGCGTAGGTTGTGTTGTTTCGGTCCATTGATATTGGCGCAACCTCTGTTTATTTTCCGCCGCAGCTTGCTTCGCGGCAGCAAACTTTTGCTGCAATTCAGCGTTCTGCGCAATCGCAGCGACACTAGCTGCAAGCGCTATCACAACCATCACCATAAGCTGCTTGCCGACCCGGAAGATGCTACCGCTGGCACACCGCTTGCCGTACGCGATTGCAGGATTACGATTCATTAGAACTCTCCTTTAAATGCGCCAATCCTATCAATCGACGGCGGGTCATTGTATGTGTCTCACCGTCTCTTCATTTCACGGAATCAGCCCGCACTCGAACATTTTGTTGGCGATGGGGGGCGCGACCTTGTTGATGAATATGGTGCGCATCTGTGCATCGTTGTGAAGAAATTGCACCACTTTCTGTTCTTCGGGAGTGGGCGAGACCTTTTGGCTCTTCGACTGCCACAGTTGCTCGCAGGTTGAATTCTGGTATTTCGCTATCACCTTGGCCGCGACCTTATCCAGGATCGGATATTGCTGCGCTGGTTGAGCATTAACGCGGTGGGGACGAAACACCGTGAGCCCCAAAAGAAAAGCAGCAACGAACAAGAGCACGAGCAAACTCGCATAGCGATTTTCAGTTTTCATTTCATCTCCTCTGTCAATCCGAATCTTTTTGGATGGTATCGGCTGCGGTTTGTTGCTCGGCCTCCGAAAGTTGCGACGGGCCGACCTTGATGCTCAGCTTGTCGATCTTTCCCGTGAACCGGAACGGCAGCTCGTAGGAATTATCCACGCCAGTGCGGGTATCGACGCCGACGTCAAACGTTTCGAAGAACGTCACGACAAGCGGCATCGTATGGGGAATCGTCTTGCGAGCCAGCTCCTTGCCATCCACCGACAACACTCCGGTGCCGCCCTTGCCGGGTCCCGGCCCGTCATATTTGAAATCGAACACCAGCGTGTGCTTGCCGGAGCCGATCGCCGGACCCTGCCAGAAGTAGCGCTTCAAATCGAACAGGTTGTAAACGAAAACCGGCCTGCCTTTGCCGATTCCGAAAAACGCGGTCGCAAACACCGCAAGAACCAACAGCGCGGAGAACACCATCAGGGCCCGGCCGAACCCGAAAGCGCCGCCCCTCTTCGCTCTGCCGAGCAAAGCAATCAGCAGACCCAGGAGAAAGAGGATCACTCCTCCCGCTTTGATGAACGGTCCCAGATTCCACCAATTGAAACTCCTGCAGAGATAGAGTCCGTAGCCGCCGAAGCGTCCGCCCATCGTGACAATCATTCCCTCCGCGCCGCCCTCAGGAATGGTCAGGTCCGCCGTCATGGTGTAATCCCGGTCCAAAATGCTCGGCGCATTTCCAGGAGGGATGCCGGAGACTTCACCGACATAATCGAATTCCGTTTTTCCTGCGACTGAACTCGGACGCGGCGTAACCAGGCGCGCGAAGGCTGAGTTGTCCAAGGGGAAAACGTTGTATTTCGTCGCTTCACTCAGGAACAGAGCCTTCAGTTCGTTGAACTTATCGGGATTCTGCGCGGCCAAATCGTTGTATTGCGAGTAGTCGTCGGCGATGTTGTAGAGCTCCCAATGATAGCCATTGGCGACGTCGGGCATCTTGGCCGTTCCCATGACCCAAGGCGGAGCGGGAGGCGTGGTGCTAGCGATCCATCCGTCGTGATAAATCGCGCGGTTGCCGCCCAACTCGAAATATTGCGTGTGGCGTGTTGAAGGAGCGTTGGCATTCGCCGCATCGAATGTATAGGCCATGCTCACGCCTTCGATGGGCTTCTGCTTGATTCCATCCACCTCGTCGGGCGCCGGGATGCCGGTGACTTCGAGGATCGTCGGCACAATGTCGATCAGGTGGTGAAACTGAGTCCGAATGCCGCCGACGTCTTTAATACGCGCGGGCCATGAAATCGCCATTCCCTGGCGCGTACCGCCAAAGTGCGATGCAATCTGCTTTGTCCATTTGAACGGCGTGTCAAACGCCCAGGCCCACTGCGCCGCCATGTGGGCATAGGTCTTATCCGAGCCCCATTCCTTGTAACTTAAAACCTGAACGACCTCTGGCAGACTCAAAATGCCGTTATACGCAGTCATCACATTCGGGGTGCCCTGAAGACTGCCTTCCGCGCTGGTGCCGTTGTCGCCGACGATGTAGATGATCAGGGTGTTGTCGAGCTTGCCTTCGTCCTGAACTTCCTGAATGACACGGCCAATCTCGTGATCGGTATAGGCGGCGAAAGCGGCGAAGACTTCGGCCTGACGCGCATAGAGTTTCTTTTGCACGGTCGTGAGCGAGTCCCACTTCGGCAATGCGTCAGGCCAGGGAGTGAGTTGCGTGTTGGCAGGAATCACACCAAGCCGCTTCTGGTTCTCGAAGATCTGGTCGCGCAGTTTCTCGTAGCCCATGTCGAATTTGCCCTTGAACTTGTCGATCCATTCCTGGGTTGGTTGGTGCGGCGAATGGGTGCCGCCGGGTACGTAGTAAAAGAAAAATGGTTTGTCAGGTGCGGCCGAGTTCAAGTCGCGCATGTGCTTGATGGCTTCGTCGGCCATATCGGTCGTCAGGTTGTAGCCTGGCTTGTCGATCCAAGGGAAAATCTGGGTGTGATCCCGGAAAAGAAACGGTGTCCATTGATCGGTTTCGCCGCCCATGAATCCGTAGAAATATTCAAAACCCAAGCCCGACGGCCATTGATCGAACGGTCCGGCGCTGCTTTCCTCAAAGACGGGAGTGTTATGGTTCTTGCCAAACCACGATGTGGCGTAGCCGTTTTCGCGCAGAATCGTGCCGATGGTCGCCGCCTCTTTCGGAATAATCGTGTTGTAGCCGGGGAAGCCTGTGGATAACTCGCCGATAATGCCGGTGCCTACCGAATGATGATTGCGTCCTGTGATCAGCGCTGCACGTGACGGCGAGCACAAAGCAGTGGAGTGGAATTGCGTGTAACGCAGACCCGCATTGGCGACCCGGTCAAGCGCGGGCGTCGGGATCACGCCTCCAAATGTACCCGAGACACCATAACCCTGGTCGTCGGTCATGATGAGCAAGATGTTCGGCGCGCCCTTCGGCGGCACCACGCGCGCCGGCCACCAAGGTGTAGATTCCGTGGCGGACTCTTTGATCACGCCACCGAATTTTGATGGCGGTGGCGGAAGCTGTTTCCCGTCGAGAGTGGTGGTGGAGCTTGGCGATCCCGGCGTGCCGGTGACCTGCTGCGCTGTCACCGGTGCCACCGCTGCCGCGAGGAACATCAGGGAAATTATGCCCAGTTGAAGCAAAGGGCGAGTCGGCAAGCTCATCCGCGCATTCCTCATATCTTGAGCACCCCGCTGTAGACTTGTCGATCCTGGGCACCCACGATACGCGCCACGTCCGTCATCGTATATTGGCAGAAATACCATGCGGGTGAATTGTCTGGGACACCGTGTCAGCGGTCGATAAGCCGCGTAATCGGACACCCCTCAGGATTTTGGGAATCGCAAAATGCTGGACGAGAGATCCCTTGGGAATCGCCGTACGGCAAGAACGACGTGCGGTGGAAATGGCGCCGGCCGAAACCCGAGGAGTCGCGCGATTTTGGGATTCCCAAAATCCACACACCTCGATCCCGGACCACAAAGAATCAGATGACTGAAAAATATTTTGACGATCTTTGTTGACGCATGGCAACCAACCTGATAAATCTACCATCGTATTATCTAAGGGAGCGGGACCCTACGATCGCCCGATCGTGAAATCCGATTAAGCCGTGAGAAGTCATCGCGGACGCCGCGGTAACCCGCGGCTCTGTACCGGGAGCCGAAGCCCAGGCACGACTCAGGTCGTGAAAGTTCGGCCCGCGAAGACCCCATTCGTGGACGCAGGACAGCAAACGGCAAGCCAGCATGATCCAAGGCTTACGGAGCTGAAACCACCAGACACGGTTAAAACTCGCGGCGATTAGTCTCGACGCGGCGTCGTTCGCACGCAACAAGATCCCACCGTCCGCTTAGGGCAGTCGGATCGCGAGCACCCCTGGCTGGTTATCCGTGTGTCCCGATGCTCCGTTCCAGCGTTCCGTGTTTCAAGGTCAGTCAATCGATATCGCGTCCCGTTTTGGTTTGGCGCCGCGGCCGACACTACGACGTGATGGATTCCGCCAACGTACCACCCGACTTCGAGAAACTCCGCCCTATAGAAGCGAAGGTTTCGCGCGCCGGCAAGACCCAACGGATGATTCTGCGCGTATTCGCCAGTCGAGATAGGTCTCTGCCGAAACTCGCGATTTCGACGCCGGTGGCCGTACGCCGAGGTTCGATCAATCACCGTGGCAAGAAATTCAGGATTCGCGCGCCGCAAAACATCGGCGATTGCGGCTACACCCGTTTACTGGATCGCCTTGCCGAGGGCGATCCTTACGTTGACGAACTCTTCGGAGACTTTCCGGTTCGTCACAAGATTGTGACGGTCGAGGGCGCAATTCCCGAGACCCATCAAGGCGCAATCCTGTACATGCCGTCCGCCGGCAAGATTACCGGCAAGGGCGCGGCCGATAGCCGCCAAATGCGCGCCAAAGAGGTGAGTGGTGATTAGAACTCCATTGGATATTCGACAGGCGAGGAAACGCGCCGGGATCTCCCAAGCCGAACTCGCGCTGATACTTGGTGTTTGCCAGTCCCAAGTCAGCGATCTCGAGCGCGGCCTACGGGCTCCCAACTTCCGAAATCTCGAAACCGTGCTGGCTGCAATAGCGAAGGCGACTGCAAGAAAGGAGAAACTCGAAGCCGCGAAGCGGGAAGCGATTGAGCGAGTGACGAGAGATTTTGAGATTCCCAAAATCCCTGCGGATGCCGGCCGGTGATGTGCCGTGCCCAACCCGAAACCACCTAACGTCCAGGGTGAGAGTCCTGGACCAAAGCGGAAGTCGCTGCGAACGATCCTGCTTCCGAATAGCTCGCCGGTCCCCAATTGGTTTTTCGACGAAGTGCTTTCGAATCCAGAAGTGCCGCACGCAACCCGCAGCGTATTTCTCTTCATGCTGCGCAAGACGGTGGGGTGGGACAACGAGATTGAAGAGTTATCCCTTACCGCGATCCAATACGGTTCAGCTACGTCGCGCCACACGGCAATTCACGCTGTTCGAGTGATCTGCGAGTGCTGGGGGCTGTTCGACAAGTCGCGAGGGCAGAAGGGCCAGGGCTCGTCAGCCTACAGAATCGCCGGTTTGAGTGAAGACGAATTCACGGACCGTTTCTCGCTCTGTGACGACATCTACGGCACCTGCCATCCGACAGCAAAACAACTTCGCGAGAGACCGTGTACGCCCGAATTGCGAAGGGCTCAGATGGCAATCAACGAGGCCAACGACGCGAAGCGCCACGCCGAGTACCTTAAGAGACGTGGTGCAATGACTGCACCGCAGTAGTGAAATGAATGCACTACTACTGGTGCAACGAATGCACCTCTACTAGTGAAATGGTTGCACTCCCAGTGGTGCAGTCGCTAGTGCTAAAAACGGCACGTATATATGAAGCAGTTGAATCAGACTTGAAGCAGAGTGAAGTGAGAAAGGAATCAGGAGGTTGATTCAACGGCAAAGCGAAAAGCTTTGTTTACTGACTCACTCAAAACCTGAAAGGCGAATTCGAAAGGCATAATAATCCCGCACCGTGCGCGAGCGCCTGTGCATAGAAAATACTGCGTAAATCTTACCGTGTAACTGGTTACACGGTGAACGGATAACACCAAGCGGCCAAGTTCGGCCGCTTTTTTATTTCCGGCAGGTTGATTTGAAGAAGGCGCGCCTAAAACCGCCTCATGAAGTATGAGAAGCAGTGAAAAACACATGAAAAGCTCAACAAAAACGAGGCGTTCTAAGTCGCTGTCCATGCCGCTGTCCATCGGCGCGTCTGTTGAACGGCATTTCCGCATGGGTGAAGCGGCGCAACTCCTCGGCGTGAGCCGCGCGACGCTTTATCGCTGGTTGCCACAGATCGCCCACAGACGCATTCCGGCCGGCGGACTGACGAAAGAGATCATCCTGATCCCAGCGTCGTCCCTCAACACGTTCCTTGGCCACTACGACCGCACGCCGGGGGTGCCAGATGCCGCGTAAGCCAAAGACGCCAGTCACCGACGCCCAGCGCAAGGCGAGGCGCCAGAACATCGTCGAATTCAACGCAAATCGCAATCAACCGCCGGCGCAGAAACACGGGTGCCAGTCGGCTGAGATCAAGAATGGCAGGCTGCCGAAAGGCTTCGAAGAGCTCCAGGCGCTCGTGGATGACTTTTACGAGGGCTGGATCACGGATGCTGGCGGGCATGGAAACCTGACCAAATCGAAAGAGGCGCTTTTGTGGATCGCTCGCGGGTGCCTCGCTGTTTTTGCGGTGGGACTCGAGCACGTGAAAGCTAAGGGGCTCGTCGATGCGGAAGGCGACGTTCAACCGGTGCTAAAGATCCTCGGAACCTATGGAAATACCATGCGCTTGAACCTCGTTGCGGCAGGACTGGAGCGCACGCCGCGGAACGTCACCAAATCGCTCGAAGTCGCGATGCGAGAAATCGCGGAACGCGAGCAAGGGGTTCCCGGTGAAATTCAGCAAGAAAATTAGCTTCGCGGCGTTCTGCGCGGACCTGTTGGGTGAGGCCATCTCGCCCGCGTGGGTCGCAGCGTATAAGGCGCTTGATGGCGAAAAGCTGAATCCCTCCGAACTCGAAGCCTGGCGCGCGATGACCGGGTTGAGCGATTACTTACCGCAGGACAGTCGCGAGCTGGTCGCAATCAAGGGGCGCCGCGCGCAGGGTTCGAAGACGGCCTGCAAGTATCTTATTTACAAGCTCCACACAGGTGACTACCGGCGCTTCGCTGCGAAGAGTGACCGACTGCATGTCCCAATCATCGCTCAGGTCCGGGAAACGGCGCGGGAGATCATGTCCTATCTCCATTCGTTCTACGAGAACTCCGACGCGCTTCGGAGCGAAGTACACGAGAAGTTCAAGCAGTCAATCGAACTGAAAAACGGCTTCGTCTTGTCGGTCCAGACGTGCAGCTACCGCGCTCCACGCGGGATCACGGCACCGCTCGCACTGCTCGACGAGGTTGGCGTATGGCGATTTGAGGGCTCGGATGTAGACCACGAAGTCGTGCGATCTCTCACGCCGGCGATGGTCCAGTTTCCTAACC
>Ga0182024_10026429_pt1 | contig 10199 bp, 6 predicted proteins | sample P32metaG_FD_120480 | JGI IMG/M metagenome (GOLD analysis project Ga0182024, IMG submission 120480) | Permafrost microbial communities from Stordalen Mire, Sweden - P3-2 metaG (Illumina Assembly) | ecosystem: Environmental > Terrestrial > Soil > Wetlands > Permafrost | place: Sweden: Stordalen...
GCGCCTTTCTGCTTCATCCAGTGGAGAGCGGCGCTGGTGTCCAGCCCGCCGGAGAAGGCAATGCCGACCTTTTGACCTAGAGGCAATGTTTCGAGGATTACGGACATGGTGATGTATACCTCAACGGTTCAGCAGCGTACTGAAGGATTCCGGACCATGCTGACCAGCTTCCGGCATTGCTTTTATGGGTTAAGCACGTTTGCGGGCCTGAAGGCCGCGGTTGCGATTGCTGGAGATGCGCTTGGCGCCGCCGAGGAGCATGAGGAGCAAGGCCTTCTGCGCGTGCATGCGGTTCTCGGCCTGGTCGAAGACGACGGACTGCGGGCCGTCGAGGACGGCGTCGGTGACTTCGGCGTTGCGGTGCGCGGGCAGGCAATGCATGAAGACCGCGTGCGGCTGCGCATGCGACATCAGCACCTCGTTGACCTGGTAGGGCTTGAAGATGGGAGCGCGCTTGGTGGCTTCGTGCTCGAAGCCCATGCTGGTGCAGACGTCGGTGTAGATGGCGTTCGCGCCGGTGGCGGCCTTGATGGGGTCCTGGGTGAGGGTGATGGTGCCGCCGGACGATTCGCAGATTTCGATGGCCTTGTGGATGATGTCGAGCTTGGGCGCGTAGCCCTTCGGGCTGGCGACGGTGCAGTGCGCGCCGAGCTGCGCGGCGGTGAGCACGAGGGAGTGGCAGACGTTGTTGCCGTCGCCGATGTAGGCGAAGCGCAGACCCTGCGCGGAGCCGAAGCGCTCCTCGAGGGTGAAGAAGTCGGCGATGGCCTGGCATGGATGCTCATAGTCGGAGAGGGCGTTGATGACGGGAATGCGCGAGCAGGCGGCCATCTCGGTGATGGTCTCGTGCGAGTAGGTGCGCAGGACGAGGATGCTCATCCAGCGCTCGAGGTTCTTCGCCATGTCGGAGAGCGATTCGCGCTCACCGAGCGGGGACTGCGTCTGGTCGACGAAGATGGCAGAGCCGCCAAGCGTATTGATGGCCGCTTCAAAAGTGAGACGCGTGCGCAGCGAGGCCTTCTCAAAGAACATCACCATCTGCTTGGCGTCGAGCGCGTGGCGGAAGTCTTCGGGATGGTTCTTGACGGCGTGAGCAAGTTCCATCAAGGCGGCCATCTCCTGCACGGTGAAGTCGGCGATGGAGCAGAGGTCGCGGCCGCAGAGGCGCTTGGCCGCCTCGGTGAAGGCGGTATCGGACTGGATGCTGAGGGGGGCGAGCGGCTTGGCATCATCAGCATCGAGCGGCTTCGGATTCATGACGACGGTTTTACTACCCATTGGAATGGTCTCCTGCCAGCACCGCGCCGGCTTGTGCGTTCAACGTTAGAAGTTCGTCCAGCGCGGCAATTGCGGTATCCACATGCTCGCGCTCAAGAAGGAAAGGCGGAAGAAAACGAAGAACGGTGTCGCTGGTGCGGTTGATGATGATGTTGCGATCGAGCATCTGCGCGACCATGGCGGTCGCCGTCTCGGAAGAGTCAAGCTCGATGGCGAGCATGAGACCGATGCCGCGAACGTCGACGATGAAGGCGTGACGCTTGGCGAGGGAGTGAAGCTGCTCGAGAAAATAGCCGCCAACGTCTTCGACATGGGCGAGCAGGTTGTCCTGCCGCATGGCATCGATGACGGCGATGGCCACGGCACATGCGAGCGGGCCGCCGCCGAAGGTGGTGCCGTGCATGCCCGGGGTCATGGCGCGGGCGGCCTCCTCCGTGCAAAGCATGGCGCCCATGGGAAGACCACCGGCGAGCGGCTTGGCCAGCGTGACGACGTCCGGAAGGATGCCGTAGTGCTGATAGGCGCACCACTTGCCGGTGCGGCCCATGCCGCTCTGAATCTCATCGGCGAGCAGAAGCGCGCCGGTGGAGGAGCAGAGCTCGCGGGCGGCGGCGAGGAACTCCTGCGAGAGGGGGCGGATGCCGCCCTCACCCTGGATGACTTCGATGCAGACGGCGCAGACTTCGTCTGAAAATTGCGAGCGTAACGCGGCGATGTCGTTAAATGGTACGAATTCGACACCGGGCATAACGGGAGCGAAGGGCTCACGGTACTTCAGCTTGTGCGTCGTGGCGACCGAGCCCATGGTGCGTCCATGGAAGCTGTGGTCGAGCGCGAGGATCTTTGTGCCGATGGGCTTGCCTTCGCTGCGCAGCAGGGTAGCGTGGGCGCGCGCGAGTTTCAGCGCGGCCTCCCATGCCTCGGTGCCACTGTTGCAGAGGAAGACGCGGTCGAGGCCGGTGATCTCCGTGAGCCGGAGGGCGAGGTCGGCGGTGCGCTCGTGAAAGAAGAGGTTGGAGACGTGCAGGAGCTGCTTGCTCTGGGTTGCGATTGCATTGACGATGGCTGGATGGTTGTAGCCGAGCGCGGAGACGCCGATGCCGCTGAGCAGGTCGAGATACTCCTTGCCCGCGTCGTCGCGGAGATAGACGCCGTGTCCGCCGACAAAGAGCCGCGGATTGCGCTCGTAGGTCTGGAGCAGAAGCTTCTTCTCCGCGGCCTGTATCGATGCCAGGTTCATGCGACCATTACCTCCGTTCCATCGTTGACGCGGGTGCTGCAGAGATCGGGAAGGACGCTTGCGGACTCGGCGGGCAGGATGCGCACGCGCTTGACGCCGTGCAGGAGAGCTTCGCGGCAGGCGTTCAGCTTGGGGAGCATGCCGCCGGAGACCACTGCCTGCTTCTCGAGCGCGGGAATCTCCTTGAGCGAGAGCCAGCGCATGACGTTGCCGTCCGCGCCCTTGACGCCGGGGACGTCGGTGAGAAAGACGAGAGCGTCAGAGACGGTGCAGATGGCGCAGGCGGCGGCCATCTCGTCGGCGTTGATGTTGTAGTACTCGCCGTCGAAGCCGAGGGCGATGGAAGAGATGACCGGGACAGCGCCCATCTTCCAGATGGCATCGAGCCAGCGGGGATCGGTCGCGGCGATTTCGCCGACAAAGCCGAGGTCGGGGTTGGTCTTCTTCTTGCGCGCGCGAAAGACGTGGCCGTCGCCGCCAGAGAGGCCGACGGCAGCCTGGCCGTGGCTGCCGAGCGCCGCGACCAGGGATTTGTTGACCCGCCCGGCGAGCACCATGAGCGCGGCGTCGCGCGTCTCGGCGTCGGTGACGCGAAGACCAGCGATGAACTCGCTCTTTTTGCCCATCTGGGCCAGCGTACGCGTCAGTTGCAAGCCGCCACCGTGGACCAGGGCGACCTGGTGACCGTCGCCCGCAAGCTCGGCGATGGCTTTGCCGCAGGAGTACAGAAGCTCGGGTTTTTCCAGGGCTGCGCCGCCCAGCTTAACGACGAACTTCATAGCAGGCCCTCCGATTCCTTCCAGCCGCACATCAGGTTCATGTTCTGCACGGCCTGGCCGGCCGCACCCTTCAGGAGATTGTCGAGGCAGGAGACGATGACCAGACGCCTGCCGTCGGGGCCGAGCTCGAAGCCAAGATCGCAGAAGTTGGTGCGCACGACATGCTGGATCTGCGGGAGCGAGGGAGATGTGCGCAGCCGGACCATCGGGCTCGTCGCATAGAAGGATTGCAGGCAGCTCTGGATCTCTGCCGCGGTGGATTTTTTCTTCAGCCGGACGTAGATAGTCGCAAGGATGCCGCGGGGAATCGGCAGAAGATGCGGCGTGAACTGGATCTGGCTGTCGTCGAGATTGAGCTGCTCCAGAAGCTCGCCGGTGTGGCGATGGCCGAAGACGGCATAGGCCGAGAGATTCTCCGCGGCGTACATGAAGTGCGTCTTCGCGGTAGGGGCCTTGCCCGCGCCGCTGACGCCGGACTTCGCGTCGCACACGATGCCGTGATCGAGATCGACCAGGCCGGCGCGGAGAAGCGGCGCCAGCGCGAGGATCATGGAGGTGGAGTAGCAGCCGGGATTGGCGACCAGGCGCGCGGCGGCGATCTCCGCCCGATGCAGCTCCGGGCAGCCGTAGACGGCCTCCTTCTGGAGCGCCGACGCGAGCGCCGGGTCGGCGTCTTCAAGTTTGTAGACGTCGCGGTTTCGCTGCTGCTGGAGCCGCCATGCGCCGCTCAGGTCGATGACGCGGATGCTGTTTTCGAGGGCCTGGGGAACCCATTTGCGTGACTGCTCATGCGGAGTTGCGAGGAAGAGGATCTGAATCCCTTGCCGGCGCAGACTCTCCCAGTCGAAGGGAACGATCTCAATCGGCCCGGCGACTGACGGCGTGGAGAGCTGAGGATGCAGATCGGTGAGGAGGGACGGCTTGTCGCCGGCCTTTTCTCCTTTCGGGGTTTCCATGCGGCCGAGGAATAAAGGAGTGTTCGCTTGCAGCTTCGGATGCTGCAAAAGCAGACGCGCCAGCTCGCCACCGGCATATCCGCTGACGCCGGCGACGGCGGTACGCACGGTATCTCCGGCGGAAGAGGCCTGTGAGGAGTGCGCGAGCGTGGAGGTCATGGTCGTCATGTCAGCCGAGATACCCTTCAATGCGGCCCTTCAAAACCTTAGCCTGCTTTTCATTGGCGCAGATAACCAGAACGGTGTCGTCGCCGGCGATGGTGCCGACGACCTCCGGCCATGCTTCATAGTCGATACCGGCGGCGACTGGTTGGGCAGAGCCGGTGGCAGTCACCAGAACGAGAAGGTTCAATGCCTGGCGGGCTTCGAGACCGAAGCTGGCGAGAACTTCCTGAATCCCAGGGAGGCTGTCGTCTTCATCGCCGGGCGAGTTCGGCAGGGAATAGCCGGCCGGACCTTTGGAGAGACTGAGCTCGCGGATATCGCGGGAGAGCGTGGCCTGAGTTACATGAAAGCCACGACCGGCGAGTTTCTTGCGCAGTTCGTCCTGACTGGTGACCGATGTTTTCACCAGGAGGTCGCGGATGGCGCTATGGCGGTCCTGCTTCATGTATCTTTAAATCTCCCTAACGATTCATGGTGCTTTCATTCCGCCAGAGGCAGGATGAAGTATCCATTCTCGCGCGGATTGCATAAAAATGCAAGTTAATGTATAAATATGCGCAAGCATAAAGTCAAACCTGTATGGGAACATTCAGGCGAGTCCTGATGGAGAATCTGCCGTTACGGTCTGGTGACCTAGGCGGCCTATAATGAACTATGGATTGGTGTCTCACAACGAACGGAACTGTATCGTCCGCGGATGTATCGGAGCGGAAGATCTCTTCACCATCGCTGCGCTTTTCTTCGCCCTCGCTGATTGACGAGCGTTTTGACCATGACTCCTGTGGGGTCGGGTTTGTGGCCTCGGTCGCGGCAGTTCCAACCCATAAAATTTTGCAGCAGGCCCTGACGGCGCTTGGCCGCCTTGCACACCGTGGCGCTATTGCCGCCGACGGCAAAAGCAGCGACGGCGTTGGCCTGTTGACTGCCGTGCCGCGGGAGCTTCTGTTGTGCGAGATGGGGATTGCCCTCGCGGAGGGTGAGGCCCTCGGCGTCGGCATGATGTTTCTGCCGCAGGAGGAGACGCGTGCCGAGGCGGTATTGACGTCCTGTCTGGTGTCGCAAGAGTTGCGCGTGCTTGGATGGAGAGACGTTCCGGTGCAGCGCGAGGAGCTGGGCGAGATCGCGCTGAGCACGATGCCGAAGATCCGGCAGGTGCTTGTGGCCGATGCCGGCGGACCGCATTCGGACGCCATGGAGCGGCGGCTTTACCTTGCGCGCAAGCAGTTTGAGCGGTCGATCGAGCAGGGCGACGTGAGCGGCTACATCTGTTCGCTGTCTACAAAGACCATTGTGTACAAGGCGATGTGCGCTGGAGTGCTATTGCCGGAGTTCTACCCGGACCTGGCGTCGGAAAGCTACGTCACGCCGTTTGCGATCTTCCATCAGCGCTACGCCACCAACACGCTGCCGGCATGGCACAGGGCGCAGCCGGGACGCACGCTCGGCCACAACGGGGAGATCAATACGGTATGGGGCAATCGCGCACGCATGGCAGCGCGAGACTCCACCCTGCCGGTGGAGTGCAAACCGGTGCTGACCAGGGGCGGGACTGATTCGACCAGCCTGGATGAGGTGATCGAGTTGCTCTCGCGGAACGGCCGGACGCTGGCCGAGGCGGTGCGGATGCTGCTTCCACCGGCGGTGACCAGGCGGGTCTCGCCATTTCTGAAATATCACATGGATTGCACGGAGCCGTGGGACGGCCCGGCGGCGCTTGCCTTTACCGATGGCAGAGTGGTGGGTGCGGCGCTGGATCGGAACGGTCTGCGCCCCTGCCGGTTTGCGATCACCGCGGGCGGTCTGGTGGTCGTTGGATCGGAGGCTGGGTTGGTGGACCTCGATCCGGAGGAGGTGACGCATAGCGGCCGGCTCGGACCGGGACAGATGCTTCTGGTCGACCTCGAAGCGCATAAGGTCTACGAAGATGAAGCACTGCTCGACCTGTTCGACTCGAGCGCGACGTATGCGACGCTGGTCGAAGATACGCCGCTTATCCCGGTGAGCGTGGGTAGTCCAGATGCGGCCACGCTGCTCGCATCGCAGCGCAGCTTCGGCTATACGAAAGAAGATGTGCGCATGATCCTGCAGCCGATGGCTGCCGACGGCAAGGATGCCGTGTGGTCGATGGGCGACGATACACCGCTGGCGTTTCTGGCGCGGTCGGCGCGACCGCTCTATGCATACTTCCGCCAGAGGTTCGCGCAGGTGACCAACCCTGCGATCGATCCGCTGCGCGAGGCATGCGTGATCTCGCTGCATACCATGATCGGCCCGTGGCCGCACATGCTGGATAAGCATGCTCCGCTGGCAGGGCTGTCGCTTAGCTCACCTTTCCTTTCGCTTGGGCAGATGGAGGCGCTGCGCAGCGGGCAGCATCATCACCGCGACGATCTTCGCCTGGCCGAGGTGCCGTGTCTGTTTCCCTCGTCAGGAACGCTGGAGCAGGGGTTGGATGACCTCGCGCTGCACGCCGTGGAGATGGTGCGTGGCGGGGCGCGGATTTTGCTGTTGACCGATCGTAATGCGAGCGAATCGATGTTGCCGATCCCGATGGCGATGGCGACCGGAATCGTGAATCAGGCACTGGTGGCGGCCGGGCTGCGAACGCTTGCCGGGCTTGTAGTCGAGGCCGGAGACGCGCGCGACATTCATCACATGGCGGTCTTGATTGGCTATGGTGCTGGAGCCGTGTGTCCGTGGCTGGCGCTGGAGACGGCACGAAGTCTCTCCGAAACCGATCCGGCGGAGAACGAGAAGAAGATGTTAAAGGCGCTGGATGCCGGTTTGGCCAAGGTGATGTCCAAGATGGGCATCTCGGTGGTGGCCAGCTACCGCGGGGCGCACCAGTTCGACATTCTTGGGCTGCATGACAGCGTCGTCGAGCGCTGCTTTCCGGAGACGCCGGCGCCGTTGTCCGGTATCGGCTTCACCGAAGTGGAGAAGCAGTTGCGGGCTACCTGGGCACCGCAGGCGGAGCCGGGCGCTGTTGCCGGCGACCTTCCTGACTATGGTTGGGTGCGATTCCGCAAAGCGGACAGCGCCGAGTCGCATGCCTGGCAGCCGCTTACGGTGAAGGCGCTGCAATTGGTCGTTGGCAGCGCGCGCGGCGTGGCCGCGCCGGCTGATCCCACCGCTGCCTTCGCGATCTTCAGCAAGGACGTTGCGGCGAGGATGCCGGCGACGCTGCGCGACCTGCTGGACATTCGTCCGGCCGGGCCGGAGCTTGAGATTGAAGAGGTGGAGGCTGTGTCCAAGATCACCCGGCGCTTCATCTCAAGTGCAATGTCGCTTGGTTCGTTGAGCCCGGAGGCGCACCAGACCATCACCAGAGCGATGAATATGCTTGGCGCCCGGTCGAATACGGGCGAAGGCGGTGAGGACCCGGACGTCTATCGGCCACAGGTGGACGATGGCGGGGTTCTTGTGGCGGCTGCCAGCAGTATGACCGGGATGCGGGCGAATGGGTACTCCAGAGCCGGCGGCGTTGCGCTGGCCGAGCCGGCGGTGCATGCGCCGGCGGTGCATACCCTGTTGAACAACAAGATCAAGCAGATCGCCTCCGGACGATTTGGCGTGACGGCGGAGTATCTTGCGCATGCGGAAGAGATTGAGATTAAAGTCGCGCAGGGAGCGAAGCCGGGCGAGGGCGGCCAGCTGCCGGGGCACAAGGTGAGCGGGCTGATTGCGCGGCTGCGGCATGCGCAGCCGGGGGTGCCGCTGATCTCGCCGCCACCGCACCATGACATTTACTCGATCGAAGATCTGGCGCAGTTGATCTATGACCTGAAGCGGGTGAATCCGCGGGCGACGGTCGGGGTGAAGCTGGTCTCCGGCTGCGGCGTGGGCACGGTTGCGGCGGGCGTGGCCAAGGCGTACGCGGACTTTGTCGTGATCGCGGGCAATACCGGAGGGACCGGGGCGGCGGCCTTGTCGAGCATCAAATATGCCGGAAACCCCTGGGAGCTTGGTTTGGCTGAGGCCCAGCAGGTATTGATTGAAAACGGGATGCGCGGGCGGGTGCGGCTGCGGACCGATGGCGGTCTCTCGACGGCGCGCGATGTTTTGATCGCGGCCCTGCTGGGGGCTGACGAGTATGCGTTCGGCACGGCGGTGCTGGTGTCGCTGGGGTGCGACATGGCACGGCAGTGCCACCTGAACACCTGTCCCACGGGCATTGCGACACAGAAGCCGGAGTTGCGGGCGAAGTTCCGCGGCAAGCCGGAGCATGTGATGCGGTTCTTCGAGGAGCTTGCCGCCGATGTGCAGCGGCTGCTGGCACAGTATGGCCTGCCGTCGCTGGAAGCGGCGATCGGGCGGACGGATCTGCTCGACCAGGTGCGGTTTGACGGCAACCTGAACCTGCAGCCGATGCTGGCCAAAGCCAGCGATGGACCGGTGCGATGGATGGGTGGCAGGAACGACCGGCCATCGCTGCACCAGCCGCTGGATGAGGCATGGGTGAAGCCGGCGCTCGATGCAGTCAAGGCCGGAAAGCCCTATGTCATTCAACATAAGGTGGTGAACGAGGACCGGTCGATTGGAACGCGACTCTCCGGCGAGCTTGCACTGCTGAAGGCGAAGGGGTTCGAGACGACGCCGGATGTGACCTTCAAGCTGACGGGGATTGCGGGGCAGTCGTTCGGCGCGTTTGTCTCCGAGGGCATGAAGCTGGAGCTGGATGGGCAGGCGAACGACTTCGTCGGTAAGGGCTTATGCGGCGGTGAGCTGGTGCTGCGCGCGTGCGGGCTGGCGGCCAGGGACAGCGGGCGGCATGTGATTCTGGGCAACGTGGCGCTGTATGGAGCGACGGCCGGAAAATTGTTTGCGGCGGGGCGTGCGGGGGAAAGATTCGCGGTCCGGAATTCGGGTGCGACGGCTGTGATTGAAGGGATTGGGGACCACGGGTGCGAGTACATGACCGGTGGGACCGTGGTGGTGCTGGGCGAGGTGGGGATCAACTTCGGGGCCGGCATGACGGGCGGTTTGGCGTGGGTATATGACGCTGATGGTAGCTTCGTGCGAGAGGGAAAGTTTCATCTGGAATATCTTGATCCAGAAGGGTTTAGCTCGGTCGACAAAGATGCTCAGGACGGCTTGCGGATGCTTCTTGAGGAGCATGCGGCGCGGTCGGAGAGCAGCTTGGCGAAGGGCATGCTGGCGGACTGGACGGCGAGGGCCCGAGGGTTTGTCCGGCTTACTCCGAGGCCCCAGGCGTAGGGTGGCAATAGACCAAAAAACAACCACAGAAGCCACAAAAATGATCTGAACTTTGTGGTTTTTTGTCTGGTAAGTTGTGATGTCGAAGATGATTTTAAGAGGGTACGTTTCCACGGGGAGTGTACCCTCTTTTGCTTGCGGTCGGCTCGACGCCTGTGGCCGGAAATGCGACCGATGAATAAAGATTCAGGGGCGTTGGCGTACTATGCGAAATGCGGCTGCCGGGCAGGCGCCCACGGACAAAAGCTGAGGGAAGCATGGCTGATCTGAATCTGAAGACGATGAATGACGTTTTTGCGCTGGCCAGCGGGCGCGGCGACAAGACGGCGATGCTGTGGAAGGATGCGAGCGGGGCCTGGAAGCCGATCACTTCGGCGGAGTTGTATGGGCGGGTGCTTGCGCTCGCCGGTGTGTTGCATGGCTGGGGTGTGGGCAAAGGCGACCGGGTGGCGATGCTGAGCGAGAACCGGTGGGAGTGGCCGGTGACCGACTTTGCCGTGCTGGCGCTGGGCGCGGCGGATGTGCCGTTGTATCCGACGCTGACGCCGGAGCAGGTGGGATACA
>Ga0182024_10026430_pt1 | contig 10199 bp, 5 predicted proteins | sample P32metaG_FD_120480 | JGI IMG/M metagenome (GOLD analysis project Ga0182024, IMG submission 120480) | Permafrost microbial communities from Stordalen Mire, Sweden - P3-2 metaG (Illumina Assembly) | ecosystem: Environmental > Terrestrial > Soil > Wetlands > Permafrost | place: Sweden: Stordalen...
AGTTATTTATGAGTCCGGGGCCGGTGACGGGAGGCAAATAGCTTTCCATCTTCAACGCTTGGGGGGACAGCTCGGCAGTAGGAATGATGTTTCCCAGAAATGCGTAGCGGCAAAGGACACCGTGGTTGGCTGCCGTACAGGCGGCGGTGGTGGTGGGATCATAGATCGGCACACTAAGCTCACTGAAGTTTCCTTCCCTCATGAGGGTTGTCGGAACAGTCAGGAAGTTTGGATTGATGCCAGTGCGGCCGTGATAGTGGTCGTACGTTACGTAGAAGAATCCCCTATGTTGCGTAAACGGAATGGGGCCACCGCCAGAGGCGACGATCTCCGATTGATGCTCATCCGGCTTGGGCTCCTGAACTTTTTGCCCTTCCGGGTTGGTGTAAGTGGCATTCTTAGCGGCGTAACTCCACGCGTCGAACATGCGCGCGCGGACATAAGCTGCCAGGATGCCGTGATATTTACTGCCTCCGCTCTTCAGCGTGAAGTTGACGAGGCCGGCACCTTCATACTCAGCGTCGGGCGAACTCGTAACTACCTGGAATTGGTCGATGGCTTCCACCGGAATGGAGTTCGAGACGACGCGATTATCACCTTGCTGGTTGATCGTGAAATCGGGAACGCCGTCCACGTACACTGCGGCCAGATAGTTGCCGGTGCCGCCGATAACCGGGGTGCGCGATCCAGTCGTCGTACCCGGTACAAGGGTGGCAAAGGCTGTTGGATCGCGTTGCTGGCCACTCATCTGCAGGGGCAGATTCTCATAGGTCTTGTTTTCAAGCACGGCCCCGAGGGTCGCGTTGGTAGTCTCCAACGACGGCGGAGCAAGCGTGACGGTCACTTCCTGGGAGGCCTGACCAACCACCAGCGTTAGATTCAAGCCAGTGAGTCTCAGAGCGTCGATCGAGAAGTTCTTTTGAATAACCTCGCTGAAGCCGGCGGCTTTGGCGGTCACGGTATACACACCCGGAATGATTGGAGAGATCGTGTAGAGACCCGCGCTTGACGTCAAGCGAGTCGTGGAGACACCGGTTGCGTTGTTAGTCGCCGTCACGGTGGCATTGGGTATCACGGCCCCGCTGGAATCCACGACAGATCCCTGGATACCGGCCTCACCACCGGTCTGGGCGGCGAGGGGTAAAACGCATAGCGCGAAAAGGGAAAAAGTGACCATCCAAATTCCGACTCTCTTCGCGGACCTGCAACCGCGCGCCGAGTATTCATAGCTGATATGGCTGCAGATGGTACTTAGATTCATAACTTCCTCCGAAGAGACTTTCCGACAAATTGATCTGCGAAATAGAACCTTATGAGCGGGATTGCGCGACTGTCAATAGAAAAATTATTTCTAAATGGTTGAAATTGACAATAAACCTCTTATGAATTTGTGCCCGCTTTGTTTCAATACAAACTCGATAGCTTGATGACTGAGGAAGGATGAAAGGTCACGATTGACCCACCAGATGAGGTCTATGTCCGAGAGTCGGTGACGAGCGCAAGGAATATGGGGGAAAGGAAGTTTTGTGATCAAAAATGCTCACTCCAAAGCTGTCATCTGTCGTCTACTTCCTTCACGGTGGTGAAGTCACAGTGGAACACCTCGTGCATCTCGCTCCACTTGTCGCCGGGTAAGGCATCGGGCATGATCGTTTGCATCGGGTCCATGATGCTCCACCAATGTCGGGTATCGACGCATGCCGACATCTTTCTCATGTCCTCGTCATAGTCCACACCGTGGTACTCGAAGTAGGAGAATAAAAGTCCATTGCGGAGAAAGATGCTGTAGTTGGTGATGTTGCACGACGCGATGGTTGCGAGCACAGCGGGCCATACCTGCTCGTGATAGCGGATGTAGGCCGCTTCATGCTCGGGCTTGAGCTGTATGATCTGTGCGACTCGCCGCAATCCACTTCCTCCTGTTCCCTTTCCCGGACGCTGAATATATTCATGGCGAACGCTGCAGCCCGCACCGATTTGTCAGTGCTTGATGTATGGGGCAACAAGCTTGCCCTTCGCGGAGAAATCGTCTGCCACCGGGTCATTCAGAAGCGCTTTGAGGCCGGCCACCACGCTCTCTGCGTTGATGACAGCCCCAGCCACCGTGGTATGCGTATGAGGATCTCCGAAGAGTGGCTCCACGGCAGCGGTACCCATGGCATCATACTTTTCGGCAGTGATCTCGTTCAGATCGATGAAATCGGCGTGCTGCGCGATGGCTACATCCCGGGTCCATCCACCGTAACTGGACGCTCCACGAACAACTTTGCCGTCCTGCCATATCTTGCGGGGAATCAGGGAACAGAGGATGGGGGTTGCTCCCTTGCTTTTTGCATCGCGTACATACTTGGTCATGTACCAGCCAAAAGTGTGCACGGTTTCCCGTCGACGCTGCACCGGGTTATAAATTACTTTTTCTTCATCGCCGATTCCGGGAATTGAACCACGCGCGCGGGCATCGTCGTCGAGCGGACCACTGTCATTGTGACCAAACTGGATCAGGACAATATCGCCGGGCTTAATCACCTTCAGTACCTCAGCCCAGTGGCCTTCGGTGATGTAGGTTCGCGAACTTCTTCCACCGATGGCGAGATTCACGATGTTGACCTTATCGAGATTGAAGAATGGAGCAAGTTCGTCACCCCAGCCCATTTGATTATTGGCGCCGTCGCCCCGCCCATTCCGCACGGTCGAATCGCCTATGAGCCAGATGGTTGGAATGCCCGGCTTGAGATGCTCAGGGAGTACAAGCTGGACGTTTGCTCCGGGATCGGTGTTCACCACGGACGCTGGTTGTTCCATGACTGCCATGCGCTTCAGTTCGCTGGCCGCCAAAAGGAACGCTCCGACCCCATAGTTATAACTAGAGCTAGCCAGGTAGTACGCAGGCTCAGCGCCGGTTTGTTGAATGGATCCCAGCCTGCCGTCGGCATAGACGTGATGCAGCATCCCGTGCCACCCCCGTTCGATGATGGGCCGGTAAGTCTTCGCATCGAGAATGCCTTGATTCACGCCCCAGGTCATGGCATAGACCATCAGCGCCGAGCCTGATATCTCTGGCTCAGGAAAATCCTTTGGATCAAGTAACGCAGACGTCCACAGGCCATCGGGTTGCTGGAGGTCGGAGACGCGCGCGGACATCTGCCGCAATTGCGCGACATAAAACGGTCGCCGCGTGTCATCCTGTGGCAGATATTCGAGCGTTCGAACGATGCCACCCATCACCCAGCCCTGGCCGCGCGACCAGAAGATCTTCTTCCCATTGGGTTCGCGTTTGTCCTTGTAGGACTCGTCACGTGCGTACAGGTGCTCGTCCTTGTCATAGAGCAGATCAGAGGTCCGCTGCCACTGACTGTTCAAATAATTGATGTAGTCGTGATCGCCGCTTGCTGCGTACATCCTTGACCACACCGGAGGAGCCATAAAGAGTGCGTCGCACCACCACCACGGGATTCGTGGATCGCCAGGCTGGAGCGTGTCCAGTTTCATTACCGCGTCGAGGTCGCCGCGAGTTGGCGTGATCATCTGCTCGTTTTTCTTACCATCGAGCAGATAAAGCTCGAGATAAGTCTGGGCAATGCTCTGGTCATCTGCATTCGGCAGTCTGCCCCGCAATGACCACTCGAACTTCTGGGACATCGCGGTCATGGCGTCGCGATACTTCGGGTCGCCTGTCGACTTTGACGCAGCCATGAAGCCGCTGTAAAGAATACTCCACGTCCAGATGCGGTCAAAGTATGGCTGCGATCGGGCGAGTTCCCAGTCGGCGACCTTGCGGGTAGCCTTATCGATGGCTGAGGGCGCGATTGCAGGCGATAAATCGGTAGCCAATGGACCGGGGTCAGTCGGCGCGTCGCCGAAGTGACGTGTCGTATCCTTGTCGATTCCCTGCTGTTGCGCGGGCGTGGGCAATGGATAGGACTGGGCATACAGCGCGGTCGTGGTAACGGCGACAAGGCAAAGGGCGAGCGTTCGTACCGAACAATTTATCTTCATAGGCTTTGATCCTGCGTGGAGGCGTTCTTCGTCGAGGTGGTTGCTGCGGACGGTCGCGTGGTGCTGCTATGTGCCGGGATGCCTTGCACGTTGGCGTTATCAGACAGCGCGACTACGCTGCCGTCAGCGGTCTTGATGGTCGTATCGGAGAATTTCCAATTCTCGGCATCGGATATATGACCTGCCGTAGCGGCGTCAATTTGAATGTGGCTGAAGTTGAAGTTATCCAGCCGCCTGTCAGGAAATGCGTCAACCTCGAACGCCGTCCTGGCACCAGTTGCCTTCAGGTTCCAGATGCGAACGTTATGAAACTTGGCTTCTCCTTGGGCCTGCGGAATAGGAGTTGCAAGGACTTTCCAGTAGCCGGGATAGGAAGTCATTGTCGAAGGAATTTTCGCGTAGCTGTAGCTCGGATTCCAGTTCATGGTGATGCGCAGAGCCACGGGCACGTCGGTCAAGGTGATGTCGTGAATGCGGATATTGTCTGCCCAGCCTCCACGCGTATGGGCGGATTTGAAGAGAATTCCAACTCCGACATGAGACAGCCCGGTGAGATTGTAGGCCTGGATGTTTCGGAAACCTCCCGAGGTCTCACTGCCGATGGTGAGGACGGCGGCGCCATCGCGCACGATCGAGTCGCGGATCACAACATCCTCGGTGGGGTGATTCACACGTAGACCGTCGGCATCGCGGCCGGCCTTGAGGCAAAGAGCATCGTCATTCACGGAGATGTCCGCATGTTCGACGAGAACGTGTCGGGAAGAATCGATGTCCACACCGTCCGTGGAAGGACCGCGACCGCCAATGTTGTTGCGAATCGTGATCTCGTGGACCCTTACATCGGTGGCATAGCAGATGTGCACAGTCCAGAAGCCGGAGCGCATGAGGGTGAGTCCGCCGCCTAGCTGCACGTGATTGGACTCGAATATCTGGATGAGCCGCGGCCGTCGTGCGTCGTAGTCCGCTGCCCAGCGAAGACCTTGCGAGTCGTACGTTTTGCGCAGAGCCCAGTAGCTATCCCAAAAAGACTTTCCGTCGCCGTCGATCGTTCCCTGCCCTTCGATGGTGGCATGGGATTGCTTGTAGACATTGACCAGCGCGGCTGGCCATGACATTTCGATGCCTGCGATTCGCGTGGGCATGACGGCGTAATCCGATAGCCGCTGCGAACCAAGCAGAGTGACACCCTTACCGATTTCAAGCGTGACGTGGCTCTTGATGAAGATGGAGCCGGATAGGTACGTCCCCGGGTTGAAGGTGACCGCGCCACCCGATGGTGCGGCTGCATCAATCGCCTTTTGAATGGCTACGGTATCTAGTGTCGTGCCATCACCTTTTGCTCCAAAGTCTTTGACATTGAACGTGGCAGCCAGCGACGGAGACGAAGATAGGGCCGCCGCAAGGGAGAGAACCGCCAGGGAACGATTCATTTTGTCTCCGCGCTGACGAGATGGATTGAGCCGACAAGTCCTGAGGAGATCGGCATAACCTTGTCGAGATCCTGCATCTGGAACCGGTCTCCATACTTTGCAATCAGGGGCGCGTAGTTGCGCGGAGGTAGGGCAGACCAGGCGTTGAGGGCAGTGTTGTAAACGTGAATCTCGATGTCGTTACGCCCGGGCTTGAGGTACGTTGTCACGTCAAGAACGTAGGGTGGATGCCAGAGCGCCCCAGCGAATTTCCCGTTGATGTCGATCAACGCTGCTTCCCGAATGGGGGCGTCGTAGTACGCACGCATACCGGGACCGGTGTGGGTGACCAATGGGTTCGGCATGCCGTTAGGCCCGACGGCCTCGTCCTGCAGTTCCGGCTCTGGCATTCCGGGTAACGGCTTGCCGCCATCGATCGTGAGGAGAACCACATTTTGATCGAAAGATTCGGACTCGGTGAACGAGCGCCGGTAGACTACTTCGCCTGAGTAGTTGCGGGTGGCGGGGTTGGCGGTCCAGTCAGTCAGAGTGTCTTCGTCGTAGGTTCTGCCGGTCAAGGCGAACTCGACTTGCCAGTTTTTGCTGAGGTCGGCGAGTTGGCGCGAGGCGGCAATCGAATAGGTAGGTTCAACGTTGGGCTCAGTGTTTGAGAAGACGAAGACGCAAGCTTGATACGGCGCGAGGTTGATGGATTGCACCCTCGCGGAGGCCGATGTCACAGCGGCGGTGTCTGGGTCCCACTGCTCGGCGTACTTGAAGTTGGTCGCAAAACTTGCGGTCGTGTGGATCGTTTGATTGCCTGTGTTAACGACGAGGTAGATGTCCGCAAAGCCGAGCTTACGGCGAATGAAGCCGATTTGGCTCCGGGCTGCTGCATCCGTTTCGCTTAGCTGCAGGTCCGGTTCAACCGCGGCGTGCAGAGCAGCGTCAAGCCCCGATGGATCCGCAACGAAGGTATGAGCGGCAGATTCAAAGAGCGGATGACATGCAGATAGGGTGCTTTTAGCTGTCCGGGGACTGCAGATGGGAGGAATTTCCAGCGGCTTGCCCTCCGCGGACAGCGATGGAATTCGGCCGACTGCGATAGCCTTGCCGCCTTCCGCTACGAAGCTGCCGATCTTCTGCAACGTCTCTATAGGAATTCGGTCGGTGGGCGGAAGCAACAGGACCTGGGAATGAATGCCTGTGCGATTGATGGCACTCGCATCGGTGAAGTCGAAGTTGTAGCCTGCCGACAGCACTGCGGAGACCAGGGTCGCGGGCAACAATTTCTTCATGAGATCGGTGATGCTTACATTTCCAGGCGAGAAGCCGGCCCAAGCGTCATCGGTGGGCAGAAGTACGGTGACCTGGTTGGCAGGTTGCCCCTGGCGCATCAGATAGCTGAGCCGCGAGATGTACCTGGTCACATAGGGCATCACCGGGTGCCAAGGATTGTGGTCATTGAGCGCTGCAGCCGCATAGAGCGACCAGCCTGGCTCACCTGCTTGAGGAGGAGAGTAGGGCCAGCCGTGGAAGATGAACTGGTTCTCGCCCATGATGAGATCGATGTCGGCCTCGGCCTTCATGTCCAGTGGGGTTGCCCGGAACACGGGGGAGTGAAGCCAGGTGAAGGTCTCGCCAGACGTAATGTTGTGGCCGAACACATGGTTGGCCGAGCTTGCCCAACGCAACGTTGAAAAGCTCCTCCACTGCGGGCCCTCGCCTTCCGCCAGGCTCACTAAATTTTGACTCGAGAAACTGACCGCCGGCGTGCCATACGTCTGGGAACGAAATTGAGTGTGATGTTCCGCGGCCCAGCTTGTAATCTGCATTAGATAGTTCTCGTCCACGAGGTCGGTGAGTGTCTCGCCATAGTCGTGGCGCACCGCGTCCGCAGCTACCGATCCTCCGCCTACCAACTCGGCCAGGTGGGGGATGAGGTCGTAGCCACGGCGCCTTTGAAACTCCGCCGGAAGATTGCGTGTCCAGTCCGCGCCGTAGGCTTCGAGTGAATCGGAGAAGATTGCGTAGGGCGGAGTATCGCCGAATGCGCCAACGAGCGGAGTTCCTACTGCTTTGAGATAGTGGTCGACTGCGGTATGGCTGAACGGATCCAGCACGTAGCCTTCTGCTCCTACGGCGGACCGCTTGACCTGCTGGCGAGTGCGGCTCGAGATGAAAAACAGAACCGTGCGCGGGTCGCTGATTGGTGCGATGGAGACAGCGCCACGCGACAGTTGGGTTGGGTGGGCCGACGCTGCATTCCAACTACCGGGAATGCCGTTGGCTATCTGTGTGGAGACGAGAGCCTCGCCCTCCTTCATGCGCGGACTGGGCACCGTGGTCTTTCCCGGAGCGAGCAAGGCTTGGACAGTGCGAAGTCGTCCAGCACCTTCGGGCAGGGTCGTTGAGGGGCCTCCGTAGGGCCAGCCGCTGCACAACGTAAGATCGACGCGAAGCCCAAGCTTGCGACCCTCGGCTTGGGCATAAGTTATTTCCCGCAGCATGGCGGGAGAAAGAAACGGCAGGTTCTCCAGACCCCCAGTTTGGTCGTTCAGCACCTGGGGATAGACGAACGCAAGCTCAACTCCACCGATGCCATCGGCCTTCATCTGCCGGAGTTCATGAAGGATTTCCGATCTCTGGACAGCCACGCCGAACCACCACCAACGAACCATGGGGCGCGCGTCATCAGGAGGAGTAGCAAACCCCTGATAGATTTTCGCTAGGTTTTCCGGCCTTGTGGCTGCGAGTTGTTGTCCGACTGCGGTTCGAAGAGACGGAAGCATCAGGCATACCGCAAGGATCAGCCACCGACCTTGCGAGGCCGGCGGCGCAGAAAGGATATCCGCAGCACTCGACCCCTTTGGGTCACCTCGCGAACCTCGGAAGCCCGGCTTCATGCGACAAACTCCTGCTCAGGGATTTCTTTGGCACCTGCAAACTGTACGCATCGAGCCCAAATAGTGTCAATAGGAAAATAGTTTCCAGTTCTTGCATCGGTTCTGTATGATCTTTTTCTCGGCGGAAAAATAAGGAGTGTCGAGCATGCACCCCAGCTCCACAGATCGTCATCGCGGCGTCAATCTGCGCAAGAACATCTTGCTCGGAATAGTGACCTTTTCGCTTTGTACAGCTGGAAGGACGCAGGCAGGCTGGCATTATGCGTGCTCGGCGACCAACGCTGCAAGCGGAGCGATCATTCTCTCCGGCACCTCCCTCTACAGAGATGCGACGTCCAATCGCGCGGGTGACCCGCCCTATGGGTTCGATCTCAATACCGTCCCTACCAGTTTTGACGAGGGATCGTGCAGCTCCGCGAAGCCGTTCTTCTTTTCTATCGGAGCACGTGACGGAAACTATCGCGTGACCCTCGTGCTCGGTGGACCAGGTTCGTCGATCGCGACCGTTCGGGCAGAGTCGCGACGTCTGTTCGTTGATCAACTAAGTGTCAAAGCCGGGGGCTCACGACGCGTCGTGTTCGTTGTGAACATTCGCACACCGGAAATCAATGCTGCGGGAGGGTCATCAGTGACTGGCCCCTTTGCCCAGGTGCGGCTGAAGCCCCGGGAGATTGGCGCCCTGGATTGGGACCACAAGCTCACGCTCGAGTTCAATGGTAGAAATCCGAGCGTACGCTCTATTTCCATCGAACCGGTCGACGATGTTCCAACTCTCTATATTGCGGGAGACTCAACCGTTGTCGACCAAACGAAAGAGCCCTGGGCTGCGTGGGGCCAGATGCTGCCATCGTTCTTCGGCTCGAAAATCGCAATCGCCAACGAAGCGGAGTCCGGCGAGACGATTCGAAGCTTTGTCTCGGAGCATCGCCTGGAGAAGATCATGTCAACGATGCGTACGGGCGACTACCTGATGATTCAATTTGGCCACAATGACCAAAAGCCCGGCGCAGGCTATGTCCCCGCTGCCACCGATTTCAAGACTTATCTTCTGCGGTACATCGGAGAGACACAGGCTCATGGATCGACGCCGATCCTGGTGACACCGATGCACCGACGCGATTTCGATTCGGAAGGAAAAATCGTACAGACGTTGGGCGACTATCCCGAGGCGATGCGCGAGGTCGCGAAGCAGAAGGGGCTGGCACTGATTGACCTCAATGCGCTGAGCAAAATATTGTTTGACACCCTGGGGGAAGAAGGTACGCTCCATGCGTTCGTCCACTTCCCTGCCAACTCGTTTCCCGATCAGCCAGAGGCACTAGCGGATAATACACACTTCACTTCCTACGGTGCGTATGAGCTCGCCTGCACAATCGTGCAGAGTATGCGGGACGAGAAACTGCCTTTGGCCCGCTATCTGCGCCAGAGGATAGGACACTTCGATCCGCTCCACCCCGAAGCATTCTCGAAGTGGACGCTGCCTTCGAGCCCAAGCTATTCGACCGAGACACCTTATGAGAGATAGCGCAGCAAAAGAAGAGATGACCAATGGATCTAGTCCATTTTCCTCAAATTTTGAATCGCAACGCACACATGGACTAGCCGGAGGGATGACGGCGTGAAGAAAACAAGGCAATGGCTATCTCAATTTTTCAGCGCGTGGGTAGCGAACACTGTCCTCGCCGCAAAGGGCTTGGCGATTCTTGTCCTCGTATCTACTGGCATCGCTCAAGGACAGTCCGTCGACTTGAGCGGGATAGCCCACGCCGCGTTTCGTGTCTCGGACGTCGCGAAGACCAGTCTCTTCTATCAGAAACTAGGATTCGATCAGGCGTTTGTATTCAGCAGCAACGGAATGATTTCGCAAGCTTTTATCAAGATCAACGAT
>Ga0182024_10026431_pt1 | contig 10199 bp, 10 predicted proteins | sample P32metaG_FD_120480 | JGI IMG/M metagenome (GOLD analysis project Ga0182024, IMG submission 120480) | Permafrost microbial communities from Stordalen Mire, Sweden - P3-2 metaG (Illumina Assembly) | ecosystem: Environmental > Terrestrial > Soil > Wetlands > Permafrost | place: Sweden: Stordalen...
CCGGACACCGCGACCGACCAGCTCCTCTGGGTACTTCCTCGCTCTGGGCATCTCTGGAGATTCTCCAATCCCGAGGACGTCTCGCCCTCGTTCCGGAGTCTCCGTCAAACCCGGCCTGGCTCACACGAGCGTCTTGCCGCCATCGAACCCCAATGGCTCGATCAGCTCCCTGACCCGCACCCCAGGAAGCTTCGGATCATCAGACAGCAGCCGATGGATCTCATCCTTGAACGGCTCAAGCTTCGACGCGACCACCGGTCGCTGATAGCGCGGCGGCTGCTCAGACCGAACCGCGCGCCGCACCGTGTTGCGATCGACGCCATACCGACGAGCGAGCTCCTTGATCCCCACCCCGCGGACGAAATGCTCCCGCCGCAACTCAGCCCAGCGCTCCACGTCAAGCACACCCTCCTCCTGGCCTCGATCGAGAACGACCAGGCCAGGGTCAACCGACCCCCGGACGCTCCGCCACCGCCCTCAACAGGGGTGCGTTTTCAACCGGCAGAGGAGGGTGAGTCTTCCACCGGCGCCGACAGCGACTGCTCACTCCCAAACTCCGGACGGCAAGCGCGCGCCCAGCCTGGCGTCCCTGATCCACGACGAACGAGGCGACCACGCATCCGGTCAAATCCCGAGACGCGCCTGCCAGCTAACACCGCTAGATCGCGGCCCGAGGCGGACAAGCGCTATGCCACGCTTCCGCGTGCCGCGCAAGGCAGGATGCGACCTCCTGCCGGAATGATGCTCGTCGTAGAACGAAAGGGGATAGCCGGGATGCTGCATCCAGTCGAGAAGGGGAGCTTCGACGCGCTGTGTGGCTGAGGGATCTGCCTGTTCGTGACCGGCAGTGGTCGGGCCCCCGCGCCAAGGAGCGAGATCAGGTCACTGCGTCGTCGACGTCTACCCGCGCTGGAGACCAGCCGCTGAAGTGGCGTCTCGTGCGGTCGAGCCAGCTCGCGACTGCCTGGAGCCCAAGCTCCGTGACCGCGACTGGCAGTTCGGCTGCAACCACATCCTCATCGCTCGTCTCAGCGCGCTCGTATTCGATCTCACGAATGGCTTGCGCATCCGAGGAACGACGGACCAGCTGCGACCGCTCAAGGCCACCGACCACCTCCTCGACAACCCACGACTCGAGGTCGAGGGCGCGACTCAGCCACTCGGTGCCAGCTCGTTGTTGGGGCTCGGCGGCGAGCGAATCCTGAAGCGCAAGCGCCACCAGGACCTGCATCTCGATCGGCCGCAACGGTTTCTCGCCGATGACATCAGCCGTGGTGAACGCGGCTCGACTGAGCGAGGCCGCTCCGAGCGACGTAACTGCGATCGCGCGATCGCGCCAGCCGAATTCATCTTGAGTGGGCACGCTCGGAGCCTAACCGCGCTCTTCGTTGAAGGGCCAGCCGATCGACGATCGGTGTTCCTGATCACCCGGACTTCTGCTAGGTCTCCGAGGTGGGACTCTCCGCCAGGCTGGTGCTTGCCGCGGAAAGCTGGTGCCATGGCCCCTGCTTCAAGATGCTCGTGGTCGGATGAAAGCGCGACTCGGCTGCATGGACCTGTCCGTCACGCTCAACCAGGGCATTCTCGCTGCTCGCGATCATCAGAGGTCCGCCAGCATCTTGGTCAAGCTGTTCGGCGTCAATTAGTTCGCCGAACCCGCAGTTGAAGAGCTCACTGCGGTGACGTAACGGACTACCGAAGATGCTGTTTCAAGCGTCCGCGCATACTCGTTGCGGAAGATCGCGCAGAGCTGGCCGTGAACTCGCATGGGGAACGTGCCGCGAGCGGGTGCAGTAGCATGCGTTCGCCACACTGGAAGGGGTTGCTTGCGTAGCACTGTGCCGGTGCCAGGGGGGTCAGGGTTGCGGACGGCTGAGGTCGGTGCGGGTCGCGCGCGGCGGTCACGAGCTTGGCTGGTCGCGCTGCTGCTGGCCGTGTCCGCGTCGACTGTGCTGACGGGGTGCGGCTCATCCGTGTCGGGTCAGACAGCGAGCGGTCGGGCGGCGCTGCTGACCACGCTCGAGAACTGGTCGGCGCTGCAGACGCCAGTTGACCAGGCGCTCGGGATCTTGACGCAGCAATGCATGGCACAGCATGGGTACCGCTACTACCCGTTCCCTCAGACCGGCCAGCCTGGTGGCTCGCCGTTCTTTGCCACCCAGCTGTTCGGCACGTCTCTGTGGCTCGGTCCGCAGTCTCTCGCTTGGCGAATCGTCAACGGCTGGGGCTTGTACGAACAGACCATGCAGCAGCTAGGCCAACCCGGAGGCTTCAACGGTGACCAGCCGCAGGAGAACCAGGTGTTCCGATCGCTGCGAGGGGGTGCCTTGAGGACCTACATCAAGACGCTCTACGGCGGCGACAAGGCGATGAAGATCCGGATCCCGGGTCTGCCGCATTTCACCGTTCGGATCGGCGGTTGCCAAACCACGGCCGGCACGCGTCTGTTCGGCAGTGTGGCCGCATCGGTCGCGGTTCCGCAGTACGGGCCTTCGATCCTCAACGGCAGCGTCCAGTCGAGCGCGGCCCGCTCGTCCGCGCTGCGCGCGAGCCAGGCCAGCTGGGTCGCGTGCGTCCGTGCTCGCACCAGGCTGACGGTCAGGTCGCCGTCGCAGTTGTTCCTCCGGTTCTACTCGCTGTATCAGTCGAAGGGACCCACGCCGGCGGTACATCGCCAGGAACTCGCGGCCGCGGTTGCCGACCTGGAGTGCCAGCGTCGCTCACGGTTGCCGCAAGCCGTCAGAGCGGCTGCGCTGTCAGCGATCGGGCATCTGCCCGCATCGGTGATCGGCGAGCTCGGGACGCTGCTCTCGACCCTGCAGCAAGCGCGGTCGCGGGCCCAGGCGCTGTTCGCGCACCCGGGCACAACCCCGGCGGTCACGACAACTCCTTCAGCGGTGACCGGGTCCGGCGCAGCGGCGACCGGGGCGCTCCGGGCGCGAGGCCAGGGCAGCGTGAGCCGTTCGGTGGTGGTGTTGGGTGGTTGAGGCGGTGGCTGGCGCGCCCGCGCTCGAAGCGGTCGCGGTGTCCAAGACATATCCGGGCTCGCCTCCCGTGCATGCGCTCCACGAGGTGACACTGAGCGCGCAGGCGGGCCAGCACGTCGCGCTGGTAGGGCGCTCGGGCTCGGGCAAGTCAACGCTGCTGAACCTGCTCGGGCTGCTCGATCGACCAAGCTCGGGCGAGATACGCCTTGCCGGGACCGACACCGGGTCGCTCGGCGATCGCGACCGGACCGCCGTCCGCGCCGGTAGGGTCGGCTTCGTGTTCCAGGACTTTCACCTGCTCGACTACCGCACCGCGACAGAGAACGTGGAGGTCGGGCTGCTGCATGCCGGTGTACCGCGTCGGGAGCGTCGCGCCAGGGCGCTCGAGGCTCTCAACGCGGTTGGACTTAGCCATCGCGCCCACGCCACCCCGGCGACGCTCTCCGGCGGCGAGAAACAGCGGGTTGCGATCGCCCGGGCGATCGCAACGCGGCCGACCGTGCTGCTGTCCGACGAGCCCACCGGCAACCTCGACTCAGCCTCCGCAGAGAATGTCCTCGAGATCCTCGATTCGCTAAAGCCGACCGGGGTGGCGCTCGTAACCGTGACGCACGACGCCCAGGTGGCCGCAGCCGCCGATCTCACGGTCGCGCTCGCCGACGGCCGCGTCGTCGATACCGCAGAGGAGGGATGATCGCCGTGCGTCACCGCCGCGGTCGCCCCCGCGCTTCGTCGCTGCGACGCTTCGGAGCCGGGCGGGCGGCGGCCGCTCGCGACATCGTGACCGAGGCGGCGCTGTCGCTGCTGGGTCGTTCGGGTCGCGCCGCTGCCACGGCGCTGTCGGTCGTGATCGGCGTGGCCGCGTTCGTGACCGCGAGCGGACTTACCGCCACTGCTGGAGCGTCGGTGAACGCGCGCTTCGCGCGCTTCGCGGCGGCCGAGGTCACGCTTGCTGACTCGACTCCGAATGCATCGACCCCCGCGTTCGGATCCGGCGCGCTGGCGGCGGTCAGGCGCCTGCCGGGTGTGCTCGGAGCGGGCGACCTGTGGTCAGTTCCGGTGCGCGCGACTTCGGCGGCCACATTGTTCGACGCGTCTGATTCGCCGTACGTCCAGTACGTCCCGAGCGTCAGCGTCGTCGCAGCCTCGCCTGGGCTGCTGTCGGCGGACCACGCCTCCTACAAGTTCGGCGCGGGTCTGACTACGGTCGACGCGCACGTGCACGGCGATGTCGTAGTACTCGGTGCGACGGCCGCCTCGCAGCTCGGCGTGCGATCGCCCGACGGACAGGAGGCGGTCATGGTGGACGGTCTCCCATTCGTCGTCATCGGCGTGTTCAAGGGCGTGCAATCGGACCCAACGCTGCTGACCGACGCGATCATCCCCGACTCAACCGCACGCAGCCTCTGGGGTCCGCCGCACTCGGGCTCGCAGCTGGACATCGCCGTCGATCCTCCTGCGGCCAGCCAGGTCGAGCACGAGGTGCCGCTGCTCCTGCATCCGGAGGACCCGACCCGTCTGCAGGGGATCACGCTTGCGCAGCCTCCGATCGTGCAGCCCGCGGTCACCAGCGACCTCACGAGCCTGCTGACGGTGGTCACGCTTGCGATGCTGGCGATCAGCATCGCCGGCATCGCGGTGACGATGTACTCGTCGATCAGCGAGCGCGCGTTCGAAGTCGGGCTGCGCCGTGCACTTGGCGCCACTCGCCTAAACGTCGCCGCCCAGTTCATCGTTGAGAGCCTGCTGGTGGGTGCGGGCGGCGCCGTCGTCGGGATCGCGTTGGGGGTGTGCGCGGTCGTGGTGATCGCCAAGACGCACGCCTGGCTGCCGGTGCTCGACGCGGGCGCGGTCGCGGTTGCTCCGGCACTCGGCGCCGGTGTGGGCGCGCTGGCCGGGTTGCTGCCCGCGTTCCGCGCCAGCCATCTGGATCCGGTGGAGGCGCTACGCCGATGAGCACTAACGGGATCGCCCGCAAGCGCCGCCGCACCGTGATCATCTCCGCCGTGGTGCTGATTGCGGTGGCAGCCCTGAGCTGGTGGGCCGGGCGTGCGACGACGACAACCTCTGCGCTGGCTCGTGGCCAGAAGGCCCCGACCCCACCGGTGCTGACGGCGCCCGTCGTCCTGAAAAAACTCGGCACAACGGTTCAGGCGCCCGGCAAGCTGGCGGCGGCCGGCAGCGAGACAATCGCGGTCGGTTCGATCAGCGTCCCCGGCGCTCAGTCGATCGTGACCGCAGATGTCGTCCACGTCGGCGAGCTGCTGCGCAACGGCAGCGTCGTCGCGCAGGTCGCCGGGCGTCCGGTGTTCGCGTTCGCCGGCCAGACTCCGATGTACCGAAGCCTCGCCTCCGGCGACTCCGGTCCGGACGTCGCTCAGCTCCAGCACGACCTGGCCGACATCGGCTACACGATCGACGACACCGCTGGGACATACGGGGCCTCGACGAGCGCCGCGCTTGCGGAGCTGTACAAGAACAGCAACTACGCTCCACCGTCATCGATGCCGGCCCCCGGTGCCGGCCGAAAGGCGCCGCGCCTGATCGTAGAGCCGCAGACGGAGATCGTGTTCCTGCCGCAGCTGCCAGCGACGGTCGCGTCAACAAAGGAACATGTCGGCAAGGCGATCGGCAGCCCGGCGGTGACGCTGACCTACGGATCCGTGGTCATCGACACCACGCTCACCCCCACAGAGGGGTACCTGATAGAGCCCGGCGACCATGCCACCGTCAGGCTCGATTCGCACCTGCTGGGCGGGGTGATCCGCAGCGTCAAACGCTCCGTGCGGGCGCGCGAAGCGAGCGCCGAGATCGCCCTGCGCGGAGTCGCAGCGCACACTCACATCGGGTCCAAGGTGACGGTTTCGATCGACGCCCAATCCTCCACGGCGCGCACGCTCGCGGTACCGATCGGTGCGCTATATGCCAGCGGCAACGGCAGCGCGTACGTAATCGTTTCCAGTCGTGGCCTACGGCACGTTCCTGTCAACGTGGGGCAGGCCGTCGGAGGATACGTCCCGATCGTCAATCCACCAACCGAGCTGTTGCCAGGCACAAAACTGGTGCTCGACTCCAGCCAGAGCAACAACGTCGGCTTCGGCGGCCCGTGACCTGCGAGCACGGACCAGATCGAGGCAGGGAGCGCCGAAGGGACTCCGGAGCGGCCCCGAGCATCGCTTCAACCCGGCTTGGCGCGAGCAGGTCTGATCGGAGGCTGCCCCATCATCGCGTATCCGCTATCCGCGCAAGGGAGGGAAGATGCCGACCATGATGCGGTGCCCGTCGAATGACGGAAGCAGGGGCGCGTGACCCGGCGCCGCGATTCTTGCGAGGCCTCAGGAGCAGGCGTGTCGGTGTCGCTTCTGCTGTCGGTAGTTAGAACGGTTATCGCCGATCCGCAATGTGCTGGCGTCGTCCCGAAATGACAGACGGAGATCACGCGCATTTGAGATGGTCAGAAGTTCGTGGGCCGCGCGGTCCAGCTGCGTTGAGTTCGGCCACCGAACGTCAGCGTGTCAGGACCGAGCTTGGGTCTTGCGGGAGCGCTTCTGGTCCTACGCGTGCGAGGATGCTGATCCGTGTTCCGTCGCGCAGGGTCGTGTCAGTGCTTGATGTCGCGCGCGCGTCTTGGTCGGTGACGGCGACGACCAGGCAGCCGGGTGGCCAGGAGATCTCGTCGACTCGCCGCCCGAGCGCGGGAGAGTTGGCGCCGACGGCGATCTCAACGATCTGATAGCCGGTCAGTGGGGTGCTGGATTGGTGGGCGGCGAGCGATGGGTCATCGGCACCGAAGTCCGCGGCGACGGCACCGTGCTCGATCGACTGCTCGGAGGATTCGACGGTCTGGGCCAGTGCTTCGAGGATGTTGTGCCGGGTGATCCAGCCTTGCACGTGCTGACGGTCATCAGAGAGCACCGGCAGGCCCGATGGGCCGTAGAGGGTAAGTTGCCGGAGCGCCTGGTCGAGGGTTTCGTCGCTGAACAGCTCCTGGGGTTGGCGCGTGTCGGTCACTGTTCCGGCGAGACGCTCCCACTGCTCGTGGGCAACGCCAGCGTGGCCGGACGTCGCGTCGTGGGATCCATCCAAGCGGACGGCGGCCGCAGATCGCGGGAGGGGTTGCATGGCGTCTTCGACCGTCAGGGTCTGCAGCACGTTGGTCGTCTTGGGTCGTTCGATGTCGATCCCGCGACGCAGCAGCTTGGTGGTGTAGATGCTGTCGTAGGAGATGTACTTGGACACAGCGGCAGCGATCCCGCAGGTGAGCATGATCGGGAGGGTGATCCCGAAGTTGGCGGTCATCTCCGCGACGCTTGCGATCGCCGTCAGCGGTGCCTGAGCAGCGGCCGCGAACACACCGCCCATCGCGACGACGGCATACAGCGCCGGTGGCCCGACCGCCGGCCCGAACAGGCTGTGAACGAGGGTGCCGAAGACCATTCCGGCCATCGCACCGATGAACAGCGCCGGGGCGAACACGCCTCCGGAGCCGCCGATCGACAGCGTGAGACTGGTAGCCAGCACCTTGCTGACCAGGAACAGCAGGATCAGCCCGACGACGACGTGACCGCCGACCACCTCGTTCATGACCGGGTAGCCGACGCCGTACATCTGCGGGACCGCGAGCAGCAGCACGCCGAGCGCGATGCCACCGACCGCCGGTCGTGCCCACTCCGGCCGTCCCTTCCACAAATCGTCCACGAAATCCTCGAGCCAATACAGGAAGGTCTTGAACCCGACCCCGAGCAGCCCCGCGAGCACAGCGAGCACCGCCACCAGCAGAAAGGTCATGTCGTTGGTCACCGAGAGGCCGTGCGGGATCTGAGCGAAGAACGGCGCGGAGCCGAAGAGCGCACGGCTGATGACATCACCGGTGACCGCCGCGAGGCTGGTGGCCACCAATGCGTCGAGTGAGAACTCGCGCAGCACGATCTCGAACCCGAAGAACAAGCCGGTCAGCGGAGCATTGAAAGTGGCCGCGATCCCACCAGCGGCTCCGCACGCAACGACGATCCGTAGCCGGCTCTCAGACATGCGGACCAGCTGACCCAGGGTCGAGGCCAGCGCTGAGCCGATCTGCACGATCGGGCCTTCGCGTCCGACCGAACCGCCAACACCGATCGTGATCGCCGACGCGACGGCCTTGACGACCGTGACCTGTGGTCTGATGCGTCCGCCGTTCTCGGCGACGGCGAGCATCACCTCGGGGACGCCGTGACCCCTGGCCTCCCGGGCAAAGCGATAGATCAGTGGGCCGTAGACCAGACCGCCGAGCACCGGGACGATCAGCACGAACCAGATCCCCAGTCCCGGCAGATGGGTGCTCGCGGCATGTCCCTGCTGACCGAACTGGTTATGGCCGGTGACCAGCCAGGTGGCACCGAAGATCATCTCGCGAAACAGCGCCGCGCCGAGACCAGCTCCGGCACCGACCACCAACGCCATAACCACCAGCCCCAACCGATTGCCGCCAAGCCACGCCGACACCGACTGCACCACGGGCGGGCGCGACGGGCTTGACCCTACGCCTCCTACGGGCTCAGCGGCCATCAGTCGAGATCCCAGCCCAGCGTCCAATCCTGCTCAGGCATCTCACCCGCCGCGTCGGCGAAAGCCCTCAACGCGAGCACCACAGAATGCCGGTCGGCTGCCGGCATCCGTCCAACGATCGTCGCGATCTCCACCCGTCGACGCCGGCTCACCTCGGCCACCAGCTCGGCGCCGGCGGCGGTCAAGGACACCCGTACCGTCCGGCGATCCTCCTGCGAACGGCGGCGGGTGACGAGCCTCTTGCGCACCAGGCGGTCACACATCCGCGTCGCCGTCGAGCGATCAACCCCGACGGCGGTAGCCAGATCAGCGAGGCGCTGCGGTCCACGGGACGCCAACTCGATCAGAAACCGATACTGCGCCAACGTCACATCCTCCGCGAGGTTCGCCAGCGAACGAGCCGCCACCGCCACCAGCGCCCGACTCGACCCCAACACCGCATCAACGAGCTCATCTCGAGCCGGCTCAGCGGCATCGGGTTTCGCCGTCGTCGACGGCTTAGGTTTTGCTTGCATATACCTATCATTGCATGGGGCAATCAATCACGGGACGGAGGCCTTGCCGGGGTGGGTTGCCGAGAATCCGGCATCGCATCGGTGATGCCGGGTTCGATCGGGCATCCTGGAAATTCATGGACTGTGCTGCATCGTCTGTCCGCTGGCATGCGCGAACGATCGATCCTGAGTCCGCCGGCTGGCTGGCGGCACTGGAGGGGGCCGCTCCTGCTCGGGACGCAGCGCTGGTGCGGCTGCATGCGCTGCTGCTGCGCGTCGCCCGTGCGGAGGCCGCGCGGCGCGCGCCTGCGATTGGCGTGGCCGGCGCTGAGCTTGACGATGTGACGCAGCAGGCGGCCGATGACGCGCTGGTCGGGATCCTCGCGAAGTTGAGCGAGTTCAGGGGCGATAGCCGCTTTACGACTTGGGCGTACAAGTTCGCGGTGCTGGAGGTCGCCGGCAAGCTCACCCGGCATGCCTGGCGCAAGACGGCTCCAAGCCGTCTCGAGGAGGACTGGACGCTGCTACCTGATCGCTTCGGGTTCGGACCGGCAGAGGCCGCGGAATGGGCGGAGATGTTCGCTCTGCTGCGCCGCGCGGTCGATGAGGATCTCTCGCCGCGGCAGCGGCGGATCTTCGTCGCGATCGTGTTGCAAGGAGTGCCGCTGGACGTGCTCGTGCAAGAACTTGGTTCGAATCGCAACGCGATCTACAACGGCTACCACGGCTGCTGGGGGAGTCAGCGGCTCAGGCATCGTCGATCAGAGTCACTCCGCGCTGGGTCGAAGGGGGGCTTTCAGTCTTTATCGCAGGCCGCGTCTATTTGTGACCGATCAAGGCTCGCCAGAACCCTCGAACCCCTTAGCGCCCGCCGTCACAACCACGTTCTCACACCCGGGCCGATCCAGGGTGTTTCACCGTGCGCTTCGCGATCAGATCGCTCCTGCATCGCCATAGCCATGGCCGATGCGCCGGCCGTCGGGACGACCGCTCTCCAGGAATGCGATCGTCATCGTGGCCGCGCGTCCCGCGATTGGAGGCATGGCAAAGCGCTCGCACCGACCAGGGTTGCCGACTGGCGCTGAGTCAGCGCACGTCCGGCTCGTGGATGGTCGTGCGTTTGGATGTCGACATCCCGCCCGCCACGGTCGCTTCGAGCACGACCGACAAG
>Ga0182024_10026432_pt1 | contig 10199 bp, 8 predicted proteins | sample P32metaG_FD_120480 | JGI IMG/M metagenome (GOLD analysis project Ga0182024, IMG submission 120480) | Permafrost microbial communities from Stordalen Mire, Sweden - P3-2 metaG (Illumina Assembly) | ecosystem: Environmental > Terrestrial > Soil > Wetlands > Permafrost | place: Sweden: Stordalen...
CACTGGCATTGCGCCTGGCCGACCACATCACCGCTCGGCTCGAACGGCGCCAACCCATTGCCGCATGAAAGTACTGATTCTCGGGGGGTCGGGCTATGTCGGCGGCCGGCTATACGAGAGACTGTCGGCCACCGCTGCCATGCAGCCCTGCCGCATGTCCCACCGCGAGCTCGATACCTGTGACCGCGCCGCGTTGACGCGCGCACTCACCGGTATCGACGCCGTCATCAACTGCGTTGCGGGCGACTACCGCTCGATCGCCGAGGGGGCCCGGGAGCTGGCATACGCGGCGCAAGCCGCGAAGTGCGCAAGAATCATTCATTTCAGCTCCCTGGCCGCCTATGGACGCAGTGAGGGGTTGATCGGAGAGGGATCGGCGTTCGATCCCGGCCTCGGCTGGTATGCGCGTGCGAAGTGCGAGGCGGAAGCGCATATAACCGCGTTTGCGCTGCAGGGCGGCCAGGTTGTGACGCTGCGACCGGGCTGTGTTTATGGCCCCGACAGCCAATTATGGGTTGGGCGATTGGGGCGTTGGTTGTGCGACCGGCGTGTGGGAGACCTGGGATCAGCGGGTGATGGCTGGTCCAACTTGGTGCACATCGATGATGTCTGTGATGCGGCGGTGCGGGCGCTCACGCTTCCCGTCACCAACGGCTGCAACGTGGCGTTCAACCTGGCCGCGTCAGACAGTCCGCGCTGGAACGTCTACTTGAGGGACCTTGCGATTGCAATTGGGGCGATACCAGTGCGTCGAGTGTCGTCGCGACGGCTGTGGATCGACTCCGCTATTCTCGGTCCGCCACTGAAGGCTTTTGAGCGCCTTCTGGATGCCGTACACCTGCCGCATGAATGGCTGCCCGACCCGCTGCCGCCCTCGGTGCTTCGGCTTTGGAGTCAGGACATCCGCTTGAACGCGCGAGCTGCCACCGAGGTGTTGCAATTGAACTGGATACGCTACGAGATCGGCCTGGAGCAATCAGCTCGCTGGTTTCTCGCGAGACACCTATCCAGGTGAGTTCGACGCCATGATCGCGCCGGTAGCCTGGCGATATCGCTGCTTGCAATCGCAGACGCCAGGCGCGCACTTGATCCGCTCGAATCTTTAACGAGCCTTAAGAAGCAGCGCCTTGCGCTGCGTACGCGTGAACCTGAAGGCGCGATACAGGAAAACAGGATTGCCAATGATATAGCGGACGAACAGTCTTCGGGGTTCCCGCGCCAGTCGGTAGGCCCACTCGAGCCCGATGGTGCGCAGCAATCGAGGGGCGCGGGGCACGCGTGCTCCGAGGAAATCAAGGATCGCGCCGCCACAGACGATCAGGCAGGGTCCCTGCAGAGTATCCCGGAGACGCTGAGCGACTGCTTCCTGCTTGGGCATCCCCATGCCCAGCACGATCAGTTCAGGCCGAGTGCCTTGGGCAAGTTCCACGTAGGCCTCGGCCGACAGAAAGCCGTGCGCGCTGGACAACGGGCTTGCGGGTACCAGGCGCTGCACGCTGCTGCAGGCTCGGTCCAGATACTGCTGGCCGGTTCCATACAGCGCGATTTTCCTGCCGTTGAACCGTCGGATAATGCTCGGGATGAGATCGGTGCCGTTCATGTTCAGGCCCGGTTGCTGCGCCATCAGCGAAAATAGCGTCGCCATGCCTGTGCCATCTCGCAACAGAAAGTCAGCCGAACTCAGGGCATGAAAGAACTCGCCTGACTTGGCAACGGTGTTCAAGGCATGCGCATTCACGAAGCCTAAAGTCTGCGGGTGCGACGCGCTGCTAAAATCATTCAGCAGCGTCTCCAGCGCCTGAATGCTTTCGACCCTGCGCACTTTCTCGACGATGCGTTGCCAACGCGCGTACTGATCGTCCGGGACCACCACGATCATCGCCCCGTGGTCAGCCGACACGCAGCTTTGCTGCTACCGGATAGCTGGGCACGCTGCGGGGGACCTCGATCTTGCTCAAGCGCAATTGCTCGCGTCGCGTGGCGATGACGCCTGAGAAGAACCAGAAGGTAAATGACAGGACCTCGAACAGATGGATCGTCGCATAGAACAGCCCAATGGTGACCGTGGTCCACACGCCGAGGTAGCCCACGGCGAGCGTCCCGACCAGTCCCGGGTCATGCTTGCCGACATACAAGGCATCGCGCAAGACCAGCCAATGAAGCAACAGAACCAGCGAAGTCCCGAGCAGCCCGATCTCGAATAGGAACGCTGTGATCGACAATTCAAGCACGAAGTTCCAATAGAGTTGCTTGTATCGACCCGTGAATTGTGACCCTAGTGAGGACTTCGAGGCGTTGCCCAAACCCAGGCCGAAGACCAGCTTGACCGGATCACGCGCAAGGGCGAGGAACGGTGCGCGCAGCGAATCGGATCTGCCGGCTTCCTCCTCCGTGCCGACTTTCGCCTTGCGATCCATGTATTTATCGAATTCGGCTGAATTCGTCAGGAAGTCCTCGATCTGGAACTGGCCGGGCACGCCTCGGTTGTAGTAATCGTAGACGGGCACGAAGATCGCGCCGGCAATGATCAGAAACAACACCGCTTGAAAGCCTACCAGCAGTCTTCGTCGCGGCGGCGCTGCGGCGACGAAGCTTAGGAGCAGGGCGATGGGCAGCAGAAACACCGTCACCTTGGTCTCATTGACTGACATTGGAATGAGCAGAAGCAGGAACAGAATGCAAAACCACACTTTGCCCAACCGACCACGTAGCATCAGCGCTGACATGACGGACATCGCGGCGATAAGAAACAGGGACAGAACGCCGGAGTCCATCATGGTGCCAATCACTGCGTCGCCGGACTGGATGCCGATGGCTTCATTGGAGATACGCTGATATACCGCCAGCGGGCATTGTAGTAGCGAAAATGCCAGAAATAGCTTGAGCATTTTTTCGAGATCTTCGTCGTCGAACTGCGCGACCGCCGGCAGAAAGAAGAACGGTATGGCGCGCAGATACCACCGCATTCCGTTTATGATTGGACCGACTGCTTCCTGGTTGATCAGCGGCCCGCACATCACGGCAAAAGCCAGGGCGCCGAATATCAGCCAGTACTTCGTATTGACGAGGCGGAAGCGCTGTCGTGACCCCGCAGCGATGACATAGATCACGATCAGCACCGATAGGAGATCGGGAAGAAACTTGACCGGTGCAGGCAGCAGGTGTACGGCCGGGTCGCTCAGGTAGGCCGCCAGCATCACCGCGCAAATCACCAGGTACATAAAATAACGCATGCGCTATCTCTGATTGCTCACCGGCTTACGCGGCGGCATCGCATGCTCGTCACCATCGGGCAGTTCGGTCAAGAGCTCAAGATATTTGCGCTCGAGGTCCGCTGCGATGTGAGCGTAGGTGCGGTGTTGTTCCACCCATGCCCGGCCGCGCCGACCCATCGCTGTGAGCTCCGCAGCAGGCCGCCCCGCCAGCCAGCGTACACTTCGGGCAAAGTGACGTGCGCGCCAGGGGGCGGTGACGCCGGCCCGGCATTGGTGCAGGATCGCTCGCTGCTCCGGATGCTCGCTTGCCACCACGGGGACGCCAAGCGCGAGGTACTCGATCAGCTTTGTTGGCGAGGTGGACATGAGCATTGGGGTTGGATAATAAGGGGAGAGGGCAATCTGAACCTCGCGCATTCGTTGCAGCGCCTGGGGCCGCGGCAGAAAGCCGGTGATCTCCAGATGCTCGTTCACACCCAGCTGTCGAGCGCGCTGCAGGAGTGCTTCGCGATCCGCCGGTTCCGGCGCATCGCCAATCAGCAGCAGTCGGACTGGCAGCTGCGACGAGCGCAGCTCTCCGAGCATGTCTACCAGCATCTCGATGTGACGTTCCGCATTGAGCGCGCCGAGGTAGCCGAGCGTAAGCCGGCGGTCGGCGCGCTCAGGCGGCCCGCTGTTGGGCGTGTCGGCCAGATCGATTCCCATGGGTACCGGGGTCATGCTGTCGAACGCCACTCCGTGCGCTGCGATATCCCGCTGCATCTGCGCGCTCTGAACAAAGGCGTGATCGGCGCGCGGCAGGATCCAGCGGTACAGCAGCCAGGCGGTCAGAGTGCCGCGCAGGTACAGCGGCAAAGGCAGGCGCGATTGTCCGGCGCGTGCCCGCAGCAGGTCGTCCTCGGGATAGGGATACGAGAGCCAGTAGAAGAACTTTAGCTTGCGGAATCGGGCCACCAGGACTCCGATCGCCGCAATCAGAAACTTGTCCCGAAACTGCAGGGCGTCGTACCTGTCCCGCGTGGCAAGACGCAGGCACTTGAGATCATGCCAGAAGGTGCGCCAGTGTCTGGCGATGCGTCCCGTCAGGTTGTTGCCTGACCAGGGACCGACGTAGACGGTTCGGCCATGCCAGGAGTGCGCGCCCGGCGCCACCTCCGCGCTACCACTTTGCATCACCAGATCAATCGCGTGAGTTCGTCCCATCAGTTCGCGGCCGAATAGCACGTCGATATCCACGCGGAAGGTCGGAAACTCTTCCCTCGCCCAGAACAGCATGCGAATGCGTGGTACTGACACGACAGTGCGCTCAGGGCTCAGCCGGTGCTGCGACTGGGTTGCAATGCGAGCGAAGAGGCCGGCGCGTTGCCCGCCTCGAGGATCAGATCGGCCAGATGCGCGCCCTGCGACATGCCGTGCTTCTCATTGACGAATGCAAAGGCGTTGTTCATCAGTTGCTGACGCCGCTCCGGCGAGCGCGAAAGCTCATCAATGAATCGATGCAGCCGTTCGAGCGTTCCGGCGCAGTAGCCGATGCCGAGCGCTTCCATACCTTCCTCATCCGGATCGACCGCCAGGGTGGCGACGATGGCCCCGCGTCCCCAGGCCTGCAGAAAGGTGTTCGGAAAGCCCTCGAACGAGCTGGTGTTGACATGGAGCGCCGCTTGCGACATCAGTTCATTGACTTTGGCGATGGACAGCTCCCCCAGGTACTTGAGGTTCGGCACCGTCGGAATGCGCTGCATCAGCGGCTCGAAGCGCCGCTGTCCGGTTGGTCTGCCGGCCATGATGAATTCCAGATCCGTGCGCCCGGCAAATGACTGCGCCAGGTCCACGAACAACTCGGGACGCTTCCAGTCCTTCAGGTTGGCGACCCAGAATATCTTCAGCGGGCCTGGCGGCTTGGCCGGCAAGGTATCCGGAAACGGTTGAAAGTTCCGGATGATGGCGGTGGCCTGGCGACCGTACCTTTGCTGCAATACGCGCCCTTGTCGTTCGGTCTGAACAATGATGTGTGAGGCATGCTTGAGACCCCAGATTCCGGCGACACACTCAATGAAGTCAAACGGCGTATTTGGCGACAGCCGCACTGTCAACCAGCGGTAGTCGAGGTCGAAATCGTGCGCAATATGAAAGAAGAAAGGCACCTGCGCTTCGCGCGCGTACCACGCGCAGGCCGCAGTGTAGCTCTGACGGGACTGCTGGTAGATGACATCGGGTTTGAGCTCCCGCAGTGCGCGCACCAGGTCTGGCGCGTCGAAGAACACCGCGCGCCCTCGTATGCCCTGGTCGCTGCCGATGCGTCGAAGATCGTAGCTCAAACCTTCAGCGTCGGCGCCCTCAGGAATCCGCCGTGCCACGTAGGTGACCTTTACGCCAGGGCGTCGCGCCAGCTCCTCGGTCAGGAGCAGCGTTTGATATTCCGCACCGGCCATGCGGGCCTTGGCATGATTTTCCAGCATTACGCAGACGTGCATTGTTTCAGCCTTGAAGCTCAACGACGATGATTGCGCCTTCTGAAGCGACTATCCGCGGGTGCAGCGGTGCCAATGACAGCAGCAGCGCGGTGCTGTCATATCCAAAGTCGACCAGGTATGCGGCCGGGGCGGCGCGAATCGCAGCAGCGAGGCCGCTCTCCGAGTAGAGCAGTCGATAGTTGTTCCATCTTTCGATCGTGCCTTTGCGGCAAGACCAGTCGGTGAAATTCGGGCTGCTCTCGTCCACGAAGAAGTAACTGAATGCGGAATAGTAGTGATCCAGTCCGTGCACACCATTGATGACGACTGCATCGGTCGGAACATTGGTGCGCAACCATTGAGCCAGTGCCCGGTAGTTGTCGCGGATCACCAAGTGTGACTGCACGCCGGGCTTCATGTTCAAGCGAAAAGTTTCGACGTCGCTGTCGATGTAGCGCAAGTGGTGCAGCGAGAAGTCCTCGGACAGCACGAAGCCGCTCACCACCAGCGCGGTCGTAACCCCCGCCAGGGCAGCGGGTTGAGCTACTGCCGTCTCGACGATACGAGCGATGGCCGCCACTGCGACAATCAACATCAGAGGATAAAGATTGAAAACGTAGCGCGTCTCCTGTCGCGGCGCAGGACTGGCGCTTGCAGCCAGCAGAAGAACCAGCAACAGGATCAGCAGCACCCGTTCGGCAGTCATTTGTCCACCGGCCCTGATGACGCGGAATATCTCAAACGTGCACAACAACAGCAGCCCCGTGCCCAGATGGGGTATGGCCCAGCCCCAGGGTCGGACCACCACGCCGATCAGGTTTGGAAATCGCATGAATTGGTAGCCCAACATGGCCAGCTCGCGTACCGGCGAGCTGTTGGGTGCTTCGTTCGAAGGCAGGCTGGCGAGACCGAATGCAATCCAGAACAGCAACGATGCCAGCATTACCAGTTGATAACGACGGGCAGCGGAACTCAGGAGTTCGCCGAAATCGATAGCGCGGATCAACAACAAAAGTATAAGGGCCGCGGCCACGAACAGAAACTGATGAATCAATGCGCCGCACAATGCGAGCAGCAGTCCGAGGGCGAGCAGCGGCCGGCTGCGCAGGCTCCAGATCCAGTGCAGCGCCGGGTAGGTCGCGAGCAGCAGCAGGCCGCCGCATGCCATCCACCAGGGATGCTGCGGCAGCAGGCGGAGCGGTGCGGTCAATGTCGAAAGAGGATCGATGAGGGCCTGGGTCATGGACGGTTGAAACCCATCCGGCAGGGCGGCGCTGTTGACGCCCCGGAAATCGAACTTGAGCAGCCAATAGGCGGCGGCCAGCAGGGCGGCACAGAACGCGAGGTAGGGCCAGTCGCGGCGAGGAATCCGTCCCGGCGTGCCGTGCAGCAGTGGCGGCAGCAGATTGCTCAACAGCAGGAAAATTCCACCCTCCCACACGAGGGGCCCTGCTATCGACAACAGCAGCATCGCGCGCAGGGCCTTCGGGTCGCGATCGAGGCAATAGCGCAGGAAGAAAACGACGTACCATAGGAACAGGGCCTGGAATGGCGCATACATGCGCCCGAAGCGCGCCATTTCGATTTCCCACACGGAGAAGGCCAGCAGCAGCACGACCAGGGCCGCAATGAGTGGGCTGCCGACGCGCCTGGCGATCAGATAGGCGGCGGGGATGGCCGCAAGGCTGCTGAGCGCCGCAATCAAACGTGGAGCGAGCTCCGCCGACAGCCCCAGGTATTGCAAGCCGGCGCACAGGTACTGCAGGATCAGGCCGCGCGTGTAGTAGCCACCGCAATCGAATGCGGGCAGTCCATGGCGCAGAATATTGGCGACGGACTGGCTGAGGTAGTACTCGTCGACGGAAAAAGGCGCCTGTCCGAGATGATAGAAGCGGACGAGGGTGCCGATGAGTACGGCGATCGCAAGCAGCAGCCATGTCGCTTTGGGGTATGGAAGGCGGATCATGAGACGGCTGTCTTTTCAAGCCGACTTCTGCGCCGAGGGGTATTCGATTACACGATCTACCTGGTAGTCCTTCATACCGCCCGCATGCGTGAAGATCATGAGCTCACCGAGCAGGCCGAGTGCAAACAGTTGCAGCCCAAGTACCACCAGCAGGGAGGACAGAAGCAGCGCCGGACGGTTCGCCAGAGCCTCGTCGAAAAATATGCGCTCAGTTACCAGGTAGAGGATCAAGACCGAACCGACCGCCAGGGTAACCGCACCGATCATGCCGAAAAAACGCAGCGGCTTCTTGGTGAACCGAACCAGGAAAAAGACCGCGAACACATCCAGGAACCGATGAGCGTACTCGCGGGTACGATAGGCACCTTTGAAGCGATCTCGTGGCGATTGCCTGACATCGACTTCGAGCACTCGGAAGCCCTGTCGATCCGCCAGGGCGGGCAGCAGACGGTGCTGATCGCCATAGAGCGAGATCTCTTCCAGCACCTGGCGCTTCATCGCCCGCGCTCCGCAGCCCAGATCGTTGAGCTTGAGACCCGTCATCCAGCTCACCAGGGCATGAAACGTACTTCGCCGCATGCGCTCGAGGGGGCCACCGGCGCGTGGCCAGCGCCTGCTGACTACGATATCGGCGGCGCCAAGTCCGGCCAATAACTTGCCGACCTCGTGCGCGTCGATCTGATCGTAGGCCGGCAGCGTCATAACGATTTCGCCCGATGCCTGCTCAAAGCCAGCCATCAGTGCCGTGGATTCGCCGAACAGCCGCGTCAAATAGACGATGGTCAGTCTTTCACCCGAGCGCAGTAGCTGCTCGAGCGCTTCGCCGGCGTCAGGTATGACACCGTCGAGGACATAGACGAATTCGTACGAGCGGCCAGTCTCGTCAAGCGCCTGCCGATAGTCGTGGTGCAATGCGGTTAAGTCGGCGTGGCGAAGGCCCACAGGAACAATGACGGAGATCTGGATTGCGGGATTTATCTGAGTCATAAAGATGCGAGTGCCTATTTCAGTCGTTGGCAAGGGCAGGGCGGCGAACACGTCGTGTCAATCGGGCGAAGTCGCGTTCGCGTAGGTCGCCGAGCTTGTAGACCACTTCGGCCAGCGCTCCGCTCGATAGCAGCACCACGGCACCCGCAAGCAGTATGAGGCCGGTACCCGCGATGGGCAGCGACATCACTGCGCCCCGAAAAGCGGCAGCGCTGGCATAGACCAGCATGGCCACGCCGATAAGCATCATCGGCATGGAGAGCATAGCGAACCAGAGCAACGGACGAGCGGTAAAGGATGCCACCGTCTTGATGACCATCAGGTCGAGCAGCACCTTGTAGATTCGCGAGAGTCCGTATTTGGACTTACCGAACTGTCTGGCGTGATGCCGCACCTTAATTTCAGCTATCCGCGGCCCGGCGATCGATGCCATGGCCGGAATGAAGCGATGCATTTCGGAATACAGCGGTATGTGCTTGATGACCGAAGCGCGGTAGGCCTTCAGGGAACAGCCGTTGTCCTTGATCGGTACGCCCGTAACACTTCCGATCAGCCTGTTGGCAATCCTCGAAGGAATTTTGCGGGAGATCAGTTTGTCCTGACGGTTAAATCGCCAACCGACTACGATGTCGAATCCCTCGTCCATCTTGGTCAGGAATTCCTGAATATCACGCGGATCGTTCTGCAAATCGCCGTCCATCGTGATGATGATTTCGCCGCGCGCGTATTCAATGCCCGCCGCCATTGCAGGTGTCTGACCGAAGTTGCGCCGGAATTTGACGACCTGTACGCGTGGATCGGCCTTGGCAATCTCAATGGCAAGCTCTAGCGTGTCATCCTTGCTGCCATCGTCGACAAACACCATTTCGAACGCCACGCCCAGCGGCTCGATCGATTGAACGATCGCCTGGTGCATACGGCAAACGTTTTGGGATTCGTTGTAAAATGGGACCACCACGGAAAGCCGCACGGACGAGTGGCTCGGTGAAAGCGTGGAAGCTATGGGAATTGGGCGCGGCATCACGGGGTGGTCGCTGGTTTCCAAAAGGCTAAGAATACATTAATCAACGGGCAGAACTGCGATTCAGGTCAAATCGTGAGGATGCCAAAGGTGCAAGGCTCAAAGTCCGCGGAAGCGGGCATCCGGGTCGCGCAGATCCTCCGGAGGAAATAGCTTGATCGTGCTCGAAGATTTGAGATCGCAGCGCGAGGGATTGCTGGGCCTGGGATTCTGGGCCCTGCTCGTGTATCGCTTTGGGCATGCTCGGTTTGTGATCCGAAATCGCTATTTGCGTCTACCGTGGACTCTGGTCTACATCGTGACAAGCAAACTTGTGGAAGTGTTCTGCGGCATCACCATAGGCGCGACGGCGGTCATCGGTCGCCGTCTGTGTATCGAACATCATGGCTGCATCGTTGTCCATGGCTCGGCTGTCATCGGCGATGACTGCATGCTCCGTCACAGCGTCACCATCGGTAACGCCGGGCGGTCTGATCCTCTGGGCGCGCCGAGAATCGGCAATCGTGTCGAGATTGGAGCTGGCGCAAAGATCCTGGGGCGCATCTCGGTGGGCGACG
>Ga0182024_10026433_pt1 | contig 10199 bp, 6 predicted proteins | sample P32metaG_FD_120480 | JGI IMG/M metagenome (GOLD analysis project Ga0182024, IMG submission 120480) | Permafrost microbial communities from Stordalen Mire, Sweden - P3-2 metaG (Illumina Assembly) | ecosystem: Environmental > Terrestrial > Soil > Wetlands > Permafrost | place: Sweden: Stordalen...
ACAGAGCAGATAATGCCTAGCAGGAATTCTGGCTACGAATTAACGAGAATCTGACCGTCCGCTTCCCTTTTCTAAACCGCCAGCTTGTCCCGAGCTGGGTCACCCGGCGCACGTCCTATCTTCCATCGGAGAGCCATTATGGCAGGCGAAGACGCAAAAAAAGTGGTCGAGGAACCCGAGGATGAAGAAGCCGTAGAAGGCTCTCTTTCAGCCGATATTCAAGAGTGGATACGGACCGCGGCCCCGTGGTGGGCGATCAGTTTTACGGTCCACATGGTCCTGCTCTCGTCGCTCTTGCTCTTAGGCAAGTTCCTGCCTCCCAAGATTGAAGGCGATGCTCCAGCCCTGACCGAGGCCACCGATACGACGACGCCTGAGCCCCCGGTCGAAAACTATCAAATCGGCGACCCTCAACTTGATCCCTCGGAATTGACCACCGAAACGCTGATGGACATGACGCCGTCGCAGCCGGCTCAAACCGAGCAGATCAACGACGACAATCCCCAGTTCACCGAGCGGGGCGGCGGAGTGGCGATGACGACCACCGCGCCCGACATGGGTGGCCGCGGCGGATTCGACGTTAAGGCGTTCGGCCCCGGACCGAAGGTGAAGGGTGGCGGCGGCATCGGCGCCGGCGTCGGCACCGGCGGCAATGCCGGCAGCGGCGGCGATGGGAATGGCTTTGGTGGACGAGGAACCGGCATGCGGAAAGCCATGCTCGGCCGCTATGGTGGAACCAAGGCAACCGAGCGGGCGGTCGCTGCCGCGCTCTATTGGCTGGCAAAGCACCAGATGAAAGAAGGCAATTGGAGCCTCGAAAAATACACGCAGATGTGCAAGGACAAATCTTGCACCGGCGTCGGAAGCGTCGAATCACTTTCGGGCGCCACGGCCATGGGCTTGCTGCCGTTTCTGGCGGCCGGCCAAACTCAGGCTACGAACGGGCCGTTTCAACGGACCATTGCCGGCGGGATCTATTGGCTCCTCAATCATCAAAAGAAAGATGGCGATCTATCGGCCGACGCCGCCTCTCAGATGTACTCGCATGGCTTGGCGACTATTGCCTTGTGCGAAGATTATGGCATGAGCCACGACGGCACCGTCGGCAGAGCGGCCCAGAGTGCGATCAATTTTATCCAGGCCGCTCAGAACACCAAGACAGGCGGCTGGCGCTACCATCCGGGCGAAGAAGGCGATACGTCGGTCGTCGGCTGGCAGTTGATGGCTTTGAAGAGCGCCCAAATGGCCGGTCTGGCGGTAAACCCTGCAACGCTGGCGGGCACCAAAAAGTGGCTCGATTCGTGCAGCGCGGGTGGCGCTGGCGGCGGCAGTGCCGGCAATGCCGGACGATTCTCCTACCAACCCGAAGGGGGCCCGACGCCTCCGATGTCGGCGGTCGGCATCCTTTGCAACCAGTATCTGCACGCCGGCAAAGCCGATCCGATCATCACCGGCGGTGTCCAACTTCTTATGGCGAACCAGCCCGATCCGGGCAGCCACAACGTCTACTATTGGTATTACGCCACGCAGGTCATGCACAACATGGCCGACAAGGATTGGGACACGTGGAACCGCAAGATGCGGAAGATTCTGGTCGAAAGCCAGGCTCGCGACGGCTGTGCGTCGGGAAGTTGGGATCCCGACAAGCCGAACAAGGACGCCTGGGGACCCTACGGCGGCCGGATCATGATGACCAGCCTTTCCGCTTTGACCCTCGAAGTTTACTACCGCTATTTGCCCCTGTATAAGCTCGACAAGCCGGACGAAATCAAGCCGGCCGGTCCGGTCGCAATGCAGGGTGAGAAGCCGATCACCGGCCCTGCCAAGCCGGCGGCGAAGGCCAAATAACAGGGTCTGCGTCGCTGCCGATTTGGATGCTGTGTCTTTGGCGCCGCCGAGTGGAATTTCCATCCGGCGGCGTCTTTTGCTACCATAGGTTATGGGGATTCGCTTTTCGTGAGAGCTGCCGTCTGGTCAAGGCCGTTGCCTTTCTAATTCCATCTCGTCTCCATTCGGAGACTCCTCGCGCGTGAGAGATTCCTGTCTATGAATTTCCATCGATCGTTCAAAATCGCTTTGCCGGCACTCGTGGTCGCATTGATTGCATCTTCTGCCGGGAGCGCGCTCGCCACGGATCGCGATTTGGCTTATTTGCATGCGCTCGAGAGTCGAGGATTCGGCGACGTGGCAGTCAATTACTTGGAAACGCTCGACAAGAAAGACCAGGTGTCGCCCGCGGTGCGCGATGTGTTTGATCTGGAAATGTCGAAGGGCCTTCGGGCCGAAGCTCAGAATCCGCCCGACCCGGCGCAGCGCGGCGCGTTGCTTTCCCAGTCGCAAAAGTTTCTCGACCAGTTCGTCAAGAATAATCCGAACCATGCCGAGGCCCTGCAGGCCCAGATCACGTCCGCCGAGATGATGTTCGATCACGCCCAGGAAACGATTTCTGGGATTCGGCTCGTCAAAGAAAAGACGGAGAAGACGACGGCCCTGACCCAGGCCCGCGGCGAACTGGCGCAGGTCAAGGCCGTGTTGCAACCGGCCGTCGATAAATTAGCCGCCCAATTGAAGGCACTCGGACCGCGTCCCACGAAGATTGTCAAGGGCGTGATAGTTCTAAAGGATTTGACGCATAAGGAAAAAGAGCAGCAGGATAAGCGCGAGGAATTGCAATTCGACCTGATCCGCACTCAGGGCGAATTGGCTCTGGTCGATTATTTCACGGCGCAAACCTATACGGAGCCGACCGACGAGGAAAAGAAGAAGGTTGCGCTGAATATGGCGTACAAATCTTTGGATGCCTACTACCAGCAGCATCGGGGCGATGACCCGCTCTCGCAATTGGGCCGTTCGGGATTCATTGGGGCGCTGGTTGCGCACACATGGTCCGGCAAAGCATCCGAGGAAATCGGTAACAAGAGCCTGGCGAAGGATCTGTATGACGAAGTGCTTGAGAGTTTTCCCGAGTTGCCCGAAAAGGGCCAGATCGTCAAAGTGGAAGCGAACGGCTCGGAACCGGCGCTGGCCCGAGCGAAATACTATTCGCTCCAATTGATCGCCAGCGATCCGAAGCAGGAGAAGCAATACCTGGCCCAGGCGGAAGAATTCCTTACGACCCCCATCTACAAAAAGCTGTTCCGCGGCGAATGGGGTTACCAGGCGACGTCGCTCGACGTTGCAAAACGGCTGCTTGCCACGGCGGAAAAGGAGACCGACGCCAAGCTAAAATCGAGCATGTTGAAGGAAGCTCTTGATATCCTCAAAGACATGGCGTCGGTCCGCAGCGAATTCCAGGATGAAGCCACCCAATTGCGCTTGGCCGTATCGCGCGGCGCAAATCCGACCAATGTCGATGAGGCCATCGAGTTTATCCGACTGGCCTACAAGGACAAGGACTGGGGAAAGGTCGAAGCTCTCTGTCAATCGGCGCTCGAGCTGTTGAAGAAGAGCAACAAGAAAGACGCCGAGATCAAGTCCCTCCAAGGCTCGATTCAGGATTGGCTGGCCGAGTCGCAGATCCAGCCGATGCTCGAAAAGTTCAATAAAGAACGCGAACCTTTCAACCAGGACAAATATGTCGCCTGGGCAGCGGAGGGTTTGAAGGCGGCGCAAGATAACAAGAAGTCGGTGATCGCGCCCAAGGCGGCGTCGTTCGCCGTCTACTGCGCGGCGGTGCTCTACGGCAAAGCCCGCAGCGACGAGCAAGGCGCCAGGACTCCATCGGAAAAAGCGGCGGCGACGAAGGAAAAGGCCGAAGCCTCGAAGCGATTGCAAGAGGTCGCCGATTTCCTGTTGACCAGCTTTCCGAATAGCTCGGAGGCCGACGAAGCCCGGCTCTCCTTGGCCAAAGCGAAGTGGTCGGACGGCAATGTTGCCGAAGCCATCACCGCTTTTGAATCGATCAATCCGAAGTCGGAGAAATATCCCGAAGCACTAAAGTTGATTGGAGAATTGAAGGTCGAGCAATTCGAAGCGGAGCTCCGCAAACCGGCGAAAGAGCAGGACCCCGCCCTCGTCGAAAAGTATCGAGTCGCGGCGGTCAAAGCATTGACCGGGAGCGTCGACCAACTGATTTCCGCACTCAAGCCGGGCGATCCTATTCCGGAAGAGCTGATCAAGACGCAGTTGCTGCTCGCGCAGGTTCACATGCAGGTTAAGGAATACGCCGAAGCGGTCAAGGTATTGCAGCCGTTGATCGCGGCGGCCAACGCTGCCGCGGGCAAATCGCCTCTGAACGAAACGATGCTGAAAATCTTCAGCGCCGCCGTCAAGGCGTACATGGCGATGGACGACTTCAAGAACGCTGGCGAGGTCGGAAACAAGCTGATCGATTTGGGACCCGACATTCGGTCCGTGAATGTCGTGCTGGTCGATTTCGTTCGCCGCTTGGATATCGAGTTGAAAGACTTGCGAGACAAGCTCGACAAGCTCGCGGATGCGGCGCCGGCGGAAACCGAAAGCCTCCGCGCCCGCGTCTCCTCCATCAAAGGCATGATGAGCACGATGGTCGGTAAACTAGCGAAGCGCACGGAATTGGACGCGAATATGATGGTCTATCTGGGATCTCTCTTTACCGATATCGACGACTTCGAAGGCGCGAAGGCGCAGTATCAAAAGGTGCAGGAACTGCCCGAGGCAAACGAAAAGCTCAAGATGTGGGTCGGCGCGCAATTGGTCGATATCCTTGGCAAGGAAGGCAGTCTCGAAAAAGCGACCGACGAGATCGCGAAATTGCGAGAAAAGAAGCCGAACAACCTGGATTTCATGATCGTCGAAGCGAAGCTCTGGCAGGAATGGGGCCAGAAGGACGTGAGCAAGTACGATACGGCGATCCAAAAGTGGACCGACATTCGCAAGCGTTTGCAGCGCCAAAAATTGTCGCAAGGGGGCGTTTATTACGACGCCGTTTACAACGCGGCCTTCTGTTGCCTCATGGAGGCCAATAAGTTCGCTTTGAATCCCGGCAAGAAGGCCGACGCGATTCACAAGGCCGAGGATGGCGAGAAGGTTCTCAAGTCGGAATTGATTCCAAATCCGAACTTGAACGGCCCGCCAACGGTGAAGCGGTTCAAGGACCTCTTGTCCGACCTGAACAAGACCCTTCAAAAGCTGCGGCCGCCGGGCGTTGCAATGATGCCCGCGGCGGCGGGTTGAAAGTGATGGGACGTCTCTATAGGGTTACCGCACCGGCGGCAGCGGCACCAAACCCAAGCCGCTCGGCGGCAACGGCGGCAGTCCTTCCGACGGCGATGATTCGGTCCCACCGCTCGACAAAGGCGCGTCCGCCGGCGAATTCTGCACCGGATAGGTGATTCCGCTAGCCGGCGTTACCACGGGCGCTAGATCGACCCCAGCATAGACCGGCAGGCAATCGGCCGCGGGCGGCGTGACGACCGTCGCTCCGTTGACGCCTGATTCGGCTGCCAAAGGCTGCATCGTGGGCGTAGGCAGCGGCGGGGGAGTCATCGACGGCACAGGCGGCCCGTTCGCCTGATCGACGATCGGTGCCCGCGACGCCATCATGTACGGCGCCGCAGCCGGATCCGGCTTGGGATCGGGCGGCGGAACATGTGGGCCGGTGACGGCAAGCGCATTGTTCGCCGACGGCGCATCGATTCCGCCCAGCCGATCGGCCCATTGCCGGGCTTGCGCCCACGTCGGATCTTCCTTCGACGCTTGTGCGAAGTGAAATGCCGCCAGGTGGTCGTCGCCCGCGCGGTGCAACAAAGCAGCCAGGTTGAAATGTGCGACAGGCGGCGCCTCGATCGCCACCAATTGCTTATACGCTTCCTCGGGCTTGTGCATGACGACCAGCACCATCGCCAGATTGTTGCGATAGAGTTGCTTGTCGGGCTGAAGCTGCGTGGCCTTCGTCAACAGCTTTGCTGACTCTTCCAGCTTGCCGCGGCGCTGCTGCGACATGCCCCAGTCGTTATAGATCGCGGCCACCTCGGGATGCTTCTTAACCGCTTTCTGATAATACTTATCGGCTTCGACGAACTCTTTTTGCGTGTCGAGCAAATGGGCATAGCCGAGCAGGGCTGGGAGGTAGGCGGGATCAATGTGCAGCGCCCGGTCGTACTGCTCCTTCGCCGCCTCCGTATTTTGCGTCCCTTCATAAACCCGAGCCGTGGAGACGTAGAGATCGGGGCCGGGCGGGGGCGATTTCGTGTTGAGCGAAGTCGGATCGCTGCCCGCGATCATATCCGATCTCGTGCCGGAACCGTTCACCGCGTTTGATGCGGCACCAGGGGCGGTCGGCGTTGTGGATTTGCATCCATTCGCCGCCAACAGCGCCACCGAGGCCATGAAGGCCCACTTAAGCGACTCCTTTCGCACCCGACACCTCCTTGTCGTCGCCGCGACTACGCAGTTCGACCGAGATTGGCCGAAAGCGCCTCTGTCCGGACCGTCAGCACGATAGACTATCCCGTTCCAATGATCGGCCTGCGCGGAGCACCGACTGAACTAGAAGCGGGAAGATTAGATAAAGCCCGCAGAGTCTGCGGCTCAGCTAGCGATGCTCGCACGTTCGCCGGGTCGTGAAGCCGAATTCGTGAGAATTCGGTTGCCTGGATCCGCTGAAGGCCCGGAATTTTCACAAATTCCGCTACACCGTGCGCCCGTAGTGTCGGATCAGCCGCCGGTGGACGGGGCCGTTCCGCCTCCCGATGCACCGCTGCCAGAACTCTTCGCTCCGGAGAGCCGTGCCGGCGGAACCGAACTGTTGTAGCTCTTGAGTTCGGCATTGACGATTTCGGCCGAACGCGACGCTGGCGTCATGTTCGACACGAGCACGTCGGGCAGCGATCCCTGCGGTAGCAATGCTGCCACGGTCTGCTGCACTTCGTCGAGCCGCCTGGCGGTCACGTCGTCGGACAGATCGCGCTGCACGAAAACGATGCGATGCTCCGGCGGGCTAATCGTTAGGATCGTGCGAATTCGGTTACGGCCGGCGGCAGTCAGACGCTTCGTGTCGCTGTCGAAATACTCTTCTCCCAATAGATTTTCGCGCTGCCAGCCATTGGCGATCATGATCGCGAACGGCGCATTCGTCGCCGCCATATCGGCCTCGACGAATGGGTGGGGCCATTCATTGTTGCGATGAAAATCGACTTTCACGCTATCCCAGAAATCGTCCCACTCGTTTTCGGCCCTCGCCGCGGATGCCGTTGCCAGCATGGTGAGACCGATCACGAAGCCGAAGCCAATCCTTAGCATGCGCGAGACTCCAGATTAGACAAAGCGTTTAGCAGCCTGTTGAAAAAGGGGACAGGCACCTCGCCGCACCGCAAAAATCGCGGAAACACCGTTGGGTCGCTCGGAGCCAGTCCCCTTTTTCAACAGGCGTTTAGCGGCGCAGCCTTCATCGTGGCAGGGGCCGCTTCATCAGTCATCGGAAGCTGGCGGGGGGGCGCTGTGATATTGGCGCGCTGCGCCGCACGGTCGCCGCAATCGATGCAAATTGCCGCGCCCGGGTGGCGAACAGCGCTCCGCCGGCGGCTAGCGTCTAATGCCCGTTCATTGCCGGGAACATTTCGCGGATCATCGTAATCGCCGCCGGACCGACGAGCACCACGAAAATCCCCGGGAAAATGAAGATCACCAGGGGGAAGATCAGTTTTACGGCCGTTTTGGCCGCCTTTTCCTCCGCAAGCTGCCGCCGACGGGTACGCATCGAATCGCTTTGTACCCGCAGGGCTTGGGCGACGCTGGAACCGAATTTGTCGGCTTGAATCAAAATCGCGGCCAGGCTGCGAAGGTCGTCGACGCCGGTTCGTGAGCCCAGTTCGTGCAACACCTCGGCCTTCGGCCGACCCATCTGCAACTGGAAATTGCTCAGGCTGAACTCCTCGCTGATGATCCGAGAGTTGCGTTTCATCTCCTCGCTCACCTTGCGCATCGCCTGATCCAAACCGAGGCCTGCTTCGACGCAAACCACCATGAGATCCAGCGCGTCGGGCAGCGTGAGGAAGATGCTCTTCTTGCGGCCGTGTGCGATGAACCAGACAACGACTTCCGGCAAATAGAACAACATGCCGGCGCCGAAGATCGTGTAGATGAGCGTCTTTTGGCTCATGCCCGAGACGGCCAGCATGCTGCCGCCGAAAATCACCAGCCCGGCAACCAGTCCAATAAATTTAAGGCCCAGGAAGACGCCGGCGGAGGAATCGTTGCGGAATCCGGCGGCCGCAAGTTTCGCCTTGAGCTTGCTCTGTTCGAGCGCCGTTTTCGGTTGCAACGGCCTGGAGAAGGCGGGTGTCGCCATCTCCAGCACTTTGGACATCGCGTCGCCCTTCTTGGTCTTCAGCGTATCCTCGCGACGGCGAGCGTTCGGGTTGCTTAACTCGTCGAGACGTTCGGTCGCGCGGCTTTTCCGTCCGGAGAGCGTTTCCATGAGCCACCAGGCAACGAGGGCAATCGCCCCGAAGACGGCAAAGGGTAGCAACCGGTCGAAGGTGAGGAAAGTGGCTGCCAGCACGGCTTATACCTTGATGTTGACGATTTTGCGGATCACGAGGGCTCCCAATATCTGCATGATCACGGCGCCCGCCAGCATTTGCTTGCCGAGCGGATCGGTGAACAGCGGCATGACGTAGTCGGGGTTCAAATGGTAGACGGCCAGGAACAGCACCGGCGGCAAGCCCAACAGCACGACTCCGCTCAACCGGCCTTCGCCCGTCAAAGCCTGCACCTGTCCGAAGATTTCGAAGCGGTCGCGGATCAAATGGCCGATCTTGTCGAGGATTTCAGCCAAATCGCCGCCCGTTTGCCGCTGCAATACGACCGCGGTAACGAAAAATCGGAGATCGAGGTTGGGCATTCGCTCGGTCATGTTTCGCAACGCCTCGTCGAGCGGAATGCCGAGGTTTTGCTCTTCGAAGGCCCGTTGGAATTCCGTGGCGATCGGATCGCTGCTCTCTTCGGCCACGAGATGAAATCCGGATTGCAAGCTGTGTCCGGCCCGCAAGGCGCGGGCAATCAACTCCAGCGAGTCGGGCAATTGCTTCGCAAATTTGGAGAACCGGCGCGCGCGCCGCATTTTCAACCACATCAGCGGCAGCAAGCCGGCGCCGATGCCGACGAAAGGCACGGCGCCGGGAGGCATTCCCGAAACAACTCCACCACCGATTCCAAGCACGGCCAATACGCCGCAGATCGCAAAAAATCGCGAGGCCGACATCGTCACATTGGCTTGCTCGAACCAGAGGCTCAGGTTTCGGAACCTGGCCAGGAACTCTTCGACCAGGCCTTGGGTTGCGTCGAGCGGTTGCGATAACACTCCGCTTTCTTTGAGCAGGTTATCCTTCCCGCCCGAACCTACCTTGGCGCCCGTCAACAGCGCCAAACGATCTTCCACCTTGGTTTCAGCGCCGCCCTGGAGCCAAAACGCCACCGCCGCAACCATCACGCTGATGGTCACGAACGCGCCAATCATGATCAGAAGCGGGCTCATAATACGTTCGGCAAAGGGTGGTTCAAACGGCGATTTTCTGAAACTTCTGCGAATCCATCGGGTCAATCGACCAGCATGACACGCTGCCGGAAGGCGCTGGCGGGCAAGCGCACGCCGGCCTGCTCGAGCCGATCCATGAACGTGGGCCGGATGCCCGTCGATTCGAAGCGGCCGTACGCACGCCCGGCTTCGTTGATCCCTTCCTGGGAGTAGTGGTAAATGTCTTGCATCACGATCGTTTCCTGCTCCATGCCGACCACCTCCGTGATATGCGTGATCTTGCGCGCACCTCCTTGAAGCCGGTTGGCTTGCACGACCAGATCGACGGCGCTTGCAATCTGCTGTCGCATGGCCTTCAACGGCAATTCGAAACCGGACATCGTAATCATGGTTTCCATTCGCGCGATGGCATCGCGCGGCGTATTGGCATGCAGCGTCGTCATCGAACCTTCGTGGCCCGTATTCATGGCCTGCAACATGTCGAGCGTTTCAGCGCCGCGGCACTCGCCGATGATGACTCGCTCGGGCCGCATGCGCAAAGCATTCTTGACGAGATCCGTGGCCGTGATGGCGCCCTTGCCTTCGATATTGGGCGGACGCGTTTCGAGCCGCACGACGTGGTCCTGCTGCAACTGCAACTCGGCCGCGTCTTCGATCGTCACGATGCGGTCGGTCGACGGAATGAAACTTGAAAGCGTGTTCAACAGCGTCGTCTTGCCGGAGCCCGTGCCGCCGGAGATGA
>Ga0182024_10026434_pt1 | contig 10198 bp, 8 predicted proteins | sample P32metaG_FD_120480 | JGI IMG/M metagenome (GOLD analysis project Ga0182024, IMG submission 120480) | Permafrost microbial communities from Stordalen Mire, Sweden - P3-2 metaG (Illumina Assembly) | ecosystem: Environmental > Terrestrial > Soil > Wetlands > Permafrost | place: Sweden: Stordalen...
TCGAACTCGTCGGCGCCGAGCAGGAAAAGAACCTCGATGTCGCCGCTGCGGCAACCGTCGAGGATGCCGGCGACATCGCGTCCGCCGCTGCCCGGCACGAAGCCGAGATCGAGGCCGCCGACCCGCGCGGCGGCGCGATGGAGAACGTTGAACCCATTCCAATCGTCGCGGACCATGCCGAGGCTCTCGGCGAGCGCTCGCGCCGTCCCCAGCACTTGCGATCCATCCGACCGTGCCAGCGCCCCCTGCCCCAGGATGAGCATCGGCGCCTTGGCGCCTTTCAGGTGTTCCGCCCACGGATGATTGCCCTGGGAGAATGCCGCGAGCGTGGCGCCGCCGTCGCCTAGCGGCTCGACGGGAAAGGATAGGTCGAGCGTGGGGCCGATCGCGGCGAGCTTGAACCCACCCTGCAGATAGCGCTTGCGCAGTCGCGCATTGACAATCGGCGCTTCCCTGCGTGGGTCGGTGCCGATCAGCACGCACGCATCGGCCTGCTCGATCCCGGCGATCGTGGTGTTGAACAGATAGCCGGCGCGGCATGACGCATCGAGCCTCGCGCCGTCCTGACGGCAATCGAGGCTCGTCGCGCCGAGCTCGCCGAGCAGGGTTTTCAGGGCGTACATCGACTCGGCGTCGCAGAGATCGCCGGCAATCGCGGCGATGCGTTCCCCCGGGGTCGCTTTTAACCGGTCGGCGACAAGGTCCAAGGCCTCGCGCCAGTCCGCCTCGACCAGCTTGCCGCCGCGACGGACATAGGGGCGGTCGAGCCGCCGGCGAACAAGCCCGTCAATGGCAAACCGGGTCTTGTCGGAAATCCACTCCTCGTTGACCGCCTCATTGAGGCGCGGCAGCACGCGCAGGATGCGCGCGTCGCGGGCATCGACGCGGATATTGCTGCCGACCGCGTCGAGGACGTCGACGCTCTCGGTCTTGCGAAGTTCCCAGGGCCGCGCGTTGAACGCATAAGGCTTCGAGGTCAGCGCGCCGACCGGGCAGAGATCGATGATGTTCCCGCTAAGCTCGGAACCCAGGGCACGCTCGATATAGGTGCCGATCTCCATGTCTTCGCCGCGCCCGGTCGCGCCCAATTCCTCAACCCCGGCAACGTCGGTCAGGAAGCGGATGCAGCGGGTGCAGTGGATGCAGCGGGTCATGCTCGTGGCGACTAGCGGCCCGAAATCCTTGTCCTCGACCGCTCGTTTGTTCTCCTGGTAGCGCCCGCGGTCGAACCCGTAGGCCATGGCCTGGTCCTGCAAATCGCACTCGCCGCCCTGATCGCAGATCGGGCAATCGAGCGGATGGTTGATCAGCAGCATCTCCATGACGCCGTGGCGGGCCTTCTTGGCCTTTTCCGACTGGGTCAGAATCACCATGCCGTCGGCCGCCGGCATCGCGCAGGAGGCGATGGGCTTCGGCGCCTTCTCCTGCTCGACCAGGCACATGCGGCAATTGCCGGCAATCGCCAGCCGCTCGTGGAAGCAGAAATGAGCGATCTCGACGCCGATGCTCTGGCACGCCTGCAGCACCGTCGTGCCCGGCGCGACCTCGACCTCCTGGCCGTCGATCGTCAGCTTGGGCATCGGCCTACTCCGCCGCCTGCTGGCGCGGTGCGACCGCGCGGAATTCGGCGATGCGGCGCAGCAGTTCGGGCTTGAAGTGGCGGATGAGGCCCTGCACCGGCCACACCGCACCATCGGCCAGCGCGCAGATCGTATGGCCTTCGATCTCGGTGGTGATCTCGGACAGCATGTCGAGCTCTTCGACCGTCGCGTCGCCCTTGACCATGCGCTCCATCACCCGCCAGACCCAACCGAGCCCTTCGCGGCAGGGCGTGCACTGACCGCAGCTTTCGTGCTTGTAGAACGCCGAGAGCCGGGCGATCGCGCGGACGATGTCGGTCGACTTGTCCATAACGATAACCGCCGCGGTCCCAAGCCCCGATTTTTGTGCGACGAGGCTGTCGAAATCCATCAGCACGTCGGCGCAGGTCGAAGCCGGCAGGCATGGGGTAGACGATCCGCCGGGGATCACCGCCAGAAGGTTGTCCCAGCCGCCTCGCACACCGCCGGCATGGCGCTCGATCAGCTCCTTCATCGGGATCGACATCGCCTCTTCGACATTGCACGGCGCTTTCACATGGCCGGAAATGCAGAAGATCTTGGTGCCGGTGTTGCGTTCGCGGCCGATGCCCGCGAACCACTTGGCGCCGCGCTTGAGGATGTCCGGCGCGACCGCGATGGTCTCGACATTGTTGACCGTCGACGGGCAGCCATAGAGCCCGACCGCGGCCGGGAACGGCGGCTTGAGGCGCGGCTGGCCCTTGCGGCCTTCGAGGCTCTCCAGAAGCCCGGTCTCCTCGCCGCAGATATAGGCGCCGGCGCCGCGGTGGAGGTAGAGCTCGAAATCGTAGCCCGAGCCGCAGGCGTTCTTGCCGAGCAGTCCGGCCTCGTAAGCCTCCTCGATTGCGGTCTGCAGGTGCCGCGCCTCGTTGTAGAACTCACCACGGATGTAAATGTAGCCGGCGGTCGCGCCCATCCCCGCGCCGGCGACGAGGCAGCCCTCGACCAGCTTGTGCGGGTCCCAGCGCAATATGTCGCGGTCCTTGCAGGTACCGGGCTCGCTCTCGTCGGCATTGACGACGAGGTAGCACGGCCGGTCGCTCTCCTTCGGCATGAACGACCATTTGAGCCCGGTCGGAAAACCGGCGCCGCCGCGGCCGCGCAGCCCGGAATCCTTGATCTCCTGGACGATCCAGTCGCGCCCCTTGAGGATCAGTTCCTTGGTGCCGTCCCAGGCGCCGCGCGAACGCGCACCGGCGAGATGCCAATCGCCCTGGCCGTAGAGGTTGGTGAAGATGCGATCCTTGTCAGCCAGCATCCTTGGCCTTCCTCGTTCTTGCCTTGCCCGGTGTCGCGGTCGGCGCGAGTTCGGTCAACGTGGTCTGACCGGTCGCCGGCATCGAGCCTTGGCGGCCCGTCACCGAACCGACCGGCGGCGGATGTCCGACGGCGAGTGCGTCGAGCAATGCCTCGGTCGAAGCTCCGTCCAGGTCTTCATAGAAGTCGTCATTCACCTGGAGGATCGGCGCATTGACGCAGGCGCCGAGGCATTCGACCTCGACCAAGGTGAACCGACCGTCTTCAGTGCTCTGACCGATGCCGATGCCGAGCTTCCTTTTACACGCGGCAACGACGTCGTCGGAGCCGCGCAACCAGCACGGCGTCGTCGTGCAGGCTTGCAGGAACCAGCGGCCGACCGGCCGCAGATTGAACATCGTGTAGAAGGTCGCGACCTCGTAGACGCGGATCGGCGCCATGTCGAGCATCGCGCCGACATAATCCATTGCCGCCTTGGGCAGCCAATTGCCGCTTTGACGCTGCGCCAGATCCAGGAGCGGCAGCACCGCGCTCGCCTGGCGGTCCGGGGGGTATTTGGCGATGTGGTACTTCGCCTTTTCGAGGTTTCCCTGCGTGAAAGCGAAGCTCGCCGGCTGTTCGAACGGCGGCCCTTCGATGTGCAGGCTCATCGGTCGATCTCGCCGAAGACGATGTCCATCGAGCCGATGATCGCCACCAGATCGGCGAGCATGTGGCCGCGGCACATGAACTCGGTCGCCTGCAGGAACGCGAATCCCGGAGCCCGGATCTTGCAGCGATACGGCCGGTTGGTGCCGTCGGCGACGAGATAGACGCCGAACTCCCCCTTGGGCGCCTCGACCGCCGTGTAGGTCTCGCCGGCAGGGACGTGGTAGCCCTCGGTATAGAGCTTGAAATGGTGGATCAGCGCTTCCATCGACTGTTTCATCACCGCGCGCGGCGGCGGGGCGACCTTGCGGTCGTCGGTCTTGATCGGGCCGGCCGGCATCTGCGCCAGCGCCTGCTTGATGATGCGTAGCGATTGCCGCATCTCCTCGAGGCGCACGAGATACCGGTCGAAGCAGTCGCCGTTCTTGCCGATCGGCACGTCGAATTCGATCTGGTCGTAAACGTCATAAGGCTGTGCGCGCCGCAAATCCCAGGCCACGCCGGAACCGCGCAGCATCGGGCCGGACATGCCCCAGTCGGCGGCATCGGCAGCGCTCAGGATGCCGATATCCACGGTGCGGCGGCGGAAGATGCGGTTATCGGTCAGCAGCCGCTCGATGTCATCGATCGTCTGCGGGAAGGTCTCGCAGAAGGCGAGGATGTCGTCGACCAGCCGCGGCGGCAGGTCCATGTGCACCCCGCCCGGCCGGAAGTAGTTGGCGTGAAGCCGGGCGCCCGAGGCGCGCTCGTAGAATTCCATCAGCCGCTCGCGCTCCTCGAAGCCCCAGAGGAACGGCGTGATCGCGCCGAGATCGAGCCCGAACGCGCAGATATTGAGCAGATGGTTGAGGATGCGGGTGATTTCGGCGAACAGCACGCGGATGTACTTGGCGCGCGGCGGCGGCTCGATCCCCATCAGCTTCTCGACCGCCAGCGCGAAGGCGTGCTCCTGGCACATCGGAGAGACGTAATCGAGCCGGTCGAAATAGGGGATCGCCTGGAGATAGGTCTTGTATTCGATCAGCTTCTCGGTGCCGCGATGCAAGAGGCCGATATGCGGGTCGGCGCGTTCGATGACCTCGCCGTCCATCTCCAGCACCATCCGCATTACGCCGTGCGCGGCGGGATGCTGTGGCCCGAAATTCATCGTGAAATTGCGGATATGCGGAGCGCCCTCGAGCTCCGCCCCGGTTCCACCCGTTTCCGAGAGCGGCTGATCGCTCATGGCGCCTTCGGGTCCTTCGCCGGTTCTTCGGTGCTTGCCTTCTCGTCGCCGGGCAGAATGCGGTCCATGCCCTCCCAGGGCGACAGGAAGTCGAAGCTGCGGAACTCCTGCTTCAACTTGACGGGCTCGTAGACCACCCGTTTCTGGTCCTCGTCGTAGCGCAGCTCGACATACCCGGTGAGCGGGAAATCCTTGCGCAGCGGGTGCCCGTCAAACCCGTAATCGGTAAGGATACGGCGCAGATCGGGGTGATCGCTGAAATAGATGCCAAACAGGTCCCACGCCTCGCGCTCCCACCATCCGGCGGCGCTGAATACGCCGGTCGCCGAGTGCACGGGCTGCTCTTCGTCGGTTTCGAGTTTCAGCCGAATGCGCAGGTTATGGGCCATGCTGAGGAGATTATAGACGACCTCGAACCGCATCGGCCGGTCGGGATAGTCGACGCCGCAAATGTCGCAGAGGACGCTGAAGCGGCATTGCGGATCGTCGCGCAGGAGCGTCAGCACCTCGAGCACGGCATCGCGGGGGATGCTGACGACGAGCTCGCCGTGGTGGATGGCGGCTTCCTGCACCACTCCCGGCAAGGCTGCCGCGAGATGCTCGGCAAGGGCGGAGAGTTTGTCGTCCATCGCCATGGCTCAGCGGTCGAAATTGCGGGTGCGTTTGATCTTTTTCTGCAGCAGCAGCACGCCGTAGAGCAACGCCTCCGCGGTCGGCGGACAACCGGGCACATACACGTCGACTGGCACGATGCGATCGCAGCCGCGCACCACCGAATAGGAATAGTGGTAGTAGCCGCCGCCGTTGGCGCAGGAGCCCATCGAGATTACCCAGCGCGGCTCGGCCATCTGGTCGTAGACCTTGCGCAGCGCCGGCGCCATCTTGTTGCACAGCGTGCCGGCGACGATCATCACGTCGGACTGGCGCGGACTCGGCCGAAAGACGACGCCGAAGCGGTCGAGGTCGTAGCGGCTGGCGCCGGTGTGCATCATTTCCACCGCGCAACAGGCGAGACCGAAGGTCATCGGCCACAGCGAGCCGCTGCGCGCCCAATTCACCAACGAGTCGAGCTGAGAAACGATGAAACCGCGATCCTGCAGTTCCTCGGTCGCGGCGCGCAGCAGCGCATCTTGTTCGCGACCCGGTGGGACGGGCTCCCCGGGGCTCATCACTCCCATTCGAGCGCCCCCTTCATCCATTCGTAGGCGAACCCAACCGTCAGCACGCCAAGGAAGACCAACATCGACCAGAAGCCGAACACGCCGATATCGCCAAGCGACACCGCCCAAGGAAACAGGAACGCGACCTCAAGGTCGAAGATGATGAAGAGGATCGCCACCAGGTAATAGCGCACGTCGAAGCGTACCCGGGCGTCCTCGAATGGTTCGAAGCCGCATTCATAGGGCGACAGCTTTTCCGAATCGGGCCGCTGCCGCGCCAGGATGAACGAGGCGGCGACCATCGCGACGGCGATCCCGCCCGCGATCGCGAGAAAGACCAGGATCGGGAAATACTCGGCGAGCAGGCTGTCCATCCTGGACCCTCGACCCAAAGCGGCAGCACCGCCAGGGGCGTTATACCGACGCCGAAATCCGGCGCCACGTCAACCATGGCCGATGGCGGGAGCGACGGGACTCGAACCCGCGGCCTCCGGCGTGACAGGCCGGCGCTCTAACCAACTGAGCTACGCCCCCGAAGCGGCCGATCGGGGCGCCATCTCGTACCCTTGCCTGCAAGGAGGTGTCAAGCAAGCGGGCGGCAGGACAGGCCGGCGTTTACACGCGGCCGGCGTGGCGGATCGGTGCGAGCTCACGCCAAGCCACTTTACTAGCAGGCATGCATCGCCGCCGTGGTGGGCGATGAGGGACTCGAACCCCCGACCCCCTCGGTGTAAACGAGATGCTCTACCAACTGAGCTAATCGCCCAAGCTACGGGCCTATGGTGGCCCGGCCGAAGCCACGCCACCATACCGCCGAGCCCGCGCTCTATCTAGTTGAGCGAGTCCCGCAGGCGCCGGCCGGGCTTAAACTTCGCTTGCCGGGACGCGGCGATCTTGATCTTCTCGCCGGTACGCGGATTGCGGCCTTCGGAAGCTGCCCTGCGGGCGACCGAGAAGGTACCGAAACCGACAAGGCGGACTTCGCCGCCTCCCTTCAATGCGCCGGTGATCGAGTCGAACACGGCCTCGACTGCCTTGCTTGCGGCCGTCTTTGACAAATCGGCCTTACCCGCAACGGCATCGACGAGTTCGTTTCTATTCACGTGTCGCCCCCTACCCTAAGTGCGGAGATGTCTGGCTGAAAACGACCGGGAGTGTAGAGCGCGCTTTCCGACGGGTCAACGTGCCGCGCACCGCGAAACCGAGGTTTTTTTAGGCCTTACCGGCCGTTGTCGCCGGGTCACATGAAGTTGGTGGCTTGACGACAACGGCCGCCGATAGAAATCAATGCGTTAGAACGCCAGGCCGCTCTTCGCCCGTAGCGGGAAGAACCGGCGGGGCTTGGTTTTCCTCGGTCCAGTCGATCGGGGTCAGCGGCCCCGCCAGCGCATGCAGCAGCACTTCGTCGGCGGTGGTGACCGGGATGATTTTCAGACCGCGTTTGACGTTGTCGGGGATCTCCGCGAGGTCCTTCTCGTTTTCCGACGGGATCAGTACGGTCTTCAAGCCGCCTCGCAGAGCGGCAAGGAGCTTTTCCTTCAATCCTCCGATCGGCAGCACGCGGCCTCGCAGCGTGATTTCGCCGGTCATGGCGATATCGCGCCTCACCGGGATACCGGTCAGCACGGAAACAATCGAGGTAACCATGGCCACACCTGCGGACGGGCCGTCCTTGGGTGTCGCGCCCTCCGGCACGTGCACGTGGATATCCTTTTTCTCGAAGATCGAGGGCAGGATGCCGAAGGCGGTGCTGCGCGATTTGACGTAGCTCTCGGCCGCCTGGACCGACTCCTTCATCACATCGCCGAGCTTGCCGGTCGCGGTGACGCGTCCCTTGCCCGGAAGCGTGACCGACTCGATCGTCAGCAGCTCGCCGCCGACCTCGGTCCAGGCGAGCCCGGTCGTCACGCCGACCAGGTCTTCGCTTTCGACTTCGCCGTAGCGGAAACGCCGCACCCCGGCATATTTGTCGAGGTTGCGCCGAGTGACGGTGACCTTGCCGTCCTTGCCGGCCTTTTTCATCAGGATGTCTTTGATCGCCTTGCGGGTCAGGTTGGCGATCTCGCGTTCCAGGTTGCGCACCCCGGCTTCGCGCGTGTAGTAGCGGATCAGATCGCGCAGCGCGTCATCGCCGATCGCCCACTCTGCCTTCTTCAGCCCATGCGCCTCGATCTGTTTGGGGATCAGGTGGCGCTTGCCGATCTCGACCTTCTCGTCTTCCGTATAGCCGGGAAGGCGGATAATCTCCATGCGGTCCATCAGCGGCTGTGGCATGCGCAGCGTGTTGGCGGTGGTGACGAACATCACGTCCGAGAGATCGTAATCGACCTCGAGGTAGTGGTCGGCGAACGTCGAGTTCTGCTCGGGATCGAGCACCTCGAGCAGCGCCGAAGACGGATCGCCGCGCCAATCGGCGCCAAGCTTGTCGACCTCGTCCAGCAAGAACAGCGGATTCGACGATTTCGCCTTCTTCATGCCCTGCAGGACCTTGCCGGGCATCGAGCCGATATAGGTGCGGCGATGGCCGCGGATCTCGGCCTCGTCGCGCACTCCGCCGAGCGACATGCGGACGAAATTCCGCCCGGTCGCGCGAGCGACCGACTTGCCGAGCGAGGTCTTGCCAACACCCGGCGGGCCGACAAGGCACAGGATCGGGCCCTTCATCTTGCGTATCCGCTGCTGAACGGCGAGGTATTCGAGGATGCGCTCCTTGACCTTCTCCAGGCCGAAATGGTCGGCGTTGAGCACCCGCTCGGCCGCCGCGATGTCGCGCTTGATCTTGGTGCGGTTGTGCCAGGGCAGCGACAACATCCATTCGAGATAATTGCGCACCACGGTCGCTTCCGCGGACATCGGGCTCATGCTGCGCAGTTTTTTGAGTTCTGCCAGCGCCTTATCGCGTGCTTCCTTAGAGAACTTGGTCTTGGCGATCTTGGCCTCGAGTTCAGCCATCTCGTCCTTGCCGTCCTCGCCCTCGCCCAGTTCCTTCTGGATCGCCTTCAATTGTTCGTTGAGGTAGTACTCGCGCTGCGTCCTCTCCATCTGCCGCTTGACGCGATTGCGGATGCGCTTCTCGACCTGGAGGACGCCGATCTCGCCCTCCATGTAGCCGAACACCTTCTCCAGGCGCTCGGATACCGCGATGGTCTCGAGCAGCTCCTGCTTTTCGGGAATTTTCAGGTTGAGGTGCGACGCGACCGTGTCGGCGAGCTTGCCGGGGTCCTCGATCTGGTTGATCGAGACCAGAACCTCGGGCGGGATCTTCTTGTTCAGCTTGATGTATTGCTCGAACTGCGCGACGACGGTGCGGGCAAGCGCGTCGGTTTCCTGATGCGGGGTATCGCCTTCGCCGAGACCCTCGGCATAGGCCTGAAAGAACTGGCTGTTTTCGGCAAAACGCTGGATGCGTGCTCGCTGCCCGCCCTCGACCAGCACCTTTACGGTGCCGTCGGGCAGTTTCAAGAGCTGCAGGACGGTGCCGACCGTTCCAACCATGAAGATATCGTCGGTGGACGGATCGTCCTGCGCGGCGTTGCGCTGGGTAACGAGCAGTATCTGCTTGTCGTCCTTCATCACGTCTTCGAGCGCGCGCACGGACTTCTCGCGGCCAACGAAGAGCGGCACGATCATGTGCGGGAAAACCACGATGTCCCGCAACGGCAGGACGGGATAAAGCGCGACGCGTGCAGGTTCCGACATAAGACCTCTTTCAGTCGAGGACCGTCCGCCATTCGGGCGGCGATCTTGCCAGCTTGCTTAGTTTGGCCTTTGGAAGCCCCGCGTCAACCCGGCACCGCCGCAGTGCTGCGCCGCGAGGCGCGAATTAGTCGGCGGTGCCGCTTTCGCCTCGGCGGTCGGAGTAGATATGGAGCGGCTTTGTCCGTCCGTCGACGACCTCGCGATTGATGACGATCTCGCTGACGCCGGCAAGGCTCGGCAGCTCGAACATCGAATCGAGCAAGATCGCCTCCATGATCGAGCGCAGACCCCGGGCGCCGGTCTTGCGGGCGATCGCCTTCTGGGCGATGCCGCGCAGCGAGTCCTCGGTAAGTTCGAGGCGGACATCCTCCATCTCGAACAGCCGCTGATACTGTTTGACGAGCGCGTTCTTCGGCTTGGTCAGGATGTCGACCAGCGCGTCCTCGTCGAGGTCGTCGAGCGTCGCCACAACCGGCAGCCGGCCGACGAATTCGGGGATCAGACCGAATTTCAGCAAATCCTCCGGCTCGAGGTCGCGCAGGATCTCGCCGGTCTTGCGCTCGTCGGGACCGCGCACCTCGGCGCCAAAA
>Ga0182024_10026435_pt1 | contig 10198 bp, 8 predicted proteins | sample P32metaG_FD_120480 | JGI IMG/M metagenome (GOLD analysis project Ga0182024, IMG submission 120480) | Permafrost microbial communities from Stordalen Mire, Sweden - P3-2 metaG (Illumina Assembly) | ecosystem: Environmental > Terrestrial > Soil > Wetlands > Permafrost | place: Sweden: Stordalen...
CGACCTGCGCGTCACTTCATCCGCGAGAAACAAGCTTGCCCCCGCGCACAGATGCGGCCAAATCTCCCACACCGCCGCATCAAATCCCAAACCCGCCACCTGGCTCGCCCGATCCGCCGATGTCACTCCAAACGCCGAATTGTGCCAATCGACGAGATTACACAAATTGCCGTGGGTGATCTCCACTCCCTTCGGCCGACCCGTCGATCCCGACGTGTAAATCACATACGCCAGGCTTGACGCCGCGGGTTCCCCGCGAACTGGCGTCGCTGGCCGCGCCGCGATCTTCGCCGCCTCAGCCCCATCAATCTCCATTATCCGGCACTGCCCGATGTTGAGATCTCGCGCCTTCTGCCGATGCGTCAGCAAAACTTTCGCCCCCGCATCAGCCAAAATAAATGTGGCTCGATCTGCAGGCGTCCCGGCATCCAGCGGCAAATACGCCCCGCCCGCCTTCAGTACCGCCAGTGCGGCCACCACGAAAGACGCCGACCGCTCCATCAAAATCCCCACGCAGGTTTCAGCGCCCACGCCGGCTTCCCACAGATATGTCGCAAGCTGATTCGAAAGACGATCCAACTCCGCGTATGTCAAAACGGATTTGCCCTCCACGATCGCCGCGTTGCCTGGCGCCACTGCCGCGATGGCCGCGATTTGACGCGCAACCGACCGTTCTGTCGCTCCTGTCACACCCGCGGCCCTTATGTCTGCAGGATCCGATAAAACTTCAACCTGCACTCCAACCATTCGCATTTTCTCCGCTCCTAAACCGAAAGACCCCACTGAAGGGTGCACTTCCCCCTTATGCTAAAACCGTGCCTCGAGAGCTTTCATTCCCCAAAACAAGCCAACACCACGCTAACGAGCCCGATTTTAGGATCAAAAACGCGGCCAGTTATTCGAATTGCCAAACGACGGAACAAGCCTAGTCTAACTTAACCCCCAGTGCAGTGGGATTCCATCCGCGTTCAAAAAACTCGCGGTCGGGCTTGCTGGAAAATGGAGTATCTGGGTAACTTCTTCCGTTTTTGACGCGAGATTCAATGGATCGGTGCACACCGCGTAAATAGTTGGGCCGATGCTGACCTCAAATCTTGTATTTGTACCGGCTATTTGGAATAACTTGATGTTGCGTACGATCGCCGCGCGACCGACGCTTCGGAAACAATCGATATGATCAGCCTGGTGACCGGTGCTGCCGGCTTTATCGGTTCCCACGTCGCCGAGGAGCTCACCCGAAGCGGCCATCAAGTAGTCGCCCTCGACGACTTATCCGGAGGATTCGCCGACAATTGCCCCCAAAGCGCCAAGTTCGTTCAAGGCTCAATTCTCGACACCGCCCTGCTCTCCTCCCTCTTCGCGGAGCACGCTTTTGATTATGTCTTTCATCTCGCAGCCTACGCAGCCGAAGGACTCTCCCATTTTATTCGTCGATTCAACTACTCCAACAATGTCGTCGGTTCGATGAATCTCATCAACGAAGCCGTCAAAGCCCAGGTAAAATGCTTCGTGTTCACCAGTTCCATCGCCGTTTACGGCCCCGGCCAAACCCCTCTTCGCGAAGACATGATCCCGTGCCCCGAAGACCCTTACGGCATCGCCAAATACGCTGTCGAACTTGACCTCCGCGCCGCCCATCAAATGTTCGGCCTCAATTCAATTGTCTTCCGCCCCCATAACGTCTACGGAGAACGCCAACATATCGGCGACCGCTATCGCAACGTCATTGGCATCTTCATGAACCAAATCATGCGAAACCAGCCTATGACAATCTTCGGCGACGGAACTCAAACCCGCGCCTTTTCCTACATCGGCGACGTCGCCCCTATCATCGCGCGCTCGGTGGAAAATCCCGACGCGTACAACCAAACCTTCAACATCGGAGCCGACGAACCGGTTTCGCTCAACGACCTGACTTCCCTGGTCGCCGGCGCGATGCAGGTTCCTCCAAAGGTCCAGCATCTCCCCGCAAGAAAAGAAGTCCTTCACGCCGTCGCCGATCATTCGAAAATAAAAAACGCTTTCCACCACCCCCCTCGCTGGAAAATCCGCGAGGGTCTCAAACGCATGGCTGATTGGGCGAAACAAGTCGGCCCCCGCCCACCCTGCACATTTTCAGATATCGAAATTCGCCGAAATCTCCCGCAGAGTTGGAATATCTAGGCCGCCGCTTCTCCACATACACACCTACATCCACAACACTCGATCGGCAGCCGCCTTCAAAGCAATGCCTCACACGCCTGGATGCAATCGTGCAAAAACTCCTTTGGAATCGAGGGGACAAACTGACGCCGCACTTCCTCAACGCCAAAGTGACCCACCCACGCGCGATACAACGTCCGGAGCGGTTGCCATCGCTGCGAAATATAATATAGAACGGCAAGCTGGCCGCAGTTCAGGTGCTTAAATCCCGATGCCGGCATCAGGGAAACTAATTTGATTAACTCCGTGTCCGACACCTCCCGGTAAAAGTTTATCATGCCGTGAAACCCAAACGTCGGCCTCAGCGGCACACCTCTCTCATACGCAAATCGCTCCGCCACCGCCTGCGGCGCAAAGCGAATCCCATGCTTCTGCTCCAGCAGCGGACGATACGCCCGGCAGATTAGCTCATCCTCGCCATAGTTTGACAGCAATTCGAATCGCGGTTGCGCCATGATATCCAGCAGCTTTTTTGATCGAAGCGAGAATCCTCCATTGCCCACCCGCATCTCGTCGGCATGCCACGGCCAAACGGCGCCGATGTAATCGTATTCAAGAAACTCCGCCCGCCACGACTCAGGGTTCGTCACATATCCATCCCATTGCGTCACCAAAACAAACGGACTTTTTATCAGCTTGTCGATTTCCTTCAGCATGAAGTGCGTGTACGCCTTCATCGACTTCAGCGGCTCAATCGCCACGTTCCGAAATGAACCACCCACCGGCTCGTGTGAAAACAGAATTGAATCCGCGAATTTGCATTGCCGATTGCAGATTTCCAGCGCATGCGCCGCCAGAAGCCGATCGTTCGACCCTACCGAGCAAACCGTCACTTCCTTCAAATCAATCTTCATATCGATTCCACCGGAAGATATCGGCGAAAAAAGAGTTTTGGAATCGGGTTGATATTCCGAAAATTTTCGTGAAGCTAACTACCGATCCGGCAATATCTTCCGCAAAAGCCTCCGCCCATGACGCAACCCGATCCGCCGCCCTTGATGTTCCGCGTCGCCACAGCAGTGGCCCTCGCTCTGCTCATCTCCATCATTGCGCGCTCGGCGGTCTCGTGGAAATACTGGGGAGATCTCGATCACAACTCTCCCGGAAGCTGGCTCTGCATGGCACAGGATGCCAGCCAGGGCGTGCTCTATCGCCCGCTTGTTTCAAACCTGGGCTACGGTGGCACGCGCTACGCCCCGCTATTTCCCATCATCATCGCCGCCTTCATGCACGCCGGCTTTGGCGTTGTAACCAGCGGATTTCTGGCCAGTCTCCTCGCCACTGCCGTAGCCGTCACCGGACTTTTCCTGCTCGTTCGCCGGTTGGATGTTCCTCTCGAATTGGCCGTCGCGATGCCGGTGTTCATGCTGGCCGCCACGTGCACGCGAACGATCATCCTGGGAATCAAAGGCGACCTGCTCGCGACCGGCCTCACGCTGTGGGGGCTGGCCATGGTGGTTCGAGCCTCGGGAAAACGCGAATCAGCTCTGTCATTGATCGCCGGGGCACTCTTTTTTGTTTTGGCGGTGGCCGTCAAAATCACGAGTATTTTTGGGATTGCAGCGGTGGCAATTTGGTGGGTCTCCCGAAAAAAATCCCGCGAGACGGCAAGTCTATTCCTCATGTGGTTGGCCGGCATCATCATCGCGGCAGTGCTCGTACAGGCCGCCAGCGACGGCAGGGCTTCAACCATTTTCCACATCAGCGCCACCGGCGGCGGTGGCTTGGCGCGTCTCCTGCAGGGGCCTCGCCTCATGTTCGGCGATATGGCCAGGCAGGATCGCACACTTATGGCGATTTGGCTCATTTCAGTGTTCCTCATCGCCGCCACCGGTCGCTGGAGTTCGTTGCCTTCTATTTATCTGTTGATTTCAACCGCGGGAACCATCGTCATATACGGGTCGCCCGGCACGCATCTGAATCATCTTGTCGATATGAATGCGGCTTCGATTCTCGTCATCGCCACGCTTCGCCTCAAAAATCTCAAGTGGCAATCAGCGGTATTGGTTTGCACGCTCTTACTCATGTGCATGGCGGCTTGGGCCTGCTGGCGGCAGCTCGGCGAAATTCGCCACAATGATCAGCGAGGCCAAATGCTGGCCGCGGTCGCGGGCACCGAATCATCCTCCCGCGAAGGTCCGATTCTCTCGGAGAATCCCCTGCTGCCGATGCTTCAGGGCCAGCGATCCTATATGCTCGACCCATTCCTGTTCCGCGCGATCCGCGCGCGACACCCGGAATTCGCCAACCAGTTCTGGCACGATCTGGCCGGCCGGCGTTTCAAGGCCGTCATTCTTCACGGGCCGCCCGACGATCCTGACTATTCCTCAAACGAATATGATTTCGGTCCGGGATTCATCGATCGGTTGGAAAGCCAATATGTGCAGACCTCGGTTCACGGAAATTACTACGTGTTCCTACCCAAATAACGATGTGAATTTTCCGATTACTTCCGCTTCATCCCCAGAATGCTGACGAAAAACGACGACAGGACCGTTTGAAACCCCAGCGCCGTCAGCGTGGATCCCGGCACGACATACCGCATCGTATGCGCGTAATCCAAATGTCCGAAATGCGATTCAGCCCACTGAACGACGGCCACCATGAGCATGCTGCAACCAATAATCATCGCCGCAAGCCCGATGCCCAATCCACGCTCCAGATAAACCATTTTGAAAAAACGATTCATGCGCGGATCCTCGGGCAACAGCCCCTGCGAAATCGCGAACGTCTTCGTGAATATCGCGAACAGAATCGTCTGGTACCCGCAAAGAATAAACAGACTCGCAAATAGCAGCGTGTGCGCGTCGAACGCAATCTGGTTGATCCGCACCCCCGGCAATGCCAGCGCATAGCCGATCAAGCCCAATATCGTCAGCAAAATCCCCGGCGTCAGAAAAAGCCACCGCGGGCTATACATCAAAAAAAATCGCAGCGTTCGCCACCCGTCCCGAAACGTTTTCAAGTGCGGCGCATGCGATTTTCGTCCATCCGGATGCAGCGTGATCGGAACCTCGGCGATCTTCTCCCGATACAGGCTCGACTTGATGATCATCTCCGTCGCGAATTCCATGCCCGTACATCGCTGGTCCAGCCGCAGATAAAGTTCTTTCGTGAATCCCCGCAACCCGCAGTAAATGTCATGAATCGGAGCCCGGAACCACGATCGCGCCATCACCGAAAACATCGGGTTTCCCCACCATCGATGCAAAAACGGCATCGCCCCCGGCATCACAGTCCCGCCGCCCGAAGGAAGCCGGCACCCTTGCACAAGCTCATACCCTTCACGCAGCTTTCCCACGATCCGAGGAATCTCCCGGAAATCATAACTGTCGTCGGCATCCCCCATGATGATGAATCGCCCCCGCGCCGCCGCGATGCCGCCCATCAGCGCGTTTCCATATCCTTTCGCCGAAACATTCACCACCCGCGCCCCGAGCCGCCGGGCCAAATCCGGCGATCCATCCGTGCTGCCGTTGTCGGCGATCAAAATCTCCCCCGCAATATTCGCGTCCCGGATGCCTTCCACCGCCTTTTTTATGCACGTCTCCAGCGTGTCCACTTCATTCAGGCAGGGCATCACCACCGACAACTGAATTTCTCCAGAATTCAGCTCCGCCGATTGCCCTGCTTTTGCTTCAATAACCATTGATGTCACGCGCGCTGCTCCCTGATCGTTAGACCGGCTTGCGGCACAATACAATATACTGCCCACCCAGCGGAATCCGCTCCATCATCACCTCTAACGGACGCAAAAACGCCAGCGATCTCGGAAAAAAGAAAAGAAATCGCGTCGCCAGCACCTCAAATCCCCCGGCTCTCGAAAGCCCCGCAGCCTCCGGTGGCGACAACGTAATCGCGTCGGCATCAAACGGAATTCGGCTCATCACATACCGCGTCCCCGGATTCCACGGGTTGTTCTCCCAAAACGCAAAAACGCAACCCGGTTTCAACGAATCGAAAACATATCGCATCGCTCCCGCGCGATCTTTCAGCGGAATGTGATGAAAGACACCATTGCAGAAGGCGATATCCATATTCCCCGCCGGCGGCAAACGTTCCAACGTTGCAAACTGGATATTTCCCAGCGAACCGTATTCACCGGCGCCGACGCGAAGCGACTCTTCCGAAGTATCTACCCCAGTCACTGCTTCCACCCCGGGAAGTGAACGCAACAGCGGAACCGATGTGCCCGTCCCACAGCCGAAATCCAAAATATGTTTCGGCCGTAGACCCGTTCTCGCAACATAATTCCCCAGCCATTGCACCCTTCCATGCGCAAAATAATCCTTCGATTCCCCTGTCGCGCTCAAACCCTGTTGCAGCGCCGCATCGTACGCGGGTGCAAATTGGTCGAAGCCGGCGCTATCTCCCACCGACGATCCGGGCTCGGAAATACCCGCCGGCTGTCGTTGATCTGAAGTACCCACTACCACCCCTGCGGAAGGGACTCCAATGTCGCCACCATTTTTAAGCGTGTTTGCCGCCATGATTAAACCTACCGATCAAGACGATTATCGGCAAGAACTGCGCAATCCTTTCTCCAGAATGCGCCCCAAACTGCCGATTATATGACGTATTCAGTAACGTCGTTATCCTACTCACCGCTATTCCAGGACCCACCGATGTGGAGAGCTTCCGAAATTCGCCGGCCTTGTCTGGCGCTGATCATCATTATCGCCGCCATGGCATTGCGGCCCGGCGACTCGCCCTGGTTCTTCGACATGTCGCGAAATTTCAACCTCGCGATTCAATTCAACGCCACGCCAAGCCATCCCCTGGGCCTGTCCCTGCCCTTCACGCCCTCTCCCTATGCCCTCAAAGGAACCCACGGCATCCGCTACGGCCCCGTCCCCGTCTGGATCGATCAAGTATTTCTCGCCTTCACTCATAATCTCCTGACGATGACGGTGATCCGCACCGTCGTCTTCAGCCTCCTGACTTCTCTGGGATTGCTCTGGCTTACCCAACTTATTCGCGTGACTCCCTGGCTGGCGGTCGTTGCCATGCTGTCACCGTGGATGTGGTACTACAGCCGCGAGCTCTGGGACAACAGCCTGACCATCCCCTTCACCGCGCTTCTGCTCCCTGCTTACGGCCAGTTCCTCAAGAGCCGGCGCGCGTGGCCACTCTGCCTCGCGGTCGTCTGCGCCACGCTCACTTGCCTTGTCCATCTCATCGTCGTGCCGTTCCTCGCCGTCCTCGCGCTCCACCTGCTCTTCTTCGAATCCCGCCTTCTGCTCAAATTCAAATGGCCGATTCTGGCGACCGTCCTCGCCATGCTCGCCCTCTCCGCCCCCTATCTCCATTACGCACTCACCTTCCACGGCTCCGGCGTTCCCCAATACGCCTCACGCTTCGGCGGATGGATCTTCCCCCTCCTCGACGCCCAGCACCTCACCGCCAAAAGCATCGGCTACTTCCTGGAAGAAAACTTTCAAAATATTCACCCCGCGCCGCTTCGATATCTTTTCACCCTCGCCCGCCTCTTCACTTACATCGCTTTCATCGCCTGCTGGATCGGAATGATCATGGCCATTCCCCTCGCGCGCCGAGCTTTCGGCCTGCGCGACAAAGCCGATGTCCTCGATCATCTCTGCCTCATCGGCCTCGTCACCTTTCTCTTCCAAACCCTCTTCGACGGCCTCGAACACGTTTCGTTCCATCCTCATTATTACAACACCACCTGGATCGTTTATGTGATGTTCGCCTGGATCGGGTTCAACGCCATCCCCCGATGGTTCGGCTCACAAAGCCTTATCGCTCGTCTGCTCATCCCGATCTACGCCGCCTGTCTGCTCTTCGTGCAAATCATCATCGCCTGGCAAATCTCCCGTAACAGCGGCGGCAAAGGCGATCACTACAACGCCATCCTTTCCAACCAAATTGAAGTCGCAACTGAAATGAACCGTTTCTCAACGGCCAGCCCCATCGACATACAAGTGCAATACTGGACCGAACGCCCCGACACCCTCCCCGTTCTCCGCAAGCTCATGCCCACGCCACCCGGTCTGCTCCCCACCCGCCAGCTCGTCGTCCGATTCCGCGACGCCTTCCCCGGTGACGCCAAAGTAATCGTAGAAAATCAGCCTCTGGGCGATATTCCGACAACCCAGCCCTGAACCCGCGCCTTACTCCGACTTCACCGCCGGCAATTCATCATGCTTGCTCTCATTCTTCTTGTCCCCGCCTGATCCATGATCAGCCGCGCTGCCCGTCACGTCCGGCTGCGGCGGTAACTGAATCTGCGGCTTCCATTTCAACCAATCTTTGTCCTCTTCATCGTGCAGCTCAAATTGGGCCCCGTCCCCTGCCGCCGGTCCCATCCCTTTCTCCGGCGTCGCAAAAGCAACCCCCCCGCTCAGGATCGAGCTCAGCGAATCCAGCTTCACCTTCACCCCGGTCAAAACGCCCCCTCTGATATCCGCTCCGCTCACCGTCCAAAATTCCGAATTCGTCCGCGCCAGCGCCGTATACCCTTCCCGGATGAACACCGTCACATTCACCTGATCCGCCATAGCGCTCAGCCGAATATCCTGCACCGCGCCCACTTGAAAGCCCCGGTACATCACCGGCGTATCAATCTGCACATGCGCCAGATGATCCGTATGCAAAACCAGCCGAATCCCCTTCCCCATCGCGATTGGCGGCGAATCCGATCCCTCAAACTCCCACATCGCCTCCCCATCCCCCGGCCGCGCTTCAATATAGGGCCCGCTCAAAATCGCCCCCAATCCGCTGATCGCCTGCAACGAAACCTCCGGCCTCACGATCCAGAACAATGTCTGCTTCTTCGCGATCGAAATCTCATTCCGATGCAAACTCACATGCACCAGGACGTGCTTTTGATCCTCGCTCAAATCGACGCTCGACACCTGCCCCACCTGCACCCCGTGAATCACGAGCTGTGTCTGCCCCGGCTTCAGTCCGCTCCCGTCATTGAATTGAATCGTGATCTCCGGCCCGCGCTCCCGAATCTTGTCCCGCAAAAAAAACGCCGTCAAAATCGCCGCCACCACGGGAACCGCCCAGATAATCGGAAACGGCCATCGCATCTTCTTCACAATCGGCTTCGGCAACCCGCCGCCTTTTTCCGATCGATCATCGCCATGTTTCGCTGGGGTCATGCGCTATAAGCCTCCCGATTCCAAATGAGCTGCGGATCAAAACTCGCCGATGCCAGCAGCGTGAAAACCACCACACCGCCAAACGGCAACAATCCCGGCCCCGGAGTTACTGTCGCAAGCTGCCCCATCTTCACCACCGCTACCCAGATCGCCACCACAAACACATCCAGCATCGCCCACCGCCCCACCACGTCGATCACTTTATAAATCCACGTCCGCGCCTGCTTGCCGCGGGAAAACGGAAGTGCGCTGGTCACCACCAGCACAAACAGACCCATAAGCTTTAGCAGCGGAATCAAAATGCTGGCCAGCAAGACGATCAGCGCGATGACATAATTGCCGTCCTGATAAAACTTCACCACGCCGTCCCAAACCGTGTTCTCCGACACCGCTCCATAAATTTCCAAATGCAGAATCGGAAAAATATTCGCCGGAATGTAAAGGATCAGCGCCGCCAGGGAGAACGCCGCCGTGCGATGTAAACTTCCCCATGTCCGCTTGGCAATCATCGACCCGCATTGCCGGCAATGCGCCGCCGTCCCCGGCCGCAAAGGCTCCAACTCGTGCTCTTGCCCGCACGTTTTACATTCAATTGTCCGCGACATGGCCATCCTCCACCGAACTCGACTACATCTATTAAGTTTGATCCCCTCCCGCGATTTGGACAACGGGCATAATGCCGCTCGTTCAGGATACATCCCCCGTGCCCGGCGGCAAATAAGCGAAAATGCGGGTCCCAAAAAAGAAAAAGCCCACGCCAGAAGCGCGGGCCTTATAAACGGACTTTTCAGTAGCTCGATGCGATTACGCCTTACGCCGACGACGCCGTGAAAGCACGCCCAAAGTCCCGAGCGTAAGCAGACCGATCG
>Ga0182024_10026436_pt1 | contig 10198 bp, 10 predicted proteins | sample P32metaG_FD_120480 | JGI IMG/M metagenome (GOLD analysis project Ga0182024, IMG submission 120480) | Permafrost microbial communities from Stordalen Mire, Sweden - P3-2 metaG (Illumina Assembly) | ecosystem: Environmental > Terrestrial > Soil > Wetlands > Permafrost | place: Sweden: Stordalen...
GACGACTGGCCCGGGATTACGAACGCCTCGCGCAGACGCTGGCCGCGTACCACTACCTGGCTTTCGCCTGTCTGATGCTGCCCAATGCCCTGGCGGCGCTGCGAAGTGCATAACAGGCTCTAGAGGGGCGCTGAAGCGTGGGCCATGCGCTTTGGCCCCGACTCAGCGAGGGTCTCCTTCATCGACGCCAACGCCCCGAGAAGTTCCTCACGCCCCCGCGCGAAGCAAAACCGGACAAAGTTCTCTCCGACTGACCCGAAATCCACGCCGGGAACACAGCCGATGCGACCTCGCTTGATTAGGAACTCCGTCATGGCCCAGGACGACGAGGCCGGCGCATTCGGCATGGGCGATTTCCAGGCCGGATCGATCTTGAGGAACGCGTAGAACGCCCCGGCTGGCGGCTGTCCAGAGAGCACGCCGTGCGACGCCTCGCGGACGCCCTCGTAGAACAGATCGCGCCGGGCGGCCAGCTCGCGGCGAAACTCCGACACGGATTCCTGTGATCCCGTGAGCGCGCCCAACCCGCCGTACTGGATGAGTGATGACGTGTTCGCGACGGTGTAGAAGAGCATCTTGCGGACCCGATCGCGAATCACGGCATCCTGGACGGCCAGGTAGCCCAGCCGCAGTCCGGTCATGGCGTACGTCTTGCTGAAGGTGTAGAGCGGAATCGTGCGTCGGTACGCTCCCGGAAGGGACGCGATGCTCACGTGCTCGCCCTCGAACACGACGTCTTCGTAGGCCTCGTCGGAGAGAATCCAGAGGTCGTGTTCTTCGGCGAGCGCCAGGATCGCCACCAGATCGGCGCGCGTCAGCACACCGCCCGAGGGATTGCCCGGTGAGTTCAAGTAGATCGCGCGTGTCGTGGGCGTGACGAGGCGCCGCATCTCGTCGACATCCGGCCGCCATCCGAGCGACGCGTGCAGCGGATAGGGCACTGGCACCGCGCGCGCGCACGCGACGTTGCCTTGGGCCGGCGGCCACTCCGGATTGGGCACGAGCACCTCGTCGCCCGGCTCGAGCAGGCCCTGACAGGCGGCAAACACCCCGTGAATGCCGCCGGTCGTGACCATGACTTCGTCCGCGCGGCCGATCGGGATGCCGTTCTGGCTCCGGAGTTTTGCGGCCAACTGGTCGACGAGCGGTGGAATGCCGGTCGTCTGCACGTAGTGCGTGCGGTTGTCAGCCAGACCTTTGAGAAGCGCGTCCTTCACCGATGCGGGCACATCGAAGTTGACGTCGCCTTGATCGAGCCGGAACGGGCGTTCAACCGAGAACATCATGTCGCGAATGCGAATGATGCCGGAGAAGGGCACGGAATCGAGGTACGCGGCCATTCGAGGCATCATAAGGGCAAACAGGCACGTCATGTCATCGCATCCGAAACATGCCTCTCCCGATCACGACATTCTCGACGTCATCCGACGTCGCTGGAGTCCGCGCGCGTTCGACGCGTCGCGCGACGTGGCCCGCGGCGATTTGCTCCGGCTTTTCGAGGCGGCGCGCTGGGCGCCCTCTTCGATGAACGAGCAGCCGTGGCGCTTCATCGTGGCCGAACGCCGCGGGACGCCGGAGGCGTTCGCCGCCCTGTACGGCGCCCTGACGGGACGCAATCCGACGTGGGCCGGGTCGGCGCCCGTGCTCGCGCTCGTCGCCGTGAGGAAGACGTTCGAGTCGCTCGACGTCACAAACGAGAGCGCGTGGTACGACGCGGGCCAAGCGGTCGCCCTGCTGGTCATGCAAGCGACCGCGATGGACTTGTCCGTGCGACAGATGGAGGGCTTCGACCGGGCGCGTGCGCGCACGGCGCTCGCGATCCCGGCGCCGTTCGAGCCGGCCGTGGCCATGGCGATCGGTTACGCTGGCGATCCCTCGTCGTTGCCCATCGAGAAGCATCGCGAAGCGGAGCGCAAACCCCGCAGTCGCAAGGCACTCGGCGAGATCGTCTTTGAAGGATCTTGGGGGACGGCGCTCAGTGAGAAGGCTTGAAGGCCGGAAGGCTGGACGGCGGGAAGGCTTGAGCTAAGTGAAGAGGCCTCTGCTGATCAGACGAGCGCCGCGATTCGAGCCAGCGTCGGTCGCGAGCGGTCGATGGGCAGGTTGGAGACGTACACGTGCCGAGCGCCGGCGGCCCGGAGCGAGCGAATCGTGCGGGCGCACACCTCTTCTGGCGTGGCGCCAGCCGCGAATTCCTCCAGGAGGCGTTCGACCGGGACCGGCAGGAACCGCCTCAGCGCCGAGAGCGTCCTCGGGTTCGCGCTCCGGTAGAAAAACACGCCGAACACGCCAGGGACTGCCAAACGCCGCCGGTCCATTTCCTGCAGCAGCCGATCGACCGGAGCCGGCTCGTGGTGTGACACGACCTGGGTGAGAAAGAACTCGCCGGTGAAGCGCCCGTCGCCCAGGTAGGCGACCTGTTCGACCGCGTCGGCATGGGGATTGGCCCAGCCGCCGAGCGTGAGGCCCGGCACGTGCGCCCGAATCGCCTGCCGCAACTGCCACGCGTGATCCACGCACCGCGGCGGCCCGACCATCCGATCGCCGCCAAGGACGACGAGCGCCGGGAAGCCTTCCTGCGACGCACGCTCCGCATACGACAGGCAGAAGGCCATCGAGTGCTTGGCCGTGAGGAAGGGCACGACCCGGTCGCGCGGCACATCGTGGCCGAGATTGATGACGAGGTGCCGCAGGTTCTGCTCTTCGAGCGTGCCGACGGCACTATCGGTCAGGAACACGAACGTGCCCTCCCGCACGAGTCCGCGGACGGCATGATGCGTGTCGATCCACGCGTCCATGCCTGCGGCCGCGTCAAGCTCGGCCCGCGGCGGCCGGAGCTCGACCGACGTCACGGGCGCGGTGGCGCCGAGCGCGTCGATCAACAGACGAGATCCATCCGCAGGCATCCTCTGAGTATAAAAGCCCTTGAAGGCTGGAAGGCCCGAAGGCTGGGAGGCTCTAGTACCATCGTTCCCCATGGCCACGGCGCTTGCTACGTTGATGTCGCTGCCCGTCGTGGGGCTGGCACCGCATCCGACGCCTGTTGACGAACTGTCGAGGTTGCGTGCGACGCTTGGGTCGTCCGCACCGCGACTGCTGATGAAGCGCGACGACCTCCTGTCGTTCGCCATGGGCGGTAACAAGGTCCGCAAGCTGCAGGCGGTCGCCGCCGAGGCGATCGCCGCTCGGGCCGACGCGCTCATCACGTGCGGCGGCATCCAATCGAACCACGCCCGCGTGACCGCGGCCGCCGGCGCGGTGCTCGGCCTAAGGGTTGTGCTGGTGCTGAACGGCGCGCCGCCGGCGAAGCCGACGGCGAACGCGCTCCTGGATCGCCTTTTCGGCGCGGAGATTCGGTACGTCGCCACACGGGAGGCGCGTGCGCCCCTGATGGAGACGGTCGCCGCCGAACTTCGAGTGGCGGGCCACCGCCCGTTCGTCGTGCCTCTCGGAGCGTCGACGCCGACGGGCGCTCTTGGATTTGCCCGCGCCGTCACCGAGGTCGTCGCCGCCGGCTATCGGCCACAAACCATCGTCTCGGCTACGTCTTCCGGCGGCACACAGGCTGGACTCATCGCCGGGTCCGCGCTCCTCGGTCTCGAGACGCGCGTCATCGGCGTCAGTGCGGACGACCCGGCGGCGTCGTTGTCGCGGACCGTGACTCAGCTCCTCGAGGCGATGGCCAGGCAGCTCGGCGCGAAGCCGTCCAGTCTCGGTGCCGCCGCCCCGGTTGAGGTGGACGACGGCTGGGTCGGCGAGGCGTACGGAGTGCCGACGCCAGCGTCAATCGAGGCCCTGGAACTGGTCGCGCGGACCGAAGGCATTCTTCTCGACCCCGTCTACACCGCCAAAGCGATGGCCTCACTCCTGGCCCGCATCCGCGGCGGCGCCTTCGCCCCCGACCAGACCGTCCTCTTCTGGCATACCGGGGGCCAGGTGGCCAACTTCGTTTGACGGCAATCAATGATTGAATGATGCCGTGACGCTCACTTGTCTCGGAGCTGCTCGCACCGTGACCGGCTCCAAACACCTGCTCGACGCTAACGGCCACCGCATCCTCGTCGACTGCGGTTTGTTTCAGGGGCTCAAAGAGCTGCGCGCGCGCAATTGGCAGCCGTTGCCGTTCCGCGCGACCGCGCTCGACGTCGTCGTCCTGACCCACGCGCACCTCGACCATTGCGGCTACCTTCCGCGCCTCGTGGGCCAGGGCTACCGCGGACGCGTGTTTTGCACGCCCGCGACGGCGGCGCTCGCGCGCATCGTCCTTGCAGACGCCGCGCACCTCCAGGAAGAAGATGCCGAGCGCGCGAACCGGAAGGGCTACTCGCGCCATCGCCCGGCGATGCCCCTCTTCACGGTCGAGGACGCGAATCGCGCCATGGCGCTCTTGCAGCCGGTGGGTTACGACCGGCCCATTCCCGTGGCGCCTGGTGTGGCGACGGAGTTTCTGAACGCCGGCCATTTGCTCGGATCGGCGTATGCGCGCGTGACGACGGCTGGGAAGACGATTTTGTTCGGCGGCGACCTCGGCCGGTATGGACGGCCGGTCCTCCCCGATCCGACGCCCGTGCCGAAGGCCGACGTATTGCTCGTCGAGTCGACCTACGGCGATCGCCGCCATGAGGCCGACGACAAGGGCGCGCGCCTGGGCGGCATCATCCGCGACACGGTGGATCGCGGCGGCAAGTTGATCATTCCCGCGTTTGCCCTTGGCCGCGTGGAGGAGCTGATCTACTGGATTCACCGTCTCGAGACCGAGAAGCAGATTCCCACGCTGCCGGTCTACGTCGACAGCCCGATGGCCGCGTCGGTGCTCGAGGAGTATCGCGGCCGACTCGCCGAGCTGGACGCGGAGATCGCCAACGACGCAACCGCAGTGACGCGTGTGCATTCGGAGCGGCATGTCCTCGCGTTTGGCACCTCGCGTCTGAAGGTGGTGGCGTCGATCGCCGAATCACGTGCGGTGCAAGAGTCGACGGCGTCGGCGATCGTGATTTCCGCGAGCGGCATGGCGACCGGTGGGCGCGTCTTGCACCATCTGGCGCGCGCGCTGCCGGAAGCCCAGAACACGGTGCTCTTTGCCGGGTACCAGGCCGCCGGCACGCGCGGCCGTCAGTTGTGCGACGGTTCGAAGCTGACGCACATTCACGGGGTGGACGTGCCGGTGCGCGCACGGATCGAACGGATCGATTCGATGTCCGCGCACGCGGACGCCGATGAGATCATGAGGTGGTTGGCGGGGTTCACGGCGCCGCCGGCGCTGACTTGCCTCGTCCACGGCGAGCCCGCTCCCATGGACACGCTCAAGGCCCGCATCGGGCGCGAGCTCCGCTGGACGGTCAAGGCGCCGGAGCCGGGCGAAGTCATGGAGATTGAGAATTGAGGCTTGACGATCGGATCATTGACGAGTGGGAATCATTGACGATCGGGTCATTGAAGATTGAGATCATCAACGAGGGCTCATTGACGAGTGGGACCAGTGGCGATCGGGCGCAGTGAGGATCGGGGCCAGTGACGTTGTCGATGTCGCGCCCCTATTTCATCGAGCAGATTGACGACGCCGCTGTCGTGCAGTACTACGCCGATGGTTTCGAGGCGCTGCCGCTTCGCGAGAAAACCCTGAGTTGGCATCTCGCCCAGGCCGTGATCGCCGGCCGCGACATCTACTACGACCAGCGCTATCGGCATGGCCTCGAGATGCGGGAGGTGATCGAGGAGATCCTCACGCACAGCACCGACGTGGATCCAGCCGTTCTCTCGGAGATCCGTCGCTACGCGAAGCTGTTTTGGATCAACTCGGGTCCTCACAACAACCTCACCGCCCGGAAGTTCGTGCTCGGCTGCGGGCCCGCGGCTCTGCGCGAGGCGGCCCATCGTGCCGAGCGATCCGGCGCGGTGTTTCCTCTTCGCGCCGGCGAGACGCTCGACTCCCTTTTGGATCGCCTGGACAAGCCGTTCTTCGACGCCGAGACCGACGTCCTGGTGACGAACAAGACGCCGGGTGACGGTCGAGACATCCTCGAGGCGAGCGCCAACAATCTGTACTCCGGCGTGCGGATGGCGGATCTCGACGGATTCGATGAGCGCTACGGCCTCAACTCGCGTCTCGTGAAGCGCGACGGTCACCTGGTCGAGGAAGTCTGCCGGATGGGTGGGCGCTACGGCGCGCGCATCGCCCGCATCGTCGGGCATCTTCGCGACGCGCTGCACGTCGCGCCGCCGGCGACCCGACGCGCGCTCGACGCGCTCATTCGCTTCTACGAGAGCGGAGACGCGGCGGACCGCGCGGCGTACGACATCGCGTGGGTCGAAGATCAGGACGCTGACGTCGACACGATCAACGGCTTCGTCGAGAACTACCTGGACGCGCGCAGCGTGAAAGGCGCGTGGGAGGGTCTCGTCTACCTCGTGAATCATGACAAGACAGGCGGCCTCCGCCGATTGGCTGAAGACGCCGCCTGGTTCGAAGCGCGCATGCCCTGGGATCCGCGCTGGCGTCGCGAGACCGTTGTGGGCGTCACCGCCCGCGCGATCGAGGTGGTCGTCGAGGCCGGCGACGCGGGTCCGGTGACCCCTATTGGCATCAACCTGCCGAACGACCAGCGGATTCGGGAGCGGCACGGCAGCAAGTCCGTCACGTTGACGAACATCAACGAGGCGTACGACAAGTCGCAGCCGCCGTCGTTTCGGCGCGAGTTCTGCTGGTCGGGGGACGAGGTCGCGCGCGCCGAGGCGTGGGGCGCGATCGCCAGCGAGGTGACCACCGGCATTCACGAGGTGCTGGGGCACGGATCGGGCCGGGTAGCCGAGCACCTGGAAGGCCAGCCGCAGCGCGCGCTGAAAGAGCACTACTCGGCGCTCGAGGAGGCGCGCGCCGACCTGGTGGCGCTGTATTTCCTGCCGGAGCCCCGCATTGCCGCGATCGGGATGTTGCCGGCCGAGCACCAGGCCGAAATCGTTCGGACCGAGTACGAAGCCTACGCGCGCAACGCGCTCGTGCAGTTGAGGCGCGTGCGCCACGGCACGCAGATCGAGGAGGATCACATGCGCAACCGGCAGATGATCGTCCGATGGCTCATGGCGAACTCCGCGGCGATCGACGTCCAATCGCGCGACGGCAAGACGTTCTATCTCTGCGCTGACGTGGCGGCCTTCCGCGAGGGCACCGGTCGCCTCCTGGCCGAGGTGCAGCGGATCAAGTCCGAAGGCGACCATGCCGGGGCACGCGAGCTGTTCGAGACGTACGGCATCCACTTCGACGCCGATCTTCGCGATGAGGTGGTCCGGCGCGTCGACCTGCTGAACCTGCCGTCCTACACGGGCTTCATCCAACCGACGCTCGAGGCGGTGACCGACGCCGTCGGCCGGATCACGGACGTGCGCATTTCGTATCCCTGCGATCTCGAGCGGCAGATGCTGGAGTATTCAGGCAAGAGAAGAATTGCCGATTGACGATCGAATCATTGACGATTGATTGACGATTGACGATTGACGATTGGCGATTGGCGATTGAAGATTGAAGATTCGCGACTACCGCCGGCCGATCTTGCCGGCCGCCGTGCGTCGCGATGCGGCGAGAATCGCCAGGACCTCGCTCGCCTCGCGCCGGAGGGCGACCGCGCGGTCGGCGTCCGTGAGCCGGCTCCGGACGATGATCTCCAGCCAGCCGACGGATTCGTCCGCCTCTTCGAGCGCGGTCCCGATCTTGGACACGAACTCCCGGTGCGACCGCGCCCGGCAGGCTGAGCGATAGTTGGCGGCCGTGGACGTCGCCGACGCGCTCAATTGATCGGCAATCTGTCGAGCCTCCGGCTTCCTTCTCAATTCCACGCAGAAGGTCACGCAGTCGACGGCGTACGTCGTCAGGCGTTCCTTCAGTTCTTCGGCTGTCATGTCGACCACCTGACAAGGCAGGAGGCATGCCAGTCAAGGGCGGCGGAGACTCCGCCAGAAGGCGCTCAGTCGTCAATCTGTAATCGAAAATCTTCAATCGATCGTCAGTGACTCGATCGTCAATTTTCAATTCTCAAGTCGCGACTGGGCTCACGTTCTCACCAGGTCCGCCTGCCAGTCCTTGATGGCCCGCTTGATGGCCTTGGGCTCGAGCTTTTCGGCGGCGGCCCGCTCGACGAGCCCCGGCAGCTCGGCGTCCGACGCGAACCGCAACGCGACGATCTGCCCCAACGAGAGCGTGGCGTACGACGCCCGCCCAGCGGGGGAGAGCAGCCTGTCCGTCCGGTAGAGCATCTCCATCCGGATAACGCGATCCTGGAGGGCGGTCGTATATGTCCGGCTCGTGATGACGTACACGATGGACACGAGAATCAAGCACGCGACGGCCAAGCCAAGGGTGTCACTGCCCAGCCAATGCATGATGACGCCCGCCGTCGCCCCGGCGATCCCCGCGCCGGCCACACCGGCGAGCGTGGGGCGATGTCCGTGATTATCGAAGTTCTGTGCCATAGGATCCGCTTTTAGAATAGATCGCCATGGACCGGCTCTACGCGCACCTGTGCGCTATCGACCCTGAAGGCTGGCGGCGTGCGGTCGAGACGCTCGCGGCAGAGATTCATCCGATCGACCAGAACGCCACGCATATCTGGTTTTCGTTCTATCCATTGGACTTGCACCTGGCGATTGAAGCGGCTGGCGCCGAGGCCGTTCACAAGTTTGGCTTGATGGGCAGATGGCGCTTGGCGGATCACATCGACGCCTCGCATCGGTTTCTTTACGGCCATCGGTACTGGCCCCAGGTCAAGGTCGCCATTCAGGGGTTCGACGGCCTTCTTGGCCCGCTGCCGGCCCTCATCGCGGCCGTGGCCGATCACGCCACCCGGACCGCGCGGGTCGATCGGGATCAACTGATCGGGCCCGCCGCGATCGGGCTCATGACGCTGCGACAGGTGGGACCCGGGGCGTTTGCGGCAGCCCCTGGCGCGGTTCATCTCTCGGCTGAGGCGAGGCGGCAGTCGCTGCACCAGATTCTGCGTCACCGCGCGCGAGACGACTCGCAGGGGCCGTTGGGGTTCCTCCGCGGTCTGAAGAAGCGATGGACCGTGACGTTCGACGAAGCCGATCCGGCGGCCTCGTTTTCGGTGATCCACGGGCAGGAGATTGCGACAGCCGCGCAGTCTGACAAGCGCGACTATCACGCGCGCGATGCGCGCTGCACGCCCGGCGAAGGTCCGATCCCGGTGCAGTGCCGAGCGGCCTCGTGCGGGACTTGCTGGGTGGGCGTCCTCGGGGGCGCCGAGAAGCTGTCACCGGTGTCCGAGCGCGACGAGGGTCGCCGGATGCGCGTCTTCGGGTACGCGGATACGTCGGAAGCGCAGCCGCTCCTGCGCCTCGCGTGCCAAGCCAAGGCCTTTGGCGCGGTGTCGATCGTCATTCCGCCGTGGAACGGGATGTTCGGGAAGGTCCGGCAGCCGGGCTAACGGCTCACGGCGCTCAGGGCTTGTCCTTGTTGTCTTTGTTGTCCTTGGCCATCAGGGCGACGAGCTCGTGATCGATTTTCGCCTGGATCTCCGCTACTTGTTTCTGATCCTTGGCATTCTTGATCTCGGAGACTGCTCGCCGGATCAGGCTTTGAGCGGCGAAATTCGTTGCCGCGAATTGCAACATGTCGGTTGCGGTGATGCCTGCCGAGCTGTACATCTCGCGCGGCGTCATCATGTTCGCCAGGTCGTTGCCGGTGATCCCTGCTCCTGGCACGGGGCCCTTCATGAGATCGAAATTGCCGACGAGGCTCATGAACGTCACGGGCGCGGGGTGGACCTCGAGATAGAACCGCAGGTTCAGGTTCTGGTTGTTGATCTGAAGCGGCTGCGGTCGGCTGAGCGCCGTGCGAATCTTGTCGACATCCACGGGCAGCGGGGGTTCGGCTGCGATCTGAGCGGTCGTTGGCGTCGTTTGAGTGGCCGGCGGTGTTTGCGGGTCCGGCGGCGGTACCTGAGCTCCGGCCGGCCGGGCGACTGCGATCGCCACCACGAGGGAAACGACGAGGCAGAGACCCCGCCAACTCATGATTCTATTATCCCGCATTCCGGTCTGGGGCCTGAGCCTGCACTCGGAGCGACTAGAGCCTGTTATGCACTTCGCAGCGCCGCCAGGGCATTGGGCAGCATCAGACAGGCGAAAGCCAGGTAGTGGTACGCGGCCAGCGTCTGCGCGAGGCGTTCGTAATCCCGGGCCAGTCGTC
>Ga0182024_10026437_pt1 | contig 10198 bp, 12 predicted proteins | sample P32metaG_FD_120480 | JGI IMG/M metagenome (GOLD analysis project Ga0182024, IMG submission 120480) | Permafrost microbial communities from Stordalen Mire, Sweden - P3-2 metaG (Illumina Assembly) | ecosystem: Environmental > Terrestrial > Soil > Wetlands > Permafrost | place: Sweden: Stordalen...
ACCGAGCTCGAACAGCCTGACGAAATCGTGCGTCTGGAGCGCCAGCCGCTCGGTATCGGAGAACTTCAGCCAGGTGCTCCGCTCACCTTCCGGCAGGTTGAGGATCGTGTTAGCGCGCTCGGATTCCCACCAGGTAACGGTGTCCCGCGGGTCCGCGCGGTAGCGCTCGACCAGCTCCGGGTCCCGGTCGATGGTGTAGAGGAATTTGTTGAGCAGGTACTTGCTCATTTCGCGTCCTCCGGATACCAGGTGAAATAGGCCTCCATGGTGTGGAAAAGGTCCAGTGAGTCGGTGTAGTCGGCCTGCACGTTCTGGCCGGCGACGCCCATCATCAGCATGAAATCCATGAAGCCGTGGGTGGCGTTCCCAGGTAGCCACAGACTGTCCAGGCTGACCTGGGCCAGCGCGGATTCCAGGTCGCCGGACGCGATCCACCCGACCGCCTTGCGGTCGAACTCGGGATCGGGGCCGTGCGGGCCGAACTGACGCGGCCCGCCCAGCTCCAGCGACAGGTGACCAGTGCCGATGATCGCCACCCGCTTGTCGCTCGGCCAGGACTCGACCAGCTGCCGGATGGTTTTGCCTAGTTCCACGAAGCGCTTCGGCTGCGGCAGCGGCGGCGCGAATATGTTCGTGTAGACCGGGACAATCGGCAGGTCCGCCTGCGGCCGCAGCGTTATCAGCGGGCAGGTGACGCTATGGTCCACCCTCAGCTCGTTGCTGAACGCAAGGTCGAAGCCGGCGTCCATGCCCTGGCGCAGCAGGTAGGCGGACAATTCCTCATCGCCCTGCAGGAGCATCCGGGGCAGCCCGAACTCCCGTTCCTCGTTGTAGTAGTTCGCGTCGTAGAACGGGGCCTTGCCGATGAGGAACTGCGGCATGTTGTCCAGCCACATCTGGTGGAAATGATCCGAGCCGATCATGACCAGGACGTCCGGGCGGGCCCGGGTGAGCGTTTCCCTGAACGCCTCGACCTTGGCGACCCACTCGTCGGCGAACGGCGGCCGCTGTGCCCCGGTGGAGGTACTCGCCCGGTAGTAGAACGGGTGATGGGTGGATGCGATGACCGCTGCGATGACCGCCACGGCGGCTCCCTGGGTATGTCAGGCGGGTTCGGGTGGACTGTAGTCGGCGTGCTGCTCGACCGTGAGGTAAACGTCATGCCTACCGCTCGTCACCGCGGCCTCCGGGGGCGGCGGCAAGCCAGGCGCGGATCTGCTCGCCGTGCTCGTCGAGCGCGGGCGGGGGCAGCGGGTAGCTGGGCGGCGTCCGCGAATAGGCGACCGGGTGGCGGATCGTCGGCACCCCCGCACTGCCCTCACCGGCCATCACGACCGGATCGAGCCCGATGCCGCTGGCGAAGGCGATCCCCTTGTCCACCGTGTTGATCGGCCCGCACGGCACGCCGGCTTTGATCAGGGCGGTGAACCAGTCCGCCGCCATGCCGGTGGCCAGCCGCTGCGCCAGCAGCGGCCGTAGCTCGTCTCTGTTGGCGGTGCGCCCGGCGTTGCTGTCGAAGCGGGGATCGTCAGCGAGGCCCGGTGCCCCGAGCACCTCACAGAGCTTGCGGAACTGGGCATCGTTGCCCGCGGTCACGATCAGGTCCCCGTCGGCGGTGGGCAGCGGCTCGTAGGGAAACAGGCTCGGGTGAGAGTTGCCCATCCGGAACGGGACCACTCCCCCGGCCGCGTAGGCGCTGGTCTGGTTCACCATCCCGGACAGGGCCGAGGCCATCAGGCTGGCCTCGACATGCTGGCCCTCGCCGGTGGCGGCCCGGTCGTGCAGGGCGGCCAGGATGGCGATGGCGGTATGCAGGCCGGCGATCACGTCGAACACCGAGATGCCGGCCCGGTACGGCTGCCCGTCAGGGTCACCGGTTAGGCTCATCAGCCCGGACATGGCCTGGACCATGAGGTCGTAGCCTGGCAGGTCCTTCCCGCCGCCGGAGCCGAATCCGCTGATCGAGGCGTAGATGATCCCCGGGTTGAGCGCACTCACGGTGGCATGATCAAGCCCGAACTTCGCCAGCCCGCCGGGCTTGAAGTTCTGCACGAGGACGTCGGCGCGGCGGGCGAGTTCCTGCGCCGCCGCCTGGTCGCCGGGATCACGCAGGTCGAGCGCGACCGAACGCTTGTTGCGGTTGATCGCCAGGAAATAGGTGGACACGCCGTCTGCCGTGACCGGCGGCACCCAGCGGCGGGTATCGTCGCCCGCCTGGCTCTCCACCTTGATCACATCGGCACCGAGGTCGGCCAGCAGCATGGTGCAGTAGGGCCCGGCCAGGACCCGCGAGAAATCGGCGACAAGCAGGCCAGCAAGAGGGCCGGGACGTGCCTCGCCCGGCGTGACTGCCCAGGCCGGGCCTGCCTGGGGAGATCGCGGCTCAGTCGAGGCGGGCCGGGCCTGGCCGGCGGCAGGCGCCGGGGTGTCGGGAGTAGGGCGGTCTGGACCCGGGGAGCTGGGCAGGCTCATGGCGTGGGAAGCATCCTCTTGTCCGTGCACCGGACAGTTGTCCGGAGCGATGCAGTCTGAATGCTAGCTTGGGCCACTGTCAAGGATCGGGCCATCCAGGTCAACGAGCACGCGACCGGGACGCCCAGGATCATGGTGAGAGCAGGCTGATCCGGGGCACTCTGCACGGTTCAGGCGGCGGGCGAGCCGGCCCTGTAGGCCGGCGTTCTGTGCAGCCGCTCGCGCGGGCCTGCGGCCATCCAGCCGGGACTGCCGTTACCGGTAGCCTCGTGCGGTCTACCCGCGAGCGCGGCAGCGAAATTACACCAGCCGGCTGGCCACTCGCGGATGCGAGCGCGTCCCGCCGGCCGCATTCTCCAGGGCATGGGCACCAGCGCCACCGAGTCCGCGACTCGGTTCATTGGACCGTCGATGGCCGGCTATCCGGCGCTGGTGTCGATTCGTTGCAGGATCCGCTCGGACGCGGTGCATAGCTGTCGCAGCTGGGCCGGGGTGAGAGCGTCGATCACCAGCTCGCGGACCGTGGCGACGTGAGCGGGTGCGCTGGCGGTCAGCAACCGCAGCCCGGCTGGGGTGAGGATCGCGTTGGTGTACCGGCCGTCGGCCGGGTCGGGTTCCCGGCGGACAAGCTGGCGCCGCTCGAGGCGCTTGATCAGGTGCGATAGTCGGGACAGCGAGGCGTTGGCGACCTCGGCGAGCTCGCTCATCCGCATGGTGTTGCCGGGGTTTTCCGACAGCCTGGCCAGGGCGTGGTATTCGAGGAAGCTGAGCCCTGCGTCTTGCTGCAGCTGGCATTCCAGCGCCCACCGCAGCCGGTGCATCACCGCGTTGAAGGCCCGCCAGGTGTCCTGCTGCTCGTCGTTCAGCCAGCGAGCAGACTCCGGCGCCACTGCGGTTCGGGTGCGGGCCACGGGACAGAGGCTATCACTTCACTTGACGGTTCAAGTAAGAGAGCTTACGTTTGACTTGAAGCTTCAAGTCACATGCGCAGCACTCCGCATGTCGCCGACATCGATTTCGCTACGAAGGAGGACCAGTAATGAGCATGACCCAGGCATCTGACCGTTTCACCGCGCTGCCTGATGAGCAGGCGCTCGCGGCGACCGTTGTCGCGCTGGATGAGCACGGGTTCAGCGTCGAGGTCGTCGATGATCTTGACGGCGCGCGCGAAGTCGTCCTGGCCCGCATCCCTGACGGCTCGTCGGTGATGACCAACACCTCGGTGACGCTGGACCAGACCGGCATCGCGGACGCGATCAACGACGGCGGGCCGTACGAATCGGCGCGCAACAAGATGTTCGCGCTCGACTTCGCGACCCAGGCGCAGGAGATGAAGGCGATCGGCGGCCAGCCCGATTACGCCCTCGGCAGCGTCCACGCCATCACCCGCGACGGAACGTTGGTCATCGCCTCGGCGTCCGGCAGCCAGCTCGCCTCCTACGCCTGGGGCGCGGCCAGCGTCATCTTCGTGGTCGGCACGCAGAAACTCGTCCCGACCGTGGACGCGGCGCACGAGCGGATCTACCAGCACAGCCTGATACTCGAGGACGCCCGCGCGCAGGCCGCCTACGGGCAGCACAGCTCGGTGGGGAAGATTCTCGAGATCCACCAGGAATTGCCCGGCCGGATTCACGTCGTCCTCATCCGGCAGCCGGTCGGTTTCTGACCGGGCCTAGCACAGCCAGGTTCGCCGCCAGCCCACCCACACAGGAGATTCCCGATGACGAGCAGCACGATGTGGCAGGAGCAGCGGCAGGAGCCGGCCATGGCGCCGGTGGACGAGGCGGTTGATCACGTCCGTGGTTCGCCTGCGGGCCGGCTGATCCTTGAGTACGGCGATTATGAATGCCCGTACTCGCGGCAGGCGTTCCGGGCGATCGAGCGCGCCGGGGAAGAACTGGCCGGGGGTATTCGGTTCGCGTTCCGGCACTTCCCGCTGACCGGGATCCACCCGCACGCCCTGGCCGCGGCGGCTGCGGCCGAGGCCGCCGCGCTGCAGGGCCGGTTCTGGGACATGCACGGACTGCTGTTCCACCGCCAGAAGGCACTCCAAGACGGCGACCTGCGCCGGTACGCCGCCGGGCTCGGGCTCGACATGACGGCGTTCGACCGCGACCGGGCCGGGACCGCCGTGCTGGGGCGCATCCGCCGGGACATGCGAAGCGGCGCCGCAACGGGCGAAGTCCTCGGCACCCCGACCCTGTTCATCGACGGCGTCGTGCACCGGGGCGGCTACGACCCGGCAACCTTGCTGGTGGCACTGGCCCGATGAGCACGATCTGCACGCACACCGACAGCATCAAGCTGACCGAACTGCCCGAAGTGATCGCCGGCTGCCAGGATTGCCTCGCGATCGGGGGCACCTGGGTGCATCTGCGCATGTGCCAGTCCTGCGGCCGCATCGGATGCTGTGACAGCTCGCCGCACCGGCACGCCTCGGCCCACGCCCGCAGCTCGCGGCACCCGATCGCCCGCTCCGCTGAGCCGGGAGAGGACTGGAGCTGGTGTTACCTCGACAACGTGGCGTTCGTGGTGACCAGGCCGTGACACTGCCGGAGCTGCGCCTGGCCGACTGGCGCGCCACCAAGGACACGCTGCATCTGTACTGCCAGATTGCCGGCAAGATCCGGCTGGCGACCACCACGCCCCGCAACCACTGGTGGAACGCCCCGCTGTACGTTGACGTCCGCGGCCTTACGACCCGCCGCCTGCATCACTGTGGCACCACATTCGAGATCACGATCGACTTCACCGATCACGCCCTGGTCGTGCGGACCGCCGACGGCCGGACCAGGTCATTCGGGCTCGGCAGCGGACTGCCGGTCGCGGACTTCGATGCCCGCCTCCATGCGCTGCTCGGGGAACTGGGCATCGAAGTCGCCATCAGGGAGGAGCCGTTCGGCGTGCCGATGACCACGCCATTTGCCCAGGACGTGACGCATGCGTCCTGGGATCGCGAGGCCATCGAACGCTTCGGCCGGATCCTGGACTGGTCGGACTCGGTGTTCGAGGAGTTCAGCGGATGGTTCAAACGGCAAGACCAGCCCGGTGCACCTGTTCTGGCACAGCCTCGACCTCGCGGTGACCCGGTTCTCCGGCCGCCCGGCGCCGCCCATGGACGCCGACCCGGTCACGCGCGAGGCCTACACGCACGAGGTCATCTCGTTCGGGTTCTGGCCCGGCGACGACACGGTCGGCGACGCCGCCTACTACTCCTACACCGCCCCCGAACCCGGGGACTGCGCGACCAGCCGCTGACCGCGGGCGCGTGGACCGAGTCGGGCTCCGGCTCGTTGGCGATCCTGCCCTACCAGGCCGTGCGGTCCGCGCGCGACCCCAGAACGACACTGCTGGCGTTCTGCCAGAGCGCCTACGAGGCCGGTGCGCGCGTAGCCGGCTGGGACACCGCGAGCTTCACCTCGACCTGGTGCCCCAGCCCAGACCAGCTCCGGCAGCTTCACGCCAGCGCCGCAGCCGGCTTCGGCCGGACCGAAGAAGGGGGTTCCTAGATGCAGCTGAGCATCCAGGCCTCGTTGCACCACGTCCACGTCGGAAGGGGCGGCATCGGGCCACGGCTGCTTGCCCTTGAGGCCGACTCGCCCGGCGAACTCGATGTGATCGAGCAGAGGCTGGCCGAACGGGGGGCATTCGCCGGGCGCAGCCGCACTGAAACCTGGCAGGCCATCGTGGGGGTCGACCCCGACCGTATCGAGGTTTCCGTTTCATCGGGCTTGACAGGTGCTCCCATTCATGACGAAGACTGGACCCACCCTGACCAGATGGCCTACGAGGTCGGCGGGTGACCTGGAGACGGACACATGCAGTTTCGCGTGGCGCTGACGGCCGGGCTCGCGACCTGACCCGGTGTCAACGCTCAAGCCACACGGTGCGCGCCGCCGCTACTAACCAGCATGATCGAATCTCGAAGGGAGCAGATCATGACAGATGCCTTTGCGCAGCAGTCCTTGCCGCCGCCGCCGACTCCGGACACCGTCGCGGACGTAATGCGACCGCCGCTGACGACGGTAGAGCAGGACGACCACGTGGCCGCGGCCGCCTACCTGATGAAGCACGCAGGCGCGACCGCTCTCACGATCCTGGACGCGCAGACCGACCAGCCGATAGGCATCATCACGGAGGCGGACGTTGCCCGCGCGGTCGCTGATGGGAAGGACGTGAACAGTGTCCGGATCCATGACCTAATGACTACTCGCCCGACCGTCATCAACACCACGACCAGCGTCCGCGACGCGGCCAAGATCATGATGAGCGGCCGTTTCCGGCATCTGCCGGTCGTCAGCGGCGCCGGCCTGGTTGGCATGGTCGACATCACCGATGTATGCCGCGCGCTGATCGACCCCGTTGTCTCCCGCCTGCCCAGCACCGGCATGGCCAAGCCGGAGTAGAGCACCGGAGTGCGTCAAGTCGGACCGAGCGTTCATCACTGAGCGTGAAGCCGCTGCTTGCCAGCGAGTCATCGCCGTGATCGTCGTCATCTCCCTTATCCCCATCGGCATCGAACTGCGCCATACCCGGAGTGCTGCCCGCCGCAGCGCGGGTGATGCAAGCGACGTTTGTTCGCCTAGCTGAGGGGCAGAGTGGAGCGGCATGGGATCGACATCGGCAGTACACGTGTCCGCCAGGGCAAGGCGCGCGTCCAACAGTCCAGCCGCGCAGGCCCTGGCCAGGGCGGGCCTGGCTGCGCGCGGGGTCATCTACATACTCATTGGCTGGGTCGCGGTCCTGGTCGCGCTCGGTCAGAGCTCGCGGCAAGCTGATCAGCAGGGCGCTTTGCAGTTGCTCGCCGGCAAGCCCTACGGCCTGGTCTCGCTCTGGCTGCTCGGCATCGGGTTTGCGAGTTATGCGCTCTGGCGCCTTAGCGAAGCCGCCTTCGGCGTCACCGGTGAAGGGAATGGCGCTGGGCCGAGACTGAAGTCGCTGGGCCGGGCATTGGTCTATGCCGGTCTTGCCTACATGACGTTCAAGGTGATCTCGGGCACCCAAGGCAGCCAGACCCGTAAGCAGCAGGATCTGACGGCCCAGGTAATGCGCCACGGCGCCGGCGGCAGGTGGCTGATTGGCCTCGTCGGCCTGATAATCGTCATCGCTGGCGTGGCTCTGGTCGCGGAAGGCGTCCGCCGCAAATTCCTGAAGCACCTGCAGACGTCGCAGATGAGCTCTCGGACCCGCCGCGTCGTCGAACGGCTCGGCGTGACCGGCACCGCCGCTCGCGGCTTGGTGTTTGCGCTGGCCGGCGTCCTGGTGATTGAGGCGGCCGTCAGTTACAAGCCGTCGAAGGCAGGCGGCATCGACAAGGCGCTGCTGACGCTGCGCAACCAGCCGTTCGGCGAGTTTCTGCTGATCCTCGCAGCGCTCGGCTTGATTGCCTTCGGCATTTACGGCTTGTGCGAGGCCCGCTGGCGAGAGGTGTGAACGCGGGCGTGGCCCCGCCCGCTGACGATACGGCAGGACACCGTCTGGCGCGGCGGTGGACTGAGAGTGTGAGACACGAACGGAGGTGCCCGGAGTAGGCCCTGGTCGTGGCGTAGTCCGGTTGCGGATCAGCGAGAACTCCCGGCGCCGCGGCAAGCCGAACTGCGCCTGCGTGCGCGGCCAGATCACCCTGGGAACGGGCTGCGGTACCGGTGGACCCGGGCGGTTCCCGGCCGCGGCAGCCGGACATGAGCAATCCGCGACCCGGCACCAGGGCCGATCACCTGGACAGTCCGTCGGGCGCGGCCGTTACTCCTAGACCTGCCGCCGGACCGCAGCGTAGCCTGGCGGCAGGTGGCAGGCCGCGGCGACTTGGAGCCGCCCGAACCCGATGGCTTCCCAGGAGCGATCATGGCGACCGATCCCACGCCGGACTCGAAGGCTCCCGCGGCCAATGAGCCGCCGGCCATGACTCCCTATGCCATCGCGGTCGCCCTCTTCGCCGCCTTCGTAGTGGGCGGCGTGCTCGGCAGGGCCGTGCCGCTATGGGTTGTTGTTGTCGGTCTTGCGGTCGGCGCCGCCGTATTCGTCTTCGTCGACCGCTTCCCGCGCTTGCCCGGGCGTGGATCGACACGGCGGCCCTGACACGTTGCATCCGCTCGGACGCAACTAAACGACCTTTGAGCGACGCGGCGTAGGTGCCGGATATGCAGGTTCCGCGTCGTCCCCGTTGCGAGTGTTGGGCACGTTGCGGGTTTGGACTGGCCGCCTGCGGCTCCCGCAGGGCTGTGCGAATGGCACGCGATCGATCGGCCTGGGTGATGTTGCTTGCGGTTTCCGGCCGTTTCCACGGCGGAGTGCCTGGGCTCAGCCGGGCAGTGACAAGCCAGTCGGCACGTAACGCGGCGCCCGGGCACCGGGCGGTGCTCAGAATTCGCGTGGCTGGCCGTTGCGGGCCTGGCGCTGCCCGGACGGCCGGGAGCCGACGAGGCCGCCGGAGTCGCCGCGTGGCCGGAGCCAGTCGCCGAAGCTCTCGCCGGTGATGTTCTCCAGCAGCTGTATGTCGGCCTCAAACCGCGGGATCAGGGCCTGCCGCTGCTCCCAGGTGAGCGGCCGGCGCGGCGGGGCGTCCTGCTGCAGCTGGCGCTCCAGCATGCTGGTCACCGCCGCCTCGGTCCGGCCGGGCAGGACGGCGCTCGCCGTGGCGCCGATCCGCAGCGCCTGGGACAGCGCCCGGTGGCGCAGGGTCAGGTGCGGGTGGGCGGTGACGTTCTCCCTGGGCACCTCGGTGAGCACGCCCGCCGGTATGCGGAGAAACGCGCAGATCCGGTTCAGCACGCCGGCCGGGTCCTGGACCAGGGCGCGGTAGCGGAAGACCATGACCTGTTCCCGGGGGAACAGGGCGTACAGGTGCTCCAGTTGCTCGCCGTACCGGCCGAGCGCGGCGTAGTGCCAGAAGTCCGCCCAGCCGGCCGCGATCCGGCGGTCCTCCTCGGCGCAGGCCTCCACCACGTCGTCGATGGGGTCAAGTCCCGCCGACCACAGGTGGGTCCAGTTGGAGTGGGCTCGTTCCACCGGATCGCGCAGGATCACGATGAGCTTGGCGTCCGGGATCAGTGCGCGGATGCGCCGCAGTGCTGCCTGGTTGTAGAGGTAGAACGGCGTGGACTCGCCGCGCAGGACGCCCGCCGGAGCGGGATCGAACAGGGCCTCGTAGTCTTCCCGCCGCCACACGTGCTCCCGGTAGGTCTGCACGTCCCCGGGGCCGCCCCGGGGCGCCGGGGGGCCGTCGGTCAGGAAGAACTTGGGTTCCTTGACCGCCGACATGTACAGCGCCGGGTGCCGGGCCAGGGCCGCGTGCACGGCCGTGGTGCCCGCCTTCGGCGCGCCCGCTATGAAGAAGTCCGGCAGTGCCATCGCGTTCTCCTCGGTGGTAGACGATGCCAGAGCCAGATTAATTACTACTATACCGGTAGTATTACTAGAATATAACGCCCAAGGTAAGTGTATGCGGTCGCCAGGACCCCGATGTACGGCAGCGAGCCCCGTCGCCCCTCAGCGCCCGGCTATGGCCGTCCCGCCGCCTGAGCCGGACGGCGGCCAGCGGCGGGACGGCCAGGCGTCGGGCGGGTAGCGCCCGCGGCGATCGAGGTGGTGGCCGTTGACACGTCGGTCTCGTATGCGGCTGCGGTCCGTGCCGCCTTCTCCCGGGCGTGACCTGGCGGCGGTACATTTGCCTTGGTGGTTAGTGCGGTCGTGCGCCAGCAGGCGATCAGGATGGGGCCGGCGTCAG
>Ga0182024_10026438_pt1 | contig 10198 bp, 10 predicted proteins | sample P32metaG_FD_120480 | JGI IMG/M metagenome (GOLD analysis project Ga0182024, IMG submission 120480) | Permafrost microbial communities from Stordalen Mire, Sweden - P3-2 metaG (Illumina Assembly) | ecosystem: Environmental > Terrestrial > Soil > Wetlands > Permafrost | place: Sweden: Stordalen...
ATACGAAAAGCTGTTTTTTCAGCGCTTCGGTAAGCAGACTCAAAACCAAGGAGCTTGAGCGGGGCGTCGCCGAGCCGTTCCAACCATCTCAGACCACCGCTCCATCCTCCAATGCCGCATCGAATGCCTACCCGAGGAAGCGAGCACGGGCCTCAGCCTTTGCCAGTTGCGCTTTACAGGTGGTGATTCGGCCTTCCCATAAACTCCGCATATTGGTATTCGTCGATGCGGCGAGATTGCGGCGCACCCTGCCGAGCTGTTTGCGGATGTTGCGCTCTTCAGGGCTTTGTTTTGGAATAATTTCAGAGACGGGCCGGGCGCCCTTTATTTCAGTCACGCTTCAGACTACGTAAACAAGCGGTAGGACGCCATGGGGTGTTTACCCCATGGTGGCGATTGGAGGCCAAGGCGTATCTTGCTTAAGCGCAGGCTTGTTACTGACCGCCGAATGCCGTATAACCGAGGCGCCGGAGAGGAAAAAGATCCGTCCGCCATCACGGGCGGCATGAACTGCCAGGCCCGTGACGATTCGTTAACTGTTCAAACCACGCCATGAGTTGGGGGCGGCCGATCAGGCTGGCCCAAGGTTCGTGGCAGAAAGTAAGAGAAAGCTTCTTTATGGAACCAGATTCCGCGCCAGTCAAAATCCCTTTACGGATCAAAAATACTTATCTGGATCCCGCACTGCAACGCATTCCCAACCCCGAGTTACTTGTCAACGTCGTGCGTCTGCGTGTCCGCCAGCTCGCCCAGGGACATCGGCCCATCACGCAGACAGATCCGCGGATGGAGTTCGTCGATATCGCGCTGAAGGAAATCAGCGAGGGCAAGCTCGGCTACGAATTCGCCAATGAACCCGAGTTCGTGCCCGAGGCGTCTCCCGTCATCGTCGAGTCTCCTTTGGTCAGCGTACCCTAACGACAAATGGGACTGAGGGGACACATCTCTTCAGTCGGCACTTGGTTGACGCAGTGGTGCTTCTTCTCACCACACAAACTCCGCTTTGACGTTACCTGAACCCGCCAATCCGTTTAACAATCACCAATGCAGCGTTATCAGTGGCTCTTGTTCGATGCCGACGGCACGCTCTTTGACTTCGAACGCGCGGAAGGCAGGGCGCTCGAACAGACCTTCGGTCAAATCGGAGTCACGATCAACCCGGGCTATCTTGCCACCTACCAGCGCATCAACCAGGCTCTCTGGCAAGCGGTAGAACGGGGAGAGATCACGCCGGGCGTCGTAAAAATAAAACGCTTCGAACTCTTGCTCGAAGCCATCGGAGTCGGCGGCTCGGCGGCTGTATGGAGCGCCAACTATCTCGAGTGCCTGGCCGCCTGCTCGGAATTGATTGAAGATGCCGGCGAAGTCCTGCGGGCGTTGCACGGGAAATATCGAATCGCCATTTTGACCAACGGTCTCCAAGTAGTCCAACGCGGCCGACTCGCCCGGTCCGTGATCCGCGACCACATCGCGGACATCATCATCTCCGAAGAGATCGGTTTCGCCAAACCGGCCAAGGAGTTTTTCGACATCGCGCTGGCGCGTTTGGAACATCCGTCCGTGCGCGAAGTGCTGATGATTGGCGATGGTTGGGCCTCCGACATCCAGGGCGCCGCCCAATACGGCATCGACGCCTGCTGGTACAACCCCGGTAAAAAACCGCGTCCCACCACACTCGAAATCACCCGCGAGATCGCCTCGTTACGCGAATTGGTCGAATGGCTGGAATAAGCCGTCTGCCCCAAGCGAATGAACCTCCGTACTCTCGGAAGACAGCTCGACAGCCGGTGAGAAATGCGGCTATAATCGAACACGTATCTGCTGGCGCTACTGGGAAGCTTGGTGATTGTGTGGAAAGCAGCGATGTCCCGTAAACAGATTCACCCCTGGCCCTCGCCATCGAGTTCAGCGCCCACCGATTTACACAGCGCCAAACTCATCTTGCCGCGGGTCTTTGGCGGAGAGCGCTTCCTCCAATCCACGGTAGGGTTACACCCCATAGAAAAGACCCGGCCCATCGCGTAACCTTTCTCTGTTGCGGGGCTTCGCTGTTGGATAATGATCTTTTCCGCGAAGGCTCTACTAGGTCACGTGAAGGAGCACTCAATAACATGAAAACTTTGTTTACGGCGGAAACGATTCCCCGAGGCGTACATTCGGAAACCAATCAACCACCGAACGGGCAGCAGTATGTCCCATTGGGGAACCGTCGGGATGGCAGACCATGCGTAACGGAGCACTGTTGGCCGGGTCAATCTGATCGGAGTCCCGTGCGCGGTCACGAGGAGTCCGACTTCATGGCCTCTCAACTGGGGTGAACCAACCAGGAACGTGAACCGGGCCAACGCCCGACTCTTGCCGTCACAACCAGCGCCCACCGATTTACACCGCGCCATTACTGATATTAATTGGAAGATTATTCTATCTTCGATCACGAGATCGCCCGCCAGCCTGTCGATTCGACCGGGGGTTCCTCCTCGACTGACGCCTCTACGATGGAGCGATGAATCCCGAATTCGCTTGACATAAATGGCAGGTTCGTGGCAATAGCATCCCCCGTAAGCGAGTGAATTCGGGTCATGCGGAGAGGCGAGTTAGTGCAGTTGCGAGCACGTCGATTCTGAAACACCGGCTGCCACGTTTGCACGCAGGTAGGTTCTCTTGGGTCGCCCTTGCTCTGGTTTTTTTTCTGCACGCACACTTCCTGTCCCAATACCCCGGTTCGAAATATTAACGCGTAGAGCGCAGAAAGGGATCAGTGTAACATGAGAACTCGTTCATTATTTCACGTCGGGGAAGTCACTAAATGCCAGGGCGTAAGGATGAGAAGCATCAGCGTCTGGCTGGCAAGCCTGCTCATCCTGGCGGGCTCGGCGCAACTGGCGCTGGCCATCGGGCCTGACTACCAGGTGGTCCCCACCGCCGTGCAAACCAGCACACCAGTTTCCGCCGTAGTTGATTTTTTGTCCACAACTACCTCGCCATTTGACAATGGAACAGGTTCCATCTTCACTAAGTATACCAGCAATGGGATGGACTACGCCGATATCCTTACTGCCGATCATGTGGGGAGCGGCGGCGCCGGCGGGGGCGTCGGGAACGCCGCGCTCGGTTACAACGCGTATGTTGGTATCGGTGTCAATAATGACACGGCTCCCACGGTCGGTGGCGCGACGCCGAATCTTTTCCAGGAAACGCTGCTCGCCGCCGGAGGGCCCAACTCTGGAGTGAATTTCGAGGACCTCGACATTGTGCAGATCACCCTCGGCGCCGCGAATAACGCGAACGCAATGGCCCTTTTCAACGGCATTGCTCCGATGAATATATCGAACCCGAACATAAACCTCTTGGGAGCTACGGGGGGCACCAACGAGACCTTCACGGAATACGGTTACGGCCGTGCCGGCAAGCCAATCGTCCAGGGCGGTTCCAACGGATACGGCGCCTACCGTAGGCCCTTCAATTTGCGGTTTCAAAACAACTTGGTGACTTATGTTGACACGACCTACGCGAACAGAGTCCTCGCCGACACCGGATTAAACAACGGCAACCAGTACAGCGAACCGTTAGTCCACTTTAGCACAATCGCACCAACCAATTTGCTACTCCAGGGCACCAGCTTCGCTGGCGATTCTGGCGGCCCCTACGACTATCTCAGCAGCCAGCAACTGAGCGTTTCCAACTACTACACCGCCCAACTGGTAACGAACAGTGTCTTCACTGACTACCAATTTGCCGTTCACGTTCTTGGCTCGAGTTCGGGATCGAAGACCAACCTCCCGAATTATGGTGGCGCAACGTTTTTGAATGTAAAGGCCAAGCTGAACGGGGATGATAATTCCGGCGTCTACATCGACCAGGCCAACTACAACTGGATCGAGTCCTTTGTTGTCGTACCAGAACCTTCGAGTGGACTGCTGGTTCTGGTTGGCGGTTGCGTCCTTGCTGGATTCACCCGTCTCTCGAACCGCCGCAAATCGCGGCGGTGATGCGCTGGTGAACAGCGTCAACGCCTGACTCGTGACGCCACGCTTAGCGGTTAAGAGTTGCGTCGCGCCGTTGCTGTCACCTTACGCAGCAGGGTGGGGGAGCTTTGCTACTTCAGTAGACAACGATGAGAACCGTCGATTTTCTTACTGCATCCACGGCTTGCTCGAAGCTTACACCCTCGTTTCCCGTGCTCAACTTGAGGTTCTTCGAGATGTCGGGGTACTTGTCAAGAATCGCCGCAATATAGGACAGCTTCACCGCGTAATTGACGTTCTGTGCGGAAGCACCGGCCTCTTCCAATACAGCCGCCCCGTTCAATCGGGCGGAAACCACACCAACAACGGTCCCGCGCTCGTCCGCCAGTGGACCGCCAGAGTTTCCCGGCTGGACTGCCGCGTCGATCTGGTACGTTCGGATATCATCATGTCGGATGCCCGTTACGCTGCTGATAATACCCCGGCTCACTTCGGGATTGAAACCAGGTTGAACTTCGCTCGGATGAGCTTACGGGCAAGTCCACGCTCCACCGCGTAGCTATTGACCGTCTTTTCGACTCCCTTCGCTGTCGTGTAGGTGTACATACCCGCCCAGTACAAATCGCCGAAGAACCGCTCATCGTCTGCCATGGTGGCATTCGATGTACCATGAAGGAAGAAGGGATCGCCGGAATAAACAGACACTCCGGAATGGGGGTCCCACTCGCCCATAACGCACAGCAAACCTTCGGACCGGGACTGGATCACTTTGAAGCGCACTCCTGTCAAAGATTTGCTCGTCACCAGCCGGTCAATTTTCTCGTCTTCCTCGGCCCGCTTCCTTTCTTCCGGGGTGATCCATTTGGCCCCATATTTTACCAGGCCCTTCTCCTGCTGCTCCTTCTCAAACTGCTTCTGTTGCGCTTGCCTCTCCGCGTGGGTCGGTATGCCCAGTTTCCCAAGGGTTTCATCCGTCAGCTCCGCGAAGGGAATCTTTCCTCCGCCGCCGGCGTGTTTCACGTAGATTCCATCATCGAGTACCCGCGTGACGGTCACGTCCTTGTAGGTGGTGCCATTGGTAGTGGTCAAAGATTCAAAATGCGCAACCTGCGCATCGAGAATGACGGGAAAAAACACCAGGAGAATCAGCAGTAACTGGATGCGCGGCAATCGCATGATGTCCGCGTGGCTGCCGCCCCGCAGAAAGGACTTCAACTCATTCGATGACAAAGACGTCAGTACGATACGACGACCGCCCCGGTTTATTTTATGCTCAGCGCGATGGATAACTGCTCGAGAGCCTTATTCACATGCTTTTGCGCATTCGGGGGCAGTCCGGGCAGCGCCTGCTGAAGCAAGCCAGTGGCTGTTTTCAGCTGTTGGTCGGACACGACCTGCTGCTCGTGCCCCTTACCGTTACCCATTTCAGCGACCCCCACCAATTTCCCGGCGGCGGCAATTTGCTTCATGGCCGCCACGCGATGGCCTTTGTAGTCGTGGTCCGCTACCGAGAGCGTGGCATACGCCTGGGTCAACAGGTTGGCGGAAGCTACCGTTGACTGGGCGCGCACATTCACGCCGCCGATCAGGAACAGTCCGAGCACCGTCGTGATGATGCTGAAACGAAGAGATCGAGTTTTCATGGCTCCCCTTATACCGCCAGTGGCTTCATAACGACAAATAAAAAAACGACACTGAATGGCAGCGGGAAAAATGGGACTTGACAGGAGTAGCTTTGTATTGCAAAGTAAACGACGTAATCATCGAAAACACCTGTGAAAACAAAATGGTTCAAGCGTTTCGGTTGGTTCTACCTACCTGTCTCGGTTCCGGGCGCAATCGTGTGCGTTCTCACCGCTTTATTTTGCCTCACGGTGTTTCGGGCAGTGGACGGGCATTCTCACTCCGTAAGCGATACGCTGTATGGCGTATTCCCGTTCTTCGTCTGCGCTTTTTTGCTGGTCGATTGGGTCGCCGGCCGAACGAGTAATCCGACGGCCTAACCAGCCACTGCAGAAAGCAGCCGAAAGGGTCTACGTCTGGCCCTCGCCGTCGCGTTCAGCGCTCACCGATTTGCCCCTCAACAGCGACATCTCGACAGGCAAACGGGCGGACCCGAGGGCCGCCCGTTCACTCCGTTCAAGAATCCTGCGCCTACTTCCGCTTGCGAATCAACACCAGCCCGCCCACAGCCATGGCCAATAAGGAAATCGTGGCCGGTTCGGGCACCACGGTGATCGAATCGAAGTTCGCGGTCGCGGGGATGATGCTGACGCCGTTGTCCCAATCGCCAATCTCGACACCGGCCCAAGCGACCGTCGACTGCCCGTATGGGAGCGAGGTTCTAGGGTCGATATTGGTGTCAAGCGCCGACAGGGTTATCGATCCGTTGATCAAGTCCCCCACATGGACGCCGGAAGACCCGTTCAGAGTCGGTCCGCCGTCGGCGACGATCGGCGAGGTGAAGCCGGAATCGTCCGTCAGCCAGATAATCCAGTAAGGTTCAGTCCCACTCGGTCCGGTCGCGGCACCGTAAAGACTGTAACTCGCGCTGAAAGAGCTTAGAGTTCCCAGTGGGCCCTGGACGAAGACCGCCGGGGAGTCAGCGTTGGAGGAGGTACCGGAGTCAGGGGTGGAAAGTTGCGCAAGGGCCGGTATCGGCCCCGCCGCGGGAACATATTGCGCGTCACCAAGATTACCCAGGTAAGTCAAGCCGCTAAGTGCGGTGCCCGAATAGGTACCCACCCCCTGCGCGCTGGCGCTTATTGCGGCGGCCAAACTGATCGCGCACGTTGATATCACTACCAGTACTGTTTTTTTCATCGTAGGTTCTCGTCTTTCGTTCTTATCCCCCGCATTTTTGTTTCGAACCACATTCATCATAAAGCGCTCTCGTTGCATCCAGATGTTGCCGGAAATGGAACGCAACACTGGCGGGAAGAAGTGGTGAATCCGGCAGGTAAGGCAGGGTATACCCCTGGAAAGCAACGCCCCTAATCAGGTGCTCTCGCCCGAGAGCGTACTCGCATCTTACGAGGCGTTTTGCTTGGTTCCTCAATCCGAAAGAGACACAGCGAATGAGGAATCGACTCGCCTAACTTTTACTCGCTTCTCCGCAACCAGAGTAAATCAAAAAATGCTTATCCTGTCAATGAATTTAACTCGTTGATAACGCTAGAAGCCCAGAAAACACTGGGATATGGGGCCGTCGCTGCGAAGAAACCACGGAACCAGCGAAAAGCTTCCCGTTGCCAGCGTGAGATGAGAAGAGGGGTTGATCGTGAGCCTTGCCAAATGGCAATGCGGTTGACAAAGGTTTGAACACAGCGCAAGGGTAATCCCATGGGATGCAGGTTTCTGCTGATGGTCGCACCGCTTCTGTTCGGTTTGGCCTTGCCGGCGCCTGCCGCAAATCTGCAGCGGATAGGCCATACAACTCTTGTTCCGCGACATAACACGCTCCTCGATACCAACGGAGTTCCTCTCCCCGATGACAAGGGGATGTATACCGCCTTCATCGACCCGACCAACGGTTATGCGTACTTCGTCGGCAGCTACCTGTTCAAGCTCGATATCACGGGGAATCTGCCCGTGCAAGTCGGCCCGGCTCTCTTCACGGGACAATTCACCGAAAGCGCGATCGACTCAGCGGCCGGGTATGCATATGGGGCAAGGACGTCTCTGAATCGGTATGCGCTGGGAGCGGGAACCAATCCAGTCAGCAGCGCCGGTTCGATCATGCTGGCCGCCGGCAGCGCCGCGGCCATCGTCATTGACGACTCTGACCCGAATCCATCCAATCACTACGGGTACGTTCTCTGCACGGTTTCAGGGAATCCGGCGAAAGTGGCGAAAGTGGCGCTCTCCACGTTTACGGAACTCGGCTCCGTGACCCTTAATACCAACGAGACGAACTTTGCGTATGGCCGTGTGGACACGCAAAAGGGCTATGCCTATTTTGCGAGTTTGCCGAATTTCAATTCCCCCACCATCCCGCAAGTGGTGAAGATCAAGTTGACGCCTGGCACGAACGCACCCGCGCGCATCGGCGCCGTCAGCCTGGACGCAGTGGGCGATAATGTTGATGGCGCTTCCATTGATACGTTGCATGGTTATGCCTATTACGGGACCTACGACAGCGACACCAATCTCCCGGGCAAAGTCTATAAGGTGAAACTGGAAGATGGAGATGTGGCTCCCACGCTGGTCGGCCGGGTCGATCTCCAGCCGGGCGAGGGACGTCTCGCCGCTTCCATCATCGACCCCCTGGGTGGATACGTCTATTTCGCGGACGACAATAGTTATCCCGGCAGGGTTTATCAGATCGGTCTCAATGGAACCAATCCACCCGTGGAAATCGGTTATTTGCAATTGCAGGGTGGCGCCAGCACGAATCCGCCCGATGGCGTGACAGCCGACAATACGACAACTAACGCTGACGGCATTCTCCCCTTTGGCGAGGTGTTCTTCCGCTCCGCAGTCTTCGACCCGGTGCGCGGTTTCGCCTATCTCGGACAGGATAGCCGTCCGAATCAGGTGGTCAAGGTTCAATTGGAGCGGGATATGGCGGTGATCACCAGTGCGGCAAAGCTGCCAGACGGCACGTTTCAACTCGTTTACACCTACACGCCCTACGGAACCAACACGGTGCTGACCTCCACGGATATGACGGTGCCATTGACCAACTGGACGGCACTCGGCAGCGGCACGGAAGTTTTGCCGGGCCAGTTTCAGTTCATCGACTCCCAGGCAACGAACATCCCGCAACGCTTCTACCGCGTTAGCTCGCCGTAATTTCGGGCGACTCGTAAACCATCGCCCGCGCCGCTCCCGGGCGCGGCAGATTTCTCCGGCTTGCTTACGGCTCATGGTCTTGTTACTCTCAACGTGTCACTTGGTGGAGGTTCAACTCCACTCGTCCGCACCGACATCGTGAAATAAACATGAAGCCCGGGCTCATATTACGGAACGTTATTCTCGCCGCGTTTCTTTCCTCGACGGCTCACGCGCAGATTGTGAAGCCTATCGACGTCATGAAACAGGCGGATGTAAGCGGCAAAACGGTCAGCTTCGGCAATGTGCAGTTCGATACGCTCTCGCAGCCAATGAGCGATTTGCCCGGTTCGCCACCTTCGAAGGGCGTCGTCAAATTCCAGGATGTCGATCAGAAAAAAACGGATGCCAATCAGAAGAAAATGGATTTCAAGACGTTGGATATGTCCGCAGTTTCCGAGCCAACTGTGCCCAAGGCGAATTTCGCCGCCAAACGCGCCGAGGTTGACGTGCCGAGCGCTGAAACCAAGAAGCAGGCGGATCAGGCGAAGAAGCAGGCGGACCAGGCCAGGAAACAAGCGCCGATCAACGATCGCCAGATCCGGCCATTCAATCCGGCTGGTGAGGAAGACTTGAAACACCAGCTCAACGAGCCACCATTAGGGGCGCATTGAACTATGACCAGCACTTTCAAAAATGCCAAACGACCGCGACGCCTGCTCCCGCCGCTTCTTCTGATGGTAATTTCGCTGGCGATCTCTTGCGCGACGATGCCCGCGCCCACGAGCTTTCTGGATACGACGGATGGTTCGCTGAACCAGTGGCTCGACACGCAGTTGAACGTTGATTTCGCGGACGTACGCGTCATGCATTTGCCGCTGACGGACGCGTTCGCGGGAATGAAACTGGCGATTGCCCAGGCGGATGCGTCCGTCGGATCGCTGAGGGTCTCGTTTCACGCGAACGAAATCACGCGCCGCCAGGCCTTGTGGCTGCTGACGCAGAAGTACGAGCTTCAGATGACGGTCGAGAACGTCCCGGGACATCCTTCCTACATCAGCGTCTCCAGGTAGGAATGCTGCGCTTGTTTCGGTCGCGCGGGTCTGTTATCTCCTTCGCACCATGCTCCCAGCATTGCTCACGACTCTCCTGTGGTCCGTTTCCGTCGTCTGCGCGACGCGGTCCACACGTTACTTGGGTAGCGCCGTGGCCAATCTCACGCGACTGTGCCTTGCCACCGTTCTGCTCGCATTGTGGGCGCACGGGTTTGGGAAGGGTCTCGGTGGCGCGGGACTTTGGTTCTTTGTTCTCAGTGGCTTCGTCGGCTTCGGGTTGGGTGACCTCGCTTTGTACGAGGCGCTGCCGCGCATTGGCTCGCGGTTCACGCTTCTGTTGATGCAATGTCTCGCCGCGCCTATCGGCGCATTGGTCGAATGGCTCTGGCTCGGGACGACGCTCAG
>Ga0182024_10026439_pt1 | contig 10198 bp, 10 predicted proteins | sample P32metaG_FD_120480 | JGI IMG/M metagenome (GOLD analysis project Ga0182024, IMG submission 120480) | Permafrost microbial communities from Stordalen Mire, Sweden - P3-2 metaG (Illumina Assembly) | ecosystem: Environmental > Terrestrial > Soil > Wetlands > Permafrost | place: Sweden: Stordalen...
CGGACACCATGCGGACGTCGGCGGCATTTCGCCCGGCTCGATGTCGCCGAACGCGACCACCATCGAGCAGGAAGGCGTCTACATGGACAACTTCAAGCTGGTCGATCGCGGCCGCTTCCGCGAATCGGCGCTGATGGCGGCGCTCACCGGCGCGAAATATCCGGCGCGCAATCCGGTGCAGAACGTCAACGACATGAAGGCTCAAATAGCGGCCAACGAAAAAGGCGTCGCCGAGCTGCGCAAGATGGTGGCGCAATTCGGCCTGCCGGTCGTGCGCGCCTATATGCAGCACGTGCAGGACAACGCTGCGGAAAGCGTGCGGCGCGTGATCGACCGGCTGCACGAGGCGGAATTTTCCTACGCAATGGACCAGGGCACCGTGATCAAAGTGAAGATTACGGTCGACAAGAAGACGCGCGAGGCCACCGTCGATTTCACCGGCACCTCGCCGCAGCAGCCGACCAATTTCAATGCGCCCGAGCCGGTGACGCGCGCGGCGGTGCTCTACGTGTTCCGCGTGATGGTGGACGACGACATCCCGATGAACGCCGGCTGCTTAAGGCCGATCAACATCGTGGTGCCCAAGCACACCATGCTGACGCCGGAATATCCGGCCGCGGTTGTAGCCGGTAATGTCGAGGTGTCGCAAGCCGTGACCAATTGCCTGTTCCTCGCCCTCGGCAGCCTGGCAGCGGCGCAAGGCACCATGAACAATCTCAATTTCGGCAACGCGCGCTACCAATATTACGAAACGATCTGCTCCGGCTCGCCGGCCGGGCCGGGCTTCAACGGCACCGACGCCGTGCACACACATATGACCAACACGCGGCTGACCGATCCGGAAGTCTTGGAATTCCGCTACCCGGTGGTGCTAGAGGATTTCCACATCCGGGCCGGTTCGGGCGGCAAGGGCGAATGGCACGCCGGCGACGGCATCCGCCGCACCATCCGCTTCCTGGAGAAGATGGAATGCACCATTTTGTCCGGCCATCGCCGCGTGCGACCGCCGGGGCTCGCCGGCGGCGAGGCGGGCCAGATCGGCGAGAACTGGGCACGCCGGAAGGATGGCCGCATGGAAAGATTACAAGGCTGCGACGAGACCGCGATCGACGCCGGCGAGGCCGTCATCATCCAGACGCCGACGGCGGGGGGATACGGGAAAGCATAAGGAACGCGGCTAATCGCCGCAGTCCGGCAACCGCCATCCATCGCGCGCCCGCCTTGACCTTGATCAAATGCCGGCGGCGGCGCCGACGCTACGTTGCCCAAATGTTAGCCCCTCCCCGCGCGGGCCGCCCGGCGTCTCCGCTCAAAGCGCTATTGGAGAATGTCCCCAGCGTGCTGCTGGCGCCAGTGCCGCTGGCGCTCTTGCAGCCGATCTTCACCCGCATCGCCACCCACGTGGCGCACGCGCGCCCGGAACTGTTCAACCGGCTGGGAGCGCATGCGGGCAAACGCTTCCTGATCGATCCGACCGATCTGCCTTTCGTGCTGGTGCTCACGCCGCTGCCCGAGCGGCCACTGCTGACCGCGCACCGCCGCCACGAGCGGGTGGCGCATGCCGCCGCGATCGCCGGCACCTTCTTCAACCTGCTCGACATGATCGACGGCTCGCTCGACGGCGACGCGCTGTTCTTCTCGCGCGACCTGCGCGTCTCCGGCGACACCGAAGCTGTGGTGGCGCTGCGCAACGCGCTCGACGATTTTGAAGGCTCGGCGCTCGACAGCGTGGTGGCGAGCTTCGGGCCGCTGTCGCGGCCGGCGGGGCTGGCGCTGTCGGTGGTGCGCTCGGTGAGGGGGAAATAGTCATGAGCGAAGCGCAAGGCTTCCATCAACAAGACTACCAGCGCCCGGAACTGGTCTGCCCGGCCGGAACGCCGGCGGCGCTGCGCACCGCGGTCGATGCCGGCGCCGACGCGGTCTATTGCGGCCTGCAGAACGAGACCAATGCGCGCAATTTTCCCGGATTGAATTTCACCGTGGCTGAGGTCGAGCAGTCGCTCGCCTATGCCCATGCCCGCAATTCCAAGCTGCTGCTCGCGGTCAATACCTTTCCGCCGGCCGGCAAGTTCGATCTGTGGCGCGACGCCATCGACGGCGCGGCCAAGCTCGGCGTCGACGCGGTGATCGTCGCCGACATGGGCGTCGCCGATTATGCCGCCCGCAGCTATCCGGACTTGCGGCTGCATCTATCGGTACAGGCCGGCGCCTCCTCGCCCGAGGCGATCCGGTTCTATTGCGAGCAATTCGGCGTCAAGCGCGTGGTGCTGCCGCGCATGCTGACGGTGGCCGAAATCGCCGAACTGCATAGCCAGATTCCGTGCGAAATCGAGGCCTTCATCTTCGGCAATATCGGCATGATGGCGGAGGGCCGCTGCAGCCTGAGCAATTACGTCACCGGCGAATCCACCAACATGGACGGCGTCTGTTCGCCGGCGGCCGCCGTGCATTACGAAGAGGACGCCGCGCGCAACCTGACCACGCGGCTCGGCGACTACGTGATCGATTGCTTCGCCGGCGGCGAAAGTGCCGGCTATCCGACCATCTGCAAGGGCCGCTATCTGTGCGGCGCGCAAGGCGCCCCCTATTACGCCTTCGAGGAGCCGGTCAGTCTCAATCTGTCGGCGCTGCTGCCCGACCTGATGCGCGCCGGCGTCACCGCCCTCAAGATCGAGGGCCGCCAGCGCAGCCGCGCCTATGTGAAGTCGGTGGTCGGCGCCTTCCGCAAGGCGGTGGACGACATCATGGCCGGCCGCGAGGCCGCCTTCGCCAGCCTCTTGGCGCTCACCGAAGGCCGCCGCGAGACCGAAGGCGCCTTCCCCAGCAAGCGATGGAGATAGCGGTGCAGCGACAGCCAAGCGAGCTCATGCTGGGGCCCGTGCTGTTCAACTGGCAGCCGGAGCGCTGGCGCGATTTCTATTTCCGCATCGCCGACGAAGCGCCGGTCTCGAGCGTTTATCTCGGCGAGGTCATCTGCTTCAAGCGTGCGCCGCTGTTCGACGATTATTTGGACGCGGTGGCCGCGCGATTGGCAGCCGCCGGCAAGACCATCGTGCGCTCGACGCTGGCCGAGGTGATGTCCAAGCAGGACCGAAAAATGATCGACGACGCCTGCGCCGACCCGGCCATCATGGTCGAGGCGAACGACGGTTCCGCCTTGTTGCGCTTGCGCGGGCGGCCGCATCACGCCGGCCCCTTCGTCAACGTCTACAACGAGCGGACGGTGGCGGTGCTGGCCGGCGGCGGCGTGTGCAATGTCTGCCTGCCGCCGGAAATGCCGGCGACCGCGATCGCCGCGCTGTGCCCGGAAGCGGCCAAGCTCGGTGTCACCATCGAAGTGCAGGTGTTCGGCCGGCTGCCGCTGGCGCTGTCGGCGCGCTGCTATCACGCGCGCGCGCACGGCCGCAGCAAGGACAGCTGCCAATTCATCTGCAACGTCGATCCCGACGGCATGGCGCTGCGCACATTGGAGGACAAGCCGTTCCTGACCGTGAACGGCGTGCAGACCCTATCGCACGATTACCTCAATCTGATCGGCGAACTGGCGGAACTGCAGGACATGGGCGTGACGCGCTTCCGGCTGTCGCCGCACAGTTGCGACATGGTGGCGGTGGCGGCCGTCTTCCGCGGCGTGCTCGACCGCCGCATCGACGTCGGAGAGGCCGGCGCCCGCCTCAACACCCTGAAGATCGAGGCGCCGTTCTCCAACGGCTTCTATTACAATGAGCCCGGCTATCGCTGGGAGCGGGCGACGGCGCCCGGTTTGGCCGCTCACTGCGATTCGTTATGACGACGGCGGCAATTAGTCCCGCGCGATGATCTCGCGCTCGCCGCGATGGATCGGCGTCGTCTCGGTGATCCGGCCGGCCTGGCGGCGCAGCGGCATCGACGGACGGCGGCGCTTGAGCCCGCTGCGGCGGCGGCGGCGCGGGCACACGTCATCCATGCGTACGCCGCCCATGCGCCCGAACGGCTCGCGCAGGACGCCATCGTCCTCGGCGACCAATAGCGGCCGGCCCAGCACATTGCCCCAGGCGCGCCATTCGGCGAAGGCTTCACCGGCCTCGCCGGATTCGAACAGCGGCAGCGAAAGGGAAGGATCTTTGTGTTCGAGGATGACGGTGGCGGCGACTTTGCCCTCGCTTGTCAGCACCCGGAGGGCGACGCCGGCAAAGGCCGAGACCGGCATGTTGAGCGCCATGCGCATGCCGGCAAGCGAGCGGCGCACCACCACGCGTTCGCGATAGAGCTCCACGTGCCGCACCCGCTCGTCGGCGGCGGCGTCGGTTGCCGCAAAACGCGCCGGCAGGCTGAACGGGTCGAGCCGCAGCACGCGGCTCGACCCGGCGGCCATTCCGCCACTTCGCATTTGACGCCTCGAAACTCTCCCGCGCCGGGCTTATTGGCCTGGTCGCGGGGAGATCATGGCGGAAAGGCGTCGGAATCCGCTTAATGTTCGCGGTTAACCGCAAGTCACTTCGCCTGCTTCGCGTTGCATGATTGACGAGACGTTGCCAACCATGATTGACGAGGTGTTGATTTGGTCCGGCAAAATATTCCGACCGCCGGTTGAACCGCGTCCCGTTTAGGCCCATCTGAAGTCAACATCATGCGCGCTCCCACCTCCTCATTGTTCGACCAGACCGCCCTCACCGACCGCGCCGAGCGGCTGGTCAAGGCCGCACTGAGCGCCGGTGCCGATGCCGCCGACGCGGTGGCGGTGCGCGCGATGTCGCTGTCGATCGAGGTGCGCGACGGCGCGGTGGAGGAAAGCGAGAGCGCGGAAGGCGACGATCTCGGCCTGCGCGTGCTGGTCGGCAAACGGCAAGCGGTCGTCTCGACCAACGACATGGCGAGCGACGGCAGCGCGGCGCTGGCCGCGCGCGCGGTGGCGATGGCGCGCGCCGCGCCGGAGGATAAATATGCCGGACTCGCCGACGCGGCGTTGCTGGCGCATGATTTTCCCGATCTCGACCTGATCGATCCGGACCTGCCCACGGTCGCGCAACTCGAAGCCATGGCGCGCGAGGCCGAAGCTGCCGCGCTCGCGGTCAAGGGCGTCGCCAAGTCGGGCGGCGCCTCGGCCTCGGCCGGCATCGGCGGCATGGTGCTGGTTACCAGTCACGGCTTTCGCGGCGCTTATTTGGGCTCCAGCCACGGCGTCTCGATGACCGCGATCGCCGGCGAAGGCACCGGCATGGAGCGCGATTACGATTACTCCAGCGTGCGGCATGCTTCGGATCTGGAGAGCCCGCAGAAGATCGGCCGCACCGCCGGCGAGCGCGCCGTCGAGCGGATCAACCCGCGTAAAGTGACGACCCGCAAGGTGCCGGTGGTATTCGATCCGCGCGTGGCGGGTTCGCTGGTCTCGCACCTCGCTAGCGCCGCCAACGGCGCCTCGGTCGCGCGCAAAACCAGCTTCCTGCGCGACAAGATGGGTCAGAAGCTGTTCGCCGACGGCATCCGCATCATCGACGATCCGCTGCGCAAGCGCGGCCTGCGCTCACATCCGTTCGACGGCGAGGGCGTCGCCGGCAAGAAACTGGCGCTGGTCGACGACGGCGTGTTGCGCTCCTGGATCCTCGACTGTTCGACCGCGCGCGAGCTCGGCCTTACCACCACCGGCCATGCCAGTCGCGGCGTCTCTTCGACGCCCTCGCCAGGCGCGAGCAACCTGCATCTGGAAGCGGGCACGCTCAGTCCCGGCGCGCTGATCGCCGACATCAAGGACGGCTTCTATGTCACCGATCTGATCGGCATGGGCGTGAATATGGTCACGGGCGACTATAGCCGCGGCGCCTCGGGCTTCTGGATCGAGAACGGCAAACGTACCTATGCGGTGAGCGAAGTCACCATCGCGGGACACCTGTTTGATATTTTCCGCACGCTCACGCCCGCCGACGATCTCGAATTCCGCTACGGCATCAATGCGCCGACCGTTCGACTGGAGGGTTTGACCGTTGCCGGGCAGTGACCGCGCGCTGTTGCGTGGGCCGCTCGAAGCCGTGATGCGCGAGGCGGGCGAACTGGCGCGCGCCACCGCGCGCAGGCCGTTCAAGCGCTGGACCAAAGGCGACGACAATTCGCCGGTGAGCGAAGGCGATATCGCGGTCAACGATCTGTTGCAGGCGCGGCTCACCGGGCTGGTGCCGGGCGCCGGCTGGCTGTCGGAGGAGACCGAGGCGCCGCCGGACCAGGGTCTGCCGCTCACCTGGGTTGTCGACCCGATCGACGGAACCCGCGCCTATATCACCGGCCGCGCCGATTGGACCATCTCGGTGGCGCTGGTGGAGAACGCACGGCCGATCCTGGCCGCGCTCTATGCACCGGCGACCGATGACATGTTCCTCGCGGTCCGCGGTCAGGGCGCCGCGCTCAACGGCGCAGCCATCCGTGTCAGCCAAGGCGAGACGCTGGCAAGCGCCAAGCTCGCCGGCCCCAAGCGCTATCTCGACAAGCTCGTCGGCATCGACTCCGGCATTCAGGCGCAGCCCAAAGTGTTTTCGCTGGCGCTGCGGTTCGCGCGCGTCGCGTTCGGCGACCTCGATGCCGCCCTCGCCTCGCCCGGCAGCCACGATTGGGACCTGGCCGCGGCCGATCTCCTGGTCGGCGAAGCCGGCGGCCTGTTCACCGATTTTTCCGGCCAACCGCTGCGATACAACGCCCCACACGCCGCGCAAGGCGCGTTGATTGCCGCCGGTTCCGGCCGCCACGGTGCTTTGCTCGATCTTGTGCGCGCCCGCAGCGGCGAGTTTGCATAAAATCGGCCCGTAGCTTAATCCACGGCACCGTATGCGTTCTTTCATCGTCCTTCCGTGCGCGATCCGGCCGCGCGGGCCGCACGGTGTGCTGAGCAGGTGCTGATGCTTTCATTAACGCGGATCGTGGCTACACCCGCCTTCCAAGGGGCCGTTGCAACGGCGGGGGCGTGTTTTCTGCGGCTGGTCTGGCACAGCAGCCGCTCGACCATTGAACCGGCCGATATCTACGATAGGCTGCAGAAGCCGGCGATCGTAGCGATGTGGCACGGCCAGCACTTTCTGATGCCGTTTCTGAAGCAGCAAGACCCCGGTTTGCGCGCCAAGGTGCTGATCTCGCGCCATCGCGACGGCGAGATCAATGCGCGCGCAGCGGAGAAGCTGGGCGTCGAGACGATCCGCGGCTCCGGTGCGCATAATGGCGAATTCAACCGCAAGGGCGGCGCCACGGCCTTCGCCGAGATGCTGGCGGCGCTCAAAGACGGCTACAGTGTCGCGCTCACCGCCGACGTCCCGAAGGTCGCGCGCGTCGCCGGATTAGGCGTCGTCAAGCTGGCGCAACGTTCCGGCCGGCCGATCTACGCGGTGGCGATGGCGAGCAGCCGGCGCATCGAGCTCGACAACTGGGATCGCAGCGCCGTCAATCTTCCCTTCAGCCGCATCGCGGCGGCGGCGAGCGAACCGATTTATGTGCCGAGCGACGCCGATAACGCGGCGCTGGAATCGGCGCGCCAGCGTGTTGAGGACGAGCTCAACCGGCTGACCGCGCGCGCCTACGCGATCGTCGACCGCAAGGGGGGGCCGCAACCGTGAGCGGCAGGCTGTCGGTACCCTTGCGCGCCTACCGGCTGTTTTCGATGGCTATCACGCCGCTTACGCCGCTGTTGCTGGCGCGGCGGCAGCGGCACGGCAAGGAACACAGCCTGCGCCTGCCGGAGCGCTGCGGCGTCAGTATCATGGCGCGCCCGGCCGGCCCGCTGGTCTGGCTGCATGCCGCCAGCATCGGCGAATTGATCAGCGTGCTGCCGCTGATCGAGCGTATCTACGCGCGCGAGGTCAACGTGCTGGTGACCTCGGGCACCGTCACCTCCAGCGGGCTCGCCGAGCAGCGGCTGCCGCGCGGCGTCATCCATCAATTCGTGCCGATCGACGTGCCGAAGTTCGTGCGCCGTTTCCTGGAACATTGGCAGCCCGACCTCGCGCTGTTCGTGGAATCCGAATTGTGGCCCAACATCATGATCGAGACGTCGCGGCGCGGCGTGCCGATGATCCTGGTCAACGGCCGGCTGTCGGAAAACTCGTTCCGGCGCTGGCGCCATGCGCCGGTCACGATCGGCAGCCTTCTTGGGCGGCTCGACATCTGTCTCGCGCGCACGCCGGCCGACGCCGCGCGGCTCGGCGAACTCGGCGCCTCGCATGTCGTTACCACCGGCGATCTCAAGCTCGACGGGCCGGCGCCGCCCGCCGACAGGAAGAAGCTCGCGGCCCTGCAAGGCGCGGTCGCCGGCCGGACGCTCATCGCGGCGGCGTCCACCCATGCCGGTGAGGAAACCGCCATGGTCGAGGCGCACCGGCGGCTGCGCGGAAACTTCCCCAATCTGCTGACGCTGATCGTGCCGCGCCACCCCGCGCGCGGCATCGGCGTCGCCGAGATCGCGCGCGCCGCCGGACTGAATGTGAAGCTGCGCTCGCGCGGCGAACTGCCCGACCCCATCACCGACATTTATATCGCCGACACGGTCGGCGAACTCGGTCTGGTTTATCGCCTTGCGCCGATCGTTTTCATCGGCGGTTCGCTGATCGAGCACGGCGGGCAGAATCCGATCGAGCCCGCCAAGCTCGGCGCTGCCATCCTGCACGGCCCGCACGTCTGGAATTTTGCCGAGATTTACGCGGCACTCGACCGGGCGCATGGTGCCGAGACGGTCACCGACGCCAGCAAGCTCACGGCGGCGCTGGGCGCCATGCTGGCGCAACCGGAAATGCGCTGCCGCGTCGCCGACGCCGCGCGCGCGATAGTCGACAGCTTGAGCGGCGCGCTCGAGCGCACCTTGCATTCGCTCGACCCCTATTTGATGCAGCTTCGCCTCGAACGGCGAGACGACAATGCGTGAGCCGGGATTCTGGTGGCGCAAGGCGGGCTTGGCCTCGGGCCTGCTGATGCCCGCCGCCGCCGTCTATGGCGCCGTCGCCGCACGGCGGATGGCGCAGCCAGGCGCGCGCATGAAGCGGCCGGTGCTGTGCGTCGGCAATTTCACCCATGGCGGGGCCGGCAAGACGCCGGCAGCGCTATGGCTTGCAAGAATGCTGCAGGACGCCGGCGAGCGGCCGTTCTGTCTGAGCCGCGGCTATGGCGGAAGTCTTTCCGGGCCGAAGCTGGTCGACGCGCATGGCGACGATGCCGCGCAAGTCGGCGACGAGGCGCTGCTGTTGGTGCGCGTGGCGCCGACGGTGGTGGCGCGCGACCGGGTGGCGGGGGCGCAGGCAGCGATCGCGGCCGGCGCCAGCGTCATCGTGATGGACGACGGCTTGCAGAATTCATCGCTCGCCAAGGATTTCACGATTGCCGTGGTCGACGGCCGGCGCGGGCTCGGCAATGGGCGCGTTTTTCCGGCAGGACCCTTGCGGGCGCCGCTTGCCGCGCAGCTCGCGAGCAGCGACGCGCTACTGGTGATCGGCGACGGCGACGCCGGGCGCGATATCGGCGCAAAGGCCGCTTTGCCGCTCTTTCACGGCAGACTGGTTGCCGATGCCGCGGCAGTCGCGGCGCTGAAAGCGCGCCGGGTGCTGGCTTTCGCCGGCATCGGCGATCCGGACAAATTTTTCGCGACGGCCGAAGCGGCCGGCATCGCGGTCGCGCGGCGCCAGGCGTTTCCCGACCATCACCGCTTCAGTGCCGAGGAGGCCGCCGAACTGATCATGCGCGCCGAACACGACGGGCTTGCGCTTCTGACCACCGAAAAAGATCGCGCGCGCATGGCGGGCGAGCCGCTGTTGGCGGCGCTCGCCGCGCGCGTGCACGTGCTGCCGGTCGCATTGGCGGTGGACGAAGCGGACGCGTTGCGGAAACTGGTGCTGGGGAAAATACGGCGCTAGCTACTTCGCGGCCTGCGGCTGCAGCCGCTGCAGCACCGCCTGCGGCGAGGCATAGGCCTCCTGCAAATCGACGCTCCAGTATTTGAGTTCCTCGAGCGGGATCGGCACGCCGGTCACAGCGCAACGCACGAAGGCGCCGGGGCGCACGACGCGGAAATCGCCGTCGAGGTATTTTACCTCGGCCTCGCCGCTCATCGGCGAGGCGCGATCGTAACGATTGAGCAAAGGCGGCCTCCATGGGCGTCCGGCGCGCGGATTTGCCCAAGATAATCGTTCGGCCACGTCAGGGAAAGGCTTCGAGCGCAAATTCCCTGTTTCGGCGCTAGCGCATCAGCTCCCGAACA